>Ga0134128_10008288_pt1 | contig 12520 bp, 12 predicted proteins | sample KB31754_FD_96462 | JGI IMG/M metagenome (GOLD analysis project Ga0134128, IMG submission 96462) | Terrestrial soil microbial communities with excess Nitrogen fertilizer from Kellogg Biological Station, Michigan, USA - KB3-175-4 | ecosystem: Environmental > Terrestrial > Soil > Unclassified ...
GAGGCCGTTCTATCGATTTCGGTTCGATCGGCCGCGTCCGAGCCCTGAGATGCCGCAGAGTCGGGCCGCGCGAAGGCCGCGGGGTGACCGATCCACGGTCGCGCGGATGCGTCGGCGAGTCGCGGCTCCGTATCTTCCGCGACTCGCCGACGCCTCGATGACGCTGCCTCATTGACGAGGCCTGCTACATGCTGGGCTCCGGCCGCACCGAAGCGGTGACGCGGCGGTGACGCGCGAGCCGGCCGGAGAGCCAGTAGCCGACGACCATCACCGCGACCACGGCGAGAGTTTCCAGCACGCCGAGTGTCCAGGTGGAGGCGACGGCCTCCTTGGGCGGGAGTTTGGGCAGCTTGCCGAGCGGTCCGGTGGCGTGCCGGGCCAGATCGGCCTGGTACGCCTGGTTGCGGGCCGACCCGTGCAGGAAGGGCGCGACGAACAGCAAGGCGATACCCAACAGCGCCTCGCCGGCGACTACTGCGGGGAATCGGCGAACCAGGATCGTGCGTAGCGGGCGCTGGTCCCCGGCCGCCCGCAGCGCATCAATCCGCGGATGTAGCCAGAACTGGTTGGCGGCGCCGAGCAGCAGCAGCGCGCCGAAAATCAGGATCTTGACACCAAGTACGCGCCCGTACATGGTGGTGAACAGCTGCGAAGGACCGTCCACGTGCTCCCAGTAGAGGAACAGACCGGATAGTCCCACGGCGGCGACGCAGCTCATCGCGGTGGCCGAGAAGCGGCGGATCGCCGGCGACCAAAAAGCCTGCCGATCGGCCGGGGCGATCGCGCCGGGCAGGGTGAGCAGCGCCAGACCGGCCAGGCCGCCAAGCCAGACCGCGCCGCCGAGCAGGTGCAGCATCCAGACGACGGTCTCGAAGATGCCGCGGCCCCAGTTGGCCGGCGCCGTGTCAGGGAACTTAGTGGTGCCGAGCGCGATGGCTCCGGCACCGAGGCTCACGGCCAGCAACAATCGGCGAGCCGGGGCGGCCGAGCGGGAGCGCAGGGCCAGCGGGATAAGCGCGACGGTGCCGACCAGCAGGAGTGTGACCTCCAGACCGGAGAGCAAGCCGGCGACGCTGCCGTCGTAGAGCGAGTTCCAGGCGGTCGTGTAGTTGTAGCCGCCCTTCTTCCCCGAGTGTGCGAGGGAAGTGAGCACCGCGGGCACCGCGAGGGCGCCGAGCCCGATGCTGACTCGGGCAAGACGCCTGGTCACCGTGGAAAGCGTCGCTGCATTGAGCCGATCGGCCGCCGGGCCCGTGGAGATCAACGACAGCGCGGTCACCCCGACGAAACCCATCAGGGTCACCCAGGTGAGCCAGGAGACGGCGCTGTCCTCGAAGGAGCCGAGCGGGGTTGACGGAATCGGCGCCGCCTGCGGTAACAGCGCTAGCAGCTGATCGGACGTGGGCATGAGCGATCACCTCGAATGCGAACCGGGAAGATGAGAACTTAGGTTAGGCTAACCTAAGTTGATCAGTCAATGGGTGTCGCGGATCGAGTTTTGTGGCGATCAGTTTTGAGCTCAGCCGCCCTCTCAGGCCTCGGCGGCGGCGAGCGCCGCGCAGTCGGCGATCAGTGCGCGGTAGTGCTGATAGCGCGCGGCCATGCCGATCAGGACGACGCCGACGAGGTGCCCGCCGCGGTGGTAGCCGACGGCGACCTCGTCGTCGAGGTCTCCTTCCAGGACGCGCACATCTTCCGCGCCGAGGCCGACCGCACCGAAGGACTGGAGCCGCAGATCGTACTGATCGCTCCAAAACGACGGGATAGGTGCGAAGGGCACCGGGTCCGGGTCGGCGCCGATCAAATGGCGTCCAAGGGTGTTGCCGGCCTTCTTTGCGGTGTCGGTGACCATGGTCCAGTGCTCAACTCGGCGCGGGACCTCATCAAAGAGCAGATTCGGGAACCTGGCGATGTCCCCGCACGCGACCACGTCCGGCCGCCCTTGCACCCGCAGCAAGTTGTCGCAGAGCACTCCATCGCTCAGGTCGAGCCCGTTGCCTTGTAGCCAGCCGGTATTGGGGACGCAGCCGACGGCCTCGATCACCGCGTCGGCGGCCAGTTCGGTGCCGTCGTCGAGTACTACGGACGTGACGCGATCCGGGCCCTCGAATCGGACCGGCAGCCTGCCCAGGTGGAACCGCACCCCGTGCGCCTCGTGCCGCTGTCGCAGGGCACTGCCTAGCTCGGCGCCGAGGGGACGCTCGATCGGTACCGGCTCCGGCGCGACGATGTCGACTTCAAGCCCGAACCCGCGCGCCACCGCGGCTACCTCGCAGCCGATGAACCCGGCGCCGATGACGACGAGCCGGCCGCCGGGTGTCAGTTCCCTGCGGAGTGCCGCGATGTCATCGAGAGTGCGGATGACATGCCGCCCGGCGAGCGGTCCGGGGATCGGCACGCGACGCGGACTCAGCCCGGTGGCCACCACCAGACCGGCCCAGTCCAGCGTGTCGCCGTTGTCGAGGGTGACCGTCCGAGCGGCCAGATCCGCGGCGATGACGCGCTCGCCGAGCCGCCATCGCACGTCCTGTGCGGCGCGCGGGACTCGGAATGCAAGATCGGCCGCACCGGTGGACCCCAACAACGCATCCTTGGATAGCGGCGGACGGTTGTACGGCATGTGTGGCTCGTCGCCGATCACCGTGATCTCCCCGGTGAATCCCGCCTTGCGCACGGCTTCCGCCGCGCGCAGTCCGCCCATCGACGCGCCGACCACCACGCACCGCTGCTCGCGGTCAACCCCGGATCCGCCGGTCATGTCAGCCCTCGACCATGATCGCCTGGAGCGGGCACGCGTCGGCGGCCTCTTCGACGTCATCGCGCAACGACTCGTCCAAGTCCGCGGAGGTGTACTTGCTGCCCGTAGTCTCGGCGCGGAAGGAGAGCTTGCCCTGGTCGTCGAGGGCGAAGACACTCGGAGCGGAAAAGACGCACTGACCGTGGTCCTGGCACTTGTTCAGATCGACGGTGATACGCATGGCGGCGAGCACTCCTGGTGTGGTTTTCGGCTTTGCGCGGTCTGGCTTATCGTTCAGGTCGATCGGCGCGGTGCGGCCGGACGCCGCGGAATTCCCAGTCGCCGCCTTGGGCGGTGGACAGGACTTCCTCGCTCTCGCTCGGCTGCGCGCCGACGTCGGTACGCACCGGAATCGGCCCGGCCACAATGTGGTTCCTGAGCCGGCCGAGGCCCTCGACTTCGACCTCGACGACGTCGCCGGGGTAGACCGTGCGGGAGAAGGCCGGGGTTCCGGACAGCAGCACGTCGCCCGGGTTGAGCGTGATGGTGCGGGCGATGTCGGCGACGAGGTAGTGCATGTCCCACTGCATCTCATCCGTGCTCGCCTCCTGCTTGACCTCGCCGTTGACGAGGGTGCGCAGCGTCTTGCCGCGGAAGTCCCAGTCATCGACGATACCGGGACCGAGCGGGCAGAGCGTGTCAGAGCCCTTAACCCGCAGCATCGAACCGGCGTCGGTGTCACGGAAATCGTGCAGCCCATAGTCGTTCGCGACGGTGTAACCGGCGATGTAGTCCCCTGCCTCCTTCGGCGCGATGTTGCGCGTCGTGCGGCCGATCACGATCGCGATTTCGCCTTCGTAGTTGAGCCACTTGCAGCCTTCCGGCCGCACCACGGCGCCGCCGTGGGCGTTGAGAGCGGAGAGAGGCTTCTGGAAGTAGGTCGGCGCGGCGGGCAGGCGGGTGCCGAATTCCTCAACGCGGCTGCGGTAATTCAGGTGCACCGCGATGACTTTGGTCGGCACGACCGGCGGCAGGTGCACGGCCTGTTCCGTGGTCACGGTGCGCCCGTCGCCCGCTCGCAACAGGTCTCCCTCGCGCACGACCTCGACGGCAGTGCCGTCGAGCAGGATGCGGCGGTATTCGGTCAACTGGTCACGCTCCATCTCGCGAAAGCGGGGTTCGGGCAGCCTGAGCGCCTCGGGCTGCCCGCGCAGCAGCGGCGAATTCGGGCACTGCGAGGTCGTCGGCGGTCAAGCTGGTCGCGCGTGGTCTCGCGAATCCGGTGGCCGGTCGATCGAACCACAGGTGTACCTGTCCGGTGCCCACCGAATTCTCGTATTCGCCGTACTTGCGGGCACGCGCGGTGCAGTCGCTCTCTCCCAACGCCCCCATCATCATCAAGTAGTGGCCGAAGCGCGCCTCGGGCTTGAAGCGGAAGAACTCCGGCATGGTCTCCAGGACTCGCGCGTGGTCGCCCTTGGTGAACCACTCGATCCGCTCCAGGTCCGCGGCCGCCGCCTCAGGCGTGAAGATGTGCTCGACACCGGCCGCCTCGTGCTTTCGCAGCTCACGCAGCGGCCAGAAGGTGTGACTGAGCGCGCCGGACGCGATCAGGACGACGCGCCGGTCCGTCGCGGTGATCGCGTCCCCGAGCGCCCGGCCGAGCCGCAGGTGGTCCTCGGCGTCCCCGGTCTGGCACACCCCAATCGAGAGCCACCGCTTGTCCGGCAGGCCGCGGCCGAGGTACTCCCAGAGGTTGGTGGTGGCGTAGAAGATCGGCAGCTGGTGATCGTCGATCGCGGTGATCCAGGTGCCGTGCCGGCCCGCCTGCCCGGCAATCGCATGCGCCAACTCCGGATCGCCCGGGAAGTCGTAGGGGCGCCGGCACATTCCGCGCGGCAATTCCTCCGAGGTGAACAGGCCCGAGCGTCGATCCTGCGCCGTGACGACGAACTCGACCGTCGTGGCCCAGTGCGAGTCGAGCACGACGACCGTGTCGTAGTCGAGCACGTCGAAGACCTCGGCCCGCAGCTGCTGCAGGCCCGCGACGAGCGTGCTGTCCTCGCCGTGATTCAGGTCGCGCCGCTCCTGCTCGGGCAGCGCGATCGTGGGGACGTGGGCCAGCAGTCCGGCCCCGACCACTTCGCCCATCTCAGTCCTCTTCCCTGCTCTGTGTCTCGACCGAGCCCTCGCGGCCATCGCGCCACCCCGCCGGAGCGAACACCGTGTTCTTTACTTCGCAGTAGAAGTCGAAGGACCAGGTGCCGCCCTCACGCCCGACGCCGGATTGCCGGGCACCGCCGAACGGCGCGCGCAGGTCGCGCACGAAGAAGCAGTTGGTCCACACCGTCCCGGCCACCAGCCGCGCCGAAACCCGCTGCGCGCGCTGCCGATCACCGGTGAACAGCATTGCGGCCAGGCCGAACGCCGAATCGTTCGCGGCCGCCACGACCTCGTCCTCCTCGGTGAAGGTGTGCAGCACGAGTACCGGGCCGAACACCTCCGCGGTGGCGATTTCGCTGCGCGGGTCGACGTCAGTGAACAGCGTGGGCCGGTAGTAGAGCCCGCCCAGTTCCTCGTTGGGACCGCCGCCGAGCAGCACGGTCGCCCCGGATTGCTTGGCGCGCTGCACGAATCCGTCCACGCGGGCCAGGTGCTCGGGGTGGATCGAGGGACCGATGTCGGTCGCCTCGTCGCGCGGATCCCCCTGCCTCAGAGCCTTGGTTCGCTCGATGAAGCGCGCCACGAATTCGTCCCGGATCGACTCCTCGACGTACAGGCGAGTGCCGGAGAGGCACACCTGCCCGGCGTTGTCGTACTGCTCGACCGCATTGGCCACGGCCAGATCGAGATCGGCGTCGGCGAACACGATGAACGGGGACTTGCCGCCGAGTTCCAGCGAAAGCGGGGTGAGGTTGGCGGCGGCCGAGCGGGCGATGTGGCGCGCGGTCGGCACCGAGCCGGTGAACGAGACGCGCCGCACGCCGAGATGCGCGACCAGGGCCGCGCCGGCTTCCTCGCCGATGCCCTGCACGACGTTGAGCACGCCTGGCGGCAGCCCGGCCTCGGCAGCGATATCAGCGAGCAGCGACGCGGTCAGCGGCGACCACTCCGAGGGCTTGAGCACGACCGTGTTCCCGGCCGCGAGGGCGGGCGCGACCTTCCACGTCGCGAGCATGAGCGGGGCGTTCCACGGCGAGATCAGGACACAGACACCGGCAGGGTCCCAGGAGACGTGGTTGGTGTGGCCGCGGGTCTCGAAGTCCGGGTGGCCCAGCTGCGAGACGAGGTAATCAGCGAAGAAGCGGAAGTTGTGCGCGACCCGGGGCATCACGCCGCGCCGGTGCGAGCGAATCAGCGCGCCGTTGTCGGTGGTCTCGACGATCGCCAGTTCCTCGAGGCGCTTCTCCACGCCGTCCGCGATCGCGTGCAGCAGTCGAGCGCGCTCGGCGGGGGCGGTGGCGGCCCAAGCGGGGAAGGCGGCCTCGGCGGCAGCCACCGCGGCCTCGGCCTCGGCCGCGCCGCCCCGGGAAATCTGCGCGATCACGGCGCCGTCGATCGGGCTGTGATCCGCGAATACGGCCGCATCGGCGGACTCGACCCGTCTGCCGCCGATCCAGTGGCGGGTGTCTACGCCGACTCCGGCGACGACCGCGACGCTCATTGGTGGCTCCTGGTTCTAGAAGGCTCGGCGGTATATCGTTTGGACCCAAACGTATCCCCGGTTCGCCGGGCGGTCAACGGGAGGGCCAGATGCCGGTCGCGCAGATCGACCCGGTGGGACAGGTGGACTGGATCGCGCGGGCGGCCGTGCTCAAGCCGCCGGAGGGCCTGTTCATCGGTGGCGAGTACCGGGCCGCCGAGAGCGGCGCGAGCCGCGAGATCCGCTCGCCGCGTGACGGAGCGGCGCTGGCGAACCTCGCCTGGGCCTCGGCCGCGGACGCGGATCGTGCAGTCGCGGCGGCGCGCGAAGCCTTCGATCGAGGGCCGTGGCCGAGGATGCACCCCCGCGAGCGCGGTGAGGTGCTGCGCCGCTTCGCGGAGCTCGTCGAGGCGCACCGGGAGCAGGTGGCGCTGCTGATCACGCTGGAGATGGGCAAGCCGATCCGGCACGCTTACGAGATCGAATTGCGTGCCCTGATTCGCTGCTTGCGCTACTACGGCGAACTCGCCGACAAGAATCAGGGCGAGATCCCGCCGACCGCCGAGGGCGAGCTCGCGCTGGTCACGCACGAACCGGCCGGCGTGGTCGCGGCCGTGGTGCCCTGGAACTTCCCGATCACCTTGGCCGGCTGGAAGATCGGGCCGGCGCTGGCGGCCGGTTGCACCGTGGTGCTCAAGACCGCCGAGCGCAGCCCGCTGTCGATGCAATACGTCGCGGCTCTCGGAGCTGAGGCGGGACTGCCGCCGAGCGTACTCAATGTCCTGTCCGGCGATGGCGCGGTCGTCGGCCGCGCGCTCGGCAGCCATGGCGATGTCGACGTGCTCACCTTCACCGGCTCGACCGAGGTTGGCCGCCACTTCCTGCGCTACGCCGCCGACTCCAACCTCAAGCGGGTCTACCTGGAGCTCGGCGGGAAATCGCCGAACATCATCCTGCCCGACGCACCCGACCTCGACGCGGCGGCGGACACCGCCGCGTGGGCGATCTTCTTCAACTCCGGCGAGATGTGCACGGCGGGCTCGCGCCTCGTGGTGCACGAGGCAGTGGCCGACCGGGTACTCAACCGCGTCGTCGAAACAGCCGCGTCCTGGTATCCGGCGGATCCGTTGCTGCCCTCGACTCGGATGGGCCCGCTGGTGGACCACGCGCACCTGAAGCGCGTGCGCAGCGCGATCGCCCTCGGTATCGAGCAGGGAGCGCAGCTGTTGACCGGTGGTGCACTGGCGCACCCCGACTCAGGAGGCTGCTATCTGGAGCCGACCGTTCTCACTGACGCGTCTCGCGGCAACATCCTGATCCGCGAGGAGATCTTCGGGCCAGTGCTGGCGGTGCAGACCGTGCGCGACGAGGAAGAGGCAATCGCGGTCGCGGGCGACACACCGTACGGCCTCGCGGCTGCGGTGTGGACGACCGATCTCGGCACGGCGCACCGGGTGGCGCGGCGACTGCGCGCCGGAACCGTGTGGGTCAACTGCTACGAGGAGGGCGACATGAACGCGCCCTTCGGCGGGGTAAAGCTGTCGGGCTTTGGCCGGGACAAGTCACGTCACGCGCTGGATGAGTACCGCGACATCAAGACGACTTGGATCAACTATGGCTGACACACTTCAGCGTGCAAGGCACAGACCACTGATTCTCATCCCGTCCCGGTTCTCCGACAGCGCATCAGCCCTCCGCTACCGCGCCGAGGTCGGCGCCCGTGCGCTTGTCGAGGCGATCTTCCAGGCCGGCGGCGAGCCACTGCTCATGCACCCGCACGCTCCAGGCGGCCAAGCCGACCTCGGCGACGTACGCGACCGCCTCGCCGTCGCGGACGCGATCCTGCTGCCTGGCGGCGGCGATCTGGACCCATCCTGGTCAGGACAGAACCCTCATCCAAGCCAGTACGACGTAGACCTCGAACAAGACGCCTTCGACCTCGCCGTCGCCCACGTAGCCCTGGAGTCCGACCTTCCACTGCTGGCCGTCTGCCGCGGCGCCCAGGCGGTCAACATCGCGCTCGGCGGGAGCACGATCCAGGACATGGATGAACGCGGTGGCCATCATCGCCACCGCGTTCATGACATCGCCACCGAGGCGGACTCGCTGCTGGCCGAGGCGTGCGGGCCGCGCGTCATCGCGTCCTGCTATCACCATCAGTGCATTGATCGACTGGGCGATGGCCTGTTCTGCACGGCGCGCGCCGAGGACGGCGTGATCGAGGCGATCGAGATGCCCGGCCGGCGTGGCTGGTTCCTCGGGACGCAATGGCACCCCGAGGACACCGCGGCCACCGACCCGGCGCAGGCCGCCCTCTTCAGCGCGTTCGTTTCAGCCGCGGCTCACCGTCCGCGCTCGCGCAGTGCGTTCGCTCAGTCCAGCAGTCCGTTGTAGTCCGGCAGCTTGAAGGTGGCCTGCGCGTAGCCACCATCCAGGTCGCTCTGGCTGTTGCCGATGTTGGCGACGATCGTGTAGCCGTCTGCGGTGATCTGCTGGCGCGCGCCGGTCTTGAAGGTCTGCAGCGACTCGAACAGCTGGATCGGGTTGCGGCTGTACAGGCCGTCCACCTGGTAGCCGACGCTGGTGAGGTTGTTGCGGGTGAACAGGTCGATGATGTCCGGGCGGCCGGTGACGAAGAACACCTTCGCTCCGTGCGCGGCGGCGTACTTGGCCAGCGCGAGCACCGGCGGCGTCGCCGGGATCGGGTATGACGAGTTGAAGTAGGCCGCGAGCGCGGTGTTGTCGATGTCGAGCACGATCGCCGGCTTCTCACCGGCCGCCGTCGTGGCCAGCGCGCCGGTCAGGTAGGTCTGGGCCTGATTCGTGACCGCGGTGACGTCGGAGATCCATTGCGCGTAGGTGACCGTGGTCGCCGCGCTGCTCGCGGCGGTGACGGCGGCGGGCCGCGCCGTCTGGGCCAGCGCGGGTGCGGCGGTGCCGAGCGCGAGGACGGCGGTGAGCGTCAGGGTGAGCGAGGCGGCGGTGCGGCGGCCGCCGAGCGGTGTGGGCATCGCGAAGTTCCTTTGTGAGTGGCCTGATACCTGATGCCCTCAGAGGATCTCCGGGCGCGGCGGCGTACGGAAGAGGAGAACATGAATAATCCTCAAATTTTGCCGACGCGCTCGCTCCGCGTTCGCCGCGGGCCGCTCACCCCAGCCCGGTCACTGCCCGGCCGAGCCCCACTCCATCTCCTCGACCGTCGCGACCATGGTGCGCAGGTGCTCGGTCAGGCCGGGCAGGTCGCCTGCCTCGATCCGGGCGATGACCTCCGCCTCGGCCGCGTTGAACTTCGGGTAAAGCTCCTCCATCAGCGCGACGCCCGATTCGGTGAGCCGCAGCTGGACCAGGCGCCGGTCGGACGAGTCGACCTCGCGAGTGAGCCAGCCACGCGACTCGAGGGTCTTGGCCACCCCGGTCAGCGTCCCCTTCGAGATCGCGGCGCTCTGCGCGGCATGGCGGGTTTCCAGGCCGTCGAAGATCCAGACGACCCAGAGCACGACGAAGCCGGTCCAGCTCAGGTCGTGCTCGCGCAGCACCGAGTTGGTCAGGTGGTTGCGCACCGCGTTGGCGGCCCGGTACAGGCTGGAGACCGCGAGCGCCGCCGGGAAGTCGAGCCGCATCTTCCCTATGTGCGCGCTCATCGCCTTCTCGGTGGCGGCAAGCCCGAAATCGTTCGACATGGGGCAATCGTACGGCGTCAAACGAAGGCGCGGATCTCGCGAGGTCACAGCGCTGCGTGACAGCGCTATGTCACAGCATTTTCAGTGATGTGCCGCCGTCCCAGACCACGCCCACCTGGCGGTAGTAGCCGCCGATGATCTCGTGTACCTCGAGCCGTGCCAGTTCCTCGGTCGGCGCCTCGAACAGCCGCAGGTCCGCCTCGCCGCGCCAGGCTTGCCCGGCCTGCACTTCGCTCGCCCCGGTCTCGATCAGCTCGGCGAAAGCGTCGCCCGCCGCGCCCCTGGCGATGTTCGGCAAGATCCGGTGATGGGCCATCGGATTGGCGTTGACGAAGCCGTTCGTCTCCGATTCCGCGGTGAGCGTCAGCACCACCTCGGCCAGTCGCCGGTCGCCAGCGGCCAGCGTCGCGCCGAACTTCGCCCCCGCAGCGATCTGCGGTGCGGCCTGGCTGAACGGATGCGGGCGGGTCTGCCAGATCGAGCCGAGCTTCTTGGGATAGCCCTGGTGGATCCCGCGCGCGACCGCGAAGTCCTTATCTACCCATATATACACGCAGCGCGAGTAGGTGCGACCCTGGTACGAGCAGCGCACGACCACGAACGCCTCCTTGTACTGCGCGCGCACCGGGTCGAGCAGTTCCTCCCGGGACGCCGAGCAGGACTGCCAGTCCGCCCAGATCAACGCGACCGCGCCGGGGTCCTCGTCGGCGAGTTCCAGCGGCGCCGGCAGCAATTCGGCGACCCGCGCGGGATCGGTGCGGTACTCGACGGTCAGCAGGTCGCCGGAGTAGTACCAGGGCGGCGCCGGGATGAGCGCGGCGCGGCCGGTGGAGGTGCGCGGATAGAAGAAGCCTTGCTGGGCGGTCATCGGGCGCTCCGTGGTTTGGTGAGAACACGGCTTTTGAATGGCACGCTCTGAACAGGCCCGCTGTACGCGGGCCGTTTTACACGGGCACAGTCGTTTGGGTCCGTACGATACCGGTCGACGGCCTTCGCCGGAACCCTTGCCAGCCGGGCGGGCCGCGATTATCGTTCGGGTTCAAACGACTTCACGCCACCCGACAGAGGAGGGGTAGTGGGTCACCACGACGCCGCCGACCTTGACACCGCCGCAGCAGCGCTGATCGAGCGCGGGATCGACGTCGTGCGGCTCGGCTATCCCGACTTCATGGGCACCGAACGCGGCCGGGATCTCCTGGTCTCCCGATTCGCCCGCACGGTCGGCGACGGCGTCGCGTTCTGCCGCACGATCTACGGCACCAGCCCGCGCGGCGACGTCATCGAGATCGATCAGGGCGGCCTGGCGGACGGACTTCCCGACGTGGTCGCCTTCCCCGACCTTTCCACGATGCAGGACGTGCCATGGGAGCCCGGAGTGGCGCACTGCATCGCAGATGTCTTCAATCCGGACGGCACGCCCTCCCAGGAGAGTCCGCGCACCGTGCTGCGCTCCGTCGCCGCCCGCTTCGCCGAGCTGGGCATGCGCCCGACCGTCGGCCCTGAGCTCGAGTTCTATCTGCTCGAACGCGACAGCGCGAACCCGACCGGCTGGCGCCGCTACGGCGAGGCGAGCGGGAACGTGTACGTGGCCGGGCGCAAGGGCGACCCGGAGAACGTGCTGCTGCGCGCGCTGCGTCAGCTGGAGGGTTACGGCGTGGACGCGGTCGCGGCCAACCATGAGTTCTGCAGCGGCCAGTTCGAGATCAACCTTTGGCACTCGCCCGCCCTCGACGCCGCCGACCGCGCCTTCCGGTTCAAATCCGCGGTCAAGGAGCTGGCCCGGCAGGAGGACAAGCTGGCCACCTTCATGGCAAAACCCTTCAACGACGAGGGCGGCTCCGGCTTCCATCTGCACTTCTCCACCTGGGACGAGGACGGCCGACCGCTGTTCGATGATCCGGCCGAAGCGGACGGCCTGTCGAAGACCGCGCTGTCCGCGATCGCCGGAGTGCTAGCGCACGCGCCCGCTCTCACCGCCCTGGCCAACCCGACCATCAACTCGTACAAACGCTTCGGCCCCGACACCCTCGCGCCATGGCTGATCGACTGGGGTCTGGACAATCGCAGCGCGATGATTCGCATCCCGCCGGAACGCGGCCGCGCCTCGCGCCTGGAACTGCGCCTCGGCGACGCCACCGCGAACCCGTACCTGATCATCGCGGGCCTGCTGGCCGCCGCCTACCTCGGCATCCGCGACGGGCTCACTGCGCCTGAGCCGCTGACCGGTTACGGCTATGACCCGGCAAAGGCTGACAAGATCCCGCAGCACCTCGGCGCGGCGCTGGACGCGCTGGAGTCCGACGCCGACTTCGCCGAGCTGCTCGGCCCGCGCTTCGTCTCCGCCTTCCTCGCCTACAAGCGCAACGAGCTCGAACGTTTCTCCCGCTGGGTCACCGACTGGGAGTTCCACGAGTACGCCTACCATCTGTGATCCTCGAGGACTGACATGACAAGCACAAC
>Ga0134128_10008289_pt1 | contig 12520 bp, 4 predicted proteins | sample KB31754_FD_96462 | JGI IMG/M metagenome (GOLD analysis project Ga0134128, IMG submission 96462) | Terrestrial soil microbial communities with excess Nitrogen fertilizer from Kellogg Biological Station, Michigan, USA - KB3-175-4 | ecosystem: Environmental > Terrestrial > Soil > Unclassified ...
CGCTCTTGCCTTCCGCCTGGTAGAGGCGGGCGAGACGCCAGTGCGCGTCGACTTCGTTCGGATCCATCTGAATCGCGTGTTCCAGCGCCGCCGCTGCTTCTTCGTTCTTCTGCTCGTTCGCCAGAGCGATGCCCAGATCGACCCACGCGAGGCGCGGCGCACCGGGCATTTTGACAGCCCTTTCGAGCGTCGCTTCCGCCTCCGCGTTTTGCTCCATCTTGATCTGCGTGTCACCGAGATACGCGGCCGCCGGCGCATGATTCGGCTCGTTCGCCAGCTCCTGCTCAAACTCCTTCGCCGCTTCGGCATATTTGTGCTGCTTCCACAGCAGATAGCCGAGGCCGAAGTGGACGTTCGGCTCGTGAGGCGCCACCTTGGCCGCTGCCTCGAATTCCTCCATCGCCTGCTCGGTGTGGTTCAGGCCGTCCTCGGCCTCGCCGGCGAGTATGTGCGCCTGTGCCGAGTTCGGATTCGCGATAAGGATCTGCTTGTACTGCTCGAGGGTGCAGTCGTACTGCTTCGCGAAGAGACAGGCCTGCGCGAGGACGCCTCGCAGTTCCGTATTCTCCGGCGACTCGGTAACCGCGCCTTTCAGATAGGGCACGGCGTCCGCATACTGCGCGGTGCCGTAGTAGGTCATGCCGAGCAGCGTCCGCACCTGCAGGCTGGATGGCTGCTCGCGCAACGCTGCCTTGAACGGCGCAATCGCCTCGCGCAGATGCCCCTGCTTGAACGCAGCCAGACCCAGATTCAGTTGAATTCCGGCCAGACTCGGATTCAGCTTCAGCGCCCTGCGATAAGCCGCGGCGGCTTCCGGATATTTCGCTTCGTGCGAGTACACCAGGCCCAGGCTGGCAATCGCCCCGGCGTCACCCGGATGCGCAGCGATCACGGCTTTCCACGCCTGCTCAGCTTCCGGCAGCCGTCCCTGCTGCGTCAGGGCTTCCGCATCGGCTGCAGACTGCGCCCGAAGTTCTGCTCCGAAAAACAGTGCGAGCACAAAGGCCCCTGCTGCAATGCTCCGCTTCATGCTGTGCCCATACTACAAAAAGAAGCCCCGCCTCCTCGCGGAAGCAGGGCTTCTGGTTTTGCATTGCGTTTAGAAGGAGATTTTCCCTCCCAGTTGCAGCACGCGGGGATCATAGGCTTGCGTGATCACACCGAAGTTGCTGCCGCTCAGGTTCTGGCCATAGCCCCCGGCCTGCGTGTCAGCCCGGAATTGCGTATGGTTCCACACGTTGAAGGCTTCTGCGCGGAACTCGAAATTCGCTTTCTCCGCGAAATTGAAGTTCTTATGCAGAGCCAGGTTCCAGTCATCGCGTCCCGGTCCCCGAACTGCGTTGTGCTTCAGGTTGCCCCACGCACCCGGAGTTGGCGCTTTGAACGCCGACGGATTGAACCACTGGATCCCGCTGGACACCAGCTGCTTCGGATACGAGATGCCGCCGACCAGGTCCGGCCGCGTCCGCGCGTTCAGGTTCACAAGACCCTGACCGCCCTGCGAGCCTCCGACCAGCGGCTCCAGCGGCGCGCCCGACTGCATCGTCACGATCCCCGACAGTCCCCAGCCACCCAGCATCGTCTTCACGAAGGGGTTGCCGGCGTTACGGAACAGCGGCAGATCGTACATGAGATTGACAAACCCAATATGCGTGCGATCGAAGTACGACGGACCCCAGTCATACTTCCAGCCTGCATATGGATTGTTTACGAAATTCAGATCGCCGCCGTTGCCGCCATTCAGCGTCACCGGATCATAGGCACGCGACAGCGTATACCCGAACTGTGCCTGCAGATCGTTCTGGATCACGGTGTGCAGGTCCATCTGCATGGAGTTGTACTTGCTGTTTGCCTCGTTTCTGGCCATCCGGATCTCCCGGTAGCCCGGGTACTGCAACATCTGGTTGATGCCCGCACCGCCGCCCGCAATGAGTCCTGGCAGCGCCGACTCCGCAGGCAGATTCGCCTGGAGCCAATCGCTCAGGTGACGGTTTTGCGTTCCGACGTACGCGATCGAGAACAGCGTCCGCGGCGTCAGTTCCTGCTGGATTCCGGCGCTGTACTGCACGCTGCTCGGCAGCTTATACATGGACCGGTCCAGCCCGACGATGGTCGACGGGACGATCGGTACCGCCAGTGTGGCTCCGGTCTTCGTGCTCGTGTGCGGGTTCGCCAGCAGAACGTTCGCCAGGCTGACGTGGGAATTGAAGGGCACATTCGTGGCGCCGTTGTACATATCGTTGCCCTGAATGCGCTCGTACATGACACCAATACCCCCGCGCACCACGGTCTTGCCTCTGCCGTTCACGTCATAGGCAAAGCCGATACGCGGTCCGAAGGCTCCCCAGTGGTTGTTCACCAGCCCCTTCGGAATGCCATTGAGCCCGTCGAGTCCGAGGCCGTTCGTATAGAACTTGTACCCCGCAAGAACTGAGTTCGGACTGGTCCCCAGGCCCGGACTGGCCCCGGTGCAGCCGTTCCCTGCCCCGCTGCAGATATTCCCGTCGGCATCGAACGTTGCTGCCTGCGAACTGTTGTACAGGCTGGGATAGAAGTTCGAGGCGCGATGGTTCGCCTCATACGTGTGCGGCACGCCATCCCACCGCAGACCCAGGTTCAGGGTCAGCCGCGAGTTCACATGCCAGTTGTCCTGTGCATACAGCCCCCAGGACACGTTATTCCAATGCCCGCTGTCGTGAATGGCGTCTTCCTGGTAATTATCCGAGTAGCCCAGCAGGAAATCCGCAAAGTCGTTCCCGCTGTAGAAGCCGTTGAAATCGAAATTGCCCTGCGTGGCAGCGAACGCATCCTGGATCTTCTTGTAAAGCGCCCAGCTCGCTCCAAACTTGAACTGGTGTGCTCCTCTGGCCCAGGAGAAATCGTCCCGGATCTGGTAGTCGTCCGCCTTGTTGTTCCAGGGCGTCCAGTTTGCGCTGTACTGGGTTCCAAGGTTCGCCAGGTTGATGGTTGGAATGATGGTGTTGGGGCTCGTAAAAACCTTGTTGAATCCGAAGCCCGAGGGCGCGTTCAGCGGCGCCCCAAATCCCGCCTTGGGCAGAATGTGGATCCGGTTTCCGTTGTAGTTGAACGCCATCTCATTCAGCAGGTTCGGGCTGATGGTGTGCGTCGCGTGGATCACGGCGCTGTACGACGGGTTGCCGAACGTGTTGCCGATGGTTGGCACGTTGTCCCCGCTCCACATCGTCGTGCCAAAGGTCTGGCTGATCTGCTCGGAGATCCAGTGTCCGAAGATGTTGAACTTATCTCCGAATCGATGATCCACGCGCACGATCTCTTCCCGCACGTTCGTGGGAGCATTGTTGCCTCCCTGGAACTGCCCCGCGCTTGTCGGCGCCGGGAAGATCTTGGCCGTGTTCAGAAGCGTCTGCGCATTCGCATCCAGCAGAGCTGCCGGAATGGCATTGTTCGGATACGGCTGATAGATCGGACTCGTCGCTCCCCTGGCTGCGAGCGCACAGGATCCGTCCGATCCGGGCGTGCTGAAGGTGCTGATCCCGGCATTGATGAACGCAGTCATCAGCTGCGGCGACAGCTGATACGCGCACGGGACGTGTAATCCGGAGTGCGCTACAACGAGATCGTTGCCGTCCTTTTTGTCAGCGGGAAGCGCCGACGCAAAGGCTCCGCCATACGTGCTGGTGTACGGCACCGCCTGGTTCAGCGTCTGCCCCTGAATCAGCTTCCGCCATTCCATGTTGTAGAAGAAGAAGGTGTTCGGATTGGCCGAGTTCGGATGGAATGTGACCGGTCCACCAATATTGAAACCATAAGTGTTGAACCGCAGCTTCGCCACCTTCGACGGAGCGCGGTTGAAATAGTTCCTCGCGTCCAGAGCGTCATTGCGGTCGAATTCCCAGGCCGACGCGTGGAACTCCTTGCTGCCCTGTTTCAGAACCGTCGTCATCGTCGCGGCCGACGACAGCCCATACTCTGCGCTGTAGTTCGAAGTCAGGATCCTGAATTCCGCAAGTGATTCGAGCGAAGGCATGACACTGAACGTGCCTGCGCCGCCGCGGTCCAGGTTCTCCCCGCCATCCAGCAGATAGAGGTTGTGCGCCATCCGCTGGCCGTTGAAGCTCACGTTGGCGTCCCCGCCCACTGGAGTCGGGGTCTGAAAGTCTGCCTGCACACTGGATGCGCCCGGCGTCAGGTTCACCAGCGTATAGACGCTCTTTCCATTCGTCGTGAGTTGGGCGATCTGCTTGCCGCTGATCACGCCGCTGACTTCGCCCGACTCCGTTTGCAGGTGGATCTCGCTGGCCTGCACCTCCACCGTCTGTTCCATGCTGCCGATTTCCAGCTGGAAATCCAGCCGAATGCGGTCGCCAACGTTCAGCGTCACACCGCTTTTCTCAGAGCTTTTGAACGTCTTCGCACTGACCTTAATGGCGTAGTGCCCGATCGGCAATGCCGGTGCGGCAAATTCGCCGTCGGCAGCCGTGCTGAATGTGCGCGCGTGTCCTGTATCAAGATTTGTGACCGTAACCGTTGCGGCCGGTACCACCGCACCGGTCTGGTCGGTCACGGTTCCGACAACGGTCGCGTCCTGCGCGATCGCCCGACCCGCAAAGAGCAGCAGCGCTGCCGTCAACAGAAGCAACCAGCGCCAATGCGAGCTAACTCCGGCTCCGGATTTCCCGAAACCAATCCTACGCGTCATAACTAGCCTCCCGCGTGCTGAGGCTGAGAGCGGCTGCAGGGATTTAGCTTCTTCCATAACAAGCCTCCGGCGACGTACTCCGCCATTGGATCCCGCATCCTTCCCCAGCTGAATTTTTCTGCGGCGTCCCACGCCGCACTTGCGGCAATATCTCCCACACTTGCCGCACTGCCCTTCTGCATTTCCTCTGAACGATTCGCAGGCCAGCAGTAAATAGTTTTATCCCACGATTGTTCGTGGCTTTGGTGTAGTTCGTTCTGCATTCTCTACCCCATGTGGGATCTGTCAAGATAACGAGTTGATGGGATCAACACAACTTGGCCGAGAAGCGCCTTCGCAGTCATGAATTCCAGCTCTTTTGCAGGACTTTGTCGCAATTTATGGACAACGGCCGTACCCGGATGTGACCTTCATCACAATTTCGAGCTGCCGCTCAAAGAGGTGGAACTTAGTCTGGGAGTTATTGCGGGCTGGTAGGGAGGGGCGGTTTGCGGCCACCGGAGATTCTGTTGAACAGGCTCTGGTCCGCCTCGCGCTTCATGGTATTCACGAGCGCAAACTGAGCCTGGGCTTCTTCACGCCTTCCCATCGACTGATACAGCTTCGCGAGCCGCCAGTGCGGATTCGAGTCTTTGGGATCGAGCGCGATCGCCTTCTGAAATTCGCGAACCGCATCCGCATCGCGGTGTGCATTGACGTAGACGATGCCCAGATCGAGATGCGTCAGTTCGAAGCTGGGATCCGCTTTCACCGCCTGCTCCAGTTCCGCCTGCGCGTGCGCATCGTCGTTCAGATGAAGGTACGAGTCGCCGAGAAAGGCCCGCGACTGGCCGTGAGAAGGATCGTTCGCGATCTCCGCCTGAAACTCCTTCACCGCGTCGTCATATTGCTTGTGTGTCCACAGAAGATAGCCAATGCCGAAGTGCACATCCGGCTGTTTGGGATTCGCCTTCTCGGCCGCACGGAACTGTTCGAGCGCACCGGCATCATCGCCCATGTCGTCGAGAGCTTCGCCGGCCAGCATGTCGGCCTCGGCGGAATCTGCGTTCAGGGCGAGGATCTCTTTGTAAATACTCATCACGCACTGCGGCTGCTTCGTCCACATGCAGCTGTGCGCGAGCGCCAGACGCAGCGGCAGATTCTGCTGGTCCTTCGCCGTCGCTGCTTTGAGGTACGGAATGGCTTTTCCGTAGTCGCCGGCGCCGTAATGCGCCATGCCGGCCAGGATCGTCAGCCGCTGATCGCCGGGATGGCGACGCAACTCCGCGGCGAACTCCGCGGCGGCCTCTTTGAATCGCTCCGCCTTGAACAATGCGAGTCCCAGGTTGAGTCGCAGGTCGGGGATCGCCGGATCGATCGCCAGCGCCTTGCGGTAGTACGCGACCGCTTCGCTGTAGCGTTGCTGGCGGGCTTCATCGAGCCCCATATGGGCGAGTGCCTGGGCGTAGCGCGGCTGCGCCTGCAGAACTCCCTGCCAGATCTGCTCGGCCTCCGCACTGCGCCCCTGCTGCTCGAGTTGCAAAGCCTGGAAGGCGGGACCACTCTGGGCCAGCGCAGTACCCGCAAGCAGCAGCCCAATCAACGGCAACCGTTTCACACCGCCTCCGTGGCAATTCTAAGGCAGCGCCAACACAGCACGCAGCAGAAGAAACGGCGCGACAGATGGAAGTCTGCCGCGCCGTACAGGAGAGTTACAGGTTCAGCTCAGAAGGTGAACTTGCCTCCGAACTGCAACACACGGGGATCCCAGGTGCTGGTCGGCTGCCCGAAGTTCCCGTTCCCGAAGTTGCTGCCAATGCCGTTGAATTCGGTGTGGTTGAAGGTGTTGAAGGTTTCCGCACGGAACTCGAACCCCGATCCCTCGGTGATCCGGAACGCCTTGTACAGCGAGGTGTCGAAGTTCAGACGGCCCGGACCCAGCGCCGCGTCCTTGCGTGCGTTGCCGAAGCCCTGATTCGGTCCGCCGGCCCATGCCGGAATCGGATCAGAGAAGTTCGAGGTGTCGAACCACTGGTTCGGCTTCTTCATGTAGTGGACCTTGCCGCTGATGTTCGGCCGGTTGGTGTAACCGCCGTCGAGGCCCACCGGGTCGTAATTGATCGACAGCCCCGGCCCCTGGTTGGCGATGATCACCCCGGACTCCGCGGTGACCACACCCGCCAGTTGCCATCCCCCAAGCAATGACTGCCTGATACCGCCGCTGTGCGCGAAGATAGGCAGGGCGTAGACGTAGTTTGCGCTCAGGATGTGACGGCGATCCAGTGCGCCCGATCCCTTGTCGTACTTGAGATTGAATGGGTTGCTGACCTGGCCAAGATCGTAGGTGGTGATGTCGATCTCATGCGACCAGGTGTAGTCCAGCTCGCCGGTCAGGCCGTGCTGGCCCTGAACGCGGATGCCGGTCTGGAACCCGTCATAGCTGCCGTTGGTGGTGTTTTCCTCCTGGGTGATGTCGTCGAATCCCGGATAGGCCCGGTAAAGCTCCGAGTTGGCCAGCGTGTGTCCACCCGGATTCGTGCCGGTGTTGTTATTGGGATCGCCCGCATTCGCGCGGATCGACATCGGCGTCGACAGCGGGAAATTGTTGATGTGGCGCTCAACGTTCTGGTGCCATGCGCGGTTCCCGACGTACTGCACGACCCAGATCACCGAGGGCTGCAGTTGCCGCTGTACGCCCAGGCTGTACTGGGCTACACCTGGCGCCGGATACGACTCGGCCAGGTTGGTCACTGACGACGGGAAGAACGGAGTGGCAGCCGTTGATCCAGACAGCCAGCTGGTGTGCGGATCGGACAGATACACGTTGTTTGCCTTCGGGTTATAAGCGAACGGCGGGCTGGTTGCAGCGTTGTAGATGTCGTTGCCCTGCATCCGCTCGTAGAACGTGCCGAAGCCGCCGCGAACAACCGTCCTGCCGCTGCTGCCCACATCCCACGAGAAGCCGATGCGCGGCTGCCAGGTCATGAAGTCGTTCTTGACCAGACCGCGCGGTGCACTCTTGCCCGCCAGCTGCATTCCGTTCAGGTAGAACGGCGTGCCGTTGACAGTCTGGAATCCCGGGCCGGTGGACTTCATCGAGTTGTCCGCATTCCACTGCGGCGCCAGGGATGGATCGTATGCAGCCGGGTTGAAGTTGGCGACAGCGTTGTCGCGCTCCCAGGCATGCGGCAGACCGTCCCAGCGGAAGCCGAGCTGCAGGCTCAGGTGCGGAGTCACGTGCCAGTTGTCCATCCCATAGAAGGAGGGCGTCTGGTTTACGTAGTGCCGGATCGGCGCCTGCTGGAACTGCGAATAGCTGCTCGCCAGGCCCATCAGCAGTTCCATCATGCCGTCCCCGGAGTTCTTGTTAGCTCCGGTTGGGTCGGATGTCAGAGAGCCGCCGAAGCTGAAATCGCCCTCTTTGTCGCCAAACAGCTGCTGGTTTTTGGTGTAGCGGTTATAGCCGAAGCCGAACTTCAGCTGATGAACCCCTCTGGTCCAGGAGACGTCCACCTTCGGCTGGTAGTCCTCGGCCGCGTTGTGCCAGGGAGCGGATCCCATATCCAGGTTGGTGCTGTACGGATTGCCGAAGCCGGTGATGCCTGGCAGCGACTTGAATCCGTTATTGAAGAACGGGCTTACGCCCCATCCGTTGGGCAGCAGCGAGTTCTTGCTGTTCGTGATGTCGATGATGTTGCCGTCGTAGTTCATGCTCGCTTCCAGCAGCAGCGACGGGCTGATGGTGCCGCTGAGCTTGATAGCGCCCGAGTTAGCAGGATTCGACAGCGTGCTGGTGACGGTGTTGTAGTCGGCCGCCAGCCAGCCCAGGAACGGTTTCGCATTGCCCTGGGTGACGGCATTGTGTTCGTAATGGCCCATGATCTGCCACTTCGACGTGAGCTGGTGATCGATGCGCACGATGTCGTCACGCACATTGATCGGCGTCTCCGCCTGCGACACGACCTTGTCCCCTGAAGTGGGGTGCGGGATAAGCCCCGAAGAGAAATACAGCAGCGCGTTGGGATCGAACAGATTCGCGGGGATCGTCTGATTCGGGAAAAGCTGCCCCGGTGTCAGGCCATCGGCTGTCAGTTTCGCCAGGAAGGCTGGATCAGTCACCTGCTTCGGAACATAAATCTGCCTGCCGGCGGCATACGACGGAGCCACATAGTGCAGGGCCTGCCCAGCGGTTGGGAAGTCCGCCGCCGGAAGGGTGTTCACCAGCGTCGGCGTGCTGCCCTGGATGATCTTGCGCCATTCTTCATTCCAGAAGAAGAAAGTCTTCCGGGGGTGCTGGAACGGCAGCAGCGGTCCGCCGATGTTGCCGCCGAAGATGTTGTAGTTCAGCTTTTGTCGTGCAACGATCTTGCTCGGATCCGGCGTGTTTTTGTTGAAGTAGTTGTTCGCGTCGAACACGGTGTTGCGATTGAACTCGAACAGTTCACCGTGATAATGCTGGCCGCCGCTCTTGAATGCCAGCGTGATGGTCGCGCCGGAGGAGATTCCGTAATCCGGCGGGTAATTGCTGCTCATCACCTGGAACTCGGAGATGGCATCCTGCGAAGGCATGATGTCCATGCCGCCGGCGCCGCCGCGGTCATCGGCCTCCGTGCCGTCGATCAGCCAGATATTGTGGCTCTGGCGGAGTCCGTTGATGCTGATGGTGAAGTTGGAGGCCACCGACGTCGGCGTGTTGTTGTCCGGCAGAGCCGAGCAGACGCCCAGACCCAGCGTTGCCCGCGCCGCAAAGTTGCGGTTCTCCGTGGCGATGTGCGTGATCTGCTCGCTGCTGATCAGGTTGCTGACCACGTTGGAGTCGGTCTGCAGGGTCAACTGATCCGCCTGCACGCGTACGGTCTCTGTCGATGCGCCCACCTTCAGGTGAACATCGTGACGGAGCACGCGGGAAACATCGAGCACGATGCCGCTGGCCGCGTAGTTCTGGAACCCGCTGGCGGCAACGCTCAGTTGGTAGGTGCCCACGTTGAGAGCCGGAAAGTTAAACAGACCGGCGCTGTCGGTGTCCTCCGTCTGAGCCGCTCCTGTAGCTTCGTTGGTGATGGTGACGTGCGCGCCGGGGATGGCTGCGCCGGAAGGGTCGCTGACGACTCCGGTGATTTCTGAATTCTGCTGCGCGTACAAGCCTGCGCATGCGAGCAGAAGAAATACCGGCAGGAGAAACTTCCTCCATACTGGGACTTTCATTAGTTTTGCCTCCTGAACTGCAATTGGTCTTGCAGAAACGGACTGCTACTCACATCAGGGCCGAATTACACCGAATTCTGGCAGCTACAGCAGCGGTCGGATCTCTGAGGAACCGTCCCCTGAGGCGCCCCCGAACGAATCTTCTGGGCGCCAGGCCGTGTGCGATGGGATGAGAAGCCCCTGCACAAATTGACGCTGCCAGTACAGCAGTAAACAGTTTTATCTCAGCTGGGAAATCCCGATTTCCGGGTTGGTCAGCATTCTTCTTGCTGCACGCTCCACTGTCAAGTGGTTTGGCTATTCCGGCGAGAAAATTCTTTGGTGCCGTTAACGCACTATTTATCCCTCTTAACCAGTGCATAACGGCAACAGCGAAGACAACACCCTGGCTGGAGCTGGATCAGCAGCCCCGCGGGGAAGGCTTAACTGCGTCTTCCTCATGAACTTCTCGGCTTTTTCACCCTGACGAAAACACAACCCGAACGCCGGTCTCGCGCGCGAACCGCAACCCCGGTGAAAACGCATACATCGGCAGCGACCGAACGTCTCTCTCAGTCATGCCATAGCGTGCCGACGCGCTCAGAAGATGTGTTCTTCGCCTTCGAAGGCCCCGCCGGCGCCAGCGCGGCTCTGCGCTTCTGCCGCGGCCCGCACCCTGGCGACCGTCAGCCAGTTGTCTTTCTTCGGATGGTCGAGATGGAAGGGCGGCAGCGGCATGACCAGAAAGCGGCTCAGCGTCTCAGCGTACGGCTCGTACAGAGCGCGCAGCTCGTTGAGACGCACGGAGCTCTGGTCATCACGGCAGACGCGCACGCCCGCCTGGCACAGCTGGTCATAGATGGCGCGGTAGCGGTCCGGCGGAAGGCGGTCGGGGGCATTCGTCACCGGCGCCTGCGAGTAGACCTGCGACAGATCCACCAGCGCATGACGTGCCATGGCAAAGGTGAGCTGCGCCTGGCGTGCGCTCTCCTCCTGGATGCTGGCGATGAGCAGGGCGCACGTATCGAGAATCGCCGTAACGGCGCTGAGCCAGCTCTGGCTCGTGTGCTGGGACCGAAAAAGGCACAGCAGCGGATACGAAATATGGCTCTCCAGCAGCTCGGCCGACCAGCGCTCCCACTCTTCCAGCAGGATGACGAGCGCGTGCGTGCCACCTTCAAAGGAATGCCGCCGGATCAGTTCGAATGCCGTCGGCGGCGACCCGGCGCGCGCATCGAGCAGGGCGATATTCACCTCGCGCCGTGAAAACGCACCGTACAGCACCGGGAAATAACCGATGACCAGCGCGACAAATCCAAGGCCAATGCCGGCCTCCAGCACTACCAGCACACGAATCAGCAGTGTGTGCGGAATTACATCGCCGAGTCCCAGGGTGAAGATCGTCGTTCCGCTGGCGTACAGGTCGGTGATGAACGGGTGCGCCGTCGGGCGCGGGTCAACGAAAGCATTCGGGATCGCATAGTAGATGAGCGCAAAGCCCAATATCAGCGCAGCGGCCCACGCCCCGATCAGCAGCACCAGCGACAGCGGTCCGTAGAAACTGAGCAGTGTCTCGCGCTTGCGTGGATGCCGGACGAGCACCGCCGCCCAGCGCCACGGAAACCACGTGACGGTATAGAAGAGCCGCGTCATGCGGAAACGGCCGGTAGCGCGCCGCGGCAGAATGACCGTCTCGAAGGCGTCCAGCAGCGCGAAGAAAATGCAGGCCATGCCCGCAAGGAACCGAAACGCATGCATGGACGCCAGCAGAGCAGGAAACTGCTCTGCCGTCAACGTCTACTGCGGAATCACAAACAGGGTGATCGACTGGGCCGGAAACGTGTAGCTGACGGTTGCCGGCTTGCCCGGCAAGACGGGGGGCGTCACGTTGACGCTCGCCTGCTTCACAATTTGCGCCGGGTTCGCGCTGCTGTACTGGTACACATCGGCGCTGGTGGCGATGCCGCCCACGTTGGCCAGCGACAGACCGCTGGTGAGCGCGCCGAAGGTCTTGTTGATCACCACGATGGTGAGCGCGTTATCCGAGGAACGCAGCGCGCCATAGACGGAAAGCTGGCCCTGGCCGGTTTCGTCCGCCGCTGCCGCTGTGGTGGGCACGCATGCAGCAGTGAGGGCCGTCGTGGTCGAACAGGAAGCGAGCGCCACATCGCCAAAGGCGGATTTCGCCCCATCGTAGTTGCGGTAGATGGCGAAAGCTTCGTTCGCAGGACCTTGCTTGCTGTACTGGTCGGTCGGCCAGAGCGTCGCCAGATCCAGCCCGTACTGGCCGAAGATGCCGAGCACATCGGCCTGCGTCACTGCGCCATTGATCGACTCCAGGCCGCCGAAGTTGTATTCGTCGATGGCCGTCTTCGTGCCGGGATAATTCTTCGCCACCCACGATTGCAGCATGGGTACAAGCTGCGGCGGCTGCGCAGGAACATTGCAGTTGCTGGTGTAATTCGCATCCGTTACGTAGTTCGGCTGCGGCAAGTTGGAGTCCGTGTAGGTCGGATCCCACAGGACGCGCGTCGAGTTCATGCGGGCCACCTGCTCCGCCGTATCCCCCGCCGTGGTGAACGCAACGCTTTTGCCGTTGTACGTCCCTGCGAAGTAGGCGTGAATCACGAGATAGTCGAGCAGGCGTGTGCCGTAAGTCGCTTCGGCGGCCCTGAA
>Ga0134128_10008290_pt1 | contig 12518 bp, 15 predicted proteins | sample KB31754_FD_96462 | JGI IMG/M metagenome (GOLD analysis project Ga0134128, IMG submission 96462) | Terrestrial soil microbial communities with excess Nitrogen fertilizer from Kellogg Biological Station, Michigan, USA - KB3-175-4 | ecosystem: Environmental > Terrestrial > Soil > Unclassified ...
GCCCGTCCGGCGGCCGGTCGCTGCGCAGCGACCAGCGCGCCGCCAGGACCGAGACCACCCCCAGCGCCAGGGCGGCGGCCACGTCCCAGCTCAGTCCGGCGATCACGTAGACGGCGATGAGTCCGGCGGGCGCGGCCACCAGGACCATCCCGGCCAGCCAGCGCAGCACCCCGCGGTGGGCCAGGAACCACCAGGCCGCCGCCAGGATCAGGGCCAGGGCCAGGGCACCGAGCAGCACGGCGGTGATGCTCTTCAGGCCGCCGAACAGCAGCAGCATTACCACGGCGGCGGCCGCGGCGGCCAGCGAGAGCCGGGCTAGCCAGCGCTGACGCCAGCCGGGGCCGGCCGGTGGACGGTCGGTCACCCCGGGCCTCCTTTGTTATAGATGAATAGGCGGTTACGACAAGCTCTCCCCGCGGTGGCGAGCGGGCATCACCCCAGGAGGGTGAGCGACGGGCCGGGCTGACCGAGATGCCCAGGAGCGCGGCAGATGTCCGGCTACTGTGGTCCGAGGGGTCGCTGCGACGGGGAGGTCGGATGGCGGGCAGGTCGGTGGCGGTCGTCGGGGGACGGGTGGTGCCCGTTACCGGGCCGGCGATCGAGGGCGGGACGGTCCTGGTGACCGACGGCATCATCACCGAGGTCGGCGCCGGGCTGGCCGTGCCGGACGGGGTGCCGGTCATCGACGCGGCCGGGTCGTGGGTGCTGCCGGGCTTCATCGACGCGCACGCGCACGTCGGCGTGCACGAGGAGGCGCAGGGCTGGGCCGGGCAGGACACCAACGAGATGACCGACCCGGTGACGGCGCAGGTGCGGGCCCTGGACGCGATCAACCCGGCCGACATCGGCTTCCGCGACGCGATCTCCGGCGGTGTGCTGGCCGTCAACGTCAACCCCGGCTCGGGCAACCCCATCGGAGGCCAGACCGTGGCCCTGAAGTGCTGGGGCCGGACCGTCGACGCCATGGTGCTGCGCGAGCCGTCGGGGCTCAAGTCGGCCCTGGGCGAGAACCCCAAGCGCACCTACGGGGACATGGACAAGACGCCGAGCACCCGGCTCGGCACCGCCGCCGTGATCCGCGGCGCGTTCGTCGACGCGGGCAACTACCTGGCCCGGATCGAGGCCGAGCAGCGCAAGCCCGAGGCCGAGCGCCGCTCCGTGGACCGCGACCTCAAGCTGGAGGCCCTGGGCCGGGTGCTGCGCCGGGAGATCCCGTGGCGGCAGCACTGCCACCGCGCCGACGACATCGCCACCGCCATGCGGATCGCCGACGAGTTCGGCTACGACCTGGTCATCGACCACGGCACCGAGGCCCACCTGATCGCCGACATCATCGCCGCCCGCGGCATCCCGGTGATCATCGGCCCGCTGATGACCAGCCGGTCCAAGGTCGAGCTGCGCAACCGGTCGCTGGCCAACCCCGGCCTGCTGGCCCAGGCCGGGGTGACGATCTCGATCACCACCGACCACCCCGTGGTGCCGATCCACTTCCTGGTCCACCAGGCCACGTTGTCGGTCAAGCACGGGCTCGACCGGGAGACGGCGCTGCGGGCGCTGACCATCAACCCGGCCAGGGTGGCGGGCATCGACGCGCGGCTGGGCTCGATCGAGCCGGGCAAGGACGGCGACCTGGTGATCTGGTCGGGCGACCCGCTCGACATGTTCAGCCGGGTGCAGCGCGCCCTCATCAACGGCACCGAGATCTACACCGACGCCGACGACGGCCCCGTCTTCGCCACCCCCTGACCGCCGTGGCTAGTGCTCTTCTGGCAGGCGGGGGCGGGGCACCGGGACAACGTTCAGCAGTTTGTCCAGGCCCGCGAAGTCGCCGGGATTGGTGGTGAACAGGGCCAGGTCCTCGGCGACCGCGGTCGCGGCGATCATCAGGTCCGCCACCCGCCGCCGTGGCTTGCGGCCGGAGGCGATCACGGCGGCCGCTATCCGGCCGTAGATCCGAGCCGCCTCGGCGTCGAAGGGCACGGGGTCGAACTCGCTCTCGGCGCGCTGTAGGACGTCCAGACGGCGGGCCCGCTCGGCGTGCTCGTCGTAACGACCCGGGCCGCCGTCGCGGCGCACCTCGTGCGGCCCGGCCGACAATTCGGCCAGGGTGATGGCGCTGATCGCCATTTCCGCCGGGAGCTCGGCGGGGTCGATCCATCTGCGCAGGATCATGATGTTGGTATCGAGCATGCCCCGCGCGTATGGCTCACCGGCCATAAGGACTGTCCGCCTGGTGATCGATGGCGGCGTCCTGGTCGGCGCGGTACCCCTCAAGGTCCACGCTGGGCGCGGTGCGGGACATCGCGGCGAATTCCTGACGCGTCACGAACCTGCGCCGACGGCGCAGCGGGACCAGTTCGGCGATCTGGTGCCCGTCACGAGTGACCGTGAACGCCTGACCGCCCTCGACGGCATCCATGATCTCCTTGGAGCGGTTCCGCAGGTCGCGCTGGGTGATTTCCGGCTGTGCGGTCATGACACCAGTCTAGTTCCATGTAGCACGCGGTGCTATCTGGTGCTACCAACTCATGCAGGGCTGGATATTCGGTTGGCCGGGGTGGGGGAGGGGCTTACGGTGGCGGGATGCTGACGCCGCCCGCCCGGCTGACCGAGGAATTGCTGACGTCGGTCCTGGCCCGCGGCTGGGGCCTGAGCGTGACCACGATGGCCTACCGGCCCGTCGGCTGGGGCAGCCATCACTGGGAGGTCACCGACGCCGCCGGAACCCGGTGGTTCGTCACCGCCGACGAGCTGGAGAACAAGCGGCACACCCGAGACGAGCCGCTGACCCAGGCGTTCGGCCGACTGCGGGCGTCGCTGGCCACCGCGCTGGAGCTGCGCGGGCACGGTCTGGAGTTCGTGGTCGCGCCGGTGGCGGCCCGCGACGGCGAGCCGGTGGTGCGGGCGGGCGATCGGTTCGGCGTGGCGCTGTACCCATGCGTGAACGGGCAGAGCTTCGACTGGGGCGACTTCTCGGGCCACGCCCACCGGCAGGCGGTGCTGGACATGCTGGTCGCGATCCACACCGCGCCTCGCCCGGCGGGCCGGCCCGCGCTGGCCGACGACTTCGCGATCCCGCACCGCGACGAGCTGGAGGCGGCCCTGGCCGGCGCGGACGCCGACGGGGCCGGGCCCTTCGCGGGGCCGCTGGCCCAGCTGGTGGCCCAGCACGCCCAGCCGGTTAGGGCCCACTTGGATTTTTATGATGAACAAAGGTTGCGGGCTCTGGCCGACCCCGCGATGCCGGTCGTGACCCACGGCGAGCCGCATCCTGGGAACACCATGCTCGCCGGCGGTCGCTGGCTGTTCATCGACTGGGACACCGTGCTGGTGGCGCCGCCCGAGCGCGACCTGTGGAGCCTGGACCCCGGCGACGGGTCTGTGCTGGCCGCCTACGCCGCGGCGACCGGGGTGACGCCGCGGCCGGAGCTGCTTGAGCTGTACCGGCGGCGCTGGGACCTGGCCGACGTCGCCATCGACGTGAGCCGCTTCCGCCGCCCGCACGACGGCACCCCGGAGGACGAGAAGGCCTTCGAGCTCCTGCGGTCGATAGTCGAGGCGCTGGCCTAGCCGCGCTTGGCCACCCGTGGGTGGTCGCGCCAGGCGGGCATGGTGGCCATGTAGTCGAGGGTCTGGCGCTCCAGGTCGGCGCGGTCCGTGCCGGGGCTACGGCGGGCCTGCCAGTCGACCATCCGGGCGAACCGGTCGTCGAAGGACTGGAGCTCGCCGTGCTCGTCGGTGCAGTGGTCGCAGTACCGGCCGGTCTCCAGGGGCATGCCGCAGCTCTCGCAGGTGGCGGTGGCGCTCATCGGGTCTCTCCCTGTTGTGGTGTCGTGGATCGTGGTGTCGTGGATCGTGGTGTCGCGGGGCGTGGTGTCGCGGGTCGTTGTGCCGTGGGCCGTGGTGTCGGGGTGGCCTGGTCGACCAGCGCGCGCAGGCCGCTGATCAGTGCGTCGGCCTGGTCCTCTGGCAGCCCGGCCAGCGCCGTGGCCAGCAGGTCTACGCTGAGTACCTCCCGGTCGCGGCGCAGGGCCTCGTGACCGGCCGGGGTGAGCCAGACCAGCTTCCGCCGCCGGTCGGCCGGGTCGCTCTCGCGCTCCAGCAGGCCCTGGCGCACCAGGTGGCTGACGATGTCGCTGACCACGGACTGGGTCCGGCTCAGGTGCCCGGCGGCCTCGCCGACGGTCAGCGGCCCGGCCATGGCCAGGTGCTCCAGCACGGCCCGTGACGCGCCAGGCAGCTGGCCGCGCGGCCCGTCGCGGCGGTGGAACGTCAGGTACACGGCCCGGAACAGCTCGGCGAACCGCTGGGCCGCCTGTTGCTGGGCCGCCTGTTGTTGTGCCGCCGCCTCCGCCTGGTCCCCGTTCACCCGACCAGCGTTCCGGCCAGGCAATACATCGTCAATCCCGATGGAAATCGGAGCGTCGCCCGGCCGCGCTCAGTGCTCGGCGCTGGCCAGCATGTGGCTCGGCAGGCTCAGCCACCAACTGGCCGAGGCGCGGACCGAGGCGGTCAGGTCCGGGTCGGCGGCGATGCGGCGCAGGAGCGGGAGGTCACGCTGGATGCTGATGGCGTAGACGGCGTGGCGGAGCAGACGCTCGCTGCCGCTGCTGCCCGCACGGGCCCGAAGGCTGTGCCGGGCGAAGGCCTGCTGCCAGAACCCGGCGTCGCTGGCGCCGCCCATGTGGCCGAGGGCCCGGAACGCCGCCTCCTGAACCCCGAACGGCAGCGCGGGGTCAGTCAGCCCCTCGGCGGTGCGGCGCTGCGTGCCGCCGCCGAGGATGCGCAGCGCCTCCAGCAGGCGAGCGGCCAGCAGCGGGCTCTGCTCAGGCCGCAGTCGGCGCAGACTCCCCCTCGGCCACCTTCCGGACGCACGCCAGCAGGGCCCCGGCGAACGCATCGTCGTTGGTCGGCGCGATGAGCTGGCCGACCACGGCGGCCGCGGCGTCCGGGTGGCGGCTGCCGTCCAGCAAGGCGACGGTCTCGACGAACACCTGGTTCTCGCGGCACCGGGCCCAGTCGGCGCAGGCGGCCGCGGCGGACGGCTGTGCGCCCCGGTGCAGCAGCAGTCGGCTGAACGCCTCGAACCGCGGCTTCCAGGCCTCCCCGTCGGCGGCCACGGTCTCCACCAGCAGGCGGCTGCAGACACCGTCCCACTCCCGGCGGCGCAGCCGAAGGCCCGGCGCGGCCGTGATCAACCCCACCCCGTCGTCCCACTGGGCGGCCGACATCGGCGCGGACGAGCTGGCCTGGTCGACGAAGGCCTCGAGCCGGTCGCCCGGCTCCTCGGCCAGTCCCCGCGGCGCCCGCGGCCCGGCGCCCGCGGCCGCTACGGGCGATAAGTACCGGGTGATGAGGTCCACCGTGGAAGTGAGCGTGCAGGCGGGCAGGGTCAGCAGTTCCTCGTAGCGGCGGACGGCCCGGCGCGGCACCTGGGTGCGCCCGGTCTCCCAGCGGGAGATCTTGCTCTCGCTGACCGCCTCCGGGTGGGCGCCGCCCGCGAAAGCCGCGCTGAACGTCCCCGCGCTGACCCAGGCCGGATCCGCCCCGTAGAGCCGGCTGACCCGCAGCAGCCAGGCCACCCGGCTGCTCAGCCGCTCGGCGCCGCCGCCCCCGGACGGCTCTTGGGCTGGCCGGCGTGGCCGCCCGCGGCCGATCTGCCCCATTTCTTATCCTTTATGGGATTCGATTTGGCTATTTATTGCAGTGTCGGTGAAGTCATGCAATCCGGGCCCCGGTACCACGCTACGACGCTTACCGTTATCGCGCGAGCACGTCGCCAGCCTGGGTCCTGCCGAGTGGCGCCTGCACCGGGGGGCGGCAGGACCCAGGTACTGCCATCTCGCGGCAATCAGCCGCGAGATTGCCGGTCCGTGGGCCCGGCGTCCGTCTTCTCTCATCGCGACCGGGTCGCGCGGTAAAAGACCTTCGTGCATTCTGTATTCGTTGCCTGGGTTTGGACTCTGAGTGAGTACATGGGTCTTTTAACGTCGAGGAATAAGGGGGACACCATGCGACTGTCAGCTGTATCCCTCAAATGGCGGGCCGCGGCGGCCGCCGTGGCCTGTGCCGCGGCGCTGACGCCCGCGGCCGCGCTGGCCGCGTCGGGTGCCCCGGCGGCCCCGGTTGCGCGGGCGGGGGCGGCCGCTCCCGTGCCCGCCTGCGCCACGTCCGGCCTGGTGATCTGGCTGACCAGCAACGGCGTCGCGGCCGGCACCGCGTTCTACACCCTGAACTTCACCAACCTGTCCGGCCACGCGTGCACCCTGGTCGGTCATCCCGGCGTGGCCGCGCTCAGCCTGGCCGGCCACCAGGTCGGCGCCCCGGCGGGCTGGGAACCGCCCGCCGCCCACGTCGTCCGGCTGGCCAACCGCGCCACCGGCTACGCACTGATCCGGTACTCCGACGTCATCGCCGGCGGCGGCGGGCCCAAGCCGTGCGACGCGGTGATCTCAGCCGGCCTGCGCGTCTTCCCGCCCGGCCAGACCGCGGCCAAGCAGGTGCCGCTCCCGCTGCCCGCGTGCACCCGCCCCCACGTGGTCTACATGAACGTGGCGCCGGTCCAGAAGACCCCGCCGGTCAACTGACCTCCGGCGCGGGCGGGCCGGGGCGGCGCTGGCCTCTGGCCCGGCGCTGGCAGCGCCGCCCGAGCCGGTAGCGGTGCCAGGGGTCGCGCTGCGCGGACGCGGTCACGGCCAGCGCGGCCGCGGTGATCACGTACCAGGCCACGGTCGCCCCGAGGTCGGTGGCCGGGGGAGCGACCAGCAGCGCCGAGACCCGCGGCGTGAACCACCCGGCCCCGATGACGACCAGCCCGGCCGGCCCGGCGACGGCCCCGCCGAGGTCGGCGTAGCGGCCGCGGTCGCAGATCGCGGCCGCGGCTGCCACCAGCGCGGCCCAGCCGGTCAGCTGGGCCAGCAGCGGGTAGATGGCCGGCAACGCATGGCCGGGCGGGCTGGTGTGCGCCACCAGCCCGAGCTGGGCCGCGACGGTCACGGCCAGCACCGTGATGGCCAGCAGGAGCTGGCCGGCCGGCGTCACCCAGGCCGGCGCCGGCGCGGCCAGGGCCAGCGGCCGGACGGGAGCGCGGGCGACGAAGGCCAGCCCGGCCAGCGCGGGCAGGAACGTGACGCGGACCTGGGCCAGGCTGAGCGGCGTGCGGGAGTGGTCGGCCACGTAGGCCAGGACGGCGAGCAGCACCAGCCCGGCCAGGCAGCCGGCCAGCAGCGGGCCCCAGGGCATGGTGCGGCTGACGTGCCGGGCCAGGGCGGGCAGGCGGCGTAGCGGCATTCCCGTCCTCACGGTCCGCACACCGGGCTGGACGGCACCGGGTTCGCACCGGGAGGCGGACCGGCCTCGCCGGGCAAGGCGGGGACGCGGGGCAGCGGGATCCCGAGCGCGGCCGCCAGCCGGGCCTGCGACGTGCGGTCGTTCAGCCAGGTGCTCCAGGCACCGTCCAGCACCCGGCTCACTCGCCGGGCGGGTAGCTGGGTCATCGCCTCGGCCAGCAGGTACCCGGCCTGGGTGGGCTGCGGCCCGAGTGAGGTCAGGTAGCTGGCCCCCTCACCGGGATAGTTCCAGATGACCACCGGCGTGCCGCCCACGTACACCGCCGACTGCCTTCCGGGCCCGGCCGGCGCAAGCTCGCTCGCGGGCGCGCCCGTGGCCCGGATGGCCAGCCAGATCGCGACCGCCTCCCTGGCCTGGTTCAGCGGGACGCACTGCGCGCGGCCGTCGCCGTAGACGGCGCCGGCCGTGGGCGGCAGGCCCACCGCCCACTCGGCGGCGGCCAGGGCCAGGCTGAACCGGGCCGCGCCGGCGCCGCTCGCCGGCCACCTCCCGGCGATCAGATAGATGGCCGAGGAGGAGCTGGCCGAGCCGGGTGCCCTGGCTACCTCCCTGGCCCACCGTGCCCGCAGCGCGGCCGGGTGGCCGTGAGTGAGCACGGGGTCGGTGAAGTCCACCTGCGCGGCCTGCCTGATGGTCAGCAGCCGGGCGGGCGGCTGGGGCAGCCTGGCCAGCACCCCGCGGACCGGAGCCTGGAGCGCGGGCAGCTCCGCGCGGAAGGCCGGGTACAGGCAGTACCTGACCGGGCCGGTGGTGGTGCAGTGCTGGACCGAGGCCGGGTCGGCGACCTCGGCGGCCAGCCTGGCCAGGTCCGCCGCCGGGATCGGCCGGAGCTGGACCGCCCCGGCCACGCCGGCCACCGCGAGGGCGGCCGCGGCGGCCACCGCCAGCCCGAGCCGGAACCGTCGGCGGCCCGCGGTCAGGGCGAGCGCCACCAGCCCGGCCAGCCCGGCCGCGGCGGCCAGCATGACCGCGTGCGCGGCGGCGGGCGGGTAGCCGGCCAGCTGGCCGGGCACCCAGCCGAGCTGGTCCGGGGCGACCCACGGGAACAGCCAGATGAAGGGGTCGGTGAACCGGTTGGACTGGGAGAACGGCACCAGCAGCGCGACCGCCGCGAGCACCCCCGCCAGCGGATGGGCGAACCGGGTCCCGACCGCGATCCCGATCGCGCCGGCCGCGATGACCAGCAGGACGCCGGCCGCCGGCGCCGCGTACCCTGGCCGGCCCAGCACGCCGCTCAGCTCCAGTCCGATGGCCGCGCCGCCGACCAGCACCAGGCTGGCGGGCAGCGCGCCGGCCAGGCCCAGCAGCTGGGCCGCGACCCTGGTCCGGGCCGTGGCCGGGAAGCTGCGGTACAGCTCCGAGAGCTTGTCCCGGCGAGCCCGCCCGGCGGCCAGCTGCGCGGCGACCAGCACGGCCAGGGCCAGGATCTGCTGCCCGTAGCCGATCTGCCAGGTGGCGGCCCACCACGCCGGCCGGGTCGGCGCGATGGCGAAGTGGTACACCATCGCGCCGCCGGCCACCAGCCCGGCCAGCACCACCACGCTGCGCGTCAGTAGCCCCGCCTCCACCCGGGCCAGGCTGGCCACCGTGCCCGCCGCCGTCGACCGCCGCCGCGCCGGGTCGGGCCAGCGGTCGTCATCGGGACCGGCGGCCCCCGTCCCGGCCGCGGCGGGCCGGGGCCCGGCCGCGGTCACCGCGAGCCCGCCGCGTGGGACAGCAGCAGGTAACCGTCCTCGACCGTGGGCCGGTCCAGCTCGACACCCTCGGGCGGATGGTCGCCGATGTGCCGCCATCGCCCGTCGCTGCCCCGCCAGGACAGGTGCGCCCGGCCGTAGCGCCCGTCCGCCGTCCACACCTTCCCGGCCGCCGTGGCGGCCAGCTCGGCCGGAGCGCCGGCGAACCGGACCTGCCCCTGGAGCAGCACCACCACGTGCGCGCAGATGGCCGCGATGTCGTCGGCCTGATGCGTGGACAGCACGATCACCGGGTCGCCGGGCAGGCTCGACAGCAGCTCGCGGAACCGCAGCCGCTGCTCCGGGTCGAGCCCGGCGGTCGGCTCGTCGAGCACCAGCAGGCCAGGCTGGCCCAGCAGGGCCTGGGCGATGCCCGTCCGCTGGCGCATCCCGCCCGACAGGGTCCGGATGCGGCGCCGGGCGTAGCTCTCCAGCCCGGTCGCGGCCAGCACCCGTGCCACCTCGGCGGCTCGCTCACGGCGCCCGGTGATCTCCTTGAGGATGGCCACGTAGTCCAGGAACGCGGCCACGGTGAAGTGCCGGTGGAACCCGAGTTCCTGAGGCAGGTAGCCGAGCCGGCGGCGGATCTCCACCCGTTGCGCCGGGTCGCGCGGGTCCAGGCCCAGCAGCGTGACGTCGCCCGCGTCGGGCTCGCTGACCGTGGCCAGGACCGACAGCAGCGTGGTCTTCCCGGCCCCGTTGGGCCCGAGCAGCCCGGTGATGCCCGGCTCCAGGGCCAGGTCCACCCGGTCCAGCGCGCGGGTCGCGCCGTAGCTACGGGACAGGCCCGCGGCGCTGACCGCCGAGGTGTGCAGGTTCACGGTCATCTCAGCCATCCGAGCTCGAAGCGGTCACGGCGCAGGAACAGCACGGCGATGGCCGCGGCCAGCACCACGGCCCAGGCGGCCTGGGCCGGCCACTGCACGGCCGTCAGCGCCGGATGCCGCAGGCTCAGGATCAGCACCGGCCCGATCCACAGCACCCCGGAGCCGGCCGCCGCGGACACCGGGCCGACCACCGTGGCCGCGGCCAGCGCGAACGCGCACAGGGCCAGCGACGGCACCAGCAGCGCGGCCGGCAGCCAGCCAGGGCCGGGCACGGCCAGCGCGGCGCCGGCGGCCAGGATCAGCGCGGTGCCCACCGCGCACAGCGCGCGGACCAGCAGCAGGGTGAAGGCGGAGAACGGCGCCGCGGCCGCCAGCCGCCAGGCCGGATCCAGCCGGGGCTGGAACGCCGCCGCCACCCCGGCCACTACCAGCAGGGGCGTTACCAGCAGGAACGGCAGCAGCGCCGGCCAGTCCCGGCCCCCGGCCGCCGTGGCGACGCGCGGGCCGAGGAAGCCGTACCGGGCCAGCGCCGCCTCGCCCGCGACCCCGGCCAGCACGCCCGCCACCGACAGCAGCCAGGACAGCCGCAGCGAGGGCGTCGCCGCCAGCAGCCTCAGCAGATGGTCGGGGGCGCCGCAGCGGCGCAGCAGCCGCCCGGCCCGGCCCCCGTCCGGGATCGCCGCGCGGGCCAGCAGCACCGCGCGGTTGCGGGCCAGCCGGCCGGCGTCCACGTGCGCCGACAGCTCCGAGCGGCAGTTCGCGCAGGCGGCCAGGTGCGCCTCGACCGACCAGGCGGCGGCCCCGTCGGCCGTCCCGGCGGCATAGTCGGCCAGCAGGTTGCCGGGCGGATGCGGGCCGGCCCCGGCACCGGGCGCGATGGGAAGCTGGCTGGTCATGGCGTCCCCCAGGCGTGTCGGCGGCGGGCAGGCGACTCGGGCCCCGGCGGCGATCCGGGCGTCCCCGGTGGCGGCTCGGCCAGCGCGGCGCGCAGCGCCTGCCGGGCTCGGTAACAACGGGACTTCACCGTCCCCTCGGCCACGCCCAGCAACTCGGCCGCCTCGGCGCAGGTCAGGCCGTCCAGCACCGTCGCCTCCAGCGCGCCGCGCAGCTCCGGTGCCAGGCCGGCCAGGGCCTGGCCCAGGCGGCCGTGCTCGATGCCGAGCAGCACCTGCTCCTCGGCCGAGATGACGACGTCCGGCTCGGTCGCCCGCCAGGCCGGCCGGGCCCGCGTCCCGTGCTCCCTGCGGATCGCGTCGATGAGGCGGCGCACGCCGATTCCCCAGATGAACGCGGCCACGTCGCCGCGGTCGCGGTAGCTGCCCGCCTGCCGCCACAGGGCCAGGAAGGTGTCCTGTACCGCATGATCAACCACGTCCGGCGAGCCGCACCGCCGCGACAGCCGGACGGTCAGCCAGCCCGCGTGTCGGTCGTAGAGCGCGGCCAGGGCGGCCTCGTCGCCGCGGGCCACCGCCCGCAGCAGCGCCGCGTCCTCGCGCTCGGCGGGTCCCCGGCTCATGCCGGGGACCCTGCTCGTGCCCTCATGCTCTCCCTGTCGCGCAGGCGGGCTCGCGCGGTTCCCGCGTCACGGCGGGAACTGGTTAGGCCGCGGTGATCAGCCCCAGCTGCTGGAGCACCTGGACGCCATCGTCGAGCCCGATCTCCTCGGTGATGAGGCCATTCTCGACCTTCAGCACCGTGATGCCAGTGAACCGCATCGTCTTGCCGGTTCCGGCCGGCAGCGCGCCGACGGGCATGTCGTCGAACGCGGTCCCGGTCTGGCTGCCGCCGCCCTCCCACTGGCCGACCACGTAGTCGCCCTCGGCGATCAGGTCGGCGGTGCCCCAGAAGTTGAGGTCGGGGAAGGCGGCGCGGAACCTCTCGGCGAACTGCCGCACCTGGTCGCGACCGCGGCACGGCGTGTGCAGCGAGTACTCGAAGCGGATGTCCGGCGCGGCCAGCTCGTCAATGACGGCGGGGTTGAAGTCCTTGCCCCAGAACTCGGTGAACCAGCGGCCCACGATGGCCTTGTTCTGCTCGGTCGACATGGTCGTCCTCTCGGTCGGCGATCTGGTCCGCGCGCCCCGTGGGGGCGCACCCAGGCAGACGCCGACCGCGCCCGCGGTGTGAGCCGCCATCAGGACGGAAGTTCGTCCGCGCATATCGCGGACGAACTTCCGCGATCATGAGCTGGCCGCTCAGGTGGGGAGGAGCTGCAGCTCGCCTTGGTCGATGCGGGCGGTGACGGTCCGCCCCGCGCCGGCCGCGCGCGGGATGCCGACGTTGACGTAGCCCGAGCTGACCTGGCTGTTCACGGCGTAGCCGATGCCGGGCGGCAGCCGGACGGTGGCCTGGGCCGAGGTCAGCGCCACGCTGACCTGGCGCGGCGGCACGACGAAGCTGGCGCTCAGGTGACCCGAGGTGATCTGGGCGGCCAGCTCAGGGGAACGCAGGCCGGTCGCGCTGACATCCACGCTGGTGGCCAGGATGCGCAGCGCCCCGGCCAGGCCGGACACGATGACGTGGCCGGACGGCTGGCGGATGACCGTGGCCGTGCGGCCGGGCACGGCCAGGCGGTAGTCCTCGGTGCACGGGCTGCCCGCCGCGCACC
>Ga0134128_10008291_pt1 | contig 12516 bp, 18 predicted proteins | sample KB31754_FD_96462 | JGI IMG/M metagenome (GOLD analysis project Ga0134128, IMG submission 96462) | Terrestrial soil microbial communities with excess Nitrogen fertilizer from Kellogg Biological Station, Michigan, USA - KB3-175-4 | ecosystem: Environmental > Terrestrial > Soil > Unclassified ...
CAGCCAGACTGGCTGCTGTTCGCTTGGTTTGTGTTGCTTGAAGCGGCGCGGCTGTGGGTCGTTGCCACGCTTGGCCGGTTTTGGACCACGCGGGTTATCACCCTTTCTGGTGCGCCGCTGGTTCGGAAGGGACCCTATAAATGGGCGCGCCATCCCAACTACTTGATCGTCGCATTGGAAATTCCGCTGCTGCTTTATGCTTTCGATGCGCCCGGATTGGCGGTGCTGTTCGGGGCGGCCAATATCCTGCTGCTTGCCTATCGCATCCGCGTTGAGGAGGATGCGCTGCGCGCGCGCCGTCTCGCGAGCTGAAATTCTAAAAATGACGAGGACGCATTCCTCCAAGCTCGATTTTATGCTTCTCGTGCTGCTTGCCCTGCTATGGGGCAGTTCCTACGGGCTGATCAAGGTCGGCATCGAAACCATCCCTCCGGCAACGTTGACGGCGGGCCGAATCACACTTGCAGCGGTGATTCTGACGAGCGTCTTGTACATGCGCGGCATGTCGCTGCCGAGTTCACCGACGCTCTGGCTGCAATTGCTGCTGCAGGGCGTCATCAACCTGGTGCTGCCATTCCTCCTGATAAGTTGGGGGGAATTGCATGTGTCAAGCGGCCTTGCATCCATTCTCGCAACCACCGCCCCGTTTTTTGCCTTCGGCATCGCCGCGCTGACCGGCCATGCCGCGCGGGGATTCAGCCAAGCACTGGGCTTGCTGTGCGGTTTTTGCGGGGTGGTGGTCATCGTGGGTTGGCAAACATTGAGTGAACTCGGCGGCCCGCAATTCGCCGCGCAGCTCGCACTTATCGCGGCGGGGTTCTGTTACGGCTCGTCTTCGAATTACGGCCGTGTATTTCGAAGGGTCTCTCCCATCGCCGTTGGTGCGGGAACCCTGCTCTGGGCAATGGTGCTGACAGTGCCCCTGAGCCTCGCGATCGATCACCCCTGGACGCTGCAGCCGAGCCTTCGCTCACTTGGTGCGATGCTGTCCCTCGGCGTGCTTTCGACCGCCCTGGCCTTCACTATCTATTTCCGCCTTCTCGGGACCTTGGGCACGGTCGGGACGAGCACGGTCGGCTACTTGCGGGTCGGCTTCGGCGTTGTGATCGGAATCTTGTTCCTGGGCGAGCATTTGACCCCGGCGAGCGCAACGGGCCTCGCCTTCATCGTGCTCGGGGTTGCATTGATCAACGGGCAGCTTGGCCGCGTCGGAACTATTCTCCGACGCCGGCCTAGCTCGGCCGCCAGGTCTTGAACGCGTATTGAGCTTCAAGCCGATCGGCGGTTTCCTTGGCACTAAAAATCTGCGCGCCGCCCGTCGGATTCAAATCGATCGTCAAGGTAACCACGGCGTCATGAAACGCCTGCGTCGAATAGTTGTCGTAATAGGGCCAATATCCCCAGAACGATGGGTGGCGGTAGCCGTAAGGGTAATAAGGGTAAGGCGGGTAACGATCGACCTCGGTTGAACGGTCGATATCGCGCCGTTCCGAGACGACGGCGAAACGGGGTTTCTTCTGCTCTAGGGCAACCTGTGCCGCGCGCCAGAGCGCCAAGTCATATGCCTCCGTCCTCGCCGTCTCGGTCTCTTTATTACGCGAGGTGTCGCCATAAGAGGAGCGATAGCGCGGCCCCATATAGGTCACTTCCCAGTGGCTATCATCGATCTGCCGGTCGGTGTAGCCGTAGGTAGCGCCGGCTTCCAGCGGGCGGAACAGCGGCTGCGGCGGAGCGGATTGACAACCCGCCACGCCAAGCGCCGACGCGATCAGGACCGCAATCCAAAACAGCTTGGTAGACATAACCAACAATATTGCGTTCGGGGAAGCTCCCTGCAAGGGAGCGTCCCGGTCGGAATCCCGCGTGAACGCTGCGGTTTTGAGCCGAAGCATTACCACACGCTCATACAAGAGAGCCGGGCGGCGAACTCACATATTGAGCGCCGCGATCCTCTCCACCGCGGGCCGGCCATGGATGCGGTCGAACAGCGCCGCGAGGTTGTGATGGCCGCGTTTCAGAGCCGCCATATCCTCATCCCATGTGAACAGCATGTGGAAATAAATGTCCGCAGCGCTGAAGCGATCGCCTGCGAGCCAAGTCTTCCCGGCGAGGGCACGATCGAGTGTCGACCATATCTCCGCGATGTCGTGCCGCGCCTTATCCTTTACCGCCGGCTCATGGGCGGGATCGTCGGAGAAGCGACTGGAACGATAGATCCGCATGAAGGCCGGCTGCAGCGTGTCGGCGAGGAATAGCAGCCACTGGTAGAAGGTGGCGCGCTCCATCGTTCCGACCGCTGGCGCAAGGCCTTTGTCCGGATGACGGTCCGTCAGGTGCAGGCAGATGGCCGCCGACTCAAAGATGGCCTTACCGTCGGTGACCAGGGTCGGCACGCGACCCCAAGGGTTGAGCTTCAAATAGGCTTCATCGCGCGGTTTCCCGAGTTCGACCCGGGTCAATTCGTAGGGCACGCCCAGCTCTTCCAGAAGGACGTGCGGAGCCATGGAGGCCGAACCAGGCGACCAGAACAGCTTGTACAAGGTAACCCCTCTTCTCTTCAGAAATCATGGTGCCCGCCCGAGGCTTACAGCAAGCAGATGAGCGCGGGCACCTGCTTATGCCCCGAAAAAATGGCTATAGGCAAGTTCCTGCGGCACCTCGTATTCGAGCTGGAAGCCGACGACACGCCTCGCCCAATCCTTCTGGGAATCGACGACCTTCTTGAAGAACGGATCGGCCGACAGCCTCTCCACGACCTTGTCCCAGGCGCCGAGCTGCGCCTTGAGCACTGAATCCGGCGTCTTGTAGGTCTTGACTCCCTGCTCGTTTCGCATCGCCTCCAGGTCCTTGGAGTAGCGGTCCCAGGCCTTCCAGGACATATCGGAGGATGCCGCTTCGGCAGCGTAGCGCAGGATGGCCTGAACTTCCGCGGGCAGCCCGTCGTAGCGAGTCTTGTTGAAGATGATTTCGAAACACTCGCAGGACTGGTGATAGCTCTGCAGCATGTAGGATTTGCTGACACTGGGCAAACCGAGGGCCCGATCGGATGATGGGTTGTTGAACTCCGCCCCATCCAACAATCCGCGATCTATCGCCGAGACGAGATCACTTCCAGCCATGATAGTGACTGAGGCGCCCATTTCGACGTTCAGATCAGCGGAGAGGCCGGAGGTGCGGTATTTGAGGTTCTTGAAATCGTCGGGGCTCTTGATCGGCTTCTTGAACCAGCCGAGCGGCTGCGTGGGCATCGGTCCGGAGAGGAACCCGACCAGGTTCAGGCCAAGGATTTTCTGCACCAGTTCATCATAGAGCTCCTGGCCACCGCCATAGCGGATCCAAGCCAGCAGCTGATTGGCCCGCCAACCGAAGGCCGGCGGCGTACCGAACAGAGCATAGGCCTTGCTCTTGCCGTACCAATAGGCGGTGACACCATGACCGCCATCGAGGGCGCCGGCAATGATGGCGTCTTGCATTTGCAGGGGCGCGGCGATGGCTCCGGCCGGCAGCAACTCGAGCCTGAAGCCGGTACCCGTCATCTCATTTACCTTGGTGACGTAGTCATTGGCGAATTCGTGGAAGATGTCCTCCGGCGTCCAACTGCTCTGGAATTTAAAGCTCACGGTCTGCGCGCGTGAGACGTTCGGCATCGCCAGCGTGGCGGCAGCCGCCCCCGCCGCAAATGCCGCGGTTTGCAGGAACTTCCGGCGTGCCTTCGCGCCGCGTGCCGTCGAGCGCTTCCTGTTTTCAGTCGGGAATCTCATGTGCGGGAACCTTGGTATTCGTTTCCAGCGGCAGCCACTAAGGCGCTCCGCCGATATGTTAATTCACCTGATCGCGGATTTTTGCCTCGCGCTGGATGGTGGCGGCACTCCACCGGGCCGGTCAATTGGCGCAAATGTCCACGTCAACCCACGAGAAGACTCTCTCTCGAAGGGTGTCGCTACCACACTTGAGAAGGAGCGTTCTGGTTCCAGATCCGAAGCGAAAAATTTGGGGGTGACGAGAGAGCCCATCGTCCCCACATAGGCATCGCCATGGACGTTCTTCGCATCCTGCTCTCGATTCTGTTGCCACCGTTGGGCGTGTTTCTGCAGGTGGGGATCGGCCTGCATTTCTGGCTGAACATTCTGCTTACGCTGCTCGGCTATTTTCCCGGGCTCATTCACGCGATTTGGGTCATTTTGCGTAAATGAGCGCCCGAGCAAACGAGTACGCATCGGTCGCCTCTCGCGCTCATACGCTTCGCCGGTTGGAGCGCCTGGCACGCTTGCTCGACAGCGAATTCCGTGTTCCAGGCACGCGTTTCCGCTTTGGAGTCGATGGACTGATCGGGCTCGCCCCAGGAGTGGGCGATGCCATCGGTCTTGCCCTGTCCTCGTATATCGTCATGGAAGCATGGCGCATGGGGGTGCCCCCGCAAATCCTAGTGCGAATGATTGCTAATATTGTCGTCGACAGTGCGGTCGGTGCGGTTCCCATTGCCGGGGACCTTTTTGATTTTGTATGGAAGGCGAATCGTCGCAATGTGGACCTCCTCCTGCGGCATGGCCGCGGGACCAAACTCTGATATTTGCCTCTCCCCCACTTTTCGGTACTGCCGCTCTTGAGATGATGCTGCGTCGCAAGCACGGGGTTCGCTCCACCGCGAAAAGACCGGAGGTCCGGCGCTCGGACATCGTTGCGCCCAGCTTGAACGATTTTGAGCTTGCTACGCTCGCCGGCATATTCATTCTTTATAGAAGACGGGCTCAAGCTGGCCCTCTCCCCCCGGCTTTTGAATTGCTGATAACGGCCCTGTTGTGGCGCGCGGCCAATCTGGTGGTGATGAGCGAGCGTGGCATCGGCCCTTCCATCCGCGAAGGACTGATGCGCTGTGCCCGTGCCATTGATCTCTATGACCGCTCCCGCCGCGCGCAGGCGGAGCTGCGGTCGATTCTTACTGCATCGCGACTCGATGAGGGGATTGATCGGCACCTGGAGACGTTCCTCAGCGGTCCCGATCAGTCGCTGGACCGATTGGTCGAGCACCTTGCGCCGGACCTGGCGCCAAAGGAGCGGCGCCACATCGCGACCGCGCTGGAAGACCTCATCCGGGACATAGCGGATCAGCTTGGATTTTCCCGCGCCGTGAACTCCTGACCAGGCATCCGCCGAACCCGTTGTTCTCTAAATGTTCTATAGCTATACTGGCGCCATGACTCGCGAGGAGTTGTTGCGCCTGATTGCCCGAGCCATCCGCCGCGGGCTCACCTTCGCCTCGGAGAGTCAGGCACTGGCAATCGCGGATACCGTGCTGCGAGACCTGAAAGCAGCGGGGATTAGAATCCTGGCGCCACAACCAAAGCGCCGACAGGAAAAGCCGGATCGCAGCCGTGCACCACCGTAGGACCGCCGGTTTGAAGTGCTGACACGTTGATTCATTCAGAGGCGGAGCCTATGTTCCGCCCTCTCGCGGGCGACGGGAGCATCCGTTGTTCGACAGAAAGAGCCCGTAGCTCAGTCGGTAGAGCACGTGACTTTTAATCACGGGGTCGTGGGTTCGAATCCCACCGGGCTCACCAGGATAAATCTTGTCCGACCCGGAGACATAGGTAACAAAACGTACCTAAGACATGGGTGACAACCTCGGGCCGAACGGGTTGTCGAGGGGTTCCAGGGTAGCTCGCGAAAGCCCCCGGATTCATGCGGCATCCCTCTCCGCCCGCAGCACCCCCGAAATTTCTCAGCAAAACTTCAACACGGAACGCCAGGCCACTGCGCCTTGTAGAAACTGCCGGGGGAGTTCTGGGGTGCTCAATGCGCAAGGCAACACAGGCGGTCTTCTTCGCTTTGCTCGGCCTCCTCGTTCTCGCCGCATGCGAGCCGAAGCACCCAGTCGTCAGCACCGAGCGCGGAGAACAACTGACGACAGAGAACGGAGACCCACTGCGCAGCTACACTGCACGGGTCGCGCCGGAAGCGCCTCAGTAGCAACAAGCGACACTACGCAGTACCAAGTCTCGCACCAACTCCGAGCAATCCGGCAGAATGGAACGCACCTCTTCCTGCCTCCGTTAAGAATTCGTCCCTGAGCAGAGCCTCGACGGCCGCGTGAGGGGATTCAGCGGCCTTTTCTTCCCTCAGCCTATGGACAGGGACTTCGTTGCTCTGATTTTGCTAGCTGGCGCAGCCATTTTTGCGGCTCTCGTGATCGCGCAATATTACGGTATTGTCCATGTCCACTTTCTGTCGGACCTCTCGGCTTTGGTGCACGCGGACCAACCCTGAGCATGGTGTGCTACGCGCATTGATCCAGAAGACCCCGTCATGTTTGTGGGCTGAGGAACTTCAGCTCCAGTTCGAGACCCAATAGCTCGATGTGCGCAGGTGGGCACCCAGCGCCTACCCGCTTGCACCCCTTACAAACATGCTGACCAGCAGAACCGGCCGAATTCTCTTTAGACGCACATTGTAAGTGCGACGTAAAGGGCGTGGCAGAAGCAACCGAATTGCCATTAAATTTGAAGAATGGCCAGTTTTGAGGCCGGACCGACATAGGGGTCATCATGGCGCAGGCTCAAGTAGATCTTCACTGCCCAGCTTGCGGGAACGAGGTTTTTACAATCACAGGGCACGTCTTTCATTGTTCCAGATGCGGTCACACAGCCGATCCGTATTGCAAGCTGCCGAATCGAGCGGCGGCGGGAAAGGAACGAGCTGAGACGCAGCGTCCGAAATCAATCCCATCCAAGTTGCGATCTAGTTCGATGCAATAGGGCGAACCGGAACAGAGGCGCCCATCGGGTCGTTTGCTGCATCGAGAGATCCCGAGCGGAGGGCGAGGCGGCAATGGCTGGTAAACGTGAGCTCATCAATACCGGAACGGACAAGCGCTATGTCCGGCGGAATGAGAAAGGGCAATTCAAGGACGTCGTCGATGTCGGCAAATCGCTGGCAGCCGATCGCCGGAAGAAAGCGAAGACGTCGGTGAAGTCAGGCCAGGGCGACCGAGGCGACCGCCGACGCTAACTTTGGGATCGGGACGGTGACGGTAACGCCGCAGCCTGCCCGCCACGTTGTTCGATTTTTTCTGGAGGCCACAGGGTACAGCGGGATCTGCTTGCCTCCCTTCGGGATCTTCATTCTGCCCGATCGCCTGACGCAAAGATCGCTTGTCCTGCATGAGCAGTGTCATTGGCATCAGGCCGAACGCATGGGACTTCTGCGTTGGGCCATCACTTATCTCTGGTACAACCTCCGCTACGGCTACTACGACAACCCGTTTGAGATCGAAGCACGGGAGTTTGCCCGAAACCACTATCGCGGAAGCAGCGACTAAAGGGCCCGCTGAGCGATTTCACCGCGCGAGTTGACGCCACCTCACCCGCGGCCATAGCATTCGAACCCCGCCGCAGCGCGAAAGAGGGGTCGATGCTGCATCACATCAGTTTAGCCGTTCTCGTGCTCAGTCTTGCGGCGTGTGCCGCCACCCAAGGCAAACCCGAGTCGAACCTGGCCCTGCGATGCGAAGTCGCCAAATGCGAATGCCAAGATCCCGCCAAGCCGTTCTCGCCTGCTGGCCCCGTGGTTTGGAACCAAGATGGTACGGCGAGTTGCGGAGAGGGAATGAGGCTTGCATTGGCGAAGGAGAAGTCGTCGCCGATCACCGGGATCGTACTTCCGACTCTCGATGTCTGTGCCAGTTCCGGCCCGCGATACGGGTCGGGTCGCTTGGGCCGTGGCGGCAAGACCGATTGTACTTTTTAACTAGGCACTCTGGGCTCGACTCGAGCGAGGGTGACTAGGCAACTCATCAGCCAACGACAATAAGCCCGGACACCCATTAGAGTAGTCGCAGCGCATGGGCTTCTGGTGCCGAAGGGAACGCCGTACTAGCGGGGCGCCGTTCGATCTCCATTCACCAAGGAGGCCTGAGCTATGCCTGATTACCTCTTGGATCCAGTTCTCACGGATGGAGAACGGGCGATGATTGTACTTAGCATGGCTCGTATTGCGTACACGACTTGGGCCGAGCTGGGCGGTATTCACCCTGATTGGGACGCCTTGACGACGGATGATAAACGCCGTTGGGGGAAAGCGGTCAGAGCGGCTTTTCGCGTCATGCTAAGCCTGATGACCGAAATCCAACGGGAGGATAGTGAGGCCAAAGGAGCAGCGTGATAAAATCAATGTTGTCGACGATATGGAACGAGATGATCGCCAGGGCACGGATGCTCCGTAATGAGGGCGAGGACGCCGAAACCGCCGGCTATCTCGCGAGCTTGCGCGAGCGGTGGCGGTTCCTTGACATGGATCATAGCGCTCGGCATGAGTGGCTGAGCTCGGCGCCTGGTCGGCAGCAACGCCGGCCGAATGTGTAAAACTCCGTTTTCGCCCGCAGCCCTCTTACGCATGCGGACATCAAGCACTAAGCGCCGGAGAACCTGGGGCCGTAACGAACGTTTTGGACCACATCAGTGAACCGGTTTAGGCGGAGAGGACTCCGGAGATGGCCGAAATTAAAAAAGGCAATTCAGAGACCAACCGACCCTCGCCTGCGGGCCGTCCCGAAGATCGGATCCGCGAGCGTGCCTATCAGATCTGGCAATCTGAAGGACAACCCTCGGGCCAGCACGAGCGGCATTGGTTCCAGGCCGAGGAGGAGCTTTCGCGAGGACAACAGTCCAAAGCGACCCAGGAACGCGGTCCCGCTTCGGCAGCGACCAAGTCACAGAAGCCAGAGCGGAAGTCGAAAAGAAAAAACTCAGAAGATGCCCTATAATTCGTTCTGACCGACCGGCGCTGTGATTCAGGATTGCGAAGTTATTTTGGTTCAGTCGCCAAGATTACGGCAGCGGGAAGTTCCGGGAACAAGACCGAGGCATCCAGTTCCTCCGGCCGGTGCGGAATGGCGCGCCCGGTGAGCACCTCCTGCAAACGCAAGCCGCGCAGGGCATCGGGAATGGGCAGCACGGTTCGGCCATTTAGGGGCTGCGCCTCCCTGCGCCTTGGAAAGCGGGCGACGGCGACCATGACGATTGCGTCTCCCTGCTGCCGGTAAAAGGCGCAGATCTCGTCGGCGCGTTCTCCCTGCGCAGAGATGGGCTCATAGCTACCTTCTGCAAAGAGACTCGGCCGCTCGCGTCTCAGAGCGAGCAGGGTCAGAATCGTCGCCAGTTTGAAGCGACCGTCCTTCCAGGAGTGCATGAACCGCGACATCGCCTCGCCACGGCTTTGCGCGAGTTCATTTTCGGTCTCTTCTAACAGTCGCTGCCGCAACTCGTAATCGACTGGCCGCCGATTATCAGGATCGACCAGGCTCAAATCCCACAGTTCGGCACCCTGGTATATATCCGGCATGCCGGGCAGCGTCAGCTTGAGCACCGTTTGCATCAGGGTAATTTGCGCGCCATAACGCGCGAACTGCTCGACGCAAGGCAGGAACGTGTTGTGGAAGCTTGCTCCGCGTTCCGGGTCGAGCGCGAGGTCGACGAAGGCCAATGTGGCGTCCTCATAGGCCTTATCCGGGGCGGCCCAAGAGGTATGCACCTTCGCTTCCCGCAGTGACTTGATGACGCTGGCTTTGATGCGTTCGGTATAGGTCGTCAGTACTGGCGAGCGAGGGGTGAGGCCTTCGAGGAGCTCGATGGGCCAGGTGCCGGCGAGCATCTGGTAAATCAGGTATTCCTCGTTGCGGTCGGGCGGCGCGGTTCCTCCCAAATCCCCGGCGCGCGCGCGCAGAATGCGGCTCCAGACCTGCGTCTGTCGCGACCATTCCTCGGAAAATTCGGAAAGAGCGGCCAATCGTGCGCGCGTATCCTCGCCGCGTTTGGTGTCGTGGGTGGCGGTGCTCAGCATGCTGCCGGGCCATCGCTTTGCCCGTTCAGCGTTGGCCCGGTGAAAGGCAGGAAGCGGGATACCGAAGCGATCGGGAGATCCGCCCACCTCGTTCAGGGCGATAAATCGGTTGTATCGATAGAAGGCGGTATCTTCGAGGCCCTTCGCCATGACGGCGCCGCTGTACTGCTGGAACTTAGCGGCGCAGCGCAGCACCGCATACCGGCGGAACCCGCTCCGTGGCTTAGCTACGAGATCGCCGGAAAGCAGCGCATATAGAAAATCAAACACACTGGGATCGATATTGGGTTGGTTACGTCGTGCCTGCGCCATCGCCCAATCGAGATCGCGACGGTCCTCAGCCGTGGGCGCGAAAGTCGTGTCGAAATATGTGCGGTAGACGGGAAAGGTCGCCACGATCTCGGTCAAGGCGCGGTGCAGGATGTTGCGTGTGAAATCCGCACTGCGCGGGTTCTGCCGTGCGACACGTGCCGCGTCGCGGGCAAGCACGTTAAGCTCGCTCGCCATTTCATTTTCCATGATGCGGATCTTGCCTTCATGCACGATATCGGCGAAGGCCGTGCTCTCGCCGGTGAACTCACCGTAGGTGCGCGTAAAACTCTCCTCTACAGCAGGATCGATGAACAGGCCGAGCACAAGATTGGTAAATTCATATCCGGTGGTGCCGTCGACCGGCCAATCGTTGCGCAGGTTCTCATGCGCGGCGAAAATCTTCTCGACAACCAGGTAAAATGGCCGTGTCTCGTCGCCGAATGCGTTGGCGCGAACGCGCTCCAGATAGGCCTTGGGGTAGAGCAGCCCGTCCACATGGTCGATGCGCAGACCATCCAGAACGCCTTCTCGCAGGAGACGAAAGACGAGCCTATGCACATGGTCGAAGACTTCCGGCACCTCCATTCGGATGGCGGCGAGTTCGTTGATGTTGAAGAAGCGGCGGTAGTTGATGTCGTCGGCGGCGACGCGAAAATAGGCCGCGCGCCAATGCTGTTTCTGCACCAGCTCATCGAGCTTGCTCCAGCTCTCCAAGCGCCCCGGTTCGCCGTTTACGGCGGCGATATTGGCTTCGATAGCCTCGGCTATATCGCTGTGTTCTTGTGCAATCCTGGCCAGCTCAGCCTTTAGCTCGTGAGCACGTCGCGGCACCTGGAAACGCCATTCGAGCAAGCCGGAAAATGTATCGCTAAGCTGCTCCAGCTCAGGGTGTGCATCGCCCAGAATATCGCCGTAATCCAGTGGACAGATCGGCAGCTTGTGCGAGTCATAGGCCCAAACCGCGAAGCTTCCCTCGGTAGCATCGAATTTGAGGACAAGCTGCCCTGCTTCGAGTACTTTGCCGTATTGGTCGCCCAAGATCGGCACGAGCAGCTTGTTACGCAGATAGCGTCGGTCGGGGTTCCAGTCGATATCGAACCAACCGGCATAATTCGAATCTGACCCCCATTCGAGCACGTGCAACCAGAGCGGATTGTCGGCGCCACCCACACCCATGTGATTCGGCACGAAATCCAGGATCTGGCCGAGCCCGTGCTCGCGGAATGCCGCGACCATCATGGCGTAGTCTTCCGCGCTCCCCAGTTCCGGATTGAGCGCATGGTGATCGACGATGTCATAGCCATGCGTGCTACCCGGCCGCGCTTTCAGATAGGACGAGGCATAGACATGGCTGACGCCGAGCCGTGCCAGGTAAGGCGCAAGTTGCGCGGCTGCTTGGAAGCCAAAATCCTTGTGAAATTGTAAGCGATATGTGGCGCGTGGAATCATGCCGGTTCGAGCGACCAGTGTACCGACCAACGTCCGAGGCAGCCATCTTCGGCCGTCGGTCCCTCGTGCCAAATGAGATCACCCCATGGCAGCGGAAAGCCGGCAATGGATGTGTCGGAGAGATTGGCTGCGAGTACCAAGTCACCTCCCTCGGTCAGTTTCCAGCGCACCACAAGCGCCCCTTCTCCTAAAATCTGATACTCGCCTGCATGCCCCGGAATCTGCGCCAGCAGCGGGATGAGCCGCTTCCGCCGGACCGCCAGCACACGACGGTACCAATTGCGCCACGCGGTTCCCTCAGCCTTGCCGAGTTCGTCCCAATGCAGCTTGGCTGAGAGAAACGTCTTCTCCGCGAGCGGATCTGGAATGCGGTTGCGCGAAGCTTCGTCCTGGAATTCCGGGAACCTTTTGAACTCCTCGCGCCGACCGTTCCGTACCGCATCCGCCAGGTCACCTGTGAAGTCGCAGAAGAACGGGAAGGGTTGTCTGGACCCCCATTCCTCTCCCATGAAGAGCATCGGCACCTGAGGACTGAGCAGATAGACCGCGGCAATTGCGCGCACGGCGTCATCCGAAGCTATCGCCCTGATTCTTTCTCCAAAGGCGCGGTTGCCGATTTGATCATGGTTCTGGATAAACGCGATGAAGGCCAGGGGCGGTAGCTCTCTGCTGGACTCACCGCGCGGTCGGCCGCGGTATTCCATGAATTCGCCCTGGAAGGCGAAGCCCTCGGCAAGCGCCCGCCCGAGCTTCTCGGTTTCGCCGCGATACGCGACATAGTAGCCGCTACTCTCTCCTGTTGCGGCGGTATGTAGCGCGTGATGCACATCGTCATTCCATTGTGCGGTGTAATAGAGGGGTGCTCCGCCGGCATCGCGCACCAACCGCTTCGCCTCGTTCTCATCGTTCTCGAGAATG
>Ga0134128_10008293_pt1 | contig 12515 bp, 13 predicted proteins | sample KB31754_FD_96462 | JGI IMG/M metagenome (GOLD analysis project Ga0134128, IMG submission 96462) | Terrestrial soil microbial communities with excess Nitrogen fertilizer from Kellogg Biological Station, Michigan, USA - KB3-175-4 | ecosystem: Environmental > Terrestrial > Soil > Unclassified ...
GCCTCGAACAGCAGACGCACGCCCTTGCCAAAGCCGCGCTGATCGCCTGGGAGAGCCGCAGTGGGTAGACGGCCGTTCCGGATACCTACAGATGGCCCTGCCTTCCTGGAAGTCGTTAGCCACGGAAGGGGGGGGTCCGGAGCATCCGCGAGGCTCACGGCCGGCCAGATCGAGCAAATCCGGCGCACCCTACACCGAACGCCGGAAGTGGTCGTGAAAGTGACCGGCGGCGGACGGAACATCGGCGCCGTCGCAGCCCACATCGCCTATATCAGCCACCACGGGAGAATCGAGCTCGAGACCGACGGCGGACAGCGGGTGTCCAAGGCCGGCCAGAAGGAGCTGCTGAACGCCTGGCATCTGGAACTTTCCGCGGGCCAGTATCGGCCGGCGCCGCACAGCGCCAAGAATTCGGTCGGCGCGATCAAGCTGGTGCACAACATCGTCCTTTCCATGCCGGCGCCGACGCCGCCGGACAAAGTGCTGGCGGCGGCGAAGACCTTCGCGCGCGAGAAGTTCGGATTGAAGTACCGTTACGCCATGGCGCTCCATACTCATCAACGACATCCGCACGTGCACTTGGTGGTGAAGGCCGATAGCCTCGATGCGCCGCGGCTCCACATCGACAAGGCCACGTTGCGCGAATGGCGCCAGGATTTTGCGCGGATGATGCGGGACCAGGGCATCTCCGCGAATGCGACGCCACGAGCCGTCCGAGGGCATAGCAAAGGCGCCGAGCGAAACTGCCACTATCGGACTAGAAGGCGCGGTAGCTCGTATGCGCTCAGGGAAAAGGTTGCGGGGATCGCCCAAGAGCTGGCCACGTCTGGTGCTATCCGAGATCCTGCGCATGCCAAACTCGCCGAGACACGCAACACGGTTGTTGCCGGGTGGCTCGGAGTCGCCAGCTTGCTCGAGCGTAATGGAGAAGCCGCTCTCGCTCGGGAAGTGCGGCAATTCGTGGTAGATCTGCCCCCGGTACTCACGGACAGGAAGCGACTCGTTACCGAACTCCTTCGCCGTGCGAAGGCTCAGAGAGCGGTGCAAACACGAGCGAATGACTTGGTACAGGAAAAGACGCGATAGAGAACCTGCTAGCGTCCTTCCTCCCCGCCAGAAGATCTCCTTCCGAATCGTGCTGGCCAGCCCTTCGTCTAGCCGCGAATCGGGATGTCCGATATAAAGATCCGCTTACGCGCATCCGTCACGCCGATAGCGCTCAACGCGTCAACGAACGCATCGTACATCGCAAGTGGATAAAGCGACGGTCCAATGATCAGTCGATCGAAGATCCCCGCCAGATCAATCCCCGCCAGCTCCGGCGCCTTCGTCGCATCCAATGGCACTTTGTAGATCAGTTGCGGCACGCCTCCGACGACCTCGGTGGACCCCTCCATCAGTTTAGACGGCCACCGTTTCGGCCCGTAAATGACCCGCCACTCCCGTTCTTCGTGAAATCCCGAGTGCTTCATGCAGGTGACTGCAGCGACCAGCATGCCAGAAACATAAGATCTGACCAACTCGCGATCGACCTCCCGCAGGAAGTCCGCGTTCTCCCTGATGTTCCTCGCAACGGTTTCGAGTTCCGTAGCAACTTGGGGGCGGGTCATATAGGCAACCGGACTGAATATCAGGCTGAGTGCCTCCGTGGCATCGGCAAACCACGGCACGGCGAGGACGATCGCAACACGGGCGGTTTGAGGCGCGAAGGCGCGCCACATTGACAGCCTTCCGTGCAAATCCTCCGCGCTGTCATGCTCCGAAAGCGAGCCCACATACGTGTTCCGGGGAATATCACGCCAAGCCAAGTTGAATGCGTCGATGGCCGCCTGTGCCACATTCGGAACACACGTTTCCAGAGCCTCACGGATTTCTGTTCCCTTGTTTTCGCCGTCGAAGACTGCCTTAAGAAGCTCGAAACCGTAATGAACCTCGCGATAGTCTGACATGCACATCGTACTGCGTGTCCAAAAGCGCCTGCTGCGGATGATACTGAGGGCGGCCTCAGCCGATGTGTAGTGAACGAATCGAGCCGGACGAGCTCGATCGGAGTAGAGGGCATCTGCTCTGCTCCGTGCAAACGGCATGAAAATAGCACCCATTCGAAGGCGCACCTGGAGCAGATCGGGACAGATCGGCATGACTAAAGTCCGTAGTTCATGAAAGCTGCAAACTTGCCACATGCCCGGGAACCGTGCCTGATTCCGCAGTTGGACCGCCGGCTTCGAGATAACCGGCCCGGTTATCGCGCGCGCATGGGCCCGCGTGACTTAACTGCCCTCCTTGCCTGACTCATCCTTTGTTTTGGCGGCCAAGCGCGCCGCGGCGATGGCCGCATCGGTCGCCGGATCCTTCAGAGCTTCTGGCGACAGCAAACCAACTGCGACAAAGGACGACTTGATTGTAAAGGAGCGCAACCCCCGATGCGCGATAGCATTAAGCGTTGTATCATCAATACCGATTTCGCGGAGCAGGAGTATGTGATAGAGATTCGAGAGCGCTTCGCTCTTCTTGTGTAAATCCTCGAGTTCGTCGCTATACTTGCCTTCATGACGTCGGCCTCCGTAGTGTGAGATTTCGTTGCGTTTTTCGGCACAGGCGCGCGCGAACTTACGCAACGCATCTTTCTCCAAATCCAGCGGCAAGCCTTCCAGCGTTTCAAGGATACGTTGCTCGAGCGAGGGCTCGCCAGCGTGTTCGAGCTGACGCTGCAACCACCTCTTGTCCTTGCCCTCTTCGAGCCGACTGAGAATTCGCTCGATCTTCTGCTGCAGCTTTTCCGCGCCCCGCGCTGGCTCGGCACGGCGCCGGTGGAGCGATTCGAGTCCCCAAACGAGCATGATGAATCGATGCTCCTCATAGAGTGATTCACTGCGTCGCGTACTCAGGTACAAGTAGACGCCAGGACCCCACTGCTCGCGACGCCTGCGCCAGTTTGCGAAGAGTTCACCGAATTGCGAGCTGATCTTCGGAAAGTTGACCCACCATTTGTGCGGCCCGGGAGGTTCCTTTTCTCGGCTCGCGTGCCTGGCAAAATACAGCTGGAGACGTTGCGCCTGATCTCCCTCGCCACACATCAAGGTGGGCCAGTCCAGGTTAAAGTCGGAACCCGTCAGCAGAATAAACAGGTCGGCAAACAATACGAAGAGGGCCTGCATTTCTGCGAGCGACAGCGCCTGTTTTGGAGTCAGAACAATCTCAGCATACTCCGTCAATGACAGGCTTGAGTCGCGGTGTTTACCCAAGTATGGACCCATAAGTCCAAAGACGACTTGAAGCTCTCCTTCATCCAGCAATACTTGAGTTTGTGAGGCTCGGTGTACGAAACCGTGATTGCTGATTCGGTCCTTTCGGCGGTGATACCGCGCAGCCAGAGCCATTCCTCGAACCCCTTCAATTCCACAGTCAGCCGCTGGAACTCCAACGGCTGCGGCAAATCGCGAAAAGGGCCGCTACCCAACAGGCACTGGAATGCCGAATAGCGCTCGAAGGAGATGCCATTCGATTTGAAGTGCCCGCCAGCGCGATTGACCTCCGACAAGCGCACGGTTTTATTACTGCCCTTCAAAATCCCATGGATGCGCGTGCCCTCCGGAAGCGGAGTTCCGCTGCCGAATGCCGCCAGGGGTCCAAGCTCACTGGGAAGCAATCCCTCAAGCTCTAGCCGAGAATAACCGTCCTCATCAATGCTGAGCTTCCCCACGACCGCGGTCTCTGGAGCAAATTGACCGGAGGGCACGGGAATGTCACCCCACCAAAAGTAACCGGTTTCCTCTATCAACCATGACTTCACCGTACCGACCTTGGCCATCTCATGCGGCTCCGAACGATTCGGCGCCATTGAATGGCCCGTCACCGCTCACGGGGATTTTTGGACATTGACGTCGCCCCGCAGGGCGTCCAGGAAATCTCCCCACTCCTGCATCATCTTTCGACGCTCGCCTAGCCGCTGCGCGCGATTGTATGCCGCGCGAACCTTATTCCGTTCACCGTGCGCCAACTGCAACTCGATCACATCCGGCGGAAACCCCTGCTCATTCAGCAGGGTGCTCGCCATGCTGCGGAAGCCGTGGCCGGTCTGCTCGTCGCTGGTATACCCAAGGCGCCGTAATGCCGCACTGATGGTGTTGTCGGACATTGGACGCTCGGCCGACAACAGCGACGGAAAGACGTAGCGGCCGCCGCCCGTAAGGATCTGCAACTCTCGCAGAATCGCCACGGCCTGCCGGGACAGTGGAACGATGTGCTGCTCTCCCATCTTCATGCGCACTGCTGGAATGCGCCACTCCGCTCCCTCTAGGTCGAACTCGGACCATTCTGCGCCACGCAGCTCGCCGGGACGAACGAAGACCAGCGGCGCGAGTTTCAGTGCCATGGCGGTGATTGGCTGGCCCGAATAGCCATCGATCGCCCGAAGGAGTTCGCCGACGCGCGCCGGCTCGGTGACCGAGGCGAAGTTGCGGGTCGCCACTGGGGCGAGGGCGTCTTTGAGGTCTGCCGCGATGTCATGCTGCGCGCGGCCGGTTGCGACGGCATACCGGAACACCCTGCCTGCCAGCGAGCGAACACGGTGCGCCGTCTCGTGCGTGCCGCGCGCCTCGATGCGCCGAAGCGCCGCCAGGAGTTCACGGGCACTAATGGACGTAATGGGACGCCTACCAACATAGGGATACAGGAAGCTCTTGAGCCGGGTACCCAGGATCTCGAGGGTCTCGGCTGCGAGAGTCTTCCGTTGCAAATCCAGCCATTCGTCCGCAATGGCCTCGAAAGTATTCGCGTGGGCCGACTTCTCGGCTCTGCGCTTGACATTAGGATCGATGCCGTCCGCCACCAGCTTGCGCGCGTCCTCGCGCTTCTCTCGCGCCCGCTTCAGCGGCACATCGGGGTACGCACCGAGGGTCAGGAGTTTCTCTACCCCACCCAGGCGATATCGGAAGCGCCACAGGCGTCCGCCCGTGGGAGTGACGAGCATGAAGAGCCCCCGCTCATCGAAGAGCTTATAGGCCCTCTCCCTCGGCCTGGCGGCGCGGATTTTCATCTCTGAAAGTGCCGGCATGGGGTACGTTTGGGCTGATTCCTATGTACCCCTTTCATGTACCCCACCGTGTGCCATCCTGTCAATGGACAGCTCGAGACGCCGATGCGCTGGATTTGCAGGGTTTTCCAGGCTTTTTGCGACGCCGTTGATCTTCTTGGTACGTCGCAGGACAGGGCAAATAAGGCTAGGGTCGGAATCGAACCGGCGTAGACGGCTTTGCAGGCCGCTGCATGACCACTCTGCCACCTAGCCATAGGACGACAGGAAGTCCGCGGGCTGTTCGCCGGGACCTCGGGGCGGGAAGGTGAATTTTGGACTGAATCGAGGCAGCTGGCAATGCCGTGGACGGCGCGCATTGACAGGCCGGTCGCTGCCCGGTACCACCAGGACATGGGCACCGCGGCTCGTCGGAATTTCTGCTTCGTTTGCGCAATGGCGCTGTCGTGGGGCGCCATGCAGGCGCAGGGGGCGCAGGTCCTTGACGTGCAGGTGACGCGCGACGATGGGCGCTTCCTCATCGGCATGCAGATCATGATTGATGCTCCGCCGCCCGCGGTATTCCGCGCATTGCAGGATTACGGCGCGATGATGCGCTACAACCCTGACCTGCGTGCGGTGCGCGTCCAGTCAACCGGCGTGCCGGGTCGCGTGCGGCTCTTCACGACGATTCATACCTGCGTCCTGATCTTCTGCAAAACCATGCATCAGGAGCAAACGATGACGGCGACCGTCGGCGCGGACGGCGGCGTGCTCGAAGCCAAGCTCCTGCCGCATGGCGGTGCCTTCAAAGCCGGCGGTGGGCGCTGGACCGTCAGAGCCTGCAGGGCGATGCCATCGACGACCTGCCTGGACGCCCGGCTCGAGCTGGTGCCGGCATTCTGGGTGCCGCCCATCATCGGGCCCTGGGTGCTGCGCAGAAAGATGACCGAGGAAGCGCGCCGCACCAGCGCCGGCCTCGAGCGGATGGCGCGCAGCTCGAGAACCCGATAGCCCCTCCGGCGCGTTGTTCGGGTAGGGACTCTACTTTGATGACGATTTACACCATAGGTCATTCGACCCGAACGACCGCAGAGCTCGCCTCACTCCTTCGGGAAGCTGGCGTCGACCTGCTGGTCGATGTGCGCTCGATTCCGCGCTCCCGCACCAACCCACAGTTCAACCGGGACATGCTGCCGCAGGCCTTGAGCCAGGAGGGGATCGGCTACCACTACATCGGCGCCCTCGGCGGTCGGCGGCACAGCGCGCGCGGCGCACCGCCCTCCCCCAATACCTACTGGCAAAACACCTCCTTCCGCGCCTATGCCGATTACACGGCCACGGACGCGTTTCGGGCCGGCCTGGATGAGCTTTGCGGGCTCGCGCAGAAGCACACCTGCGCCATCATGTGCGCGGAGGCGGTGTGGTGGCGCTGCCACCGGCGGATCATCACCGATTACCTGCTGGCGCGAGGGATCCCCGTGCGTCACATCATGGGCCTGAATCACATCGATCCGGCATCCCCGACTCCCGCCGCCCATCCGCTGCCGTCGGGAACGATCGTGTATCCGCCGGAACGCGCTGCCTCGTCGTGACATCCAATGGGTGACGCCATTGTCCTGTTCTCCGGAGAGTCGACATGAAAAGAGCCGTGTACCTGATGACCGCCTTCCTGGGCGCAAGCATCGCAATCGCCTGGGCGCAGGGCGCCGCGCCCACCGACCCCCAAATCGCCGCCATCGTCGTCGCCGCCAATCAGGTCGACATCGACGCCGGCAAGTTGGCTGAGCACCGGGCACACTCCCGGGCGGTCAGGGACTTCGCCAAGCGGATGGTCACCGATCACGCGAGTGTCAATCGATCCGCGGTCGCGCTCGTGCACGAGCTGCACGTGACACCGGAAAGCAACCCGACGAGCAGGAGCCTCAGTCAGGGAGGCAAGGAAAACCTCGCGACGCTCAAGAAGCTCCACGGCGCCGCGTTCGACAAGGCCTACATCGATCACGAGGTCGCTTATCACCAGACCGTCATCGATGCGATGGACAAGGTATTGATTCCAAGCGCTCAGAACCCCCAGCTCAAGGCGACACTCGTGAAGGTGCGGCCGCTCTTCGTCGATCACCTCGAGCATGCGAAACGGATACAAGCTTCGCTGGGAGGCTGAAGTGCCGCGCCGCGCCCGCTTCCCCGTGCGCGCCGTGACCCCGGTAGCTACCCTCATCGTGGCCGCGGCGCTCGTCGCCGCGGCCCCGGGGTTCGTCAGGGCGGCACAACCGCCGCACGCTGCCGCGAGGAAGGTCCACACCGTCACCATCGAGGCGCTGCAATATCACCCTCGGGTCATCGTCGTCAGGCGCGGTGAGGCGGTCAGGTGGATCAACGACGATCTCGTGCCCCACACGGTGACCGCGACCGGCGGTAGTTTCGATTCGCACAGCATCGCGCCGAATGCCTCGTGGACCTACGTCCCCAAAAAGCCGGGCGCGTATGATTACATCTGCAGGTTTCACCCGACGATGCACGGTAAGCTCGAAGTCCGCTGACGGCTAGAGATATCACGATGACGCAAAACGCTCTCTTGCCCGCACGCGCCGACGATGATGGCTCGCTCGTCCAGCGCGTCCTCGACGGTGAGCAGCTTGCCTTCACCGTGCTGATGCGCCGCTACAATCAGAAGCTCTACCGCCTGGCGCGCGCCATCGTGCGCGATGATGCCGAGGCCGAAGATGCGCTTCAGGATGCCTATCTGAGCGCCTACCGCGCTCTGCATGAGTTTCGCGGGGACGCCTCCCTCTCGACATGGCTTTCCCGCCTCGTCATCAATCAATGCCTCACCCGCAAGCGCCGGCACGAGCGCAGACAGAGTGTGATTCCCATGGTCCCTTCCCCCGCCGATGAGGAGCTCGATCAAGTGGCCGGCGACGAATCCGGCGCGCCGGATGCGGCCACCGATCGCGCCCAGATGCACAGCCTCCTCGAGCGCAAGATCGACGAGTTGCCGGAGAGCTTTCGCGCCGTATTCGTCCTGCGCTCGGTCGAGGAGCTGACCGTGGAGGAAACCGCGGACTGTCTCGGCATTCCCGCGGAAACCGTACGCAGCCGGCACTTCCGCGCCAAGGGCCTGCTGCGCGAGGCGCTGGCGCGAGAGATCGATCTCGCGGAGCGGGACGTCTACGGATTTGCCGGCGCGCGCTGCGACCGGCTGATCGCCCGCGTACTGGCGCGGCTCGCGACGGACGGGAGCCGCTCGCCGGCATAGCGATTGCCGCGCGCGCGGCGTACCCTGTGCGCGACGGATGGACGATTCATCCCAAGCGCTCGAGGCGCAGCCCCCAGCCAAGCCTGCACGACTCCCGGTGGGGCGCATTCTCATCACCGTCGCCGGGCTCGGGCTCGGCGCGTATCTCGTCATCGATCATGGCTGGAGCGACGTGCTGCGGGGACTGCAGGCGGTCGGCTGGTCAGGCCTCGTCGGGATCACCCTCTACCATGCCCTGCCGACGCTCCTTTGCGGCCTCGCGTGGTGGGTGCTGCTGCGGCCTCATCTGACCGAGGGCTGGTTTGCATTCGTCTGGCTGCGCTGGATCCGGGACGGGACCGACGGCGTCGTCCCGATTCTGCCGGTCAGCGGGGAGCTGCTGGCGACCCGGATCCTGAAGCTGCGCGGGACGGCCATCGCCGGCGCGGGCATCATCGTCGATCTCACGGCGGAGCTGCTGGGCCAGCTCCTCTATGCCATCCTCGGGTTCGCGCTCCTCGTCGCGACCCATCCTGCCTCGCATTACCGGTCCTGGGTCGCCCTGGGCATCGGCATCATGGCGGTGCAGTTCGGCGGCTTTCTGATTGCCCAGAGGAAGGGGCTCTTCCGGCTCATCGAGCGGCCGCTCGACTGGATCAGGCGCCGCCGCCGTCCGGAATCGCAGGCGGAACGGACACTGCACGATCAGATCATTCAGCTCCATGCGCACTACCGGGCGTTCCTCGGAGCGGTTCTGTTGCATTTCGTCGCCTGGGTCACCGGAGCTGTGGAAGCCTGGATCGCCCTTCGCCTCATGGGTCATCCGCTCGCCATGGCCGACGTGTTGATCATGGAGAGTCTCGTCGCCGCCATTCGCAGCATCACCTTCTTCGTTCCACTCGATGCCGGCGTGCAGGAAGGCAGCTACGTGCTGGTCGGGAGCCTCCTCGGCTTGCCCACCGGCCTCGCGCTGGCAGTCTCGCTGGTGAAGCGCGCGCGGGATGTGCTGAAGGGGCTGCCCGCCTTGTTGCTCTGGCAACTCATCGAGAGGCGCCAGCCGCGCCCCGCCGCCGGTGCGGTAGACTGATGCCGGGATGAAAGACCTGGCCCGAAGAGTCCCCCTGCGCGATGCGGTGCTGGTCGCCTCAGTGACCCTGGGCACCTGGGTGGTGTGCGGGCTCTTCAACGTCACGGAGATGCTGCGTCACCTGACCGCCCCCTACGAGCGCTATCAGTTCGATGAGCTGCCCTCGGTCCTCCTCGTGCTCGGCCTGGGATTGACCTGGTTCGCCACCCGCCGTTATGCCGAGGCGCGCCGCGAAATCGCGCGCCGGCGATCGGCCGAGGCGCAACTCGCCACAGCCCTCGCCGACAATCGGCGGCTGGCCCAACAGTACGTGGAGCTGCAGGAAAGTGAACGCAAGGCGCTGGCGCGCGAGCTGCACGATGAGCTCGGACAATACCTCAATGTGATCAAGCTCGACGCCGTCGGCATCCGCGACGATCTGCGCGTGACCCAGGCGGCAGCGCATCAACGCGCGAGCACCATCGTCGAGAACTGCAATCACATTCATGGCGCGCTCGCGACTCTCATGCGCGAGCTGCGGCCGACGGGCTTGGACGAGCTGGGCCTGGCGGCCGCCCTGGAGCACTGCGTCGAGACGTGGCGCGTGCGCCTGCCCGCCGTCTCTCTGCGGTTGTCCATGACGGGAGATTTCGGCTCCCTCCCGGAAAGCATCACGGTCACTCTGTATCGCCTGGTTCAGGAGGCGTTGACCAACGTCGCCAAACACGCCTGCGCGAGCAATGTGACCATCCGCCTGGACCGACCGGAAGGCGGCGCTGCGGGCGATAGGGTCGACGTGGCGATCGTGGACGATGGGGTGGGCGCGGCTGCCGGGGTCCCGGCCCGGGGGCTGGGACTCATCGGTATGCGCGAGCGCGTGCTCGCCCTGCAGGGCCGGCTCGCCTTCACGAGCTCGGGCGGACGCGGGTTCGAGCTCTCCGCGCAAATCCCGGTGGAGCGCGCGTTGGAGTCCGTGCCTTGACGGGCCCGACCAAGGTGCTGCTCGTCGACGATCATGCCGTCGTGCGCGAAGGCTATCTGCGGCTCCTCGAGGATGAGCCGAGCATCAGCGTCGTCGGAGAAGCCAGCAACGCGGTCGAGGCTTGCGAGCGGGCGCGTGCACTCGCCCCGGATGTCGTGGTCATGGACATCGCCCTGCCCGGGACCAGCGGAATCGAGGCAACACGCCGCATGCTCAAGGATCAGCCGCATTTGCGGGTGCTGATGTTCAGCATGTACGACGATGCGATCTATGCGCGCCGCGCCCTCGAGGCCGGAGCTCTGGGCTATCTGAGCAAAGCAAGTGCTCCGGAAGCCCTGATCCGGGCGATCTATGCGGTCGCGCGCGGGGAGCGCTACCTGAGCGAGGATGTTGCGACCCACATCGCGCGCTCGCCCGACCGGCCCGGCAGGGCGCAGCTCGAGGCCTTGAGCCCCCGGGAGTTCGAGGTGCTGCGTCTGCTCGTGCGAGGCGAGACGGTCAGAGCCATTGGCGAGAAGCTCGGGCTCTCGGAGAAAACCGTCGCCAACCATCAATCGGCCATCCGCGAGAAGCTCGGCGCGAGGAACAGCGCGCAGCTCGCCCGCCTCGCCGCCGAGATAGGCGTCTGCGGATGAGCGGGCGCGCCCCGTCAAAACTGCCAGTGAATGCGCACCGTGAGCACGTTGACCGGGCCGCGGTCGGCGTTATATCCCGGATCGTCGATGAGCTGATAATCGACTGACAGCGCGGTCGACGGCAGCAGCGCGCAGTTGTAGTAGCTCTCGAAGACCTTCTCGAGCCCGGCATGAGGCAGCTTGCCGTCGCCCACCAGAATGCCGAGGCCGCCGCGGTTGAGGAACGCCTGGTGAGCTCCCGAAATGCCGTTGAACACCGCCGCGATCCCGACGGTATCCTGCGGACGCTTCCAAGAGGTGCCTGACAGGGACACCCCTCCGGATAGGGTGCGATCGATGTCGGTGAAATCCCACGGCTCGACACTGCCATCCGCCCAGCCCACCCGTGCGAACACGCCGAGGTCGGCCGATACCCGTTGCTGCAGGTTGATGCTGCCTCCCGGCCGGCTGGTGTACCTGCGAACCGCGGTGATGTCGGCGGGCTGACCCGTCGCGGCCGCGAGAGCGACGGCGTCGATGAAGCGGCCCGCGCGGCCGCGGCTCAGGAAGCCGGTGACTTTGATGTCGCCGGGCTCGCCGAGGAGGCGATGCCGCTCCTCGGCCTCGGCGACCCATTGGAACTGCTTGAACGTGCCATCGAGGCCGTAAGCGGTGGGACTGAGGCCGCCGGCCGGCGTGGCCGAGAGGTCGAAGATTCCCGCGCGCATCACGTATCGACCCTGGTACCACTCGAGAGCGAGGCCATCGGTGTAGCCCCATGCATTGGCGGCATAGTCGAACGTGCCGGCGTTGATGAGTGACCAGTTGAGGAAGTCCCGCGCCGGATCGTTGGCGTAATCGTTGGTGTCGAAGATGTCGTTCACCCCGAAGCTGCCGAGGGTCAGCACCAGGCGGTTCGCGCTTTGCGTGTCTCCAAATTGATCCGGCCCCGCGGCGATGGGCTGCTGCGCGCCACCGATGTCGATCGTCTGCCGGATGAAGTAGCGTTGCAGGAGGGTATAGGGATAATTCGCACCGGACTTGTAGGCCTCGGCGCTCGGGAAGCCCGCGACGCCGTGAGCGTTGCCGAGGCCGAAGCCCTGATCCAGGACCGGATTGATCCAGATCTGCGCTCCGCGCCAGAGGCGCACGCCCGCGTAGAGCCCGGCATCGGCGATCTCGCGAGCCTCGGTGCCGCTCGGCAGGCTGTTCGCGCCCTGGTAGGGCGAGGAGAAGGCGGCATTCCCCTGATAGGTGAAAGTCACCGCGCCGTGGAAGGCGAGCCGGCCGGCTATCGATGCCAGGAACGCATCATCCAACGAGGGACCGGTCGCGGCCTCGCCGAAGCGATAGCTCAAGCGAAGATGCAACTCCTGCAGCGAGAGGTCGGAGTCGAATCGCTCGTCCGTGCTTGCGAAGAGGACCGAGCGGCGCCCGAAGCGGGTGAGAGAGTATTCGAGTGCAGCCGTCCAATGCGCGCCGATGGGCGCCTCGACGCCCGCGCCGAGATTCCATCCCAGCCGCCAGAGGGGTAGCGAGTCGGCCGTCGCGTTCGTTGGCCGGATCAGCGTCGATTGATCGTACGCGAACGCGAGTCCGCC
>Ga0134128_10008295_pt1 | contig 12513 bp, 9 predicted proteins | sample KB31754_FD_96462 | JGI IMG/M metagenome (GOLD analysis project Ga0134128, IMG submission 96462) | Terrestrial soil microbial communities with excess Nitrogen fertilizer from Kellogg Biological Station, Michigan, USA - KB3-175-4 | ecosystem: Environmental > Terrestrial > Soil > Unclassified ...
GACCGGGCGGAAGTTGCCGCGGCTATCACGGAGACACTGACCACCGGAGCGCTCACGCTCGGCCCGTGGACCAAGAAGTTCGAAGCCGCTTTCGCGGCGGCCCACCAGACGCCGAACGCGATCGCGGTGGCCAGCGGCACCTGTGCGCTGGAGATCATCCTGCGGGCCACCGACGTCGCCGGGGGCGACGTCATCGTGCCCGCCAACACGTTCTACGCCACCGCCGCGGCGGTGCTCCGGGCCGGCGGAAGGCCGGTCTTCGCCGACATCGACGCGGCCACGTTCGCGCTGACCCCGCAGACCGTCGAGGCCGTGCTCACCCCGGACACCAAGGCCGTGGTCATCGTCCACGTGGCCGGCCTGATCTCACCGCAGACCGAGGACCTGCAGGAATTCTGCGAGCAGCGCGGCATCGCCTTCATCGAGGACGCCGCGCACGCGCACGGCTCCACCCTGCACGGCCGGTTCGCCGGGTCGTTCAGCGCCGCGGCGGCCTTCTCGTTCTACCCGACCAAGGTCGTGACCTGCGGCGAGGGCGGGATGATCGCCACCGCCTCAGCGGAGATGGCGGACGAGGCGAGGATCTACCGGGACCAGGGCAAGGGCGCGTTCACCGCGAACCACCACACCCGGCTGGGCTACGCCTGGCGGCTGTCCGAGCAGAACGCCGCCACCGGCCTGGTGCACATGCGCCGCATGACCGAGTTCATCAAGCGCCGCCGCGAGGTCGCGGCCCGCTACGACAAGGCGCTGGCCGGCCTGGACGGGCTCGAGCCGCTGACCGAGCCGGCCGAGTGCAAGGGCAACATCTACAAGTACATCGTGCTGCTGCCCGAGGGCGCCGACCGCGCCTGGTTCAAGCAGACGATGGCCGACAAGCACGACGTGCGGCTGGCCGGCGAGGTGTACGACATCCCGCTGCACCACCAGCCCGTCCTGGCCACCTATGCCGGGGCGGTGCCGCTGCCGGTCGCCGAAGCCATGTGCAACCGGCACGTCTGTTTGCCCGTCCATTCAGATATGCGGGATGACGAGATCGACCAGGTGCTGACCGCCGTGGCCGCCGTGTACGGCGAGCTGAACGGCGCCTGACAGATACCGGCACGGGAGCGGGCAAAATGCGGGTAGCCGTCACGGGCGGGTCCGGCTTCATCGGATCCCATGTTGTTGATCATCTGCTGGCCGCCGGGCACGAGGTGCGGGTCATCGACCTGGCCACCACGTGGCTCAACCCGGCCGCCGGGCACTGCGCCACCGACCTGTTCGACGACGCCGGGATGGACGCCGCGCTCGAAGGGCAGGACGCGGTCTTCCACCTCGCCGCCGTCGCCGACGTCAACGACGTCGACAAGGACCCGGTCCGCGCCGTCCGGCTGAACGTCGAAGGGACCGCCCGGGTGCTGGAGGCGGCCCGCCGCCAGAGCGTCCGCCGGGTCGTCCTGGCCAGCACGGTCTGGGTTTACGGTGCCACCGCCGGGGAAGGCGAGCGCTCCGAGAACGCGCTGGTGGAGCTCAGCCGGGCTGGGCACATCTACGTGTCCACCAAGCTGGCCGCGGAGATGCTGGTGCACAGCTACCGGCAGATGTACGGCCAGGAGTTCACCATCCTGCGCTACGGCATCCCGTACGGGCCGCGGATGCGGCCTGCTCTGGTGATCGCTAAGTTCGTGAAGTTCGCGCAGGAAGGGCAGCCGATCACCATCGCCGGCACCGGGGACCAGCAGCGGCACTACGTGTACGTGGAAGACATCGCGGACGCGCACGTGCGGGCGCTCCAGCCCGCCGCGGCGAACCAGACGCTGGCGCTGGAAGGCGGCATCGGCGTCTCGGTGCGCGAGATCGCGGACACGGTGTGCAGTCTCGTGGGCCCGACTACGATCACTCATGTGCCCGCCAGAAACGCGGATTACAGCGGCGTCGGTGTGTCCAACACACTGGCCAAGGAACTGCTCGACTGGTCGCCGGTGACCTCCTTCGCCGACGGCGTGCAGCGCTACCTCGACTGGCTGGAGTCGCAGCAGCCATGACCGGGCCGGCGCTGGCCGCCGGGGCCGCCGAACCCGCGCCACGGCACCGGGCCGTACTGCTCTCCGGGTCACTGGGCATGGGCCACGACGTAGTCGCCGAGGCCTGCCGCACCTCGCTGCGCGAGCTCGGCTGGGAGTCGGAAATGCTCGACGCGATGGGCCTGCTCGGCCGTCGCGGCGGGTCGGCGGGCGAGCACGTGTTCCGCACGATGCTGGCCATCCCCGGGCTGTACGACGCGTTCCACTTCGCCGCGCTACGCCCTGGATCCCGGCTGGCCCTGCGGACCGACGCGGCCGCCCGGCGGCAGGTCGTGCCGCGGCTGCGGGAGTACCTGGACGCCCACCCGGCCGAGCTGGTCATCTCCGTGTTCGCCACCGGCGCGTCGGCGATGAGCAGCCTGGTGCCGCGCTACCCGGGCCTGCGGCACGTCGTGTTCTGCAGCGACGCGGTGCCGCACCGGCTGTGGGTGCACCCCAACGTCGATCTGTACCTGGTCACCTCGGCCGCGGCCGAGCCCTACGTCCGGATGTTCGAGCCCGGGGCCCGGGTGATGGTGGTGCCCGCCGTGGTGCGGACGCCGTTCTATCACCCGCCGTCCCAGGCGGACGCCCGGATCAGCCTCGGCGTCCCGGCCGGCGAGCGCTGCGTGCTGCTGATGTCCGGGGCCTGGGGCCTGGGCCCGGTCGCCGAGGTGGCCGAGGCGCTGGGGGACGCGGGCGTGCACGTGCTCGCCGTGGCCGGGCGGAACGAGCGCCTGGCCGCCAAGCTGGGCATGGCCGCGAGCCGGCAGCCACTGGTCCACCCGTTCGGCTTCACCGACCGGATCCCCGAGCTGATGGCCGCCGCGGACCTGGTCGTGACCAGCTCCGGTGACACCTGCACGGAGGCGCGGACCGTGGGCCGGCCGCTGCTGCTGCTCGACGTCGTGCAGGGACACGGGCGCGACAACCTGCAGCACGAGCTGGAACTGGGCGACGCGGCGGTGACCTCGCCGCGCCCCGCCGATGTTGTCAGGAACACCCTGGCGACCCTGGAGCGGGTCAAGCCGCCGCCGATAGGTCCCGCCCGTCACCTCGCTGACTGGCAGCGCGCCTTCCGCGACGTGATGGAAAGTATCGGTATTACGGGGGCTGTGCCGTTGGGCCCGGCCCCCGGGCCGGCCACGCTGCCCTGACGGGGCTGCCGGGCGGCGGGGGGCGCCGGCCGCCGGTGCGGGGCGCGCTGGCCAGCCGAAGGCGCAGGCCGGTCAGCCGGAGGAGCCGAAGGGGACCGGGATGGTCATCTTCTGGCCGGGTGACCAGCTGGTGCCGGCCGTGCCGAGCTGCCAGGCCGTGACCGTGGTCCGGCCCGCGGTGAGCACGGTGACCTGACGTCCCGGGCCCAGGACCAGGTCCGCCGCGGCGGCGGGCAGGGCGGGGAGGGCTGTCCAGGCCGCGGCGGCGGTTCCCGTGGCCGGGCGGATGACGGCGGCGCGGCCGCCGGTCAGGATGACCCCGGCCGTGCCGTCGGACCCGGCGGCGGTGGAGACCAGGTTCCGGCCGCCCAGCGGCAGCGGCGCGGACGTGGTCCACGGCTGCCCGTCGGCGAGCCAGGCCGCGGCCAGGTCCTGGGCCGGGCCCGCTCCGGCGCTGGCGCCCGCGCCGGCCCTGGGCGGCCCGGCGGCGAGCAGCGCGGTCAGCTTTCCCGGCGCGGTCGCGGCCAGCTGGACGACGGTGACCGGCCGGCCGGCGAACCCGGCGGGCGGCCTCAGGCCGGCCAGCCGCCACTGGCTGCCGGACAGGAAGAAGATCCCGGTGACGCCCGGATGGCTGCAGGCGCCGGCCAGCAGCGGCGCCCCGGACGAGCCGAACGCGACCGCGGTCAGGCCGGTCAGCCCGCAGGACCGCCCGGCGGGGCTGGCCGCCAGCGCCTCCGTGGTGACCAGCGGGCTCCAGCCGGTGCCGCCCCGGCCGGACAGCTGCACCCCGGTTCCGGTCAGCGCGAGCAGCCGGTCATCGGGCCCGGCCGCCAGCGCCGACGCCGCCGCGGCCAGCCCGGCCGGCAGCAGCCCGGGCACCCAGTGCCGGCCGCCGTCCCGGCTGCTGGCCAGCGGGGAGAAGGTCAGGTCCTGGCTGGGCACGAACCCGGCCACCAGGCCAGGAGCGGCGCTGGCCGTCCCGGCGGATCCGGGGCCGCCCGGGCTCGTGGCGACCAGGCCGCCGTTGTCGGCCACGCCCGGCGGGGTGGCCAGCCGCCACGCCTGGCCGGCCGCGGGGCGGACGAGAAGCTGCCAGAAATTGTTGTGCGCAGCGCGGGACCCGCCGACCTCGACCACCGCCCAGGCCGCGCCGTGGCCGGCCGACAGCGAGGTCAGCATCGACGGCCGGGCCGCGGGCGGCGGCGCCGCGGCGCCTTGCCCGGCCCCGGCGCCGCTTCCGCAGGCCGCCGTCACCAGCGCCAGCGCCGCCAGACCAGCGCCCCCCATGATCACGGAAGCTTTCGCGCCGCCGGCAGCGCCTCTCAGGCGGCCCGGCGCGAGCCAGCTAGCACTGTGGCTCATGATTTCATCACCGCCTCGGCGGCGGCGGCCAGTTCGCTGGCGAAGGAGGCCTGCGTTGCCGAGTTGGCCGGGCCGGGGTCCAGGTTCAGCTCGTACCGGACCTGGCCGCGGGAGTCAATGACGTAGGCCACGTCGCTGTGCAAGACCATGCCGCCCGCGGGCACGAGCGTGGCGGAGAAGAAGTAGTCGTGCCACGCCTTCCGCAGCTGCGGGAGCGAGCCGGTCAGGAAGGCCCAGTTGGGCACCTGGTCCAGGCCTTCCTGGCGGTCGAACGCGCGCAGCGCGCCGGCCGAGTAGTAGGCCGGGTTGGCCGCGATCGCGACCAGCTCGACCTGCTTACTGCGGGCTCCGAGCAGCTCGTTCGCGGTGCGGAACTGCTGCGCGATCAGCGGGCAGTCGCTGGTGCACACCGGGTCGAGGAAGGTCAGCAGAACGGTCTTGCCGCGGAGCGAGGCCAGCGACACGGTCCGGCCGTCCGCGGTGGTCAGCTCGAACGGCTTGGCCGGGAAGTTCTCATGGGTCACCGGCCCGTTCAGCGCCCGGGCGATCAGCGGGTCGGCCGACCGGTCCGCGGCCGCGGCGGCCAGCGGGAACGCCCCCAGCAGCGTGATCCCCAGGGCCCCGGCCGCGGCCACGGAACGGCCGTCCACCGTCAGCAGCGCCGTGGCCAGCCGGCGCCGCCACGTCCGGCGCCGTGGCCGGGCCGGCGCCCCGCCGCCAGCTGTTTCACCTGCGACGGCGGCACCCGCGGGGACACTTCCGTAATCAGGGAAAGTCGTGTCGGCGGGGACGGGTGCGGCGCAGTTCGCGGTCCACGCCAGGCAGGCGGCGATGATCAGCAGGGCGACCGGGATCATGCTGTTCGGATCGGTGCCCAGGCCCCCGAACACGCCGGTGTCCTGCACCAGCACCCAGTCCACCGCGCACAGCGCGACCGTGGCCAGAAGCGCTGCCCTGACCAGCCGCGGCCGGGCGCTGAGCAGGGCAAGGCCGGCTGCGGCCAGCACGATGACCGTGACCAGGTTGACCGCGAAACCGTGCGCCGCCACGATCCGGCCGAAGCTCTCCACCAGGCTGGCCAGGGGCCGCGGCTGGGGCGTCCCGGACATCTCGCCGGACATGTCGGCCAGCGGGCTGTTGCCGGACCAGAAGCCGCGCCCGGGCCAGGCCTGCAGCACAGCCATGCCGACCAGGAACACCCCGGAGCCGGCCAGCAGCCAGCGGCCGAGCCGGGCCGACGCCCAGGCGCGGGCGGGCAGCGCGATCAGCGCACCGGCCACCACGTACAGCAGGGCCGCGCCCGGTGCGCCGGTCAGGAAGCTCAGCCCGGGCGCGAACACGTTCCCGAACGCCTCGCCGAACACCCAGACGACAAGACCCCAGGCCACCCCGGCCAGGGCCGCGGCCTGGGACCACCGGCCGCGCCGGACGGCCAGCATCCACACCCCGATGCCCAGCTGGATCCACACCGCGGCGGCCGCGGCCTGCACCGGGTGGAAGGTCCACGAGGCCGCGCCCCAGTCAACGATGGACCGCACCCAGGCCGGGGACCCGGCGGATCCCGGCTTGATCACCTGCGTCGCGAGGCCGACCATCGCGGGCTGGGCCTGCAGCAGGCCGTCGATCACCCACAGCAGGCCGAACCCGATGCGCAGCACGGCCCGCCAGCGCGGCTCGGGCTCGCCGGAGGTGCCGCCGGACAGCTTGCGGGCGGCGATCCGCAGCCGCAGGCCCAGCCCGGCCCGCGGGAGGGGCGCCGCCGCGGCCGTGCCCGTGCTGGCTGTGCCCGTGCTGGCCGTGCCCGTGCTGGCCGTGCCCGTGCTGGCCGGGACCGTGCCGCCGGCCACCCGCGGCGGCAGCGGGCGGCGGATCTCGCGGATGCTGACCAGCAGCAGGCCGAGCACGCCGAAGACCAGGACGATGAGAAGGCCCTGGTGCAGCAGGGCGTCACGGAAGGCGGCGATCAGCACCGCGTTGCCGTTGCCCAGCTCAGTACCCATCCCCGGCATCGGGGTCTCCTGCTTTCCGGTTAGGCCGGCTGGTCAGCCGGACGCCGAGAGGGCCGCGGGCGGGTGGTCCATCAACGCGACCCCCTGGCGCAGGTCACTCGCGGTGACGGCCCCGTAGATGCGTTTCACGATCCGGTGCTGTGCGTCGAGGAAGAACGTCTGCGGCAGTGCGTTGACGCCGTACGCGGTCGCCGGTCCCAGCCCGTGCGCGTCCACGCCGACCGGGTAGCTGACGCCCTTGGACCGGATCCACGGCAGCGCCTTGGCGGTCGAGTCGTTGGCGTCGATCCCGATAATCACGGTGCTTCCGTGGCTCTGCCGGTAGAACCTGGCCAGTTCCGGGGTCTCCGACTGGCACTCCGCGCACCAGGACGCGAAGAAGTTCACGATCACCGGCTTCCCGGCGTAGCCGGCCAGCGACACGATCCGGTCCTTGTGGCCCAGTTCGGGCAGGGTGAAGTTGCTCGCCGTGGGCGGGGTCTTCGGCTGGGTGCCGGCCGACCCGTCCTGCCCGGCCAGGGTGATCACCGCGAGCACGGCCAGCAGCGCGGCCGCGATGGTGCCCGCGATCTGCCCGGGCAGGCCCAGCCGGCGGACCCGCCCGGCAAGGCGCGAGAAGCCCGTGCTGGCCGCGTTTTTCCCGGGGAGCATGAGACCGAACTTAGCGCTGCGCGTGTGCCAGCGCCGAACCGGCCTATCGGTTGGGTGCCTGCTCAGCATGCCTGCAGCCGTCCTTCAGCGGGTCTTCTGAAGCCATGGACCGCTTCGCCGGGTGCGGTCAAGCAGCATCCGGTCGACCGCGGTGGAGACGCTGCCGTCCCTGGCGATCAGGCGCCGGATCGCGATCACCACCGCCGGGTAGCACCAGAAATCGCCGCACACCCACAAGATCGCGGCGCCGATCTGCTGGTCCGCGAACGGCGGCAGCGTCACCCCGGGGACGTGGCCGTAGACCGGGTACCAGGAGCCCGAGGCGAGCATGCTCATCGCCATCGCGAGCAGCCACATCACCACGTTGGTCGCGGCCAGCGCGGCGATCTGGGCGGCCGGCTGGAGCCGCATCCGGACTGGCGGCGAGGGGATGAACTGCAGCCAGAACGCCACGCCGGTGACCAGCAGGCTGCCGTGCATCAGCCAGATGTGCACGAACTCGTTGCGGTCGGCCAGGTCGTACAGGGCCGGGATGTGCCAGGCCAGCATGACCGCGCTGAACGCGATCACGGCCGTCCACGGCCAGGTTGCGGCCCGGGTCAGGGCGCGGAGCGCGGGTCTCCGGCGGCCGCGCGCGGCCAGCCTCGTCAGGCGCTGGCCGGCCCGGGCGGGCAGCGCGTCCAGCAGCGGCTGCCACGGCGCCCCGGCCACGATCAGCGACGGCACCGCGAAGCTCAGCAGCAGGTGCTGGACCATGTGCAGGTAGAAGTAGTCGTCCGCCCAGTAGTCGAGCGGCGAGACGACGGTGAGCAGCAGGACGGCCAGGCCCGCGTAGAACCAGGCCGAGCGGATCCGCCGCTGCCGTGTCCGCTCGGGTCTGGACCTGGCCGCCAGCCGCCGCAGGCCGGTCTCGTGGGCGGCGACGATGATCGCGACCACGGCCAGGAACGGGTCCGCGGACCAGTGGGTCAGCAGGAGGCTCACGGCGGGGTCAGCGCCCCGTCGGCGGCGCTGGCCAGTTCGGCCGCAAACGATGAGCGGGTGGCCGACGTGCCAGGGCCGGGGTCGAAGTTCAGCTCGGTGCGCACCCGGCCGGCCGGGTCGATCACGTACGCCACGTCGCCGTGCGCCACCATGCCGCCCGCGGGGGTCATCGCCACTGGGAACGAGTAGTCGTGCCAGGCCCGGCGCAGCGCGGGCAGCGGGCCGCTCAGGAACATCCAGTTGGCCAGCGCGGCCAGGCCCTCCTGCCGGTCGAACGCCCGGGCGTACCGGGCCGAGTGGTACACCGGGTTGGCCGCGATGGCGACCAGTTCGACGTGCGTGCGGCGGGCCCCGAGCATGGCGTCGGCCTGGCGGAACTCCTGGGCGATCAGCGGGCAGTCGCTGGTGCAGACGGGGTCGAGGAAGGTCAGCAGGACGGTCTTGCCGCGCAGCGAGGCCAGCGACACCGCCCGGCCGTCCTCGCTGGTCAGGCTGAACCCCGGGGCGGCAAAATCGACGATTGCGGCCGACCCGTCAAGCGCGCGGGCCAGGACCGGATCCGCGGACCGGCTCGCGGCGGCCGCCGCCATCGGCCAGGCCCCGACCACGGTCACGCCCAGCGCCCACACCGCCGCTACGGTCCGCACGTCCACCGAGCGGGCCGCACGGGCGGGCACAGTGGCCGGGATGGGAGCGGGCGGGGCGGGTGGTGGCGCCGGGACCGGGAAGCGGGCCAGGTAGGCGGCGGTGATCAGGAGTACCAGCGGGATCATGCTGTTCGGGTCGGTGCCGAGCCCGCCGAACACGCCGACATCCTCGATCAGCACCCAATCGGCCAGGCAGAACACGGTGAGCACGGCCACGGCCGGGCCGGCCACCGCGCGCCGGCCGGTGAGCAGGGCCGCGGCGGCCAGGGTCAGCACGACGACCGCGACCAGGTTGACCGCGAACGCATGCCCGGCGGCCAGATCGCCGAACCCGCCGACCAGGCTGGCGAGCGGCCGGGGCTGCGGGGTCTGCGCCATCGACCGGATCATCCCGGCCAGCGGGCCTGGCCGGCCGCCGGGCTCGCCCCAGTAGCCGCGCCCCGGCCAGGCCTGCAGCACGGCCAGGCCGGCCAGCAACAGCCCGGCGCCCGGAAGCAGCCACCGGCCCAGCCGGGGCCAGGCCCGCGGCGGCAGCGCGATCAGCGCCCCGGCCACCGCGTACAGCAGGGCCGCGCCGGGCGCCCCGAACAGGACGGTCAGGCCGGGCGCGAGCACACCACCGAAGGCCTCACCGAACACCCACACGACCAGGCCCCAGGCCATCCCGGCCAGGCCAGCGGCCTGCGACCAGCGGCCGCGGCGGGCAGCCAGCAGCCACACCCCGATACCGATCTGGATCCACACCGCCGCCGCGGCAGCCTGCACCGGGTGATACGTCCACGCGGCCGTCCCCCAGCCCGCCAGCGACCGTACCCAGCCCGGCGAGCTGGCCGCCCCCGGCTGGATCACGCGCGACGGCAGTCCCGCGACCATCGCCGGCTGTGCCTGCAGGAACCCGTCCACCATCCACAGAATCCCGAACCCCACCCGCAGCACAGCCCGCCACCGCGGCTCCGGACCTGCTGGGGTCGGGAGAGTTTGCCCGGTGGCTGGGCGGCGGGCGCGGAGGGTGGCCCAGGCCAGGAGGAAGGCGGCCAGCAGCAGGAGGACCGCCAGGCCCTGATGGGCCAGCGCGGAGCGGAACGCGCCGGTCAGGACCGGGTTGTTCAGGTCCAGGCCGGAGCCCATACCGGGCATCGGGAGCGCCCTCCTTCAGCCGGGGAGCGGGGGTGGCAGGGCCCGGGTGTGCAGGGCGGCGCTGGCCTGAGCGAGCACCGCGTCCACCGCCGTGCGCTGGGTGTCGAGCACCTTCAGGGCACCGCGCAGGGCCGCGGAGGCGCGACTGGCGCCGGGGGTGCCGCGGGCGGCGAGCACGGCCGCGGCGTCCGACTGGACCCGCATCGCGTCCGGGGCGCACCAGTCGACCAGACCGCTGACCACCCGGGCCAGGCGGAAGCGGGCCAGCGACTCGGTGACCTGGTACTGAAGCAGATCGTCGAGCAGCTCGTTGTTCGCGGGCGAGCAGTTGGCCGCGCCGTCCCTGGCGATCCTGCTGGCGGTGGCCGTGTCGTGGCTGCTCCCGGCCTGGATCGCGCGCAACGCGGTGAGCGCCTCGCGGACCCCGCCCGCGCACGACTGAACGTCGGCGGTCATGTCCCGGGCGAACGCGCGCAGGTCCGCGGCCCGCTCCTGGTCCGACGGCGCCCGCACCAGCCCGGCCAGCAGCACCGCCGCCGCCAGCACCGCCAGCACCCCGGCCAGCACCCAGCGCGCCCGCGGCCGCCCCGATGGCCAGCGCCCCGCCCCGGCCGCCGCCTCGCCCGGCGGAGCCTGGGCCGGGCTCCGGGCGGTCACAGCCTTACCCTGGCGGGTCGTGGCGCCGCCAGGCTGGCCTGGCCCGGGCCCGCGGTGGCCGGCTCGGGGCCCGCATCGGCGCCGGGTGCCGCGACTGCGGGCAGCACGAGCTCGAACCGGCTGCCTACCCCGACCTCGCTCTGCACCCGGACCTCGCCGCGGTGGCCGCGGGCCACCGACTCGACGAGCGCGAGGCCGAGACCGGTCCCGCCGTCCTCGTCGGCGCTGCCGTCAGAATCACCGGCAGCGCCGGCGGCCGGCCCGGTGCGGAACCGGCCGAAGATGTCGGCCAGCCCGGCTTGCTCGATCCCCGCGCCGCCGTCCGCGATCACGATCGCCGCCGACGGGGCCGACGGGTCGCATTCCAGGGACAGCCGGATGAAGTTGCCCGCCACGGTGTGCTGGACCGCGTTCTCCAGCAGCGCGTCCACGGCCAGCGCCAGCCGGTCCCGGTCCGCCTGCACCGTGGCCGGGCACAGCGGCCCCAGCTGCCAGTCCCGCGCCGCGGTCGGCTGCCAGCGGCGGAACACCTCGCGCAGGAAGATGTCCAGCACCACCGGCTCGGGCCGGAGGAAGTCCGGGTCCTCGGCCGCGGCGATTAGCAGCAGCCGCCGGCTCAGCCCGCGCAGCCGGGTCAGCTCGCCGATCACCACCTCGATGTCCCGCCGTTCCTGGCCCGTCAGTTCCCTGGCCATCAGCTCGGCGTGGCCCAGCGCGATCGTGATCGGCGTCTTCAGCTGGTGCGAGGCGTCCTGCAGGAACCGGCGCTGGGCGGCCAGCAGCCGGGCGTTCTCCTGGGCCACCCGGGCCCGCTCGGTATCCGCGGCCAGGCTCCGCCGGGCGTGCCAGACCATGGCCCAGAACATGGCGCCCATCAGCGGCACTTCGTTCAGCTCGTCGATCGGCTCGGTGTGCCGCCACACGTCCAGGCCGATCGCCGCGAACGTGGTCACGCTGACCGCGGCGAGCACCCAGAACGTCGGCCGGGTCCGCCAGATCCGGAACCCGTACAGCAGCGTGACGCTGATCCAGATGAAGTGGAACGGGATCGTCTCCCACCGCTCGAAGATGATGATCGCGATCAGGTTCGCCGCCGCGAACACGCCCCAGGCCAGGTCGATCCAGCGCGGCCAGAACGGCCACCGGTCGCTGGGCCGCAGCTGGACAGAAGTCTCGGAACGGCCGCCGGCCCCGGAATGGCCGTCAGGAAATGGCGAGCTGATATCCCTCACCGCGCACCGTCTTGATCGTTTCGAAGCCGAGTTTGGAGCGCAGCCGCCGCACGCAGACATCCACCACATTGGACCCGGGATCGAACTGGAGACCCCATACCGAGGCCAGCAACTGCTCCTTTGGCACCGACGTCCCCGGGTGCTCCATCAGCTCGCGCAGCAGCAGGAATTCCAGCCGCGTCAGCTCGATCGGCCCGGCCCCGATATCGGCCCGCAGCCGCCAGGTATCCAGCGAAATCTCGCCCGCCCGGATGACGTCACCCGCCGGGTGGCCGTCACCGCGCAGCCGGGCCCGGATCCGGGCCAGCAACTCATCCAGCGAGAACGGCTTGGTCAGGTAGTCCTGCGCGCCGAACTCCAGGCACGCCACCTTGGTCGGCACGTCCTCCAGGCAGGACAGCACCAGCACGGCCTGATCCGGCTGCCGCCGGATCAGCTCGGCCAGCACCGCCCGCCCGTCCAGACCCGGCATGACCAGGTCCAGCACCACCAGCGCGAACCCGCCGCCGGCCGCCTGCGCCAGGGCGCTGGCCCCGTCGCCGGCCACCTCCACCAGGTAACCGGCCGCGGTCAGCGCCCGGCTGACGAAGTCGCGGATCTTCGGCTCGTCGTCGACCAGCAGGATCCGC
>Ga0134128_10008299_pt1 | contig 12511 bp, 7 predicted proteins | sample KB31754_FD_96462 | JGI IMG/M metagenome (GOLD analysis project Ga0134128, IMG submission 96462) | Terrestrial soil microbial communities with excess Nitrogen fertilizer from Kellogg Biological Station, Michigan, USA - KB3-175-4 | ecosystem: Environmental > Terrestrial > Soil > Unclassified ...
GAGCAGGCCCGGAGGTAGAAAGAAGCAGACCGCGCACCTGTTTCTGCTGAGCCAGCAGGGTATGCACGCCAGCAGCAGGCAGCAGACCATCCGCCAGTTGGAGAGCCAGTTCCGGCGTGGAGGAACCAACATGATGCCATAGTTGAAAGGGAGCTGCCTTATTCTTGAAGAGAGCATCCAGGCCTAGACGATTTAAGCTCGATCCTTCTAGCAAGCGCAGGATCATCTGCCCAGGCCTGCGTTTCTCTAGCTTCCCCAAAAGCTGCTTCAGGGCTCTGCCCAACGCTGCGTGTTTCTCATCCAATACCAGGGTGAGCAACACCTGTAAAGGCGATTCGCGCTCTTTCTGCGTCGGCAACGGCCAGCTTTCTCCCCGCGCCTCCTGGGGGAGAAGCACGATTGGATGGAACAAAGCTAGCCCCCACAGACCATTATGTAAGGTCTCCCAGGGCCAATTGAGGAGTTCTGGCGGTAAAGACAGGAGCAAACGATCCGGCAAGTGCTGCTCATACAGGCGCAAAATGGAAGCAGTAAAGATGCGCCGATATAAGTCCTGGCCAGCGAGGGGGACTGCGGGATCTAAGACCACGCGCTCCTCTACTCCCTTTTCCGCCACCACGGCATAGGCTGCGCCATCTTTGGTCAGAGAAAGAAGAAGATCATCCATACGGTACATTCCACTCAACAAATATACTTTTACGGGTCTCCATCCTTGTGGATGAATCTGGAGACGAAGACGCGCTTACGTCTTTACACACGAATGCTCTAGTCAGGAATGCTCTAGAGGGTTTTCTCGCAAAACCGGCGTGTTTTCATCCACCTCATTGGAGACTCATTTTTCTCCGTTCGTACAAAGACAATAGCCAGAAAAATACCGGCCTCCTCTCATTTACATAATAGGTGAAATATTTTTTTGTCAGCTACACTGATAAAAGCTTGCAAAACACTCTATTTTAGATTATTATAACACATGTCAGTTAGAGAATCATTGGAGTATCTTTCCATTGACTCCAAAAGTAAGGGAAAATTTTTACAGTAAAAAAAAGAGAATAAACATTTTACAGTAAACAATAGGGTTCAGCACCATTTTGGGGAATTTTATTTTCCGGTGGCGATGGTTATGAGTCATCCCAGGTAACTACTCAGGTCTATTCAACCAGGAAGCCCCGCTGCGCGGGCAGAGGCGCTGCGCCCTCTGCACTCCCGCCGTTTTTGGTGTGGTGTGGCGCGGGCAAAGCCCGCGCCACACCACACCAAAAACGTGTTCAGCATCGCAGGTGTTGAGTACACCTGAGTAGTTACCATCCCAGATGGTTCTGGGATGATTCATAGACTGCGCGTGTAGAAATGTGAACTTGCCTCACTCTCTTGGGTTTTGAGGGAAAGGAGAAAACATACCATGTCACTATCTCTTGCGTGTTCCCTGGACAGAACAGGGTTTCCTATCATTGCTCTGCCTGGTCTTCCCTTTAGAATATCCTGGCTGCCTGTCACCAAGATCCAATTTGAGCATTTTCTGGTCGATCAGGGAACCCTGGACAACGACTGGTATCAGGATAAACTCACCAACTATAATCCCAGAGTCTCGCCCAGCCAGCTTAGCAATACCAACTACTGGCAGGCCTTCCTGACCGGTATGCTTCCCGATGAAGCCCTTCTCTATGCCCGCTGGTTGGGCGAAGGCGCGGATCTCCCCACGTCCGCCGAATGGAAAAGCGTCCTTACCGCTCTCCGTTTTCCCGCCGATAGCGCGTATGTCGATACTGTTCTGAATCTGCCCGGGCTGAATCCACGGGCCCACCAACTCATGCAAAACCTCGATCGGGTTTTGCCGGGAGAATACTCACAATTGACCGAGGGACACTTTCTCTTCGACCAGATGGCCATGCGTTTAGGCGTGCTGGAACTCTTGTTTGACGACTACCAGCGCCTCTCTTACTGCTGCTGGGGACAGGTCAACCGACGCTTCGCCAACGGTGGAAATAATCCGCTCAGCGATTTGACACCACTACGCTTTACCCAGCGTACTGGGGTGCGCATGAACACGCTGGGTTTTCGCCTGATTTTCCGTTAAGGATCGCTGGAGGAACGTCTTGTGGGGAAGCTCCCTGTTCAACATCTTCTTTTTACGCGCGTGGAAAGCTCCTATTCGCCCAAACAGAGCAGCGGATATCAAGTAGTCTATCAGTCAGGCGGTCTGGAAGCAGAGGCCAGGCAAATCGAGAAGCGCCTGCAATGCTTCGATACCAGCCAGCAGGAGAATGAGCGCTATCAATTCTTTTGGACGCCCAAAGGACGAGCCGTGCTGGCTAAAACGCTTCCCCTGGCCTCTCCTACCAGCCGCGAGGTGATTGATCGCTGGCAACGCGCGGCTTTTCTGGCTCACGCCCTGGTCCTGAGCAAAGAGGCGTTTGCCAGCATCTACAATGATCCCTTTGCGCTTTTTGACATGGCCAATAGCCCTTTCGTCGAAGACGACGAGAAACTGGTGGACTATCTCCGGGGAGAAACGCTGAACGAGCAGTTGAACGTTCCTCAGCGTACGAGCAGGGATGTCAGCTATCTGTTGTCCTCCTGGTCCGCAGAAGAACTTTGGAAGCTCTTTGCTCAGGGTATGCGGGCAGAACAGCTCAAGAAAAAGGGGCAATCGCTGTTGCTGCTCAGTGAGGAAACGGAAGATATTCTCGATCTCTTACGTCTAACGACGCTCTTACTTCCGCCAGAGAACCGCTTCGCCTGTACCTTTGATACCTATATTGAGACCTGTATACCACCGCCAGGCCTCTTCTGGCTGGTCAGTGGAAAACGAGGCAAGAACCAGGCGGGCTTTCTCCCTATGCGCCTCTCTGACCAGGCCCTGGAAGCACCAGCTGGCTTCCTTTCCTCTTCTTCCACGGGCAGAGCCAGAGCAATATTTCAAAGAAGACTCAACCGCTTACAGCAAGGGTAGGTAAAGGAGGAACTCACTATGGCAGAACCAAAGGCTTTTCCCAATTTTTTTGTCCAGGAACTGGCCGACATCCTGGCAGATCATGGCGAAACCCTGGCTAGCCTGCCCGATCTCATTGTGATCGGGCCGGAGACGCTAGCCCGTCTGCAAACCTCATTGACCGCTTCTTCCACCAGTTCACCCGTGCTCGCTCCAGAAGAGTTGGCGCAGTTGGGGACGGCGCTGCCTCTGCTGAAGGACGAGATGCGGCGTTTACAAGCTGCCCTGCTAGCCCTGGCGATCAGGCGGCTGGTGGCCAGCCAGATTGGAGCAGATTATGCCCAGAGCATTACCCAGACGATCTATCCCGAACTGGTAACGGCCTTCCAGAAATTTGATCCAACGCAGGTACGGGGTGACGCCGGGGCCAATGAAGATACAACTATCGACCGCAGTTGGAACTTTATTCGCGAGTCCAGAGATGCTGCCCTGCTCGCTCTGCAACTCAGCATGGGTTTCTCCAACCATCAGGCGCATCTCCAGGAAGCCCGGTCCTACCTGGCAGAGGCCCTGGAAGAATTAGAGTTGCTCCCCAAAGCGGTTAAGGCCCAGGCGCTCTGGAAAAAATGGCAACACCAACTCCAAATTGATCGGCAAACGATAGAACAGCAAGAACAAACAGTGATGGGAAGAAGAAAACAGCCATAGCTCCGGCGATTTTTCTTTCCTCGATAGAGATACAGTATGCAGAGACAGGATCACAATTCAGCAGGAAAACTTACCGTCTTTATCTCTTCCGTTCCAGGAAAAGAAGTGCGAATGCGACGGGCGCTGATTATCGCCCTCAGCCCCTTGCTGCGCCAGGGTTTGATTACCCTCTTGTTCGATGGCAACCTGCTTTTGGGGGAGAATATGGAGAGCGCTTTGCTGAGCCGTTTGCCTCTGATTGATCTGGTCTTGCTGCTGGTCAGTCCTACTTGCATTGATACGCAAAGCTGGGACCGGCAAATGAGGATTATCTGGGAACAGCGCAGCCAATGGGGCTTTCGGGTAGTTCCCATCTTATTGCGGCGCACGGTGGGTTGGCACCATCTGCCTTTTGGATCTCTGAGTGTACTTCCCCAGGAGAACAAACCGATCAGCGCGTTTCGTCCCCAGGAAGAAGGCTGGTACCAGGTGGTGGAACGCCTTTATACATTGCTCACGCATTGGCCCGGCCATGCCTCCTCACCAGTGGTTTTGCCTGTCCTGTCTACCCAGGTACCCCAGTTACATCCGTCTACCCATGTGCCGCGTTCCCAGTTGGTGCGCGAAATTTATCAAAGAGTGAGCGGAGATGAGGTCAGCGCTCTGGTTCTCACGGGAGTATGGGGACTGGGCAAATCGGCCCTGGCCGTCCAGGTCTGTCACTTTGCCGAACAAGAGCGTCACCTGGGAAGAGGACCTTTTCAGGAAGCACCGCTCTGGTTGGAAATCGAAAGCACATCCAGTCTCCTGGATATCTTTGTGACCCTGGCTCAGGTCTCTGGGATCTCCCTGCCTGCCGTGGCCAGCCTGAGTCCCGCTGAACTGGTGGCAGCTCTCATCAGCCTGCTCAATAATCAGCCAGGCCGCCTGATTGTGCTCAACCAGTTGGAGAACTGGCTTGACCCCCAGACCCGAACCCCCCGCGCCACCTCTGGCGGCCTGGGACAATGGCTCGATCTGCTCAACAGTCAACTCAGCACCAGCCGTCTCCTTTGTACCAGCCGTCTCGCTCCCCAGAGCCAGCATCACCCCCTGGCTATGTATGTTCAACACTACCAGGTTCCCGCGCTGACCTCCCTGGAAGGTATGCAGTTGCTGCGCCTGGGAGCAAGTTTAAGCGCCGAACCCGCTGCCTCCCTGGCTAGCGCCGTTACCTATTATCAGGGGCATCCCCTGGCTCTGACCCTCCTGCATAACCTGCTCAACGAAAATCCCAGCCTTACCTTGCAGACCTTACTTGAGGATCTTTCCTATAAACAGCTTTTGGTACAAGACATGGCCAAACATCTCCTTCAATATATTTATGAGCACGAATTGAAGGCAGAACAGCGGACACTGCTGCTAGCCTTTGCCCTCTACCGCCAACCCGCTCCCCTGAGCGCGGCCCAAAGCATTGCGCAGAGTGCGAGCGATCTCTCGTCCCCTCTGTATACATCTACCCTGCGCATTCTGCTCAACCAGAATCTGCTCCAGGCCACCGGTCAGGGCATGTATCGTGTACCCGTGGTCATCAGAGATTTTCTCCTGACCCAGCGCGAGGAGTCCCCAGAACTGCAAGCGCAAAAGCACCTCCTGGCTGCCGAGGATTATAAAGAGCGCTTCTTCAAGTTGCCTGGCCAGACTGCCGACCAGGAGATGCTTCTCCTGGAAGCAGCCTGGCACACCACGCAGGCCGGGGAGTTTGCCAATGCGGTTAGTTTGCTGCGACGTGAACAACTTTTTCTCTCGCTCAGGCGCCGAGGCGCGAATAGTCTCCTCTTGGATCTCTATCAGCAGCTTCTGCCACCTGAAAAATGGGGAGCAGATCCCCTGACAGCAGGCCACCTCTATGCGGGAATGGGAAGCATCCAGAATGCTCTGGGCGAGAAACAGGCCGCCCTGGAGGCTTATCAGCACGCCCTGCCCTTTTTTCGTGAGAGCGACCAGCCTGCTCAGATTGCGGAAGCGTTCAACGAGCAAGGTGCTCTCTATCGTGCTCTCAAGGAGTACTCGCGGGCGCAAGAGTGTTATCAGGAAGCCTGGACCATTTGCGAGCAAGCAGGGGAAAGCTTTCCTCAGCGTGGCGTCACCTTAAATAATCGCGGACGGCTTCTCTATGAGCAGGCGGAGCAGCTACGGAGCAGAGCCGAGGCTCGCACGCTCTATCGCCAGGCCCTCACCTTCTACGAGCAAGCCCTGGTGGTTCATCGGCAAACCCAGCAGCCTGAGGAGGAGGGCTGGACCCTGCTCAACCTCGGCGACGTGACGGCGGCTCTTGGCGAAGAATTGAACAGCTACGGATTCTATCAGCAAGCTCTCGCACTTTGGCAGCAACTGGGTGAGCGCCGAGGTGAGGGCATGGCGCTGAACAATCTGGGCCTGCTCCTGGCTCAGGAGAAAAGAATGTTCGCCCATCAGGCAGAGCCAACCATCTACTATCGCCAGGCCCTCCGCCTGTTTCGCCTGGTCGGCGATCGATGGCAAGAACAGACCACCTGGAGAAATCTGGCTCGCTGGCTCTTGCTCCATGCACCGCCGACCAGCCCCCAACGTGAGCAGAGCTACTTGCAAGGTCTTGCCTGTTTCCGCGTCGCCCGCAACTTGCCCATTATAGGTCCCAATAACGTACCTTCCTGGCTGCAAGAATCATTTCATCTTGAATTGGGCGAGGAGAGAATGCACCAACTCTGGCAAGAAGTGGAAAACCATTACTGGCAAATTACGGAAGCACTGTTAAACGAATAATGTAGAACATGGCAAATTCTGCAGATGCCTCGTCGATGAGTACTTTGAGTTGAGAAGCATTGTTAAACGAATAGTGTAGAACATGGCAAAGGGAGGAAACAGTGATGCCCAATCTAGCGGTCAAACATCTCGTTTTCACACGGGTTGAACCAGCGTATTCGCCCAGGCGAACTGCCGGGTACCAGACCATCTATTACTCACAGGATTTGGAACCTGAAGTGGAGCAGATTGAGAAGCGCCTCCAATGTTATCAACAATCCATCACCCCTGGAGAGCAACGTATTCGTTACCAGTTTTTCTGGAGCGAGCGCCGCCAGGTAGTCCTCAGCAAAAGCCTGACGCTCTTCTCACCAGATCGCCAGGTCATCGATAGGGAAGGACGCAACGCTTTCCTGGCACACGCGCTTATTTTCAGTCAGGCAGACTTTGCCTCGCTCAGAAACGATCCTTTTGCCGTCTTTGACGCCGCCGAACAGGCTCCCTGGTTCGTGCAAAGCGTGTCCCAGATCGCCGCACTCCCAACAAGCGAGCTGACAAAACACATGGAGGTTGCACCGCGTACCCAGCCCACCCATCTGCCTACGGGTTGGTCCCCCCAGGAAGTGCATCAGCTCTATACCCTGGGCGAGGCCGCACCAACTCTCAATGCCCAGAAGAAAGCGCTCCTGATGGTTGCCTCTGATCCAGTAGAGACGTTTCAGTTGTTACGCGCGTTATTCTTGCTGTTGCCACCCGCCGAGCGAGCAGCCTGCACCTTTGATACCTATGTGGACAGCTGTATGCCACCCGCTGGCACCTTTTGGACGCTGGGCGCGACCAAAGTATTGAGCAACAGCAACCTGTTACCCATGCGCCTGGAAGAACATCGCGCCGCTTCCTTCAAATACGTGCTTCCTCCCTCCATGTATGCGGCCTGGCTCACCAACGCTCTCTATCAGAGTCCCAACTTTGAAGCCTTGAGCAACGAACTCTACTCGGCCCAGATTGTGGCGGAAGCCTTCCAGAACCGGCAAGCGCTGCCTGATGAACCATTGTCCGCCCACGCCTTGCAAACCATTGCAGACCTGAATCAAGCCGCTATCAAGACCAGCTTGCAAAGAGCCTTGAGCGCCGTCAGCGAAAAGTCGTTGGCCGAGATACTGTTATCCCAGCTCGCCTTCTCTTTCTCTCAAGCGGAGATCCTCACGATGGCAGCCCAGGGAAGCTGCAACCCGGCAAGGCTGGCCCCGATCCTTTATCGCTGGTGTTTACAAAATCGGCCAGAGTGGAAAAAGTGGGAAGACGTCCTGAAATTTGCTGAAAAAGCTGAAAATGCGCCTCTGCTCCTGCTCTCCAGCCTGAAGGCGCATCCTGGGCGCCTCTTTGTCAACTACGAGAAACAGCAGCTGCAGGCTCTCCAGTTTCTTCAAGAAAACGCCAACCTCTCCCCGGTTCTGGATGAGCTTACCGCGTCTCCCCTCTTGAACGATGAGGAATTTCAAAGCCTCGTACAGGCCCTCCTGCGGCAAAAGCTGGGAGCCTTCCTGGCAGGTTCCTGTATTCAACGTGCCAGTACGCTGCAAAATGCAAAAGTTGTCCAGAGCTTATACAAAGCCGTCATAGCGGAGAAAAAAGAGCCAGTGGCTCCCGAATTTGGACAAATCTTGCAGCACCATCCGCTGCTGAAAGAAGAAAGGTAAAGGTGATTGTCCTATGCCATCCATTCCCTGCCCGCGCTGCTTCACTGAGGTGCGTTTTCGCAAAATAGAGCAAGATATAACGTGCAAGACATGCGAATTTGTGATTCCCCTCATCTACCTCCAGGATTATGCCAGGATGCCTCCGGTCTTTATCCAATTGATGGGTCTCACAGGAGTTGGCAAAACAGCCTTCCTCGATATGCTGCGGATCACGCTCTATGATATGAGCGTAATCTGGTCTGGTTTCTTTATGCAGCCCATTACTCAGATTGATTTTGAACACCGCCCGATCCTGGCTCGCTATCGCATAAACGGCCAGTTAGATGTGGGTACGGTCATGCGCGCGCGGAACCAGAATGAAGCCTTTATTATGGGGGCGCAGAACATGCCCAGGTGGGGTTCACATTTTCTGGTGATGATGGATCATGCCGGCGAGCAATTCGAGCCATTAAAAATCGACACGAACGACGTGCCCTTTCTTCAACACGTACCGGTAACAATTTTTTTGGTTGCCCTCGATGATTTAATGAACATGGGCAAATCCATAGCTGATATGCTCACCAGCTATGTCGCCACTATGAGAGACAGTAAGGTTAAGGCTCATTTTCAGAGAGAACGGCGTGAGATCATTTTTGTGATCAATAAAGCAGACCGCATCGCTCATCTTGCGCCGGAACTCCAGAACTATATCCTCGGCGATAACCTCTATCAGAAGACCAGGAATCCTGGGGGAAATGCCCCGATGGGTGAAAAGGAAATCAGGACGTATCTGCAATGGATGGGGTACATAGATGGCTTGACCAGGACATGGATTCAGTCGCATGTTCAGGGTGGAGCAGGTATGCTGGCTATGCTCGATGCCAATAACATTCAGGCCCATTTCACCGTCATGTCGGCCACCGGCCATGATATCAATATGAGCGGCGCGACGCTGGCCCCTTTGCCCAGGCGCGTGCTGGACCCCTTCTTCTGGGTGCTGGAATATTATAAACGCAACAATCATTGGTAAGCAGGAATGCCTGGCATCCTGGGAAAGGGGATCAGTCGCATGTTTCTGAATCGCATCTTAGATTTTATCGAAGGGGATTATCTGCTCTGTCCACGTTGCCTGGTTCGCCTGACCTTCAAGGAGGCCCCGATCTCTGACGTGACCTGTACGAGCTGTGGCTTCGATATTCCCCTCATCTATCTGCAAGAGAGCGGCCAGGACCCGCCTGTCTTTCTGCAACTCTTTGGTCTGACTTCTTCTGGCAAGACGACCTTCCTGGATATGCTGCGTTTGTATCTCTATGATATGGATCAGGTCTGGTCTGGCTTCTATCACCAGGCTCTCACCCAGTTGGACGTGGAGCATAAGAGGATGCTGATCCAGGAGCGCAAGCGCGGCGCTATACCGGGCAGCACGGTCAAACGCGAGCGCAACCAGAATGAGGCCTATATGATGTCCCTCAAAAATATGCCTTGCTGGGGTTCACGGCAATTGGTGCTCATGGATCACGCGGGCGAGCAATTTGAAAACCTCTCTATTGATCCCAAAGAAATCCCTTTTCTGGAGAAAACGCCGGTCACGATTTTATTGTTCAACCTGCCGGATTTTGTGGGTACAGGAAAGAAGGTCGATGATCTGGTGAACAGCTATACGTTCTCTCTGAAAAGAAATAGGGTCAGGCTGGCTCGCGAGGATCGTCAACTTATTCTGGTTTTTAATAAGGCTGATCTGGTACCTGATTTGCCCAGGGAACTACAAGACTACCTCAATGCCGATACACTCTACAGCGCCCTGGATCAACCGGGCCAGAGTTCCCCCATGACCGAGGCGGATATCGAAAAATATCTGTGTACGATGTGGGAGATGCATGCTCTTATAGAAGAATGGGTAGAGCGAGATGTACCTGGTGGGAACAATATGGTGAATATCCTGAAAGGCGAGGGCGTTTCCTATCGCTTTACGGTCATGTCGGCCACCGGTCACCAGCTTATGCCACAAACCCCTGGCGGGCAAACAACGCCTGCCTATCCCGTCATAAATCCCACAGGTCCAAACGTTGGTGGGCAAGCAGCGTGGATGTATCCCACGCAACCGCAGCCTCTCTTACCAAGACCCAAACGGGTGCTGGACCCCTTTTTCTGGGTGCTGGAATATTATAAAGATCGTGGCCATCATGATATTGTGCCAACCAGTCTGCAAACGCTGCGCGATACCTTCTCGCCAGTTCTCCACTCAAGATGGATTCTGGCTCTGCTGGGCTTGCTTCTTGTGGGCATGACAGGACAAACCATCGCTCTTGCGCGTCTCTCTGCCAACCCGGCCATTGCCACCATCTTCAGCCTGGCCCTGATCTTACTCTTTGTCTATGAGCTGGTCAAACAGCGCCTCACCAAAGCCAGTTCTCCGGCTCGCAATATGCTCAGGCTGAGCCAATTACTCATTTTGGGGGCGCTGCTGGCCATCCAAACCCTGCCTTCCGTCCAGCAGGTCCTGGCCAACCTGATGCTCTATCAGGTACTGGCGGAGATCCTCATTGGAGCAGCGCTCTTCACCTGTTTCCAGCCAGAAGAATACCGGGCCACCTATGGTCGAGTCGCTCTGGTGCTCCTGGCAGGTATGGGAGCTCTCCTGCAAGCCTTCTATGGGCTGAACACCATCTTACCAGCCTTCAATCTACTGTTGTCACCAGGTCAAATGCTGGGACCTGACATCATAGCCATAGGAACCCTGGTTATTTGTGCTCTGCTGTCCTTGTGGAACTGGGGTAAAACCTTCTTCTGGTTCGATCAAGTTATTCTGGGGATAGTGGCGATCTACTATGGATTGCTCCAACTGGCTCTGGGAACCGGGGAACTGGAACATCTCTTCAATTTTTTGCCTCCCAACGCGCTTTTTCTCAATTTTCTATTGATTATCCTGTGTGTGCTGGTCATACCTTTCTGCCAGATTTTCCTCAGACGAAGAGAGCGCCTGAAGCGCTTGCCCCTGCTTTTCTTGAGTCTGGTAGGCGCAGGAATGTTCTCTTATCTGGGACCTGGCATAACTACACCTATAGGCGATGCCACCCAGGCCATTTATCCAATAGCTCTGACCAGTACCATCGCTGATGTCCTTAGCCCGGAACGCCTGATTACCTATGGTTTGCTGGCCGGGAGTATCGTCATAATCTTCCGTTTTCTGCGCTGTAGCAAACCTTTTACCTTTCTGGACCATGCGTTGCTCTTCCTCACTGCCCTGGTCTGCACTCAGATCCAGCGCTTCAACTGGGATGTGCCTGCCTCTCTGGCCCAAAATATCCCTTTTATCGGCTCTCTTTCTTCTGCCTATCTACTCTTGACTCTGCTTATCGTAGAAGGTGTCTCGGCTTCCCTCTTTCTCCTGTTCCCTCTCACCAACCAGTTCTCGCTGCTCAAAAAGCTTAGACAACGCTTTTTCACGCCAGAGCGGCAGGAACAAGGGAGTACAATTTTGCAAACGTTGGGCAGAGTTATTGAACGCCTTCTGGCCAGCGTGCTCTCCCTGGCCTGCACGTTCCAGATTCTGCTCTACGGCCAGATCGTGGCCGTTGGTGTCCAGCTCATCCCTTACCTTGGCCCCGTACCCAGACAGGACACTATTGTTGAAGCCTCCCTCTGTTTCGTCACGGCCATTATCCACCTTATTCTCATCAAACGTCCTTTTACCAGATTTTCTCGCCTGCTACTCTTCGTTCCCCTTATTAGTTGCGCACTCCTCTATATCCAGATCTCGCAAACAGGTTTCCAGATTCCCCTGGCCTTTGTCCTGAATAACTGGGATCAAGCCAGCATGTACTCACCAGGCATTCCTTTCAAGTTCTTTACGCTCTTCCTCATGCTCCTTCCCTTGATCTCGCTCTGGTGGGGAACACGCGGCCTCTTTGCTGGTGATCGGCGCGTGCTCCAACTCATCTTTGGTCTGGGAACCATCTCTGGTTTATTCCTTGGCTTTACCCAGACACCATTCCTGGCTATCTTGACTATCCTGACCCTTGTGGCAGGCATGGTGGTCGCCACTCTGACTCTGCCAGATAATGTATGAACTTTCGAGACAAACTTTCGCCTTTCCGAGGGTTATTTTATGTCCCAAGAGGGATGTGTTGTTGAATTGTTTGAGAAAAAGACAAAGTAGTAAGCAGAAAAACGGTAGTTCACGCTCATCAAGGTGGGTTTACTCATTGTGGATATCATTCTGCTTCCAATTCCTTCTCCCAAGAGTACACCTCGAAAGGGGTACTTGTGCGCCCAACTGAGTAGCGACGATCAGGTACAAGTGACTCAACTTTTGCGAAGACCAACATCATCTTGGCTTCACCACGCTGCTAGTCAGGGCTTTTTCATTGTCCTCATCTGCCTGTTTTGCAACGAGGCCGCCCCACCCCAATGAAAAAGGAATGTGGCTGGATGGGCGCTGAGCGCCCATCCA
>Ga0134128_10008301_pt1 | contig 12509 bp, 12 predicted proteins | sample KB31754_FD_96462 | JGI IMG/M metagenome (GOLD analysis project Ga0134128, IMG submission 96462) | Terrestrial soil microbial communities with excess Nitrogen fertilizer from Kellogg Biological Station, Michigan, USA - KB3-175-4 | ecosystem: Environmental > Terrestrial > Soil > Unclassified ...
CGGTTGAGCGTCTCCTCCGCCATCAGGTTCGGGACGCGGATTTCCTTCAAGAGCTCCTGCACAAAGAGACCGTGATCGCTGCTACTATCGGAGATAACCGACGATAATGCCCCCGAATACATCACCAGCGTCCCGTTGGGTGCGACGACCGGCGCGAGCCCTGCGGAAAAGCTGCGGAAGCGGCGCTCATAGGGATTGCGCCGGCTGGCGTCGAGCAGCGCGATCTTGACGCCGGCGCCACGGTTATTGATGTCGCCCAGCACCGTCTCTAGGTTGATGCCGTCACGGCGTACGTCCGACTCCTGCCAGATTTGGGCATTGACCGGAATCATGAAAGTCTGGCGGTTGGACTGGATGCCGTAACCGCTGAAGAAGAGCAGCACGACGTCACCGGGCTTGATCTTCGCGTATAGCCGGCCGAAGGCACGACGCATCGCATCGCCCGTGAGATTCACTCCGATATCGACTTGGAAGCCGTCGCGCTTGAGTTCGTCGGCGACGTCGTGGGCGTCGTTGACGGGCTCCTTCAGCGGGGCATCCGCGTCGGGGTATTTGGCATTGCCGACGACGAGGGCATAGCGATTCCCGGCAGCGAGCGATGGGACGGTCGAGGCGACCGAGACAATCGCAGCAAGAAACAATGCGAGGCGGAATGTCATCACTCAGCAGCCCAGCGAACAAGGCGCCGATACGAGCTTGCGCCCCGGCGAAGTTAATTTACGCACAGTGCATTATCAAACCGGCCTTGCCACCCGTCAACCGCTCGGAGAGTCGCGCGTATTGCCGCGCGCGGCAGCGGAAATCAGCGCGGCGAAAGGCTCGCCTTCGGTCAGCCTTGCGAACCTAGCCGCTCCAGCATCTTAGGTTCCCTCGCGGACACGAATGTGATTAGCCTTGCATTCAAGCCGCTCGCCGTCACCGGCGTGGCACAACCGTCGGGTTTGACCTTTGCGGTGCGCGGTGGCTTCCTAGAGCATGATCCGGACCCGGAGGGCCGCGCTAGTGCAAAGTGCGTAGCGATTTTTCAGAAAGATCATGCTCAATCAAGGAGCTGAAGCGCGATGACCATTCGACCCAATTCCATCGCGCTTTAGTTAAAGGCACTCACCTTTGCAGCGAAGACAGGGGACACAATGCAAAACAGTTACGAGATTTATGCGCTGCGCTACGCAACGATGTCGCCGCGCACGCCACAGATGAACTTTCTCTCCCCCGATCCGCACGAGACCACGGCGCAAGCGCTCGATTATTTCGTCTGGCTGATCCGCGGAGGCGGCCGCGACATCCTCGTCGATACCGGCTTCAATGCGGAGGAGGCGCAGCTGCGCGCCCGCAAGCTCACGCTCAATCCCGTCGATGCGCTTGCGGCATTTGGCGTCGCCGCCGCCGACATCGCCGACGTGATCGTCACGCATCTCCATTACGACCACGCCGGTAATCTCGACCGCTTTCCCAACGCCCGCTTTCATTTGCAGGAGCGCGAGATGGCCTATGCCACCGGCCGCTGCATGTGCAACGGTCTGCTGCGGCATCCATTTTCAATCGAGCATGTCACGCTCATGGTGCGCCACGTCTACGGGGAGCGCGTCACGTTCCATTCCGGCGATGGTGAGATCGCGCCCGGCGTCACCGTGCACCGGGTCGGCGGTCATTCCGACGGCTTGCAGGTGGTGCGGGTCGAGACCGCGCGCGGGCCTGTGGTGCTCGCCTCGGACGCCTCGCATTATTATGCCAATCTGCACCGCCGCAGCCCGTTTCCGATCGTCTACAACGTCGGCGACATGGCTGCGGCTTGGGAGACGGTGGAGCGGCTTGCCGGCCACCCGGACCGTTTCATTCCCGGACATGATCCGATCGTGGCGGAGATCTATCCGCGCGCCAGCGAAAAGGTCGACGCCTTCGCCCTGCACAAGGCGCCATCGCGTTCGTTTGCGAAGTAGCGGAGCGTGGGGATGTCTCGCCATCAGGTCATCGGCTTTATCGGGCTCGGCGTCATGGGCGAGCCGATCTGCCGGAATCTCGTCAAGAAGAGCGGCGCGCGCGTCGTTGCATTCGATATTGCGACGGAGCCGCTGCAGCGGCTCCGGGCGGAAGGTGCGGAAGTTGGGCGCTCGGTTGCCGACGTGGTGCGGCAAAGCGAATTGGTGTTTCTCTGCCTGCCGAGTGCCAAACACGTGCGCCAGGTATTTGAAGGCGACGGCATTCTGGAAAACGTCGGCAAAGGGCAGGTCGTCGTCGATCTCGGCACATCGTCCGTCAGCCAGACTCGCGATTTCGCCGGGCGATTGCAGGCGAAAGGCGCAAGCTGGGCCGATGCGCCGATCGCACGCACCCGGCAGGCCGCGCAAGATGGCACGCTCAGCGTGATGGTCGGCGGCGCGGTAGAGCTCTATCGCGGCATCGAGCCGGTGATCCGCTGTTTCGCGACCGATGTCACCCATTGCGGTGACGTTGGTGCGGGGCAAGTGACGAAGATTCTCAACAACATGGTGCTGTTCGAGACCGTCCAGCCTATTTTCCCGTCATCGCGAAACAAATCGACAAGGGCTGATTGTCGTTCGAGGCCTTGCAACAAAGCCCACGATGTCGGCCCGGCCTGGCATCGGTTGCTTTCGGGTCAAAGCGGAGAACGATGGCAAGCCGTTCGTAGACTAGGAAAGTGCCCCCTTGCTGAAGCAAAACGGGATCGGCCGGTTGCGTCTGACGCCGCCGTTCCTCGCCGGTCAAAGATGAAAGCCCTGGCTGACGAAACTCCACTCGCAGGTTCGATCACGCCTCGAATAACTTTATTCTTAGGCGATTATGTAAGGCGGCTGACCGACAATCCTGGTTGCGTGGGCTATGTGCTCCCCGGGGCAGACTTGTATGGGTATGACGCTTGCAGAAGACTACAGGGGAAGCAGCCGAGACTGCCGGCCGCGCGTTCGCTGGGCAGAGCATTACCTCGGCCACGCTCGGTCGACGAGTAACGGAGCTAAGGCGAGCAAGGATGGTCTGCATCTTTGCCGCTGAAAGATCCGGAGCCTTGCTACGATCGTTTTGGCTGGCGGCTGCTGACAGCTATCAGGTTCTCGAAGAGTCAGTTCAAACGGTTAATCGTTTTCCAGCAAACGTTCGTACTGATCGACAATCAAGCGATAGCAGCTACACGATGCCTGCTCGAGGCCAGCACGATCGATAACCTCGATTTTGCCTCTCGTGTAGTGGATGAGCCCTGCCTGCTGCAGCATCCGCGCCGCAACCGTTACGGTAGGCCGGTGAACTCCGAGCATTTGGCTGAGAAATTCGTGCGTTAGATTAAAGCTGTTGCCGTGCACGCGGTCATGGGTGTGCAACAGCCATCGTGCGCAGCGCTCTTGTACTTGATGCAGCCGATTGCACGAAGTCGATTGCGCGATCTGATTCAGGACTGCCATCACGTAGCGCATGAGCAGACGGCTGAGCGCTGGCATGTCGCTCAGGCAGTCGAGCAAATCGGATACCCTGATTTGCAGGCCCGAGCCTGCGACTTGGACCAAGACACGGCTAGGCATCGAGGACGTCCCCAGCAGGATCGGAAACCCCACCATGCCCTCATTTCCAATAGTGGCGAACTCGACGATCTCTCCATTGTCCGGTTGGTTCACCATCGAAACGACGCCACTCGTCACGAAATAGGCGTGTTCGATTTTCTCATCGATCTCGGAGAGCACCTTCGTTTGGGGCAGTTCGACTTCGTGCAGGTGCGGTAACAACCGGTCGAGTTCCTTGCTCGGAACCTTCGCGAGAAGCTTGTTGTCCATGAGTAGCCCTCGCCAGCGGGAGCGGCTCTGTGTAATGTGGATTACATAGTAATCTGGATTACACAGTGTCCGTTGCACCATCAAATCGCCTCGCGAGCCAACGTTCCTATTGCGGAGCCATCGGCATCGTCGCGTCTGCAGGCGGTATCCCGGCGCTGATAGACCTGCTGGGTGGCCTAAATCGAAGATTCCCGCTGCCGATCTTTGTGGCACAGCATCTGCCTCGGACTTTCAGCAACCTTGATACGATCCTGTCCAGCCGCTGCTCGCTGCAGGTGCGATGGGCCAAATCTGACAATTCCGAGGAGTTGAGCGGCGTCACGTTGGCAGTTCCTGGAACGGGCATTCGCTTGACTCCAACCGGAATTCGAATTGATCGCTTGGCGCTCCCCCCATCGAGCTGGCTCCCATCGGGGGATCGTATGATCCAAAGCCTCGTATCAACGTTCGGTCAAAAGACGGTCGCCATCGTCCTCAGTGGGATGCTCCCCGCTGGCGTTGACGGAGTGCGGTCGGTAAGGGCAGCAGGCGGGATAACGATGGCGCAGGATCGCAGCTCTGCGTCGGATTTCGAAATGCCCAGCGCTGCTATCGACTACGGAAAAGCGGAAATCGTCGCTCCGCCCTGGCGAATGGCAGAGATGCTGCGGCTCATTGCAGAGGACTGGTGCGTCTGACCTTTCATGCTCTTGTGTAGCCGCGCAGGCATGGCCCGCTTTTGGGCGCCGCCCCCGAAGTCTCGACGGCCACTATCAGGTCCGCTCACCCTGCTGCAAAGCGACGTTCGTATACTCCTCCAGCACCATCACCCCCTTTGGGGTGAGTTCAAACAGGTCGCCATCCTTCTTCATGTATCCTTCGAGGATAAGAGCATCAAGTTGGCCAGTCTTGTCGTCAGCAAACGCAATCGACTGGCTGATATCCCTGAGAATCTGAACCTGCTGTTCCTTCAGCATCTCGTTCCTCGATGATCGGTAACAAGGCCTTCGAGCGAAGAACGCGCGGGCCACTTTCAAATCAAACGACTTTCTGACTGTCACGTTCCGTCGACGAATGATGCTGCGAAATTCCTCGTAGGCAAATGGCTCATAGGAGGTCCGCCGATGGGCCTGACGTCAGCATTGACGAGGAGGACGCCGGTGTGCGCGCCGTTCCATTGAGCGAGCGCATAGACCGCCGGGCGGTAAACGCTCGAAAGAGGTACAAGAGCGATCATGGAAGGCTCTCGGGCCGAGCGCACCGGAAGAACACCGTTAGGCAGGCTCAGTTAGCGACGGGAAGTTGGAGCAGTCAGGCGCGGCTCGTGTTTTATTCCAGAGCCCGACAAACGACGGCATATGGCCATGCCACGATTATTCCCACGCATCTATCGGCTGCCTGCCAGTTCAAAGAGGGGAGCAGGAGCGGCAAATCTCGCGGATGCGAGAGAGTATCGCAAATAGCCGGGAAGCTCTCGAAAACAACCCTGTGCCAGATACCTTCCTGGGCCGTAAGACCCAAGAACCGTCCCGATGGATGACCAAAAGCCCGCTCAGTTGGCGATGAACCTAGCAATGGTTCCCACCTGGCACTATGATCCCATCATCACCGGCATCTGCCCATAGGCGTCGGTGGCTGAGAGAGTCGTCGTGCTCCCGCCTGCATCTGTAAGGGAGGGGAGTATGGAGATCTCCATGCAGCTTCGGCATTTGGCAGAAGCCGAGCGACACATTGCGAGTGGCATTGAGCATATTTCCAAGCAGGAACTTTGTATCGCAGACCTGGACTATCGCGGGCAGGATTCGACGTTGGCCCGCTCGCTCCTGCGAACATTCTGCTTCTTGCAAGCCGAGCACATCGCGCACCGCGATCGCATCCTGAGAGAGCTAGGGCAGTAAGGGCCGCCTCAGTTGGGCGCCACTATTCATTTGGAATGTCGCCAGGTAGCCCTTCGAATCATTCGCCTCCTGCGCTGCAACGGTCCGGTCGAGAGAACAGCGGACATTGGCTTTGATGCTTCGGGCCCGTGTATGCGAAGACCTGCCGCGATTTGGCAGGCCGTTGGATTTCGACAGCGGGCTAGAATGGTCTTATGGTCTCACCATTAGGCCATCGATCTTGTGCTCCAGTTCGTCAAAGTTGATGGGCTTGTAAAGAACATCGCCCGGAGGATGTCCGTCTAGCTCGATCAGATCGGGGCGACCCGTAACGAACAGCACTGGCATCGCCTGCGTCTGGGTGACGATCATTCGACCAAGGGCCAAGCCGTGTGGTTCATTCGGCTGGAGAGCGACGTCCGCCACCACGACGTCAATCGCTTTATTTTCTAGCTCTCGCAATGCGGCCAAAGAGCCGGACGCCACAATGACTTTGTAACCCTTCCATTCCAGGTAGTGCGCGACAGCATAGCCGAACGCGTCGTCGTCTTCGACGATTAAAATCGTACCACGATGGCTTTGCGCAGCTGGTCTAGCTAGAGGAAGCTTCTCCTCAAGAAGCACGAGCGAGAACGCAATTTGACGCAGCGAACGCTCCAGTAGCTTTTGTGTCCGTTCATTTCCGTCGGACAGCCTTGGAGACGACCTCTCCCACCAGTGCCAGTACTGACTCAGCAAATCGTGGCGAGACATAACGATCATCCCTCTTCGAGAATTTTTACTCGCCTCGAAGGGAAGTCTCAAGTCCGGGCGCCAACAGGGGAACTGATGCACGAAGCTGGTGTGCTCGCGGCCCTCCCACGGCAAACTGCTTAGGAACATAGACCGCAAACCATTCGTTCGCTTACGGGCATGTTGGACTTTGGAGCAAGCGAATGGAGGTCAGAAATCCCCTGCGCGCGTTGGCTGCTTTGCTCGCCATTGGCAGTAGCCTTGCGCAGGCTCGTGACGATGGACGGTATGCCAATTCACCATTGAAACCGTGGTTCGAAAGCCTGCATAGCAAGAGCGGCCCATGCTGCGCTGATGCAGACGGTATGACTCTCAAGAATGTCGATTGGGATGCCAAGGATGGCCATTACCGCGTCTTTATCGAAGGGAAGTGGTGGGACGTTCCTGACAACGCTGTCATAAGGACGCCAAACCTGGATGGTCGCACGATCGTCTGGCCTATCTATATCCGTCCCTTCGGCGCGCTACTGGAAGTCAAGATCCGCTGCTTCTTGCCCGGTACGATGACTTAAGGGTCGTCTCCAACGCGCTCGATCATCGCAGTGCTCACTTTCTTGCATTATCCCGCCGGGAATGGATGAGCACAAATGCAGAGGTTCAGAGAGCAAGCCGAAGAATGCCCTCAATCGGCCGAGAAGACTGTAAGTCCATTCGATAAGAGGCGCGGCTGCGACGGGCTGCCGATTGGCTTAAGCTCGCCCAAGATGCTGAAAGCCGGCGACGACTCAGTTTTGCAGGTGTTGGTTGAGGAAAACAGCGGACATTGGCTGTGATGCGTCAGGCCCGTGTATGTGAAGACCTGCCGCGAGCGCGGCCGCGATTTGCCCGACGGGCGCGGTCCACGAATTCCTGTCAACCCTCGTGCGCAAAAATATTTCTGTTTTTCAGAATACAGAATCAGGCGTATTTTCAGCATATCCCGCCTCGATGCAGAGGGACGTATCGCGGTCGTCACGAAACGTGAGGCGGGGATGCGGTGGCCGTGAGTGTGCCGACAGACGAGCGGCATCATTGGCGGACGGCGAAGTCGCGTGGTCCTGGCGCGCCCTTGCAGGCGCCAAGTTGGCGACGGTGTTTACGCATCGTGGTCTACGACGGTGGCAAGTGCTGGTTCACCGGGGAGAGCGCCTATAAGCCGTAAAACCATCGCGCAGGGAAGGCCGGTGTGATTACCGCCTGTACCTGTGGTCTTCGCGCTCGCGCAAATATTTTTTGCGCGAGGGCCCCGGGTGCAGCGGCCACCCGGCCTTCCCTGCGCCCTCTGTTCTTGAGGAGGGTAACGGTGATGCAAAGCTCGGGCGGAGTCCGTCGCGAGAACGCGGGCGCGCGTCTTCTCACTCGTCATGCCCCGCCACCGGGTCGGCGTGAAGCGCCGCCCGATGACAGGCTCCGGCGGGGCATCCAGTAACACCTGTCGCCCTTCATAGGCGCACAATGCGCGGCACGGGTTACTGGATCGCCCGCCTTCGCCGAAGGCGGCGATGACGGCGGAGTGCCTGTTTGAAATTCGAATCTGGGCCGTTGTGCGCGATGAGGCTGCGAGTCCGATCGCCTCTCCTCGCAAGCAGGACGAGGTAAAGCAGAACGCTAATACGCCTGTTTCGCGTCCGCCTCTTCGCTGGTCTGAATGAGATTGAGGACCCCCTCGATCTTGCCGAGCAGGCGCGAAAACTCTCTCCGCTCGGGTGCGGAGAGGCAGGCCATGATCTCCTGTTCCCGATGCAGCAGTCGCGGGATCAGCTCTTCATAGAGCGTCTTGCCTTTGCGTGTCATGCGCAGGCGGAATTCGCGGCGATCGTCTTCGTTGGCCACGCGTTCGATCAGCTGCCGGTCGAGCAGCGTCGTCACCGCGCGACTGATGGTGGATTTATGAGTTCGGGTGCAATGCGAAATATACTGCGCGCTGCATGGTTCCTTGCGAAAGCCGAGCGTCGCCAGCACGCGCCATTCCGGGATGTCGAGCCCATAGCGCGCCTGATACTCACTTGAAAGCGCAAGGCTGACCTCGGCCGCCAGCCGGTTCAGGCGGAAGGGCACGAACTTGAACAAATCAAGTCGCTCGCTGGTCTTGGGTGCTGTTTCCTCGCGCGACCCCGCGCGTGCCTCGTTTGATGACGCTCTTAATGACGCTCTTGGCAAGAATCGCTCCAATTTGAGTTGACGGCAGACCGCACCTGGCTAAGATAGTTGCAAGTGAAACCATTTTGCAAGATGGTCGCCGGTAATTTTCGGAGAGGTTTGAGGCATGGCGCAAGTCAATGGCCAAGCGAAGGTCGAAGCCGAGATCGAGGTCAAGATGCAGGCGAAGACGCAGTTCGGCTATCGCCGCCACGCCGATCAGGAGCGGACCGGTGCCGACGTTGCCGAACACGCCGTGGTCGTCGTCGGCGCGGGCCCCATTGGACTTTCGCTCGCGATCGATCTCGCGCAGCGCGGCCACGAGGTGGTGTTGCTCGATGACGCCGATCGCATCGGTGAAGGGTCGCGCGCGATCTGCTTCTCGAAACGCTCGCTTGAGTACTGGGACCGGCTGGGGGTCGGCGATCGTATGGTCGACAAAGGCGTGGTGTGGAGCGTCGGACGGATTTTCCACGGGGATTCCCAGCTCTATGAGTTCAACCTGCTGCCGGAGCAGGGACACAAGCGGCCGGCCTTCATCAACCTGCAGCAATTCTACGCGGAAGCCTATCTGGTCGACCGCGTCGAGCAGCTGCCCGCGATCTCCCTGCGCTGGCGCAACAAGGTGACGGGTCTCGAGCAGCGCAACGATGGCGTGCTCCTGACGATCACGACGCCCGAAGGATCCTACCGGTTGCTTGCCGCCTACGTCGTTGCCTGCGACGGAGCCCGCTCGTCGCTGCGCCAAATGGTCGGCGCCGAATTTTCCGGCCATATGTTCGAGGATCAGTTCCTGATCGCCGACGTGAAAATGACCGCGGCGTTTCCGACCGAACGCTGGTTCTGGTTCGATCCACCCTTCCATGCCGGCCGCTCGGCGCTCTTGCACAGGCAGCCGGACGATGTCTGGCGCATTGATCTGCAATTGCGGCCGGACGCCGATTCCGTCGCCGAGAAGCGGCCGGAGAATGTGCGGCCGCGGATCGCACGCATGCTCGGTCACGACCAGTTCGAATTTGAATGGATCTCGCTCTATAAGTTCCAGTGCCGGCGGATGGACAAATTCACCCATGGCCGGGTGATTTTTGCTGGGGATGCCGCGCACCAGGTTTCACCGTTTGGCGCGCGCGGCGCCAATTCGGGCCTTGAGGACGCCGAAAATCTCGCCTGGAAGCTCGACCGCGTGTTGCGCAAGCTCTCGTCCGAACGCCTCCTGGAGAGCTATCACACCGAGCGCAGCGCGGCAGCGGATGAAAACATTCGCGAATCGACCCGTTCGACCGATTTCATGGCGCCCAACACGGCCCAGGAAGCGCGGCTGCGCAGAGCGGTGCTGGCGCTCGCGAAAGAGACCGAGTTCGCCAAGCGCATGGTCAACGGCGGACGCCTGTCGGTGCCGACAATTTATGACACGCCGCTGTCGACGCCCGATGGCGAGCCGTGGGGCAGCGGTCCATGCCCCGGTACGTCCATGCCGGATGCGCCGATCGCTATGCGCGATGGCCGCGCGGGCTTTCTGACGGATGCCTTCATCGATCAGGGAACGCGCTTCACGCTGCTTACGTTTGACAATGGCGGCCGTGTTGAGCCCCCCGATGGTGTCGGCACGATCCGGATCGGCGGCGAGGGCGGTCTTGCTGATCGTGAAAACCTGGCGGGTGCGCGCTACGACGCGGCGCCCGGAACGGCCTATCTGCTGCGGCCCGACGGTTATGTCGCCGCGCGCTTTCGACATCCCACGCAGCCGGCGCTCGACGCCGCTCTGGCGCGAGCTGCTGGACTGAATTGAGGTTTTAAAGATGGCGCTATCAACCAGCTCCAACTTTGCAAAGCCGGACGACGCGTTCCGCGCTCTCGTGGAGACGCATCGTGGATTGAGCGAGGCGCAGAGCGCGGATTTCAATGCGGCACTCGTTCTGATCCTTGCCAATCACATCGGCGACATCGACATACTGCGCGAGGCGATCGCGCTCGCCAAGCGGCGCGTGATCGAAACGCAGCAGCAACAGCAACAACAATAACACTGGTCAAAGGACATGAATTGATGGCGAAAGGCTTTGCATCTACCACGGATCTTTCCGAGAAGAAGGTCACCTTCTCCGAAATCGGCACCGATCTCTATGCCTTCACGGCCGAAGGCGATCCGAACACGGCAATGATCGTCGGCGAGGACGGCTGCCTTGTCTTCGATGCGCAGGCAACGCCCGCGATGGCGAACAAGGTGATCGAGCGCGTGCGCGCCGTGACCGACAAGCCGATCAAATATGTGGTGCTGTCGCACTACCACGCCGTGCGCGTGCTCGGGGCGTCCGCCTACCACGCGCAAGGCATTGTCGCCTCGCAGGAGACTTATCGCCTGATTGGAGAACGCGGCAAACAGGATTGGGACTCGGAATATGGCCGCTTCCCTCGCTTGTTTCAGGATGCTCAAAGCATTCCCGGCCTGACCTGGCCGACGCTGACCTTCGAAGGTGAGATGTCGATCTATCTCGGCAAACGCGAGGTGCGACTGATGCAACTGGGCGCCGGCCATACCTCGGGCGATATCGTCGCCTGGGTGCCGGACGCCGAAGTGATGTTCTCGGGCGACCTGATCGAATATCACTCCGCCTGCTATTGCGGCGACGCGCATTTGCGCGAATGGCCTGCCACGCTCGACGAAATCCGCGCTTTCAATCCCAAGGCGATCGCGCCCGGCCGCGGTGATGCGTTGAACGGGCTATCGACGACGCGCGAGGCGATCGCGATGACGCGCGACTTCGTCACTACGCTCTACGGCGCAGCCGAGCAGTCGGTCGCGAAAGGCCGCAGCCTCAAGGACACGATGGCGGCGACGCGCGAGGTGATGGACCCGAAATTCTCGAGCTTCGCGATCTACGAACACTGCCTGCCCTTCAATGTCTCACGCGCGTTCGACGAAGCGTCGGGAATCGATGATCCCGTGATCTGGACTGCCGAGCGCGACCGCGAAATGTGGGCTGCCTTGCAAGGAGGATGATATGAATATCAATACCTCGCCTGACAAGATCACGCAGAACTCGGTCCACGTCACGCCGGGCTACATGTCCGGCTTCGGCAACAGCTTCGAGACGGAGTCGCTGCCGGGCGCGCTGCCGATGGGCCGCAACTCGCCGCAGCGCTGCGCCTACGGCCTCTATGCCGAACAGCTCTCCGGCTCGCCCTTCACAGCGCCGCGCGGAACCAATGAGCGCTCCTGGCTGTATCGCATCCGCCCGTCGGTGAAACATTCCGGGCGATTTACCAAGGTCGATGCCGGGCTGTGGCGCACCGCGCCTAGCCAGGAATATGAAATGCCGATCGCGCAGTTGCGTTGGGGCCCGGCGGCGATCCCGACGCAGGAGATGACCTTCCTGCAGGGCGTGCACACCATGACGACCGCGGGCGACGCCAACACGCAAGGAGGCATGGCAGCGCATATCTATCTCATCACCAAATCGATGGTCGATCAGCATTTCTACAATGCCGATGGTGAAATGCTGTTCGTCGCGCAGCACGGCAATCTGCGTTTCGTGACCGAGTTCGGCCGTATTGATATCGAGCCTGGCGAGATCGCGGTGATCCCGCGCGGCGTCAAATTCCGCGTGGAAATCCCCTCAGGTCCGGCGCGCGGCTATCTCTGCGAGAACTACGGCGGTGCCTTCACGCTGCCGGAGCGTGGGCCGATCGGCGCCAATTGCCTCGCCAATGCGCGCGATTTCCTGACGCCGGCGGCCGCCTACGAGGACAAGGACACGCCGACTGAACTCTACGTGAAATGGGGCGGCTCGCTTTGGAAGACCACGCTGGCGCATTCGCCGATCGACGTGGTTGCCTGGCACGGCAATTACGCACCGTATAAATATGATCTTCGCGCCTTCTCGCCCGTGGGTGCAATCGCCTTCGATCACCCCGATCCCTCGATCTTCACCGTGCTGACCTCGCCGTCGGAGACCGCCGGCAC
>Ga0134128_10008302_pt1 | contig 12509 bp, 10 predicted proteins | sample KB31754_FD_96462 | JGI IMG/M metagenome (GOLD analysis project Ga0134128, IMG submission 96462) | Terrestrial soil microbial communities with excess Nitrogen fertilizer from Kellogg Biological Station, Michigan, USA - KB3-175-4 | ecosystem: Environmental > Terrestrial > Soil > Unclassified ...
CCGTTTCCGCCAAAACCTTCGTGATCGCGGCCGTCAACGACGTCTTGCCATGATCAACATGGCCAATCGTCCCAATGTTGCAGTGCGGCTTCGTACGCTCAAACTTCGCTTTACCCATGGCAGCTCTCCTGAATTCCTAATTAGGCGTATTTGGCTTTGACTTCATCCGCGATCGCTTGCGGCACCTGCTCGTAATGATCGAACTGCATCGAATATTGCGCACGGCCCTGGGACATGGAGCGCAGCGTGTTGATATAGCCGAACATATTGGCGAGCGGCACCATGGCGGTGACGACCTGGGCGTTGCCGCGGCTGTCGGTGCCCTGCACCTGGCCACGGCGGGAATTGAGATCGCCAATCACGCCGCCGAGGAAATCCTCCGGCGTCACGACTTCGACCTTCATGATGGGTTCGAGCAGCTTGACCGCGCCTTTGGACGCCAGCTCACGGAACGCCGCGCGCGCCGCGATGTCGAAGGTGAGCGCGTTGGAATCGACTTCGTGATACTTGCCGTCGGTCAACTTCGCCTGGAAGTCGATCACCGGGAAGCCGGCAAGCAGGCCCGATTCCTTCTGTGCCTTGAGGCCTTTTTCCACCGAGGGAATGAATTCCTTCGGGATGGCGCCGCCCACAACTTCGTTCTCGAACACAAAACCCGAACCCGGGGGCAGCGGCTCGAACTCGATGGTGACTTCGGCGAACTGGCCCGAACCGCCGGTCTGCTTCTTGTGGGTGTATTTGACCGTGACGGGCTTGGAGAGCGTCTCGCGATAGGCAACCTGCGGCGCGCCGACATTGGCGTCAACTTTATAGGTGCGCTTGAGGATATCGACCTTAATTTCCAGATGCAGTTCGCCCATGCCCTTAAGGATGGTTTGGCCGGATTCCTGATCGGTGGTGACGCGGAAGGACGGATCTTCCTGGGCCAAGCGCACCAGCGCCATGCCCATCTTTTCCTGGTCACCCTTGGTCTTGGGTTCGATCGCGACCTCGATGACCGGATCGGGGAATTCCATACGCTCCAAGATCACCGGATTGTTGGGATCGCACAGCGTCTCACCGGTGGTGGTGAGTTTGAGGCCGGCAAACGCAACGATGTCGCCGGCATTGGCTTCCTTCACGTCCTCGCGCGAATTCGCGTGCATCAACAACATGCGGCCGACGCGTTCGGTCTTGTCTTTGACAGAGTTCAACGCGCCAGTGCCCGACGAGATGCTGCCGGAATAGACACGCACGAAGGTGATGGAGCCGACAAAGGGATCGTCCATGATCTTGAAGGCCAGACCGGCGAAGGGCGCTTTGTCGTCGGCGGGACGCGCGACTTCATTGCCCTTGAGGTCAGTGCCTTTGACCGGCGGAATGTCGAGCGGCGACGGCAGATAGGCGACGACGGCATCCAGAAGCGGCTGCACACCCTTGTTCTTGAAGGCCGAGCCGCACATCACCGGCACGAATTTGAAGTGGATCGCGCCCTTGCGGATGCAGCGCTGCAGATCCTCGTAGGACGGCTCCTTGCCGGCTTCCAGATAGGCTTCCAGCAACACATCGTCTTCCTCGACCGCCATCTCGACCAGCGCGGCGCGAAGTTCGGCGGCCTTGTCGGCATATTCGGCGGGAATCTCGACTTCGTCGAACTTCGCGCCAAGCTGTTCGTCGTGCCAGACCAGCGCCTTCATCTTCACGATGTCGACGATGCCCTTGAAATCGGCTTCGGTGCCGATCGGCCAAGTTATGATCATGGGGCGGGTGCCAAGACGGTCGATCATCATGTCGACGCAGCGCTGAAAATCGGCGCCGGTGCGGTCCATCTTGTTGACGAAGCAGATGCGCGGCACGTGATACTTGTCGGCCTGGCGCCATACGGTTTCGGACTGCGGCTCGACACCGGCGACGGCGTCAAACACCGCCACGGCACCGTCCAGCACGCGCATGGAACGCTCCACTTCGATGGTGAAGTCGACATGGCCCGGCGTGTCGATGATGTTGATTCGGTGGTCTTTCCAGAAGCAGGTCGTCGCGGCCGAGGTGATCGTGATGCCGCGTTCCTGCTCCTGCTCCATGAAATCCATGGTGGCGGCGCCATCATGGACTTCGCCGATCTTATGGCTTTTGCCGGTGTAGTAGAGAATGCGCTCGGTCGTGGTGGTCTTGCCGGCGTCGATATGCGCGGCAATGCCGATATTGCGATAGCGTTCGAGCGGAGTGGTGCGAGCCATAATTCTAAATTCCGTTACCAGCGATAGTGCGAGAAGGCGCGGTTGGCGTCGGCCATCTTGTGGGTGTCTTCGCGCTTCTTGACCGCCGAACCGCGATTGTTGGCGGCATCCATCAACTCGCCCGACAGCCGGCCCTGCATGGTGGGCTCGTTGCGGCCGCGCGCCGCCGTGATCAGCCAGCGGATGGCGAGCGCGCGGGCACGGTCGGTGCGCACTTCCACCGGCACTTGATAGGTGGCGCCGCCAACACGGCGGGACTTCACCTCGATGGAGGGCGAGACATTGCGCAGCGCTTCATGGAAGACAACCAGCGGATCTTGCTTGGTTTTGGATTGGATGGTGTCGAACGCGCCATAGATGATGCCTTCGGCGGCCGACTTCTTGCCGTCATACATCAGGCTGTTCATGAATTTGGCGAGCACCAGATCGCCGAATTTGGCGTCCGGATTGATCTCACGGCGTTCTGCGCGGTGGCGGCGGGACATCGTGATCTCCTTATTTGGGACGCTTGGCGCCGTAGAGCGAACGGCGTTGCTTGCGGTCCTTGACGCCCTGGGTGTCGAGCACGCCGCGGATGATGTGATAGCGCACGCCGGGAAGGTCCTTGACGCGGCCGCCGCGGATCAGGACCACGCTGTGTTCCTGAAGATTGTGGCCTTCGCCCGGAATATAAGTCAGCGCCTCATAGCCATTCGTCAGGCGCACCTTGGCGACCTTGCGAAGAGCCGAGTTCGGCTTCTTCGGCGTGGTCGTGTAGACGCGGGTGCAGACGGCGCGCTTTTGCGGGCAACCTTGAAGCGCCGGCACCTTGTTGCGCTTCGGCTTCTCGCCGCGCGGCTTGCGAATGAGCTGGTTGATCGTCGGCATTCTCTTCCCTTTTGTCGCTCCCGTGGCCACGGGATGAACGAAACCAAAAAACCGGACACGAGCGTTTCGCCCGGTCCGAACTCGCGGAGGACTTAAGGGAACGGCCCCTGAGTCGCGCGTTCAAAGCTCTTAAACTGGCTTCCCAACAGCGTTTTTGCGGAATTTCCGCAGACAGCCTGCCCTGGAAGGTGGCGCTATATATCCAGAGGGTTTGTGGGGGTCAAGCATGTGGGGAAAGGATATTTCAAACCAATTCCAACGAGATCGCGGTCGTAGGCCCATCCAGCCCGGTGCGATCCACGCCAACCCCACCTGCTCATCCTGAAGCCCCGGTAACCATCCGAAATGAGGTTATATTTTGCGAGTAAGTCGCATTGACAGTTCTTTGCGCGCCGGTCATGGTCCTGACGGTTTGATAATGAGTATCAATAATAGTTTCGAGGGGATTATGCCGACCAACACGCTTACCCGCGCCGCTTTGGGTGTTTCCAGCGCAGGCCTGACGTCCGCCGCCGCCCTTTCCGCTGCTTTCGGGCAACAAGTCGCGGCCAGCGACCAGCGGGTCGAAACCGTCATCGTCACCGATCAGCGCCTGACGGTCGGGCTCCTCCCCGAAAAGCTGCTCGACACGCCCCAGAGCGTGAATGTGATCCCCGCCCAAGTGATCAAAGAACAAGGTGTCAGCAATCTGCAGGATGCCCTCAAGAATGTCCCCGGTATCACACTCAATGCCGGCGAAGGGGGAACCCATGGCGATTTGGTCAATCTGCGGGGCTTTTCGGCGGGCGACGACTATTTCATCGACGGGTTGCGGGATACCGGCCTCTATAATCGCGACACTTTCGATGTGGAGTCGCTGGAAGTCTACAAAGGCCCCGCCTCGACCCTGTTCGGGCGCGGCACCACGGGCGGCGTCATCAACCAGGTCTCCAAATCGGCCGAGCTTTATCCGATCGCGGATTTCACTTTCACCGGGGGCACCAATGGCGAAGCGCGAGGCACCGCCGACTACAATTATGTGATCGACGACATCAGCGCGGTGCGCATCAATCTGATGGCGCAGCGCAACAATGTCTTGGGCCGGCCTTTCGCCCGCGCTCAGAAATGGGGCATCGCCCCTACCTACTCCTGGGGCATCGGCACCGACACGGTGGCGTCGCTGAAAATTCTGCACCAACAGGAAGATGACATTCCCGACTATGGCATTCCTTTCCTGTTCGGGGCACCGGCGCCGGTCAATCATCGCAACTATTACGGTCTTCCATCCGACGATCGCTCCAAGGCCGAGGTGGATGTCGTGACCGGCAAGGTCGAGCACCGGCTGAATGATATTTTCACGATTAGCAACAAAGCCCGTTATGCCCATTATTGGTTCGACAGCCGGCAGACCGCTGCGACCTATGGCACCGCCAATTGCTTCAATGGCGCCGCACCTTTCGCGGGTGCCGTGCTTTGCGCCAATCTACCTGCCGCGAACCGGTCACCCGTTTCCGCCGCCAATCCCTATTTCCCGATTGCCGGCACGCCCTTGAACCAAATCCTGGTGCAGCGCGACCGGCCCAGCGGCAACGGCACCATCAGCACCTTGATGGACGAAACCGACCTCACCGCGACCTTCTCCACCGGTGAATTCCATCACCATCTCGTCACGGGATTCGAATTGGACAAAGAGGACGCGGACCTCACCCGTTTCGTCAACCAGAACACCGTGATCGGGCCCACGTCCCTGCTGGCGCCAGACCCCAACGAAGCCTTTCCCGGCCATCAGACGGCGGTACGGCAGAAGCCTGTCACCAAGACCGCCACCGAAGGCGCGTTCATTATGGATACCGTCGATTTCGGCGAGCATTGGAATTTCGTGGGCGGCTTCCGTTTCGATCATTTCGGCGCGCGCTTTGATCAGAATTTGGGGACACAGTCCCATTTCACCCATAATGACAATATCGGCAGCCCCCGCGCCGCCCTCGTCTACAAGCCGGATGAAAATTCCAGCGTCTATTTCTCGTACGGCACTTCGTTCAATCCCTCGGCCGAGACGCTGTCTCTGGCGGCGTCCAATCAGGGCCTGGGGCCAGAGCGCGACCACACTTATGAGATCGGCGGCAAGACCACGGTGCTGGATGGTCAGCTGGCGCTCACCGCGGCGGCCTTCAATACCGTCAAGACCAACGCCCGCGTCACCGATCCGCTCAATCCCACGCTTCAGTCGCTGGCCGGCACCGAGCGGATCAACGGCATCGAGTTCGGCGCCCAGGGCCATATCGCAGAGAATTGGGAATTGATCGCGGGATACACGTATCTCGCGCCTCGTGCGGTGGGTCTGGTCGCTGTCGGTGTCGCGGGACCGATCCCCAACACCGCCCGCAACCAGGGCAATATCTGGTCGGTCTATGATTTCGATTGGGGTTTGAAGCTCGGCGCGGGCCTTAACTGGACCGGACGGCGCGATGCCGGCAGCGATATGCTGAGCTTCCCGGGTCAGATCATCACCGCAAAGGTGCCGTCCTATGTCACTGCGGACGCCATGGTGTCCTATCCGGTCAGCGACAATCTCACCTTGCAGCTCAATGTCTACAATCTTGCCAACACATTCTATTACGCGACCTCCTATGACACGCGGCCTAACGAGAACCATGTCGTTCCCGGCGCCGGCCGCACCGTCCTTTTGACCGCAGGCCTGTCGCTTTGATGAACAAGCCCACGCCTCGCGAAGCTTGGCGGGTTGCTGCGTTGACCATGATGACGGCGGAGGAACTGCACTTCGCCTTGCAGGGCGACGACGCGGCGGCGTGGGTTGAAGCAGCGGCCGAATGCGGCTTGGTGGAAGCACAATTGCGGCTCGGCCGCATGCTGCTGGAAGGCGAAGGGACCCTGCGTCATTACGAAAACGCGCTCGCCTGTTTCAAAGCGGCGGCGAAAAGCGGCAACGCTGACGGACACAATATGCTGGGCCGCTGCTTCGAAAATGGTTGGGGGACGCAAAAAGATTTTGCCGCCGCCGCGCATCATTATCGCATCGCCGCAGATGCCGGACTTGATTGGGCGCAATATAATCTGGGCCATATGCTGCTCTCCGGCATCGGCGTGCTGCAGGATCGCGCTCTGGCCTTTGCCTTCTATGGGCTGGCGGCGGCGCAAGGGCATGTGCGCGCCATGAATCTGATGGGCCGTTGCTACGAACAAGGCTGGGGCGTGGCGCGGGACCTGGACGCCGCTCGCGTCTGGTATCGGCGTTCGGCGGAAGGCGGTTACTTCCGCGGTGCCTATAATTACGCCGACCTGCTCGCCAGTGAGGGCTGTTTGGTAGGCGCGAAAGAGTGGTTTGCCCGCGCTTTATCCAAGGCGCCCGAGCCCAGCCGCAACCTCATGGTTACAGCACTTTTAGCTCACAAAGAGCCGATATTGCGCGCCTTGGCAAAACGCAATCCTGAGGCGAGGTTGCGCGTCTGGCGAGAATAGGCCTAAATCCGCCGCGAAATTCGGAACCCGTACCACGCATGGCGCACGCGCCCGCGAGATTCATGACGGCAACCAGACCGCTTCTGTCGCGGTTTGCCATGCTGTTCATGCTGGTGGCGTTTGCGGTCCAAGGCTTGGCGGTCCAGGTCCACATCCATGGCGACCCGCTGAGGGCGCTCGACCATGTCGCGCACGTGTCCCAGCCGGTCGCCCCGGCATCGCAGGATCCTTACGACCCGGCCAACTGCCCGCTATGTCAGGAATTGCTGCATGCCGGCGTCTATGTCACGCCGGCCGTCAGTGACTTCGTCATCATCCTGAACGCGGTCGCCTTCGCGCCCGCCTTTGCGCTTCTGCCGCACGCTGCCGCCGAACGGCAGCATAGCTGGCAAAGCCGAGCCCCTCCCTCCGCCTAAATCCCTCCCTTCCCCTGCGGTTCCTTTCAGCAGCCGCATTCTGCCGCCTCGCGGCGGCGACCCCATTCCGGAGAGTGATTTATGGTTCGTTCAATTCTTCTGGCCAGTGCCGCGAGCACCGTCTTGGCCACCCTGCCCGCAAATGCGCAGCAGGCCACACAGCAAGTGGAAACCGTCACAGTAACCGCCGAGCGGCTGGCTGCGGCCCGCAACGGCATCCAGACCCAGACCGGCGCCTCCACCTACACCATCACCGCCAAGGACATCGACAACCAGCCCGGCGGCGCCAACATCGCGCTCAACCAGGTGGTCCTGCAGGCCCCCGGCGTGGCCCAGGATTCCTTCGGTCAGCTGCATATCCGCGGCGAGCATAATGGCCTGCAATATCGCATCAACGGCATCATCCTACCGGAAGGCATTTCCGTGTTCGGCCAGACACTGGACCCACGTCTGGCAGAGTCAGTCAAAGTGATCGACGGTGCGCTTCCTGCCGAGTATGGCAACCGCACCGCGGGTATCATCGACATCCAGACCAAGACCGGGTTCGCCAACAGCGGCGAGGTCAGCCTATATGGCGGCACCCATGGCAAGCTCAATCCATCAGCCAGCTATGGCGGTTCTTCAGGCTCGTTCAATTATTTCGTGTCCGGCAACTACGACACCGACACGCTGGGGATCGAAAGCCCCGACGGACGCAGCGACCCCAAGCATGATCGCACCAAGCAATATCATTTGTTCGGCTACGCCCAGGAAATCCTGGACCAGAACAGCAGCCTGACTGCTGTTGCGGGCGTCTCCAATGAGATGTTCCAGATTCCCAATCAGATGGGACTTCAGCCTGCGGGCCTGGACGGGATTGTGGGACTTGGTCCGCAGGATCCCGGCACCGGCAATTATGTGCTGCAAGCCAACGGACAAGCGGCCTTTCCATCCACCGCGCTGGATGAGCGCCAGCGGGAAGCGACCGATTACGGCATCCTGTCCTATCTGCGCTCGGACGGCGCGCTGGACACACAGGTCTCGCTGTTCGGGCGCTTCTCCAGCCTGTTCTTCACGCCCGGCGCGAATGTGGGCGACATTCTCTATGGCGGCAACGCCCAGACAGCGTATAAGCGCGATGTTGCCTATGGCGTGCAGGCGGAAGGCGCCTGGCATGTAGGGGACGTGCATACCGTGCGCTTCGGGCTGCTCTACCAAGCGGATGACATCCTGTCCCGCACGTCGTCGCAGGTTTTGTCCACTGCGGCCGGCGGACCTGCCAATCCAAATCCCAATCCGCTATGCGCCGACTCGGCGCAGGTCTGCCAAGTCTCGGACGTGCCGGTCACGATTGCCGACAATGGCAGCAAGCACGCCTGGGCCTATGGTCTTTATGTTCAGGATGAATGGAAGATCTTTCCCAGCCTGACGCTAAATTACGGCGTGCGCTACGACCAATATGGCGCCTTCGATTCCGAGAATCAGTTCAGCCCTCGCGTGAATGCGGTGTGGACGCCGACCGACACCACTACGATGCATGCCGGCTTTGCCCGCTATTTCTCGCCGCCACCGATCGAACTGGTAGCGGCGACCGATATCGCTTTGTTCGACAACACCACGGCAGCCGGCGATCACACTGACGATGTGCCCAAGGCGGAGCGGGCCGATTATTACGATGTGGGGATCGTGCAAACTCTATCGGAGGGCCTCCAAGTCGGCCTCGACAGCTTTTTCAAAGCTTCGCGCAATCTCGTCGATGAAGGCCAGTTTGGCGCCCCCATCATTCTCACGCCATTCAACTATCAGACCGGACGGCAATATGGCGGCGAATTCACCGTCAATTATCGCACGGGGGATTTCACGGCTTACGTCAATGCCGCCTATGAACGGGCGGTCGGCCGCGACATCGTCTCCAGCGAATTTCAATTCGACCCCGGCGACCTGGCCTATATCGCCAGTCATTTCATTCCGCTGGACCATCAGCAGATCGGCACGATCTCAGCGGGCGCGTCCTACAATTGGGATGGCATACTGTTTTCGGCCGATCTTCTCTATGGCACGGGCTTAAGGCGGGATGGCGCCACGCCCAATGGCGACCATGTGCCGGCCTACACGACCGTCAATCTGGGCGTCAGCCACACATTCGAGATCGGCGGCATGAAAGGCCTGACGGCCCGGTTCGACATCATCAATGCCTTCGACGAAAAATATGAGATCCGCGACGGCACCGGCGTGGGCGTGGGCGCGCCGCAGTTCGGGGCTCGGCGTGGATTCTTTGTCGGGCTTTTGAAGGCCTTATAGCCACAAAGCACAGGTTCCATCGCTCTTCTCACGAAGGCGGTTTTCCGCAGGCCGTGCGACCTAACCAAACAGATCGTAACGGGTTCCACACACCCGCGCCTCGTGTTCCAGAAGTTTCCGCTTCAACGGCAGACCGCCGCCGAACCCGACAAGGGCGCCGTCGCTGCCGATCACGCGGTGGCAAGGCACGATCAAGGCTATCGGGTTGGCGTTGTTCGCGGCACCAACCGCCCTGGCGGCGCCGGGCTGGCCGATGCTTTTGGCGATGGCGCCATAGGAGACGGTGCGGCCGAACGGAATATCGCTTAGGGCTTTCCAGACTTGCTGTTCAAAGCCCGCACCTTCCGGCAACAATTCAAATTCGAAAATTTGGCGTTTGCCGCCGGAATATTCCGCCACCTGGCGGCGGACGTTCTCCAATGCACCCGGATTTTGCGCTGCCTCCGGGTCCACCCGCTCGGCATCGTCGCTGCGGAAGCGGAAACGCAACAGCCTTCCCGTCTCGTCCACCCAGGCGGCGAACAGGCCGAACGGGGTTTCGATGAGGTCCCAATAACGCTTCACGCCGGCTCCTTCAGATAAGTCCAAAGATGCATGGTGGCGAGGCTGCGATGCGGCGAGAAATCCATCATCAGGGTTTTCACGTGTTCGTGGTCCGGACGCTCTTCCAGCTTGTGCAGCTTTTGCAGCGCCGTCGCCAGCGCGCTATCGCCGACCGGCGCGGCATCGGCAAAACCGCCGCGCAGCATGGTGTAACGGGCGGTCCAAGTGCCGACGCCGTGGAGCGCGGTGAGCTTTTTCTCCGCCGCTGTAGCGGAGCCGCGGGGCAACCCTTCGATATCAAGCTCGCCTTTGGCCACAGCTTCCGCCGCACCGATCAAATAGGCCGCTTTGGAGCGAGAGAAGCGCCGCTTATTCAGCGCAGGAACGCTCATGTCAGCCACCCGCTTCGGCGTGGGATGGGCGCGCATGGTTCCAACCTTTTCGCCCCCCAGGCGGATGATCTCACTGCGCAGGCTGGAGGCGAATTTCACATTGATCTGCTGGCCGATGATGCCCCAGGCCAGACCATCGAAGCCGGTCGGGATATTGGGAAGGCGCAAGCCGCGTCGGGGGGCGGTGAATTCGGCATGGCGGCTCTCGAACGGCACGGTCTCATTGTTGAGACCCAGCATCTTGAGCCCCGCCTCATGCAAGAAAGCCAGGCCGGAACGGCCGATTTTGGCGTCGGCATGGACCCGTGCCCAGACACCTTCCTTCTCCAGCGACAATTCCAGGATCGCCGGGCCGTCATCAGTGTGGAGCGCCTTCCAGATCTTGTTGCCTTCGCTCTTCTCGCAAAGGCTTTCCGGATCGCGGGCGTGATAGGCCAGAATTTCCTTGGCCCTATAACCGGCCGGTAGCTGGAGCAGAAACACGTTGGAGAGCGCGCGATAAGCGCCCGGCGTCATGCGGGTGAGCGCCAGGAACTGGCGGTGAAACACGGACTCGCTTTCGAAACCGGCCGCGTAGCCGACATCCACCACCTTGTCGTTTCCGGAAAGAAGGAGTTCGGCGGCATGACGCACCCGTTCGCGTCTCAGCCATTGTGCCGGAGCGAGGTGTGCGTGTTCACGGAACAGCGCCCCCAGCTTGGTCAAGCTGACGCCCGCACCTTTCGCCAGGCCCGAGGCGTCGGCGAAACCCGCGGGATTGGCCCGCACCCGGTCGGCCAGGCCCTCGAATAGGGCGATATTCTCGTCCTCGCCCCGGTAGAAGAGATCCGGCCGGCAGCGCTTGCAGGCGCGCAAGCCCGCCGCCTGGCATTCCGCCTCGGTGCGATAGAGGGTGACATTCTCTTTCTTGGGCGGATGGGTAGGACAGGACGGCAGACAGTAGATCCCCGTGGTGCGTACACCGATCAGGAACTTGCCATCGAATTTGCCGCTGCGGGTCTCCTCGCGGCTCCAGGAAAAGGGTTCAGGAAGTTTCATGGCTGGATGTTAGCCCGGGACAGTTTTGGCCGCCTCCTGAATTCCACTTTGGTTGTTTCAGCAAAGTGGTCATATCGATGTCTCCCCAAGTGGCTCTTTAAAGTCTGGCGAAGCACCAACATTGTTGAGCAGGTCCTGGAGGAGAAAAACCAATGTTCCCAATCGTATCGCTTTCCGCCATGCTTGTTCTTCTATCCTCTCAGCCCGCTTTGACGCAAAGTCTGCGCGATGGAAGTCATGACTTCGATTTCGAGATAGGCACTTGGCGGACCGATCTCAAGCGGCTGCTGCGCCCTTTGAGCGGTTCCAAGGATTGGGCGGGATACCAGGGCATCACCACCGTTAGAAAAGTTTGGGACGGTCGGGCGAATCTGATTGAGCTGGAAGCCGACGGGCCGGCAGGTCATTTCGAAGGCCTCAATTTGCGGCTCTATGACCCAAAGGCCCATCAATGGAGTCTCAATTTCGCCAATGGCAAATCCGGAACCTTGAGTGTGCCCACGATCGGGGAATTCAGAGCCGGCAAAGGTGAGTTCTACGACCAGGAAACATTCAACGGCCGTACGATTCTCGTGCGGTTCGTGATCTCCGATATCACCGCCAATTCATGTCACTTCGAGCAATCCTTTTCCGACGATGGCGGCAAAAGCTGGGAAGTGAATTGGATCGCGACGGATACGCGTGTTGGCGCCGGTCGGCATTCTTAAACTATAGGCAAAGAAAAGGGCCGCTCTTACGAGCGGCCCCGATTCTTCGGCTGACGACGCGGCCGCTCGCCTTAGCTCGCGGCGTTCGTTGCTCAAAACGGTCCACCGGACCGTTTTGACCGCGCCACAGCTTTGCTGCGGCGCGGTCGCAACTCACTCTGCCGGAGCCGGCGCTTCCAGAGCCGCAACTGGTTGCTGCGCCGCCGCTTCCGCCTGGATCGCCTTGTCGCGCTCGGTGGCGATGTGACGGAGACGCGCGATGGCGCCACCGGTGCCGGCCGGAATGAGGCGTCCCACGATGACGTTCTCCTTCAAACCTTCCAGCATATCGACCTTGCCATTGACCGCCGCGTCAGTGAGGACGCGGGTGGTTTCCTGGAAGGACGCGGCCGAGAACACCGACCGGGTCTGCAAGCTGGCCTTGGTGATACCCAAAAGGATGGCGCGGCCTTCGGCGAGCTTGCGCCCGTCTTCTCCGGCCTTCGCGTTGGCTTCCTCCAACTCCGCGGCATCGACATGCTCGCCCGCGATCAAGGTGGTTTCGCCGCCCTCGGTGACCTCGAGCTTCTGCATCATCTGGCGGCAGATCAC
>Ga0134128_10008303_pt1 | contig 12508 bp, 11 predicted proteins | sample KB31754_FD_96462 | JGI IMG/M metagenome (GOLD analysis project Ga0134128, IMG submission 96462) | Terrestrial soil microbial communities with excess Nitrogen fertilizer from Kellogg Biological Station, Michigan, USA - KB3-175-4 | ecosystem: Environmental > Terrestrial > Soil > Unclassified ...
CGGTGCATCGAGTCGCCGTCGTCGCCGTAGGTGACCGTCTCGATGTGCGTGTTCGCGTCGGGGTAGATCGAGGAGGTGATGGCGACGCGCTTGGAGAGGTCGTCGGGGTAGTCCTCGGGCACGGTAACCGCGAGGATCGACTCCGAGTTCGTGCGCACCAGCTCGCCAAGGCGGCTGGAGACGCGCGGCAGCGAGCCGCCCATGCGGCAGCGAGCGAGCAGCTTGTTCGTGCCCAGCGGGCCGGCGGAGACGACGACGCCGCGCGCGCGCTGCACGCGGCGGTCCTTGCGCAGCCACGCGCCCGAGCGCACGCTTTCCACCTCATAGCCCTCGGCGCCGTCGGCAGAGCCGATCGGGCGGATGTCGACGACGGTGCGCTCGGCCATCACGCGCGCGCCGCGCTTCTCGGCGAGGTAGAGGTAGTTCTTGACGAGCGTGTTCTTGGAGCCGTGCGGGCAGCCGACCATGCAGCGACCGCACAGGCGACAGCCCGTGCGCTCGGGTCCCTCGCCGCCGAAGAACGGGTCGGGCACCGTCTTTCCGGGCTCGCCGAAGTACACGCCGACGGGCGTCTTTTTGTACGTGTCGCCGACGCCCAGCTCCTCGCCGAGCTCGCGCAGCAGCTGGTCGGCGGGGTCGTCGTGGGGGTTCTGCACGACGCCGAGCATCCGCTGCGCTTCTGCGTAGTGCGGCGCCAGCGCGCTCTCCCAGTCCTGCATCTCGCCCCACTGGCGGTCCTCGAAGAAGGTCTTGGGCGGCACGTAGAGCGTGTTGGCGTAGCCAAGGCTGCCGCCGCCGACGCCGCAGCCGGAGACGACCGACACGTCGCGGAAGGTCGTCATGCGGAAGATGCCCTTCATGCCGAGCATCGGGTTCCAGAAGTAGCGCTTGAGGTCGGCCGTCGTCTTCGGCAGCTCGTCGTCGGCGAAGCGCCGCCCGCACTCGAGCACGCCGACCGAATGGCCTTTTTCGGTCAGGCGCAGCGCCGACACGCTGCCGCCGAAGCCCGAGCCGATCACCAGCCAGTCGAAGTCGAAGCTGTCCTCTTGTGGATCCATGGTCGCAGGTGCCGCTTCGCGCCAAGCTCGTCCCCCGGCGCTCGCGCGGATCCTATCGGCTGTGCTGGCCGCGTGGCCAAACCGCACCGCGGGCGCGAGATCCCGGCCTTGCGTGCCGTGCCGCCGCGCGCAGCGGTTTGTCGCCGTGATGGCGTGGGTAGGGCCTATGCAGGTCGTCACTTCAACGCGTGGAGGAAACATGGTCAGAGGCCTGCTCGGTCTGCTCATCGTCATCGCAATCGTGCTGTTTCTCGTGAAAGTCGCCGTCGCCGGTGGAATCGTCGGCGCGATCGCGCTGATTCTGCTGATCCTGATCGTGCTGGGGCGCGTGTAGCGCGCGCCGGCGCACGCCCTTTTCAGGCGTGCGCCCAACCCCGCTATATTCCGTGAAGTAATGGCGGTCCAGAGGCTGCGAAACCGGCCGTGCGGCGGTCGCTATGGGGACATCGTGCAGGCGATCGGCAACACGCCGCTGATCGAGCTGCCGAGCCTGTCGCCCAAGCCGGGCGTGCACATCTGGGCCAAGCTCGAGTCGCACAACCCGACGGGCTCGGTCAAGGACCGCGTCGCGCGCGCGCTGATCGAGGACGCCGAGGAGAAGGGCGCCATTTCCGCGGGGCAGACGATCCTCGAACCGACGTCCGGCAACACCGGCATCTCGCTGGCGATGATCGCCAGGCGCAAGGGCTACAAGCTGAAGGTCGTGATGCCCGAGAACGTCACGCCCGAGCGCACGCAGCTGCTGGAGATGTACGGCGCCGAGATCGTCTACTCGCCGGGCGACCAGGGGTCCAACGGAGCCGTCGCGATGTCGCTGGAGATGGCCGCGGCGGATTCCTCGCTGTACATGCCCTACCAGTACGGCAACGTGGCCAACCCCAACGCCCACTACAACGGCACCGCGCTGGAGATCCTCGAAGAGCTCGACGAGATCAGCGCGTTCGTCGCCGGCCTGGGCACGGGCGGCACGCTGATGGGCAACGGGCGGCGCCTGAAGGAGACATTCGGCGACGCCTGCAAGATCGTCGCCGCAGAGCCGATGCAGGGCGAGCCGGTCCAGGGCCTGCGCTCGCTCGACGACGGCTTCATCCCGCCGATCATCGACATCTCGCTGCTCGATCGCAAGATCTTCGTCACGAACGCCGACGCGATCGTGTGGACGCGCAAGCTGCTCGACGAGGAGGGCGTGTTCGCCGGCGTGTCCACCGGCGCGATCGCGAGCATCGCCGTGCGCATCGCCGGCGAGCTGGACGAGGGCAACGTCGTGTTCGTCGTCGCCGACGATGGCTGGAAGTACCTCTCCAGCGGCATCTACACGCTGCCCGTCGAGGAGATCGAGAACCTGGACTCGACCGTCTGGTGGTAGCGGTGCGCTCGGCGATCGCGCGCGGCGCGCGGGGGTGTGCGTGAAGATCGCGCAGGACCTGCTCGACGAGATCGTCGCGCACGCGCTCGCGGAGCCGAGGATCGAGTGCTGCGGCGTCGTCGCCGTCGAGGCGGCCGAAGGCGAAGCCGGCGCCGAGCGCACGGCGACGCGCGTGTATCGCGCCGAGAACGTTCACGCCAGCGCGCTGAAGTTCGAGATCGACCCGATGGAGCTGTTGCGCCTCAACAACGCGATCGAAGACGAGGGCTGGGAGATCGGCGCGATCTATCACTCGCACGTGCGCAGCGCGCCCTACCCGTCGCAGACGGACATCGGCTTCGCCGCCAGCTGGCCGGGCGTCGAGTGGATCATCGTCGGCCTGGCCGCCGGCGAGCAGCCGCTCGTGCGCTCCTATCTGATCGACGGGCCCGACATCCGCGAGGTGGCCGTCGAGGCCTCCGCAGAACAGCCCCTGGGCGAGCGCGGCGGCGTGGGGGAGGCGGCGAGCTGAGCGACAAGCCGCTCATCTGCCCGTCCTGCGGCTCCTCGCACCCGCGATCGGAGAGGTTCTGCCCCGACTGTCGAATGCCGCTCGTGCACGTGCCCGGCAGCGAGCGCGAAGCGTCGGCGCGCCAGCGCAAGGCTCGCAAGATCAAGCCGCAGTATTCCGAAGGCCAGCTGGTGAAGGTCGCCTACGCGAACAACCAGCCCGAGGCCGAGCTGATCGAGGCGCTGCTTTTGGAGGAGGGCATCCCCAGCATGTCGCGCCGCGCGGGTGGCTTTGACGTGCCCGACTTCCTCGCCGCGGGCCCGCGCGACATCCTCGTGCCGGAGTCGGGCGCCGAGGCCGCACGCGAAGCCCTCGCGCCGCCGGGCGACGCGACAACCGCCGAGGGACTGGCCGCGCGCGACGCGCTGGCGCCTGAGGGCTAGGCCAGGACCGGCTGGCCGGCGGCTTCGCTCGTGATCGAGCGGATCTCCTCCGACGCGCGCTCGAACTCGGCGTCGGACAGCACCGGCGTGCCCTCGAAGGGCAGTTCGCGCTGCAGCTCGATCCACGCCTGCGTGGCGGTGTACTCGTCCTTGACCTTGACGGTCACCGGGCGAGGGATGCGGTAGGTGCGCAGCAGCAGCACGTGCAGCGGCTGGTGGCGGCGCCAGCCCAGTCGCTTTTCGGCGTAGTCGGGCGTCCACACGTAGAACGGCGACAGCGCGTCCACGCAGCGCGGGTCGGCGATCGTGAAGTGATCGGCGACCTCGGCCCACGCGCGGATGCGCACGCGGTCGGGCTGCTGCATGGGCGCGCCGGAGGTGAACGCGTGTAGCAGCGGCTCGCCGTCGCTCCAGACGCCCTCCTCGAGCGCTCGGCGCAGCTCCGGCTGGTGGGACTCGCGGACGAGGTCGCCGGTCTGGTGGTCGAACGTCGGGTACAAGAAGAAGCGCTCGTGAGCCAGGCGCAGCGACTTGCCCGGTTCACGAATCCCGCCCTTGCGGAGAGTTAGGAGCTGCTCGCCTTCCGCTAGCGCACGGACGGTGACAGCCCATTCTTTGAAAGCAATTGGCATAACGATGAAGCTAAGAAAGCGTCTCTATCTAGCCGACTTCCCGTCCCTTTTCGACGGCCGCTGGCTCGTTAAAGATACGAAACACAGGCGGAAATCCCAAACCGCCTGCAAATCGAGGGTTTATTGGCGACGTTTGCGTGAGCAGTGGCAGTGCGCGGCCGCGAGTGCCGGCTGGCGGGCGATGTCTCCATCTCGGTCGCGGAGCGGTCGCCGGCAGCGCCCGCCCGGTGCTCGCGGAGATCCTTGGGCACGAACACGACGGGCGCCCAGTCGCGGCTAATCGTCGGTCCGCCCGAACCCCCCGCCTCCCGGCGTTTCGATGCGCAGCCGCTGCCCGGCGCGCAGTGCGCCGGTCGTCTTGCCGGCCAGCGGCGCGTCGTCGAGCAGGTCGCGCCCCGGCGCGCCCGGCTGGCCGCCCGCGGCGCCGCGCGGGGCGTGGCGCCGGCGCTCGGCGATCAGCGAGAAGCGCATGTCGCGCAGCGCTTCGACCTCGCGCACGACGCCGTCGCCGCCGCGCGTGGCGCCGTCGCCGCCGGAGCCGCGGCGCAGCGCGTAGCGCACGACGCGCAGCGGGAATTCCCGCTCCAGCGCCTCGACGGGCGTGTTGAGCGTGTTGCTCATCGCCACGTGCACGGCGCTGGGACCGTCGGCGTGCGCGCACGCTCCCTGCCCGCCGCCGAGCGTCTCGTAATAGGAGAAGGACTCCTCGCCGGCCGCCGGCTCGGCGCCTAGCGTCAGGTTGTTCATCGTTCCCTGCCCGAGGGCGCGACCGAAGGCGCCGAGCACGAGATCGGCGACGCGCGAGGAGGTCTCGACGTTGCCCGCGGCGACCGCGGCGCCGGGCCGTGCGTTGAGCAGCGAGCCCTCGGCTGCGCGCACGTCGACGGGCCGGTAGGCGCCGGCGGACGGGGGGATGTCGGGGTCGGTGAGCACGCGCACGGCGAACAGGCAGGCCGAGCGCGTGACGGCGAGCGGGCAGTTGAGGTTGCCGTCGTGCTGCGCTGCGCTGCCGGCGAAGTCGAGCGTCAGGCGCTCGCCGGCGACTGTCGCGCGCAGGCGCAGCGCCAGGTCGCCCTCGGGCGCCTCGAGCACGTCCTCGGCCAGCAGCTCGCCGTCGGGCAGCGCCGCCAGGCACGCGCGCGTGCGCCGCTCGGCGTAGTCCAGCACGGCGTCGGTCGCTTCACGCAGCCGCGCGGCGCCCAGCCGCGCGGCGAGCGCGCCGAGGCGCTGCGCGCCGATGCGGTTGGCCGCGAGCTGCGCGCGCAGATCGGCGCGCCGCTCCTGCGGTTGGCGCATGCGCGCCGCCAGCTCGTCGATGGCCGCCTCGTCGAGCGGGCGAGGCGTGATGACGACGCCCTCCTCGGCCAGCGTGCGGCTGTCAGCGGGCATCGATCCGGGCACGCGCCCGCCGACGTCAGCATGGTGCGCGCGGCTGGCCGCGAAGCCGAGCAGGGCGCCGGCGCCTTGACCGGCGCCCGTGCTCGCTTCGGCGCCGGCGCCCGCGGCGAACACCGGCGTGATGACGGTTATGTCGGGCAGGTGCGTGCCGCCGGCGAAGGGATCGTTGAGGACCCAGGAGACGCCGGCCGCGTGACGCTCGCCGAGCACGGCGGCGATTGCGGCGGGCATCGATCCGAGGTGCACGGGGATGTGCTCGGCCTGCATGACCATCTGGCCGTCGGCGTCGAACAGCGCGGTGGAGGCGTCGCGGCGCTCCTTGATGTTGGAGGAGTGCGCAGAGCGGATCAGCGCGACGCCCATCTCCTGGCAGGCGGCGCGCAGCGCGCCGCTTAGAACCTGCAGCTCGATCGCGTCGAGTGCGCTCATGCGCGCTTCTCCTCGCCACTCGGTTCGACGTCGTCGCGGTCGTCGCCCGGGTTTGGCGCGTCGCGCGCATCCTCGCGGCGAAGGCGCAACGTGCCGTGCTCGTCCACGGCGCCCGACCAGCCCGGCGCGACGAGCATCGTGGACTCGGGCAGCGCGCAGAGCGCGGGGCCGCGAACGCGCGTGGCGGGGGCGAGCTCGCCGCGCAGCACGGCGGCGTCGAGCGTCGCGCCGGCGAACACAACGCGCGCGCTGTGACGATCGCCCTCGCCCTCGCGCCCGCCCTCGCCGTTGGCGCCGTCGTGCGCACGCTCGCCTCCGTGCGGGCGCAGCGCCGGCGCGGCGCCCCAGACGGACGCGCGCACGTTGACGAGCTCGGCGTCGGCGGTGCGGTCGCGGTAGCCGTAGCGCTGCTCGTGCGCGGCGGCGAAGGCCTCGCGCAGCTGGTCGGGGTCGACCGACTGCGTCTGCTCGACGGCGAGCTCGAAGGACTGGCCGCTGTAGCGCAGCTCATAGACAATGCGCCGGCTCGCGACGCCGCCGGCGAGCGCGGCGCCGGCTTGGCCCAGCAGCTCGTCGCGCAGCTCGCGCAGGCGCTCTGCGCTGAGCTGCGCGCCGCGCAGCAGCACGGTGCGCGAGACGTCGTGGCGCGGCGCGGCGGCGGCGAGCCCGAGCGCGCAGAGCACGCCGGAGGCGCGCGGGCAGAGCACGCGGCGGATGCCGAGCTCGTCGGCCATGGCGCAGGCGTGCAGCGGGCCGGCGCCGCCGAAGGGCATCAGCGCGAAGCGCCGCGGGTCGATGCCGCGCTGCACGGTGAGCACGCGCAGCGCGCCGAGCATCTCGGACTCGGCGACGCGCACGATGCCTTCGGCGCAGGCGAGCGTGTCCAGGCGCACTTCGGCGGCGAGGCGCGCGACGGCGCGCTCGGCGGCGTCGCGATCGAGCGCCAGGCCGCCGGCCAGCGGCGAGTCCGCGAGCAGGCGCCCGAGCAGCAGGTTGGCGTCGGTGACGGTGGGCTCGCTGCCGCCAAGGCCGTAGCAGGCGGGGCCGGGCTGAGCGCCGGCGGACTGCGGCCCGACGCGCAGCGCGCCGCCGGAGTCGCGCCAGGCGATCGAGCCGCCGCCGGCGCCGACGGTGTGGATGTCCAGCGCGGGCAGCGCGAGCGGGCGCCCGGCGATCTCGCGCTCGGCGGTCTCGGCGACGCCGCCGCCGTCGATCAGGCAGACGTCGCAGGAGGTGCCGCCCATGTCGAAGCAGAGCACGTCGCGCTCGCCGGCCAGCTCGGCGAGCGCCAGCGCGCCGCCGACTCCGCCGGCGGGGCCGGAGAGCACGGTGAGCGCGGCGTGCGCGGAGGCGCGCGCGACGTCGGTGAGCCCGCCGGAGGACTGCATGATCTGCGGCTGCGGCAGACCGAGCGAGCCTGCCTCGTCGGCCAGCCGGCGCAGATAGTCGGCGAGCAGCGGCGAGAGCGCCGCGTCGAGCACGGTGGTGGCCGTGCGCTCGAACTCGCGAAACGTGCCGACGACGTCGCTGGACAGCGACAGCCGCGCGTCGGGCAGCAGCTCGGCGACGAGCTCGCCGAGCAGGCGCTCGTGCTGGGGATGGGCGTAGGAGTGCAGCAGCGCCACGGCGACGGCCTCGGGCCGGCGCTCGGCGACTGCGAGCACGAGCTCCCGCGCGGCGTCGGCGTCGAGCTCGCGCAGCGGGCCGTCGGGCGTCATGCGCTCGGGCGCGGCGAAGCGCAGCTCGGCGGGCACGAGCGGCGCCGGCGGCGCGTCGCACAGGCGGTAGAGGTGAGGACGCGCCTGGCGGGCAAGCTCGATGACGTCGGTGAAGCCGTCGGTGGCGATCAGCGCGGTGCGCGCGGTGCGGCCCTGCAGCAGCGCGTTGGTCGTGACGGTCATGCCGTGTGCGAAGCGGCGCACGTCCTCGGCTCGCGCGCCGGCGCGGGCGAGCACGAGCGCGACGGCGTCGAGCACGGCCTGGGACTGGCGCTCCGGCGTGGAGGGGACCTTGGCGGTGTGGACGGCGGAGTCCTCGCCGACGAGCACGGCGTCGGTGAAGGTGCCGCCGACATCGACTCCGAGGAGCACGCTCGGGAGCCTACGCGACGGCTGCGGACGCTATTGGCCGGCGAGCCGGCTCAGGGCGCGGCTATGCGGCGGCGAGCTCGCGGTCCTCGGTTTCGGCGAGGTGCTGGTGCGACGGGCAGTAGCCGTTGTGCGGCAGCGGCACGCGCTGGCACGCGGCGCCCTTGCGCGTGGTGGCGCGGCACTGCGGCGGCGCGCCGCTGACAGCCGCGTAGCCCTCGTGCGGGTGCTGGACGATGAACTCCTGCGCGTACTGCACGTAGCGGCAGACGACCTGGTGCACGTGCGACTGCGCGGACATGGGGAAGTAGTTGCGGATGTCGGAGAACAGCGTGCGCTCGGGGCGCGCGAAGTAGTGGCGGTCGGTCGCCAGGCGGGTGACGACGGCCTCGCAGGCGCGCAGCACGGCTGCGTGGTTGGAGGCTGCCGGGGCGCCCGGTGGGGGAGCGACGATCTGCGGAGCTAGCTCCCTGTAGATCGCGCGGCTGAACTGGTACATGGCTACTCCTGACCCTCATTTGTATGTGGAGCACACCCCCCGGTCTCAGAGACTCCGAAAGCCTCCGATTCCTTTACGCGCGATAACACGTGCGCGATCACAAAAGACCGTAGATAAAGGCCAAACGGACAACTTTTTAGATTTGGGACCCCTCCGGGGTCCGGATCGGCGTGCGCGCTGGGGACTCAGAGGCGGTCGTGCGACCGGGCGCGAGCGCTGGGCGAAGCGTTCAGCTCCAGGTCTGCCAGGCGATCGCCTCGTCGCCGAGCCGCGCCTCGTCGCCGCAGCCGAGGTCGCCGCGGACGACGACGTGGCGGCCGTCGAGCGCGGGGTTGCGCTCGGGGTGGTCCAGTCGCTGGTGCGCGCCGCGGCTCTCCTCGCGCGCGAGCGCGCAGCGGGCGATGGCGCGCACGAGCGGGTGGGGGTTGCCGAGCAGCCGCGACAGGCCGTCGGCGCTGCGCGCGATGCCGGCGTCGCGCCAAAGCGCGTCGCGCGTGTCGGCGTCGCCGAGCGGCGGCGCGGGCAGCCCGTCCAGCCGCGCCAGCTCGGCGTCGCCGGCGGCGCGCCGGGGGCGCGCCGGCTGGCCAAGCGCGTGCGCGACGGCGCGTCGCGCGAACACGAAGCACTCGCTGAGCGAGTTGGAGGCCAGGCGGTTGGCGCCGTGCAGGCCGGTGCAGGAGGACTCGCCGACGGCGTACAGGCCGGGCAGCGTCGACTGCGAGTGCAGGTCGGCGACGATGCCGCCCATCGTGTAGTGGGCGGCGGGCGCGACGGGGATCAGCTCGCGCGCGGGGTCCAAGCCGGCGTCGCGCAGCGCGCTTACGACGTTGGGAAAGTGCGTCGGGTCGACGTGGCGCATGTCGAGGCCGACCGAGCTCTCGCCGGACTCCCGCAGGCGGTCCTGGATCGCGCGCGAGACCTCGTCGCGCGGCAGCAGCTCGTCGACGAAGCGCTCGCCCGCCGCGTCGTGCAGGGTCGCGCCCTCGCCGCGTATCGCCTCGGTGACGAGGAACCCCTCGCGCCCGGCGACGCCGATGACGGCGGTTGGGTGGAACTGCAGCAGCTCGAGATCGGCCAGGTCGGCGCCGGCCCGATGGGCGAGCAGCAGGCCGACGCCCTGAGAGCCCGGTGGGTTGGTCGTGCGCGCCCACATCGCGGCGCAGCCGCCGGTGGCGATGACGACGGCATGCGCGGCGACGATCTGACCGTCGTCGCAGATCAGGCCGTCGCAGCGACCGTCAGAGCTCCACAGGGCGCGCGCGCGGGCACGCTCGAGCACGGCGATGCGCGGCTCCTGCACGACGAGCGCGGAGAGCTGTCGCACGACGCGTCGCCCGGTGGCGCTGCCGCCGGCGTGCACGACGCGGCGCACGGAGTGGCCGCCCTCCAGCCCGAGCGCGAGGCGCCCGGAGCGATCGGCGTCGAAGCGCACGCCCAGCGCCTGCAGGTCGCGCACGCAGTCGGACGCTTCGTGCGTGAGGATCTCGGCCGCCGAGCGGCGCACCAGCCCGCGTCCGGCGAGCTCGGTGTCGCGCAGGTGCAGCTCGGGGCTGTCGTCGGCGGCGAGCGCCGCGGCGAGGCCGCCCTGCGCCCAGTAGCTGGCGGTCTGCGCCAGCGGGGTGGCGGAGATCAGCGCGACGGAGGCGTGCTCGCGCGCGGCGCACAGCGCCGCGTAGAGTCCGGCCGCGCCTGCGCCGACGACTGCTACGTCGGTCTCGTGCGAGACCGCCAGTGAAGGCGCGGGCATCGCGAGAAAGGTATCTCGCCCGCGCCGACGACCGGCGCGCGGCTATTTCGCGGCGCCGCCCAGTTTGAATTTGCGCAGCGCTTCGCGCTCGGCGGGCGTGAGTTTGATCCCTTTGCCGCCGGAATTGGCCCCCGCGCCACCCGCGCCGACGCCGCTGGTGCTCGTGGGCGTCGCGGGAGCGCTCGCACCGCTCGTGGCCGTGCTCGATCCCGGCGGCGTGCTTGGCGTCGTGGTGCTCGCCGGGGGCGCGCCGGCGCCCGGCAGCGTCGTCGGCGTCGCCGGGGCGCTGGCGGCGGGCGTCGTGACGGTCGTCGTGGAGGGGGCGGAGGACGAGCTGGAGCCGCCGGCGAGCTTGACGAGCGCGGCGGCGAGCACTCCGAGCGCGAGCGCGGCGACGACGGCGATCGTCGCTATCGGCGTCTTCCAGCTGGGCGTGGCGGCCAGGCGCGTGCGCGCGGCGGCGCCGCAGCGCAGGCACCAGTCCTGATCGGGGCGCAGCGGCGTGCCGCAGAGCGGGCAGGCGTCGCCTCCGGCGACGCGCTGCGGCGCCAGCTGCGCGCCTTCGCCGGATGCGGGCGTCGCGCCACGACCGACGCTTGTGGGATTCGAGGAAGCGGCGGCGACCGTCACGAGCCGGCCGCGGGTGGGCGGATGATCTCGGTCGGCTGGTCGTCATCGCCGTCGCCTGTAGGCGGCGCATCGCCCGGCAGCGCGGGCGCGGGCGCCGCCGCGCCGGGCGGCGGCGTGACCGGGTGCGTTTGCGTGGCCGGTGCGCCCTGCGCCTGCGCGGGGGCGGGCACCGGTGCGAACGACGCCGTGGCGGCCGACGGCGGCTCGGCATGGGCCGGCGGGGCGCCCGGGGCCGCCGCGGGCGCGGGAGCTGGCGCGGCGCCGGCGCCGGCGGGCGCGCCGGCGGCCGATTGGAAATCGGCCAGCAGATCGACGTTGCGGCTCATGGACAGGCCGCAGTTGGGGCAGAAGCGGTCTTCGGCGCTGTGAATGGCGGCGCAGCGCGGGCAAGCGGTGATGCCGGCCTCGCGCAGGACGGTGACGGGCTGGCGCTCGGAGAGGCTGGCCTCCAGCGCGCGCAGCTCTGCGTCGATGCGCGTGAGCGTCGCGAGCTTGGCGAGCACGAGCGAGTCGTTGCGCTGGCCGAAGCGGTGCAGGCTGTAGACCAGGCCGCCCAGATCGCGGTAGGCGAGCTCGCGCGCCTTGCGCAAAAAGCGCGCGCGGCGGCGCACGCGACCGCGCGCGCCGAAGCCGGTCGAGCGAGCATCGCCCGGCGCCGGCGCCGTGGCCTGGTCGCCCGGCTGGCCGGCCCGGTCCGGCGTCGCGGGCGCGGATGCTGGAGTCGTGGCGGATGTCTGATCCACGGCTGACCCATGCTACCCAGCGCGCTCACGGGCAGCGCGCCATGCCTCGGCGACACGCTCGGCCATGCGCGTCGCGGAGTAGCGCTCGGCGCGCGCGCGCCCGCCGTCCAAGCGGGGGTCGGCCGTCGCCAGCGCAGGCTGCAGCGCGGCGCGCCAGCGCGCGAGCTCATACGGTGCGCACAGCGTCCCCGCAAGCTCTCCCAGCGCCTGCTCGTGGACGCCGACGGGGGTGGCGAGCACGGGCACGTCGCACGCCAGCGCCTCGAGCACGGCCAGGCCGAAGCCCTCGCGCTCGGAGGGCACGAGCACGGCGTTGGCGGCGTTCACCCACAGCGGCACGCGCGCGGGGGCGACACCGCCCAGCGTGAGCAGTTGCGCGCCGGCGTCGTCGGCGAGCGCGCGCGCGCGGTCGTGGCGCTTGTCCGGGCGCGCCGGGTCGGCGGCGAACAGCAGATATGGCCTGTCCGGATCCAGCTGCAGCGCCTCGCGCGCCTGCCTGCGCGGGAGCGGGAGGAAGCGATCGAGGTCGACGCCGCAGGGCAGCACCTGCGCGCGCTTGCGCAGCGCGCGTGGCAGCTCGCCGGCGAGCGCGCTGGAAGCGGTCGCCAGCAGGTCGACCCAGGGCAGCGCGGCGCGCGTGAGCAGGCGCGTGCGCGGATGGCGCAGGTCGGTGCCGTGCAGCGTCAGCGCGCGCACGTGCGCGCGAGCGCCCAGCGCGGGCCAGGCCGTCAGCCCGAAGTGCGCGTGCACGACGTCGAAGCGCTCGTGGCGGCGGCGCAGCGCCAGCGCGGCGCGCGCCAGCGCGCCGGCGCCGGGGCGAAACTCATACAGCTCGACGTCGAGGCCGTCCAGCGCGCGCAGCGCGGCGACCTGGTCGCGCACGAAGGCGCCGCGCTCGGGGTGCGCGGGGTCGGGCAGCATGTTCGAGACGACGAGCGCGCGCACGGGCCCCGACGGTAGCGCTCTGGAATGATGGCGCGCGTGAG
>Ga0134128_10008304_pt1 | contig 12508 bp, 9 predicted proteins | sample KB31754_FD_96462 | JGI IMG/M metagenome (GOLD analysis project Ga0134128, IMG submission 96462) | Terrestrial soil microbial communities with excess Nitrogen fertilizer from Kellogg Biological Station, Michigan, USA - KB3-175-4 | ecosystem: Environmental > Terrestrial > Soil > Unclassified ...
CAGCCCCGGCCATGTCGTCGAGGGCCGGTAAGCGAACAGCGCCAGCAGCACGGCAGTTGCGCCGACAATGTAAAACGCCGGCACGACCGGATAGCCGATTGTCTTAAAGGGCCGTTCGGCATTCGGACGCGTCGCACGCAACCGGAACACCGCCGCGATGGTCATGATGTAGAAAATCAGCGCGGCCGAGATGACGTAATCGAGCAGGTTGCTGTATAAATTTCCGTACTCATGCGTGGCCGGGCGATAAGTTCGCGGTAGCACCAGCGCGGCGGCCCAAATACCTTGCAGCAGAAGTGACCATGCGGGAACGCGCGCGCGATTCAGCGTCGCCGCCGCGCGGAAGAACAGGCGGTTTTCGGCCATCGCATAATAGACGCGCGGCCCCGAAAGCACCAGGCTGTTCACGCAACCGAAGGTCGAGATCATGATCGCGATCGCCATGATCGCGCTGCCCCATCCGGGAAACACGGCCTCGAGCATCGCCGTCGCGACGCGATCCGATGGCGCGTGTTGAATCGCTGGAAGCGGCAGCGTCACGATGTACGCGACATTCGCCAGAACATAGAGGATCATGACGACGATCGTGCCGAGCACCAGAGACTTCGGAAGCGTTCGCCTCGGGTCCTTCACTTCCCCGCCGGCAAATGTGATGTCGTGCCACGCGTCCGCCGAAAACAGCGCCCCCGATTGTGAAACGCAAATTGCGACCAGCAATCCGAATCCAGTCGCCGCGCTCAACCCGGCGGAAACAGGCGTGAAGCCACGGGCCTGCCAGAAACTTACGAAGTTCACGTGAATCGCGGTCACGTTGTGGCCGAGCAGGATACCCAGCACAACCAATCCCAGCAACGACGCGATCTTTACGGTGGTGAACGAATTCTGCACGATCTTCCCGTATTTCAGACCGCGGCTGTTCGTCCAGGTGAGCAGCGCGATCACCGCGATCGCGACAAATTGCGCGGTCGAAAGAGAGATCGCATACCCGCTCGAAATGTGAATGGGCGGGATGAGGTAATGGCTCTCGGAAATCCAGGGCAACAGCAGGCCGGAGAATCTCGCGAAGGCCACGGCGACCGCCGCAATGGTGCCGGTCTGGATCACCGTGAACAGCGTCCATCCGTATAGAAAACCCCACAGCGGCGAAAAGGCCTCGCGAAGGTAGACATACATACCGCCCGCGTCCGGCATCATCGACGCCAACTCGCCGTACGAGATCGCGGCCGCGATCGTGAGCAGTCCCGCGAAGATCCACGCCACAAGCAGCCATCCGGCGCTTCCGATGCTGCGGGACATATCCGCCGAAACGAGAAAAATACCGGAACCGATCATCGTTCCGGTGACGATCATCACCGAATCGAACAGCCCCAATTCCCGAAGAAATCCGGTTTCGCGCGCACCGCTCTTTGCAGTCTCCATCTGGTTGAGGTTACCGCGACGGCCGTGTTGCAATGGCTTTCTGAATGATGGCTCGTGCCTCTTGAAGCTCATCTCCAACCAGCGGTAGGCGTGGCGGCCGCACTCGTGCATTGCCCATTTCCACCTCTTCCTGCGCCAACTTGATCAGTTGTACGAACTTCGGCACGGTGTCCATCCGGAGCAGCGGCAAGAACCATTTGTAAAGCTCGAACGTCTTTTCCCGATCGCCGCGCGAAGCCAGTTCGAACAGTTCCACCGACTCATGCGGAAACGCATTCACCAATCCCGCAATCCACCCGCACGCGCCCACGGCCGTCGCCTCCAGAATCAGATCGTCCACGCCAACCAGAATGCGCAGCCGTTCTCCGGCCATCGCGCGCAAGGCGCAAACGCGTCGCACGTCCGCGCTCGATTCTTTGATCGCACGCAGGTTTTCATGCTCATCCAGCAACTCCATCACATGCTCTGGAAGAAAGTCCACGCCGTACGCGATCGGGTTGTTATAGAGCATGGACGTGAGCTTCGTTGCCCGCAGCACGGCCGCAACGTGATTCTTCATTTCCCGCCAATCGCCCACGTATACATACGGCGGCAGCACCATCAGGCCGCTGCATCCAGCGGCTTCAGAGGCCTTCGCGAGCGACACCGCTTCTCGCGTGCTCAATGCGGAAATGCCCGCGACAATCGGGATGTGGCCCGCCACGGCTTTCACGCACGTCGAAAGAATCGCCGCTTTCTCGGTGGAATCGAGCGTGGCGCCTTCGCCGAGTGAACCGAGCGCCACGATTCCCGTACACCCGGCGTCCGCAAGCCACGCGCAATGTTTCGCTAGAAACACATGATCGACGCTTCCGTCCTCCCGAAATGGAGTTGTCATCGCCGGCATCACGCCGCGCCAGTCCATCGTCATATCGTGTTCTCTTCCATTAAGCTTTTAACCCTCGCCGGAAACACCGGAGGCCGCACGGAGTCGATGCGCCAATCGAACAGAACCTCTGCCGCCGCCGCGCAGATTCTTCCCTGACACGCTCCCATGCCGCAGCGCGTCTGCAACTTTGCGGCACGCCACGAATTGAACTCGAGCACTCGAGCCAGCGTCACGTCTTCGCAGCGGCAAATGATCGTGCTGCCGTTTGCCAGATTCTTGATCTCGGCCCGGAGCCGAAATGCGCGGTCCAGAAGTTCCGCGAACCTTCGCACGCGCTTTCCGGCCGCCGCTAAGGCAATCGCTTCGTCGTCGCGCCCAGCCGCAGCCAACCCGGCGATCTGACCTTCCAGAATAGAAAGCTCCACACCGCCAATGCCAGTCATCTCGCCCGCGCTATAAATGCCGGCGATGGTGGTCTGTTGCAGATCGTCGACGACCGTAGTCCCGTCCTCCACTAGACACCCTAGTAAAGCAGCCAGTTCCGAGTTGGGCCGAAGCCCATAGCCAGTAGCGAGGTAATCGCACGGCTCTTCCCATTGTCGCGACCCGCGGCGCAACCGTACCCCTTCGAGTTTCTCGTCGCCCGTTGCCTCTTCGATCCAGCATCCCGGCATATAAGGAACGCCTCGCAGGCCGAATCGCAATCCGGCCGACTGCGCCACCTTTCCGGGAAATCCCGCCAGCCCCATTGCGAACCGGACCAATGCGCGCCACGGAGCCTGTTCCGCGATTAACGCAATCTTAGCGCCCCGCTTCCGCAAGTAAGCGGCAACCGCTAGCAGCAGAGGTCCGCTTCCCGCCACCACTACGCGCTTCCCTTCAATGGGCAACCCGCCCTTCACCATCGCCTGAAGGCCGCCCGCGCCCATCACGTTCGACAGGGTCCAGCCGGAAAATGGCAGGAATAATTCCCGCGCCCCGCACACGAGCACCAGCTTCTCGAAGCGCATTTCGGTCACACATTCCGCCGATTCCGCCAGGATTAAGCGCTCGCGAATATCGCCCGCGATAACGCGCGTCCCCGCGACGGTCTTCACGCCAGTTCGTGCCAAACGATCCAGCCATCGCGCAGCTTCACCGCGCGCCGGTATTGCCGCGTCCTGCCTCCATATCTGGCCGCCAAGCGCAGAATTATCATCGAGCAACAGAACCTGCTTTCCGCCCTCGGATGCCCGGCACGCAGCCGCAAGCCCCGCCGGGCCCGCGCCAACCACCAGCACTTCCACGGAACGCGAATCGCGATTCATGCCGTACGAATCACCATGCCTTCCCGGCACACGATCTGACAGCTTCGCCGGTGAGGTTCGCCGTCGATCGTCACACGGCACTCGAAGCAAATCCCCATCCCGCAAAGAGGACCACGCGGAGCGCCTGAAACCGATCGCCGGAACCCAACCTGCCCGCTCGCCAGAATCGCCGCGGCAACCGTTGTCCCAGGACCCATCTCAATCGCCCGTCCGTCAATCGTGACTCGCGTCATCTTAGCCATGCGCGACAAAAGCCCGTTCCGGCAGATACGGCTCGGGCGAAATGCCGGAGGCGCGGCCCAGCATCTGATCTACCAACAGCCGCGCCGTCCCGAGCGACGTCGTGATCCCCAACCCCTCGTGCCCCGCCGCCAGCCACACATTTTTCCGGCCCGGACAGCGCCCGATCAGCGGCAACTTGTCCGGCGTGGCCGCGCGAAATCCCGTCCACACGCGAATCCCGGATAGTTGCCCTATCCCCGGCATGTACTCGCCCGCGCGGCGCAACATCGCGCCGAGAATGCGCTGATCCACCGCTGCCTCTTCGTTACCGTACTGCCGCGACGACCCGATCAACACCTGTCCCGTGCGGCGAGGCTGCACGTTGAAAGCTACCGAATCGCTCGTCACGGAATGCGCGCTCTTCAGATACCCCAGTTCGACTAACTGATGCTGTAAGAAGCCGGGATATCGGTCCGTGATCAGCAGGTGTCCTTTGCGCGGCTGGATCGAACATTCCGGAGTTAGCTTCGATGCCATCGCGCCGCACGCGTTCACCGCCGCTCCGCACGCCACGAACGATCCATCTTCCAGCGTGACTCCGTCTTCGTGAAGCTTCGCCGCCCTCTTGCCGCCGAGCAACGTCGCGCCGCGGCGCATTGCTTCCTTCAACAGAAATCGCGCCGCGCATGGCGGATAAATCACACCATCGTCCGGCACGAGCAGCCCGCCCGCCAAGCCGGCTCGCAAATTCGGCTCAGCCTCCGCCAAGCTGCGCGCATCCAGTAGTTCAACTCGCGCGCCGCGCGCCTGATAGAACGACTGCTTCCTTCGCACCTCGTTCATTTCGTCTTCGTCGGCCGCGACCCAGATCGTCCCGCAACGCACATATTCAACATCGTCCGGCAGACTATTCGCCAAGGCATTCCAAAGTTCCCGCGAGGAGCGAGTCAGTGCAAATTGCGCTTCCGAATCGTCCATCGCGACGATATGCCCCATGCCCGCTGCCGTCGCTCCGCCGCCTGGGATATCCGCTTCGATGACGGCAACCCGAAGCCCCGCTCGCGCACACTCGGTCGCGCACGCCGAGCCCACAATCCCCGCTCCCACGATTACCGCATCGAAGCCTACCATTATTTCGGAATGCCCCAACAGAACGGATCGCGATCGTCGAGCAGCAGATCGGCCTCCGCATTAACGAATGCCGACCCGCGAATGTACGGATATATTTTTCCATCCCGCACTCGTACGTATCCTTCAAAGACGCTGCCAACGATGCTCTCCTGCCGCCAGATCTCTTCCTCTTTCAACTTTCCATCGGCATACAGGCACGCCAGTTTCGCGCTCATCCCGGTGCCGCAAGGCGACCGGTCGTAGCTGCCCCCCGGACACAGCACGAAGTTCTTCGCGTGCGCCCGGCCGCTATCCGGCGCGCCGAACATCTCGATGTGATCGATCTCCTGTCCGCCCGTTCCCGCGATCCGCTGCCGCCGGAGCGCCTTCCTGATTTTCCACGCGTAATCGCTCAGCGCATCGATGCCCGCCACATCCAGCGCCATCCCATTCGCGCTGGTGAGGAAAAACCAGTTGCCGCCCCATGCGACATCACCAATCGCGGCACCGCGCCCGTCCACCGCAACCGTCACGTCTTTGGCGGCGCGATAACTCGGAACATTTCCAACGGTCACTTCTCCCGATTCATGCAGTTCGGCTGTAACCACTCCGACGGGAGTTTCAATCCTGTGCGCACCGGGTTTGATCCGTTTCAAATACGCAAGCGTCGCCACGAGGCCAATCATTCCGTGCCCACACATCCCCAGATAGCCGACGTTGTTGAAAAAGATCACGCCCGCCGAACACGTCGAATCGGCCGGATCGCATAGCAGCGCGCCGACGACAGCATCGGACCCACGCGGTTCGTTCACCACCGCCGCCCGAAACCGGTCGTGCCTTTCGCGAAAGCGCGCCAGCCTCTCCGCCATCGATCCGCGCCCGAGATCCGGGCCGCCCGCGATCACAACGCGGGTCGGCTCGCCGCCAGTGTGCGAATCAATTACATGAACGCGATCCATCGAGCTCCTATACTCGATACTATAATCGCGGTTAGGAGCATCAGATGAAACGGCTAGTCTCCATATGGCTATCACTCGTGATGATGATTCTTGGTCTGTTCGTTTTTCCTGCGGCGACTTACGCCCAGAACGGAAACGATGCCCGCGCGCTGGTCGGGCGCACGCAAGACGATGTGCGCCGCGCCTCAAGCTACGCGAATGCCAACCGGAAAGAACGTGAGCGCTACGACAATGCGCTCAAGCGCCTCTCCACCTTCGATCGCCATCTCACCAAAGGCAAGTTCGATAAGGGCAAGCTCAACCAGGTCGTCGACGATTTGAAGAACATCCTCGATCACAACACATTGTCCACGAACGATCGGGACGCGTTGATGCAGGACATCGCTCAACTGCGCCAGCTTCGCTCAACGCGCGGCGGTTCTTACTAGTTTTCGTAGCCCGGCCCGCGAAGCCGATTCCGGAGTCCATGTCCGGCGCCATACGGGGCCCAAGAGAACAAGCGCGGCCATCCCGCCGAAAGCCGCAACCGAGAGAATTGCGAACCCCAGCGCGAAACTCCCTGTGCGGTCTTTCACCGTTCCGAGCAAAGCGGGCAGCAGGAATCCGCCGAACCCGCCGGCGGCGCCCACAATTCCGGTAATGATTCCGACCCGCGTGGGGAATCGCTGGGGAACGAGTTGGAACACCGACCCGTTGCCCATCCCGAGCATTGCCATCGCTAGCACCAGCGCAAACAGGGCGGCGGGAAACGGCGGTAATGAGGTCACCGCGCCGAGGAGAACAGCAATTCCGCCGAGAAGGCCCACCAGCATCCGATAGCCGCCAATCTTGTCCGCCAAGACACCGCCGGCTGGCCGGAGAAAGCTGCCGAATAGAACGACAATCGTCGTGGAGTCCCCAGCCTGCACCTTCGATAGACCGTACTGGTCGTGAAAGAAGACCGGCAGATAACTTGCGAGCCCCACGAAACCGCCAAACGTGAGGCTATAGAGGAAGCAGAACCACGCCGTATCGGATTCATGAAACAATTCCGCATATTCGCGCCAGCGCTTCACTCGCTTCGGCGCTGGAGCGTTTTTCGCCATCAGAAAAAACGCGACCCACACCACCGCAACCGGAATCGTCGCGATCCCGAACACGCTATGCCAGCCGAACGCATTCGCCAGTCTCGGCGCGAATAGCGTCGCGAGCAGAGTTCCGGTGTTCCCGGCCCCGGCGATTCCCATGGCCAGCCCTTGATATTCCGGCGGATACCAGGCGCTCGCTAAAGGAAGAGCCGCCGCGAAGCTGGCGCCCGCGATGCCCAGAAGCACGCCAACGGCGAGGAAGCCGGAAAAGCCCGCCGCGAATTTCCATCCGGTGAGCAGCGGAATCAGAGTCAGCCCGAGGCCGATCAAGCCCGTTACTCTTCCGCCGATTCTTTCCGTGAGCCAGCCAAGCACCGGCCGGAAAAACGAACCTCCCAACAGGGGAATTGCCGTGAGCAATCCCTTCTGTGTGGCCGTCAACTTGAGCGCTTCGCCGATAAACGGCCCAAGTGGGCCAAGCAGCACCCAAACCATGAAGCTGACATCGAAATACAGAAAAGACGCGGCGAGGGTGGGACCGTGGCCGGCCTTGCGGAATTCGCGAAGCATCCCGCGTTTAGGCCGCGTCTTTCCGCTGCGCTTCTTCTTCATCGGGAAGTTGCAGCATCACGATCCCGTCTTCGACGCGAACCGGATAGGTCTGTACGCGCACGCAAATTTCAGGCTTCAGCACGGCTCCGGTGTCTAAACAGATATTCCAGCCGTGCAGCGGGCAGATCGCGGTGTTGCCGGCGACGATGCTGTCGTACAATGGGCCGCCGCGGTGCGGGCACGAATTTTCAACTGCGGCGAACCTTCCGCCGAGATTGAAAATCGCGATCTCCGTGCCGCCGAGATTGACGCCGCGCCCTTCGCGCAGCGGAATATTCTTCGCGTGCGTAATACGAAGCCACTTCATTGCAGAACCGCCTCCAAAGGTTGAATTTGTACGAATTGCGCCGGACGCATCGGGCTTTCGCCTTCGCGCCATGCATCCTTGGAAAGCGCCTTGGATTTCTGCAGACGCATCAGCAGGCCCTTCTTCTGCTTCGCTTGCGCATATACCGTCTCTTTGCGAATCTTTTCAATGCCAATTCGCTCGACGAAGTCGTATGTTCGCTCGAGATAATTCGCATTCTCGCGGTAGTGCTGGAAAAACAGCATCGCCGCTTCCAGTGCCTCCTCGGTCGTCTGAACGGTAATCAGCAGATCCGCTTTGCGCACGTGTTTTCCGGCTGCTCCGCCCACCACTACCTGCCAGCTCCCCTCTTGTCCGATCAGGCCGACATCTTTCACGGTCGCCTCCGCGCAATTGCGCGGGCAGCCCGTGACGGCCATCTTCGTCTTATGTGGCGTGAACAGATTTTCCAGACGCTTCTCCAGTTCAATGCCCGCATGAATCGCGTCCTGCACGCCGAAACGGCAGAACTCCGTGCCAACGCACGTCTTCACCATGCGGACCCCCTTCGTGTACGCCTGCCCCGACGCCATGCCGAGATCCGCCCAGATTTTCGGCAGATCGCTCTTTCGGATTCCCAGCAGATCGATTCGCTGGCTGCCGGTGATCTTCACCATGCGAGCGTTGTATTTTTCAGCGGCATCCGCGATCTTCCGCAGTTCCGCCGCCGACGTCACTCCACCACGAATGCGCGGGATCACGGAGAACGTGCCGTCGCGCTGGATGTTGGCGTGGACGCGATCGTTGATGAAGCGCGCCGAGCGGTCTTCCTCGTGATCGCCGCACCAGATCACGTCCACCAAGTAACTCAGCGCGGGTTTGCATACCTCGCAACCGCGCCCGTTTCCGTAGATGTCGAGCACTTCCTGAACCGACTTCAGTTTTTGAGACCGGATCATCTCCCGCAAATTCTCCTGCGCAAACGGCACGCATTTGCACAGCACCTTTTTCGTCTCTTCCTCGAAGCCGGGTGCCACAGCTTTGAGAATCTGCTGGCATACGCCGGTGCAGCTTCCGCATCCGGTGGACGCGCGCGTGCATTCTTTCAATTGCGGAAGCGTGTTGACGCCTTTGTCATGAATTGCGGTGATGATTTCGCCTTTCGTCACGCCCATGCAGCCGCAAACGGTTTCGCCGTCCGCCATCTCAGCGACAGTGCCGCCGTGATCCGCGACAGCCTCCGGGAACAGCAGATTTTTTCGTCGCAGCGTCAGATCTGCCGCTGAACGGAGCCATTCCATGTAGCGATTACTGTCCGCTGCTTCGCCAACCAGCACCACGCCGACCAGCTTGTTGTCGCGTACCAGCAGCTTTTTATAAACGCCGAACGAAGCGTCTTCGTAACGGACTACTTCCACGCCGTTACTTTCCTGAAATTCGCCTGCCGAGAAGACATCCACGCCCATGATTTTCAGCTTCGCCGCGGGCGTCCAACCGGTGAACCTCGGACCTCTGTTCCCCGTAACGGTCGCGGCCAGTACTTTGCCCTGATCGAACAGCGGCGCGACAAGCCCGTAAACCTGCCCGTTGTGCTCCGCGCATTCGCCGACCGCAAACACACGCGGGTGCGAGGTTTCCATGAAGTCGTTGACGACGACGCCGCGATTCACTGCGATTCCAGCGTTGCGCGCTAACTCGGCGTTCGGGCGAATACCGCAGGCGATTACGACGATCTCCGCCTCCGCCACGTCGCCGTTTTCGAAGATCACGCCCTCGACGCGTCCGTTTCCGGCGAGCGCTTTCGTCGAACGACCCGTCAGCACCCGCACTCCCAATTGCTCGATCTTCTTGCGCAAATAATCGCCGCCTGTCGCGTCGAGCTGCATGTTCATCAGCGTGTCGAGCAGATGAGCTACGCTCACCTCGCACCCGCGCAATTGCAATCCTCGCGCCGCTTCGAGGCCCAGCAGTCCGCCGCCGATCACGACCGCCTTGGCGCCCAGCCGCGCCACGGCCAGCATCGCTCGCGTATCGTCCAAACTGCGAAAGGTGAAGACGTTTTTCTTGTTTATGCCCTCGATCGGGGGAATGAACGCGCTGCTTCCCGTTGCCAGAATTAGTTTGTCGAATCGCGTCTCGCTGCCATCGCCGTATACCAGCCGCCGCCGCAGATCGATCTTGTGAATCTGCTCGCCGAGGCGCAGCCGGACATCATTCTTCTGATACCAGTCGAGCCCGTTTACCGTGATGTCATCCGCTTCCCGCTCGCCGGCCAGCACCGACGACAGCAGAATCCGGTTGTAGTTCACGTGTGTCTCATCGCCGAAAACGGTAACGTCGAATTTCGGCTCGTGCTTGAGAATCTGTTCCAGGCAGGCCATGCCCGCCATACCATTTCCCACCACCACTAGCTGTTCCATGAAACCGCCTTCCTTGGAAGCGGCGTTTTTTCCACGCGCACGGCGCACTGCTTGAAGTTCGGCTCGCGCGAAATCGGATCGAATGCGCTCTGCGTCAAGCGGTTCGAATTCGCTTCCGCGTAATGAAACGGCATGAACACCTGGCCCGGCGCGACGATCTCCGTCACTCGCAATTCCACGCCATCCACGCGGCTTCGCGGCGAGATCACCGTCACGCGGTCGTGCGGTTTCAGGCTCAGCCGGCTCGCGTCCTTCGGATTCATCTCAAGCCACGCGCGCGGAGACATGCTCTCCAGAATCGCCACCCGCCCCGTTTTCGTGCGCGTGTGCCAGTGCTCCACCGTTCTGCCGGTGTTGAATATGAATGGATACTCGCCGCCCGGCTGCTCCGGAAACGGCTCGCACTCGACAGCGAAAAACTTCGCGCGTCCATCTTCGGTCGGGAATCGTCCATCTTCATACAAACGGCTTCCGCCCCACTGAATTCCGCCTTCGCGCTCGATCACTTCATATTCCATCGAGCTGTAATCGCAGAGCCGCCCTTTCGAAACGCGCTTCCATTCTTCGAATGCATCGCGCGGCTGATTCCAATTCGGAAACAGTTCGTCACGGACGCCCAGGCGCTCGGCGAGATCCAGGAAAATGTCGAAGTCCGGCTTCGCTTCGCCGGGCGGCTCGACAGCGCGATTCACTTTGCTGACGCGCCGCTCCGAGTTCGTGTACGTCCCCTCCTTCTCTCCCCAGATCGCCGCCGGCAGCACCAGCCCGGCGAGTTCGGTCGTCGGCGTCGGGTGAAACCCGTCCTGCACGACAAGAAACTCCAGATTCTCAAATGCCTGTTTCAACACATCGAAATTCGGAAACGAAACAACGGGGTTCGTCGCAATGATCCAAAGCGCACGGATCTTCTTCGCAACCGCCGCTTCGATAATGTCCGGATACGCCAGCCCCCGGGACGTTGGAATCCGGCTCGCGTCGATTCCCCAGATCGTCGCGAGTTCCTCGCGGTCATCCGCGCGGTCAAACTTTCGATAGCCTGGAAGACTCGACGTAAAGCCAGCTTCACGCGTGCCCATCGCGTTGCATTGCCCAGTAATCGAAAACGGAGCCGCGCCCGCGCGCCCGATATTTCCGGTCATCAGCGCCAGGTTGCAAATTGCGCTGACCGTCTCCGCGCCTTGCGTCGAATGATTCACGCCCATTGTCCATCCGACGAACGCGGCATTTGCGCGACCGTATAAAAGCGCGGTCCGGCAAATCAACTCTTCTTCAAGCCCGGTCACTCGCGCGACATGCTCCGGCGTGAACTTCTCCACGAACCGCGCGAAATCGTCGAAGCCGGTCGTATGTTGTTCAATGTAATCGCGCCGGACCAGCCCTTCGCGGATCAGCACGTACGCGATCCCGTTCAGCAGCGCGATATCGGAGCGTGGCTTCACCGGCAGATAAATATCCGCCATCATCGCCGTTTTCGTCACGCGCGGATCGGCGACGATCAACGCCGCCTCGCGGTTCCGCTCCAGCCGCTGACACAGAATCGGATGATTGTCCGCGATGTTCGCGCCGATCAGCAGGATCACATCGGCCTTATCGAGATCCTCATAGCAGCCCGGGGGCCCATCGCTCCCGAACGACCGTTTATATCCCGACACCGCGCTCGCCATGCACAGCGTCGTGTTGCCGTCGAAATTCTTCGTCCCGAAGCCGAGTTGCACTAGTTTCCCTAGCGCGTAGAACTCCTCGGTAACCAACTGGCCCGTGCTCAGCACGCCGAACGATTCCCGGCCGTTGCGCGCCTGCACGTCGCCGATGCGCTCCACCATGGTTCCTAGCGCTTCGTTCCACGTAACCCGCGTTAGCCGCCCATTTTTCCGCAGCAGTGGATAGAGCGCGCGGTTCTTCGCAGTCATCGTGTAGTGCTCGGATAATCCCTTTGGACAGAGCTTTCCGAAATTCACCGCGTGGTCCGGATTCGCGCGCACCGTCACTGCGCGGTTCTTTCGCAACCCGATCTGAATTCCGCAGCCAACCGAGCAGTAACCACACGTTGTCCTGACCCACCGGTCGGCAATCTTCGAAGAAGCTACATACCCAAACTTCGGATCGTGCCCATAGCTGTACTGCTCCGAAAGAATATCCAGACCCGCCAAACGCCTTAGGTTCATGCGGCTTCCTTGCGGAAAAATGCGGCGGGCATGTTCTTCGGAACCACCGACACGAAGAAGAGATAACGCGAGA
>Ga0134128_10008305_pt1 | contig 12507 bp, 10 predicted proteins | sample KB31754_FD_96462 | JGI IMG/M metagenome (GOLD analysis project Ga0134128, IMG submission 96462) | Terrestrial soil microbial communities with excess Nitrogen fertilizer from Kellogg Biological Station, Michigan, USA - KB3-175-4 | ecosystem: Environmental > Terrestrial > Soil > Unclassified ...
CGGAAATCGGTCACCTCGATGCCTTCGCTCACCAGGATGAAATCGAGCTCGATGCGCGGCACGCGCGCCGGGAATGACGGCAGGCCGGCGGAATTGGCGCTGCGCAGCCCCGCCGCGCGCATGAAGAGGTAGATCTCGTGCGTGCCCCAGAAGGTGTTGAAGTCGCCGGCCACGATGACGGGCTTCTTCGACTTGACGATGAGGTCGTGAAGCGAGCGCAACTGGTACTGGCGATGGCGGAACTTCAGCGACAGGTGCACGAGGAACACGCAGACGTTCTCGAGCTCGAGCTCGATGATGAGGCGCTTGATGCCGGCGTCGAAGTAGTGAAAGCGCTCCCCGTGCACGTGCGGCGCGGAGAGGAAGGCATTGCCCTGCTTGCGCACGATGGGCATGAGGTGGTTGATCGAGGAGGCGCCGTACTTGCACTGGAAGGTCGAGTAGTGCCCGAGCTCCGTGGCGATGGCTTCGGCCTGGTTCACCATGCCGGTGCGGATCGAGCCCGTGTCGACCTCGACCAGTCCCACGACGTCCGCTTTCTCGGCGCGCAGGAATTCCGTGATGCCCGCCAGGACCTTGCGATTGCTGCGCAGGTACCCGGCACCCGGCACCGGCAGGTGGAAGGCCGGGCCCGTGCCTGTGGCGTAGCGGATGTTATAGACGAGCAATCGCAACGTGAGGCGGTCCTGCGTGGCGGCAGGCCGGAAAAGGCCAGGCCAGAGGGTCGATTGTATTGCATATCGGCCGCGACCGCCGGAGGCCCCAGGGACGCAGGCGACGCTCGGGCGCGACAAAGCGGGCAGGCTTCGCGCCGGACGGCTCTTGTGCGAAACTTGGCCATATGTCTCAGGCCAATCCCATCCGCCTCTTCGTCACGCATGCCTGGGAGCCGGCCGACGACTACCTGCGGGTCTTCGAGTACCTGGAGAGCGCGCGGAACTTCTTCTATCGGAACTTCAGCGAGCCCGAGAAGCGCCCCTCGGGGGACAAGGAAGCCGGCAAGGAGGAGCTGCGCCGGCAAATGACGTCGGTGGAAGCCGTGATCGGCCTTTCGAGCCTCTTCGAGGGCCACCAGGACCTCGTGACCTTCCAGCTCCTCTACGCCCAGGCGAGTCAGAAGGCGGTGGTGCTGCTCAAGCCCTTCGGCACGCAGAAGCCGGTCCCGAAGGCGCTCGCCGACCTCGCCGACGAGGTGGTCGACTGGGATGAGCGCGCGCTGGTCGACGCGCTGCGCCGCCAGGCGCGGCACGAGGACACGGTGCGCTGGGACACGATCGAATTCAAGCTCGACTGAGCGGCTACTGCCAGCAGGTCGTGGTGGTGTCGGCGTTCGCGCTGTTCTGCGCCGCCTGATAGCCGGAGGAGTCCACCTCGAACGCGGCACAGTCGGTGTCGTTGGCCTGGGTGGTGCCGGCCACGGGGGTCGCCACGACTGAGAACGAGGGGGCGGCGACATTTCCGGCGTTGGGATCGGGAGCGGCGGCGGGGACGCTGACATTGACCGAGTAATAACCACTTCCCACCGTCAGCGGAAACGTGGCGCCCGCGCCCCCGTAGGCGAGGTTCTGCGGCGACGCCGTGAACCCGTTGTTGACGCTGAAATAGCGCTGCTCCCGGGTCGCGAGGTCGAGCAGCGCCGTCTTCGCGTCCGTACGGCGCGCTTTGCGCACATACGTTTGGTATGAGGGGACCGCGATGGCGAGCAGGATCGCCACCACCACCACCGCGATCATCAGCTCGATCAGGGTGAAGCCCGCCGCCCGCTCGAGCCTCGTTCGAGCTCCCATGCGCTTGACCTGCCTCATCATCGCAACTCCGTCCAGGTGACGCGGTGACCGCTGAAGGCGGCGGCCTTGATGGCCGAGGAGCCGAGCCCCCCACTGGATCCACCACTGAGGCTGAACGGGCCGCTCGCAGGCGCACCGCCGCCGCTCGTGCCGCCGCTGCCGTTGCCGGAGTTCGAGCTGACCGTCTGCGTGAGCAGCTGAGCGGAGCCGCCGGCGAGCAGAACGAAGGGCGTGCCGACGCCATTGATCATCTCGCCCGCCGCGCTCGCATCGCTGTAATTGGGGAAGAAGTTCTTGATCGCGCCGCCCGTGTCGATGGCCACCACGATCGTATCTCCGGTCTCCGTCGAGGCTGCGCAGCTCAGCGGCGAGTTATTCGGCGGAATCGTCGTGTTGACGATGAAGGCGCCGTTGTAGGTGAGCGGGTTGTAGATCACCTGCTCGCTGGCCTGGGGCAGTGCGATGTACCAGCCGTACTGCGGCGTCGTGGTGCAGCTGGAGAGATCCGCCCAGCAGACTGCGTGGCTCGTCCCGTCGAGGACGTACGTGCTGGCATTGAAGGTGAGTGTTTGCTGCTCGAGGGACGAGAGCGTAATGCTCGGCGTCGTGCTCAGGCTGTCATAGGACACCGAGTTCAATGCGTTCCAACTGGACATGTTGGAGTCCCAGATGCCGTAGAGATGCTGAGTGCCGCTCGCATACTGGGTCGCGGAGGTGAGGGTGAGCGGGATCTTGCGCCCGGTGCCGAAGTTGAGCAGCACCCGGGGGGAGCCCTGTGAGGGCAGCGTGAACGAGACGGTGATCTTGGTGCTGATCGGACTGCCGGCGGGATCGGTGAAAACCGGCGTCGCGGTCATGTGCCAGTTCGCCGGATTGCTGCTGGTCAGGTTGAGGCGCCATACATTCCCGAGGAGATCGCCCGCGTAGACGAAATCCGTGATGTGATCGCCGTCGAGGTCCGCGGCGCTCGGGGAGGAGATGCCGTCGCTCTTGCCGCTCTCTCCCGCGCTGAAATAGTAGAACGTCTTCGCGCCGCTCGTCTGGTCGACGGTCATGACGAAGATGCCGGCATCGCCGCTCGCGCTGCCGTACCCGTTGCCGAAGATGACCGCCCAATCGCCGTTGTGCAGGCGGCGGATTTCCGGCGTGCCGTAGGTATTGCCGAGATTCTGGCCGCAGTTCGACACGTTCTGGCAGCTGATGGTGGCGGCGGACCACTCGCCGATGACCGTGTTCTGGGGCGCGCTGCCGCTCTCACTGAAGGCCGACGGATTGGTCACATCGAGAGCGTAGATCGCGCTGCCGCCGGGGCCGAGCCCGCCGACGAGCCAGGTGTGCCAGGCGTTGCCGTAGAAGAGGTCCTCGGCATCGGGCGTGGCGTCGACGTAGAAGTTGTGAGCGTACTGCGGATTGGCGAAATCGAGAGCGGTATCCGCCGAGTCGTGTATGGTCTGCAGCACGGTGCCCGGCATGTAGGCGAGAACCTCCTCGCCGTCATTGGGTGTCGCCGCGTTGTTGACGAAATTGCCGTTGGAGTCGAACCCGCCGGCGCGGAAGCCGTGGACGAAGCCGTCATTGGATCCGGCGTAGACCACGTTGAGCCGCGTCTGCTCGTTCGAGATGTATTGCGGATAGGTGTTCGTGCCGTTCTCGGGATTCGAATTGGACGGGTAGAGCTTGTCCGTCCACACGATCGAGTACGGGGCGGAGGGCGGCCCCACCCAGGTGGGGCTGGAATCGACGATGTCACCGAGGACGCTCACGCGGTCGCGGAATTCGCCGGTGCCGGAGCTCGTGATCTCTTTGGTGCGGTCGCCGCGCAGGTAGCTCAGGCGATCGGACGTGTAGGGCGTCGCATCCCCCTGATCGAGGGTGTTTTGCTCCGCGGTCGAGAGCGAGCTCCACTCGAACGGAATGCCTTGCGATCCATTCCAGGTCAGCATGACCCTGCTGGCGGGGGATTCCGCCGTCATGCTGCCGCCGCCGGTGGTGGCACACGTCTGGCCGCTCGTCACGCCGGTGAGCACGCAGGACGCATCCCAGTTGGCGATGGGGTTGATGCTGACGACGTTCGTGCTGGCATCGAACAGCAGGTTGTTGCCGGTGAGCCGGCCCGCCCAGGTGGTCGGATAATAGTAGGCGAGGAACGCCTGGGTGCCGGTGGCGATCTTCGAGGCCTCCTTCTCGTTGACGCCGACGGAGGTGCTGGCGACGTTGGTCGGCTGCGCCTTGAAGCAGAGAATCTCGTGCACGTTGTCGCTGCCGCCGGTCGATCCCGCGAAACCGAAGCGGAAACTCGTGGGCAGGGGGCCGTTGTTGGCGGTGATGCTTTGATTGCTGATGACGGGCTGGTAGGCGCCGCCGTTGTAGCTGTAGGCAAGGCTGAGGAGGCCGTTCTGGGTGATCTTCAGGTCATAGGTGATCGGCTGAGCGTTGGGTCGGGTCTTCGCGCTCTCATTCGCAATCTGCAGGGCGCCGGTCAGGACTTTGTAGCCGTTCGGGATCGCGGGATAATCCATCACCGACGTGCCCACATTCGACCACGTCCCCTTGGAGGAGCTGTACTTCCACAAGGTGCCGGTCTTGCAGGTATCCTGGACTCCCGTGGCTGCGGCGCTGGTCCCGGCAATGCTGCCCGGGTAGTACGTCGAGTTCAGTGCGTTCAGGGAGTCCCAGTTGATGCTGCCGGCACCGCGCATCCCGATTCGATCGGGCTGGTAGCCGCCGCCACTGTAGGTATTGTCTCCGGTGGCCGACGTGCCGGACTCGCCCAGCGTATTGCTGACGCCATTCAAGAAGTTGCCGTACTCGTCGATGCCGAGGCCGAGGTAAGCTCCTGTGAGACCATCATAGTGCCGCGTGGTCCCGTCGGGGTGTGTCTTCGAATCGTTGTTCGCATTGGAGCAGGTGTAGCCGAGACTGCCGCCGAACGCGCCGACGTCGAATTTGCCGCTGTAGGGCGCGGAAACGCTGCCGTCCAGCAGGAAGAAGCTCATTCCGTCGGCGCCATCCTTGCCGCCGCCGCCTGAGTCACCGCGGTACGTCACCGTCTTGAACGTGACTTCGAGCCCCTCGTTGGAGGCGTAAGTGAAGTTCGAGATGATGCCGCCCGCCTGATTGTAGTTGGGGTATCCATCGGTAAAGCGCAGCGCTCCGTTGCCGGATGTGTCCGGCAGGGTGCCGCTGTAGCCGCCCACCTGCGTCGTCTCGGTATAGTACGGGTCGCCTACGCAGGCGGGAATGGTGCCGGTGCCATCGCCGGCCGTGAGGCACGCGCCGAGGTAGGGCGTCCAGTCGTAGCTCGTGGAGCTACCCGTGAAGTCCTCCGAGATGACGAGCTGCCCCCAGGCGAAGTTCGGCGCGAGCGCCGCGATCGCCAGGAGTATCAGGATGCGAAATCTGGGATTCATAGTGCACCTGTCAGGGGCAGCTGGCGCAGCCGTCGGGGCCGCCGACTTTGATTACGAAGGTACTCTGCACGATGGCGACTGTGTCCGAGTTCGTGCCGTAACCGTAGGCATCGATTTGATATACGTCGCCGCCCAGGCCCGCGTTCTGGCCCATGAAAGTGACGTAGAAGACGGGCGACGAAAAATACTGGTACTGCGCCTGCGGCCCGGTCTGGGTTGTATTGGCAAGCGTCTGGCTGAACTGCGTGAACTGCACGCCGGTGTTCCAGGGGATCTTGGTGAAGTCGGCCAGAGGCTGTGTGCATACCATGCCGGAGGCCGACGGGACGATGCCCGCCGCGCAGTCGGTCGGCGCGGGCGCGTTGCCGCTGACGAGCCACCACTCGGCCCACTGCTCGGCGCTGACGGCGGCGTTCACCGCGCGCTGCTTCTCGCGCGTATTGCCGGCGATCTGCTCCTCCGTGCCGAAGCCGTGGAACATGGCCACCGCGATGATGGTGATCACGAGCAGCAGGAGCAGTCCCGTGATGAGCGCGAAGCCGGCCTGCGCGGGCCGCCGGCGATGGCATTCGGGCGCGAGGCGGCGCGTCACGTGTTGACTCCTGCCTGATTCATCAAGGCGATCACGCGGATGAAGGTGATGGGTGGCTTCGTGCCGTCGAGCGGGTTATTGAATTTGAGTGTGACCTTCACGGCGCACACCGAGCCCCAATAGCCGCCGGCGGTAACCTGAGTCGCAGTGAGATAGCTGTCGACGCACGTGCCGTTGGTCGCAGTGCCGGTGTTGACGCCGTAGAGGAGGGAGATTGCCGGACCGTTGGCGCCCGTCGCGAATCCTCCAACGAGCTCCTCGGCCGCGCTGGTCTTGTTGCTCGCGGAATCCCAGACCTGGCAGGTGAGGTATCCGTTCGCGTCCACGGCGAGCGTATTGTCCCAGCTGATCTGGGGCGTGACGCCCGCGGTGTTCGTCTGGCCCAGGCAATTCATGATCGCGTCGGTGGGACCGGCCGCGTAGCGGACGCTGATGGTGTCACCTTGAGCGTTCGTGCCGGGAGCTACATTGGCCAGATTGTCCTGGGAATCCTGCGCCAGCGGAAAGTCCGGAGACGCGGGGAGCGCGGTCTGCGGATTGTTCGAGGCGGGTTGAGGTTCCGGAAAGTAACCCGCAGACTGGATCACGTCCGCGATCATCGTCATGGCGAGGCGCTCGTTGTCCTCGAGCTGCCCGAGGCTGGTCTCCGCCACGTAGGTGGACTTCGTGTTCTCGAAGATGAGGATCATGCCGGCAATCAGGAAGAGCGCGATCGCGAGCGCGATCATCATCTCCACGAGGGAGAAGCCGGCGGACCGGGCGGCAGGTCGGAGAATACGGGTCGGGGTGATCATGGCTCGACGTACAGCACGTAGGTCGGATTCTGGATGGCGGCGCTCGTGCCGGCGTTCTGCGAAGCGGCGGTGCTCGCTCCCTGCGCCTGGCTGTTGTTCATGCCGATCGCCTGCTCGCTCCACTGGATGGTGACCATGCAGTCGATCGGGTCGCTCGTATTGCAGGCGATGGTCGCCTGATCGCCGGGTAGGAGCTTGGAGAGCGCATCGGCCCATCTCTGCAGGTCATACCCGGCGACGGTCGGCCCGTCACAGGGGAAGTTGCTGGCGCAATCGACATAAGGCAGCACGGGTCCCGCGAAGCCGTTGGGACCCGCAGTGGTGATGCTTGGTGTGTCGCCGACGATGCTCACCACCAATCCGCTCGCATTGCTCGCGGCCCAGAAGCCGCGATTCACGTGCATGGAATCGGCGATGCTGTTCGCCTCCACGGCGGCAAGCGCACGCATGCCCGCGACGGAGGTGCTCGACAGGGCAAGGGCCTGCATCTTGGCAATGCCGAGCAGGCCCACGGAGAGGACGACGAGAGCGACGAGGACCTCGACCAGGCTGAAGCCACGGCCCCTTGGCCGTCGCGGCGAGGAGCGTGTCTTGCGGATGATCACGTGCAGCTCCCCCCGTTGTAGTTCATGGTCGTCGGCGCCCCGACGAAGGTGACCTGCAGGCAGCGCGTGAAGGAGGAACTGCCGGTGGAGTCGTGCAGGGTGAACATGACCCCGCCGTTCGGCAGATTCAGCCCGAATCCCTCGCGATTGAACTCCACGAAGCTGGTGGCCGGGGGGCCGTTCGCCTGCAGCGTGTCGGCGCCGGTGAAGGGCATCTCCAGGCGGATGACCGGAGTGGCATTCGACGGATTACCGGTGCCGGCGAAAATGATCCAGCCGGTGTTCCAGGTCGACTGTCCCGAGCAGGTGGCGTGGTCCTGCGAAGCGCAGATGGTGACGGTCTGCCCCTGCCTCATGGCCTCGGCCCGGGCGAGTTGCATGCTGCCGAGGAGATCGTTGATCTCCCCCGAGGTGCGGTTCGAGCTCGTGACGTAGCGGAAGGAGGGTATTCCGATGGTCAGGAGGATGGCCACGACGGACATGGTGACCACGAGCTCGATCAGCGTGAAGCCGCGCTGTCTCGAGCCGTGAACCCAGTCAGTTGGTGTCAGATGTCGCACGGGTCCTGTACCCATCAAGTCTCAGTGCGGCGGACTGTACTTGAACGAAAGCGGCGCTTCCCGCGAGATACGACAGTAATCAGGGCTCATCCGACCGGCGGCGCGTTCGGGCGGACGGGCGGGGCGCGGAATCGGGAAGGTGACGGCCGTCCTTGACAGGAGGGCGCCTGGTGTGAGCTATGGATCAACTTATCGACATAAGTTATTGATTTCGTTACCGTCCGCAAAGATTTTTCCGAAACGTGTCCGCGCTCTCCTGCTTCCGGGGGCCGCAGGCGTGGAATGCGTCACGGGCGAGTGGCGGCTCTGGCGATACGCTCCGGGGATGTGCGAGCGATATGTCATGCCGGATCAGGCGCTGGCCGAGCGCGAGCTCGCGCCGGAATGCACCTGGTGGCGGTTCACGGCGAGCTTCAATGTGGCGCCGTCGCGCTACGTGCCCGCCGTGCGACTGCACGAGCGCCGGTCCGAGGCCGTGATGATGCGCTGGGGGCTGATTCCCGCATGGGCAAAGGGCGAAGTCTCCGCAGGACAGTGGCTGCGACTCTCGTGCGTGGATCTCGAGCGCAGCCCGCTCTTCCGCGGTCCCTGGTTGAACGGCCAGCGCTGTATCCTCCCCTTCGCCGGCTTCTATACGTGGCGGTTGACGCCCGCGGGCCACCGTCAACCTTACTTCGTGCATGCCGACGGCCGGCCGGTGTTGGCCGTGGCAGCCATCTGGGATCGCACCGAAGGTGACGACGGTGATGTCATCGAGGGCTGTGCGATCCTCACGGTCCCTGCGAACGCGCTGGTCGCATCCATTCAGACGGCGACGCGAGAGATGCCGGCGATCCTGCGCGCCGAGGACTGCGAGGCCTGGCTGCATGCGACGCCCGCCGAGGCGCGCGCGCTGCTGCGTACGGCGCCCGAGGCCTTGCTGACGAGTCATGCGGTGAGCCCGCGAATCAACTCGCTGGTTTGCGACGATGTGGGCCTCGTCAGGGCGGTGAAGGAACCCGTATCCGCGCCCGCGCATGGCCGCGAACTGGCCCAGGCAGTTTGGTAAAACTGGCTCTTCTCGGCCGGCCCCGCTGGCGGCAGGCTCATCTTCTCATCACGTCCGGGAGGAGTCCGTGGATACTATTGTACCGACGCAGCGCACGACACTCGTGCGCCGTGCCGAGCGCGGCACTTACGACCGGCCGGTCGTGAATGCCATTCTGGACGAGGCACTGATCTGCCACGTTGGATTCGCCGTGGACGGGCAGCCGTTCGTGCTGCCTACGACGCACGCCCGGGTCGAAGATCGACTATACGTTCATGGCTCCGTCGGCGGGCGCATGCTGAAGACCCTGCGGCGCGGAGTGCCGATTTGCGTCACGGTGACGCTCCTCGACGGACTGGTGCTGGCTCGATCGGCCTTTCACCACTCCATGAATTACCGTTCCGTGGTGATTCTGGGTACGGCGAGAGAAGTCGAGGATGAATCCGAAAAGCGTCATGCGTTTGATGCGTTGGTCAACCACGTAATGGCTGGACGCACTATGCAGACGCGGCCGCCAAGTGCGCAAGAGCTGAGGGCGACCTCCGTCCTGTGTCTTCCGATCGAAGAGGCATCGGCCAAGGTCCGTACCGGCCCACCGATCGATGACGAGAGCGACTACGCGCTGCCGTATTGGGCGGGCGTGCTTCCGGTCCGATTGGAGGCACAGACTCCCATCGCCGATCCCCGTTTGCCCCCCGGGATTGCGGTCCCGGAGGGCATGCTGGAGTATCGACGATAGCGCTGCTACGGCCCTGCGGTCGTCCTCGCGCGTAGAGCCCGCTGCGCGAGCGCGGCCAGCGCTTCCAGGTGGGCGCGCTCGACTTCGTTCGCCGCGAGCGGCGCGCCGGTGGTTGCGTTGTGAGCCAGGTTCTGCAGCTCGAGCCGCGCGAGCGCCTGTGCATCGGATGGTGCCTGCTTCGCGGGGGCGATCCACATCTGCGACAGCAGGGTTGCATATGAGGTCTGCAGGTTTCGCCGGATGAGGCCGTCACTCCTGCCACCGGAGGCGACGTCCCCGAAGATGGCCGATTGAGTCCAATCGAAGAGATCGGCGAGATTCATGGTCTTGCCGTCGGCATACCTCGTGGACATGTCATCGAGGCGCTCGAGCCGCAGAGGGGAGAAAAGGGCGTGCAGCGTTGCGAGCTGCGCGTTGCCGACGATCTGCGCCACCCCGACGTCGTGGCGCGGCGCCGGCTGGTAAGCCCATTTCCCGCCACCGTTGAGGGATGAGTCTTCCGAGTAGGTCAAGGTGGTGAGCACGCTCGGGTTGATGTTCCACGCCGAGTCCGAGAAGAGCTGCTCGCGCAACGCATTCCACGCGCTCTGTTCCAGAGCGAGCGGCACGGGTGTCAGCGGCGCGCTGGCATCCGGGTCGCCTTTGAGAGAGCGCGAGAGATATTCGCCGCCGATGACATCGGCCGTCATCGCCGAGCACCGCAAATCCAGCTGGAACGGCGCCGTGAAAGCCGCGCGAGCCTGGTCGTACGGCTTACCGGCCTCCGGGAAGCGCTGGTTGACCGTGTTCATCAGGTGGTGCATCAGCGTTTCCTGCTCGGCGCACCACTGCAGCGGCTCGTTGGTGAGATCCCACGTCCGGACCCGCGGGTCGATCGAATGGCCGTTCCCGAAAGAGTCGGCGTCCTCATCGCTCGCGAAGCGATAGTAGGGGTCGGCCCACTTTGACGCCCAGCGCTGCAGGGTCGGCCGCTGCTGCGATGGGGTGCCGGGAATGAATCCGTAGCCGTACTGGATGGCGTAATAATCGTAGGGGCCGAGGACGAGCTGGACGTAATCGCCCTGCGCCGTGCCTTTCGGCCAGATGTTGAACGGGAGATATTCCATCACCGAGCTGGCGATGCCGTTCTTCGCGGTGAAGTCCTTGCTCTGCAGGTTGGCCGCGGTGTAAGCCATCGAGCCGATGAAGTTGTGCTGCAGACCCATGTCGTGTCCGGACTCGTGCAGCACGATGTACTGGATGAAATCGTCGGTGAACTGCCGCTCCGCGGCGGCGGTATCGGGCAGGCCGCGCGCGGGGGCGATCACGTATTTGTAAGTCTGTCTTCCGATCATGCCTATGGCGGCATCGAAGTTCACGCCGACGTTCAGCTCCTCGCCGCTGCGCGGATCCGTGATGAGCAGCGCCTCCGCGCCATAGGCCGGTGAGCTGCTGTCGATCCAGCGCACCATGTTGTAGCGAATGTCGTCCGGATCCCAGCCTGGCGTGTGGGGCTGATCCTGGACTGCAATGGCGCCCTTGATTCCAACTCGCTCGAAGGCCTGATTCCAGGTGAGCAGGGCTTTGCGGACAGTATCGCGGTATTCCGCCGGAATATCATCGCTCAGGTAGAAAACGATCGGGTGTGTGGCTTCGAACGAGTCCGCCGACGCCCGCTTGCCGAAGTTCCAGCGCGTGATGTAGTGGAGGCTGCGCTTCAGCTCATCGTCGGTCGTGAAGTTCATCAGCGGCTGCGAGAAATACCCGACCCGCGGGTCGTAGATTCGGGGAACGTAGCCGTCGCTCGGCGCGGCGATCAGGTTGTAAGTCATCCGCACCTCGACGTAGCGCGAATCGGGCGCATTGTCGATCTCGGTCGATTCCGGCGCGACCCAGCTCTGATCGACGCGCAGCATGTCGTTCAGCGGAAAGGCTTTGGTCTGCAGGAAGAATGTCCGCTTGGGGTCGAGGTGATACTGGTGGGTGGGCTTCTTGTCACTTCCATTGATCGCCGCGGCGAGATCGGCGATGTCTTCCAGAAAGGTGTCCGCCGGGATGACGACGTGCGTCTTATCCTGGGCGGAGATCGGGACGACGTCGATGACCGAGTTCGGCAGGGACCGGCGCACGCCCGTGGCCTGCGGCGAGCCGGGGCTCGTGACGGTGTAGGTGTTCGGCCAACGGATGACGATTTTGTCGTCGACGCGCTCGAAGTGCAGGATGCGCGCCGGCGCCACGTAGGGCTCGCCTTGCGCCGGCCCGAGTCCGCCCAAACCGCTCGAGGGCACGGAGGTCTCGATGAAGTCCTTGCCGAGCTGCGAGGGCTCGAGGGAGAGATAGACTTTCCCCTCCTTCCGGATGATCGGAATCAGCCCGGGCAGGATTTTGGCGCCCTTCACGAACTCGGCGTAGGGTTTTGGCGGCGCGGCGGGCGGCTTTGCCTTATCGGCGGGCTTCTTGGCGGGCGAGGTGGCCGCCGCATCCGGCTTTTTGGCAGGCGTATCGGCCGCCAGGGCCGGCGCGAGGAGGACGGCTGCCGCCAGGAAGAATGCAAGCGACGATGCACGAGCGTTACGCACTGGTTTCTCCTGTCAAAAGCTGTCCAGATTTCGGCTGTGCGCGCAGGGAACGGGCCGGAATTAGATCGGGCCGGGTGCGGGAGGTCAATGCCGTTGGTCGTCCTGCACAGGCAAGCCATCGCATGGGTCGCCGCCCTCCCTCGGGGGAGGCCGCCGGCCGAGACCGCGCCTCTCCCGGGGGGGCGCCGCGGCGCGGTTTGACGCTCCCCGAGGCGTTATTATACAATCGTCCAATAGTAGGATTTGCCGGCTCCGGGATACCTGCCATGAATGTCGCCAGCCGCAAGCTGAAGAACCTCGCCCCCGTCGATGCCAACGAGGAGGGGCTCAGCCTGCCGGCGTGGATCTATCACGATCCGGAGTTCTTCGAGCTCGAGCAGCGCATCGTCTTCCGCACCGCCTGGCAGCTCGTCTGCCACCTGAACGACATTCCAC
>Ga0134128_10008306_pt1 | contig 12505 bp, 8 predicted proteins | sample KB31754_FD_96462 | JGI IMG/M metagenome (GOLD analysis project Ga0134128, IMG submission 96462) | Terrestrial soil microbial communities with excess Nitrogen fertilizer from Kellogg Biological Station, Michigan, USA - KB3-175-4 | ecosystem: Environmental > Terrestrial > Soil > Unclassified ...
ACTCGTACGATTCAGGAAAAATCGTGCGGTTCTCGCTACCGGGTATCGAGCTGACGAGACGGCCCGTTTCCCTAGAGATGTGAGACGCCAGTGGTGTAGCCGTTGGGGCACGCGCCTTCATCGGGCAATTATGCGGGCTGGTCTTACGGGAATCGGAGGGCTACTTCTGGTTTGCAAGATGCTCGAGCGAGACCCTCTGGCGCCGATGGCGTCGTCTGCAGGGCGCCTTATTCGGATACCCGGGACTTTCCTGTCCTTGCAGATGTGCAAAAGTCCGGCACCCGCTGAGGGGTGCCGGACTGTTGTCGGGTCGGTCTGGGGATACCGGGCCGCGGGGCTCCGAGAGTGCGGTGCGGCTTAGAAAGGATCCGCGGGTGCCTCCACTTCGGGCTGGGGATCCGAGAGGGTCTTCGGGACGGTGTCCTCGAACTGCGGGAGGGCGTTCAGGTACTCCACCACCGAATCCGTGGACTCTACGTCACCGAATTTGTTGTCGATGTCGTAGAGGTTCCACTGCACGACGCCCGGGACACGGTCGCCGATGGTCTCCCTGGGGATGATCGGGCGGAAGCCCTTCGCGATCGCGTCCTCGACGGTGTGGCGCACGCACCCGGCCGCGGTCGCGCCGGTCACAATCAGGGTGTCGATGCGGTTGGAGGTCAGGAAAAGTTCGAGGTTTGTCCCTGGGAACGCCGAGGCGCGGTTCTTCTGGATCACGACCTCGCCTTCTGCGGGCGCGATGCGGTCATCGATCTGCGCCCAGTAGGAATCCGCCGGAAGCGTCTCCGTGGGGATCTTCGAGTACCACAGGCCCATGTCGTTCGTCCCGGAGGTGGCGTCGCGGTTGCGATACACGTTCGTGGTGTAGAAGACCGGGACCCCCTTGGCGCGCGCGGCCTCGTTGATCCGCTGCACGTTCGGGATGATCGTCTCCATGCCCGGGCAGCTGAAGGGGTGGCCCGGACGGGTCCAAGCATTCGCGAGGTCGATGTGGATGACGGCGGGGCGGTTGCCGTAGCCGATCCGACGCTTGAAACCGCGCTCATTGTAGATGCTGGTTCCGGCTTCGAACGCTTCTTCCAGCACTGCTGCAAGACGGGCTTCGATGTCGTTGAACGTCTCTGTCATTTCAGTCATGGTTCTCTCCACTCTCTCGGCTATGGTGTTTCTAGCATAGCAACTGGGTTGCTGTAGTTGATACTGTAGCGCACGTATCGGCCCAGCACCAGAGATGCGCAGAATCTGAGTTTCCATCGGACCAACTGTTCGGTGGGGTGCGAGCATCGACGAGTGCGTCACTCCGGCGGCCTGGTAAGGGCCGCTTTGCGGCCGCAGCGCCACGGCTGGTCACAATCCGAGCGAGAACAGTACTGCCTGCCCGGGGGAGGGAGTGTCGGTCGGAGCGAACAGCCTTCGGGCGACGTTCCGCCCCGCCATGATCAGCAACCCGGCAGCAAAGTTGGTAGACGGCCCCAGCAGAAGGCCGACTGGTTCCAGGATTGGCCACCCGTCAGCGCCATGGCGATCGGCGAGCCGCCAATGGTGGTCGCCACTTGGCCGGCGCCGTTGATGACGGACCCGCGTGTCGCCCGGGCATGCACCAGGTAGCTCAATCATCCGCATGGTCGGGCTGCCCGGGGGGTATCGGTGTCGACAAGCGCATCACCGGAGCGCTTGCCGGCGGGCTGACGTGGACCACGAAAAGATTCTCCTGGAACGACGCGCCCATTTTAGCCGACTGAATGCTGTTGGGGACACTCACTGAGTCGCGCATGGTGCATCAGCACCAGTCGCAGGGCGGGAAATAGTCTTGAAGGGAACTTCTTGTTTGTTGCTGAGAAAGCAACTACATTTATCTCCTAGAGACACAAAGGAGATCTGCATCACACTTGAGCTTGGACTTTTACAGGAGTCTTCCGGGGTCCGCGTCACTTCCAAGGAGTTAAGACATGAGTCAGGGCCTCAACGCCGAGCTGAACGAACTGGACTTGAAGCGCCGCGAGGCCGTCGGAGACGGGTACCGTCGTCTGGAACTCCTTGGACATCAACTCCACGTTCAATGTCGTTGGATCACTCTTGAATATCACCGAGTACCTGAACCACGTACGCAAGTTCGACGAGACCAGTACCCCGTAGAACCTGCACACATCCGCACCACGCCACGCGGGTGCCGGCACCACCGTCGGCACCAGCTCCACACTTCCTCACCCGGCCGATATGCATTCTCCCGGGAAGAGAACGTTGAAACACAACGCACGTGCCTTTCGGGCACCCCACTCCGGGAGAAACAATGCAATCTGCAATGACCTCATCGCCTGTCCCGTCCAGTCCCGCCACGCTCCGCAAGGTCACCATCGCGGCAGCGGCCGGCACGGTCGTGGAATGGTTTGACTTTGCCATCTACGGTTTCCTCGCCCCCATCATCGCCAAGGTATTTTTCCCTGGCGAAAACCACATCGTTGGGCTGTTGCAAACTTTCGCGGTATTCGCCGTCGCCTTTGCCCTGCGCCCGGTGGGAGGAGCATTCTTCGGGATGCTCGGCGACCGGATCGGCCGCAAACGCGTGTTGGCCCTGACGGTTATGCTCATGTCCGGCGCCACGGTGGCCATGGGTATTCTCCCCGGCTATGCAACCATTGGCGTGTGGGCCGCCGTGTTGCTGACGCTGGCCCGAAGCCTTCAGGGATTCTCTGCCGGTGGGGAATATGCCGGTGCCGTCACCTATGTAATCGAACACGCACCGCCCACACAACGCTCCCGGTACAGCAGCTGGATGCCCGCCGCGACATTTGGCTCCTTCGCCGTGGCCGCCCTGCTGTGCTACCTGCTCACCGCAAACCTCTCCACCGAGGCCATGAACGGATGGGGCTGGCGAATCCCCTTCCTGGTGGCAGGACCCATGGGCCTGGTGGCCTTCTACATCCGGCGCCGGCTCCAGGAAAGCCCGCTGTTTGCCGAAATCGCGGACGAGTCCAAGACCACCCACGCCCGCCTCGGAACCACCCTGCGCCAGCAGTGGCGCCCCATGTTGACACTGGGCGGCTACATCAGCCTCACCGCCCTGTCCTTCTACACGTTTTCCACGTACATGACCACGTTCCTGCGCGAGGTGGTCCTGCTGCCAGCGGACCAAGTCCTCATGACAAATGTGGCCGCCCTGGCCTTTGCCGCTGGCCTGTCCCCAGTGCTGGGCCGGGTGTGCGACAGGGTGGGCCGCAAGGCCATGATGACGGCGTCGTCCATACTGCTGGGCGCCCTCGCGGTGCCCGCCTACCTGCTGGCCAGCCAGGGCGGGCTGGCCAATGCCTTCCTCGGCCAGATCCTGCTCGCCACAGGTGCAGTGGCAGCGAACGTCGTCACCGCAGTCCTGCTCTCCGAGGTCTTCCCGACCGCGGTGCGCTACACCGCCTCCGCGATCACCTACAACGTCAGTTACGCCGTCTTCGGCGGCACGGCGCCGTTCGTAGCGACGTTCCTGATCGCCACCACCGGCAACAAACTAGCCCCCGCCCTGTACCTGACCGTCATTGCCGCCGGAGCACTCATCGCAACGTACCTGATCCCGGAGACATCCAAGCGCTCCCTGTCCGAAGGGCCCTTAACACCCAAGGCCGCAAAAACGGCCAGGGCCCGAACACACTAGGGCACGGTGGCCACCAGCAACGGCGTGGAATACTCAAGTGAACGGAGTTGCGATTCTCTTGATCCGTGAAGGCTGGCTACAGGCCCACCAAGCTGCCCGTCGGCAATAAGGACTACGGCAATACGTCTCACACCGAATTTGGGGGTCACGCTTCAAGCCCTTCATGGTCACGAACAAGGGGCGGGTTGGGGAATACTGAGCCCTATCTGTGGACAGCGTTCTTCAGAATTGACGGGACAATTCAGCGCGGTAAATCGGAGCTTGCGAGAGTTGTGTAGACGACTTCGGACATTCTGTGCACTCGACTTCTGAAAATGACATCTGCTGTGAATCACAGCGCTATTTGGCGTCATTCTGAGCTATTCGGACTCAGGCAAGAGGGAACATGTCGTCTTCCAGAGTTGATTGCACACGCTGCCGTGGCCGGGAGCCGAATGCGGACGGACTCCGCCAGGGAAGGTTGCGCCAGGGAGATGGCAGGGCTGTGTTGCCGTCGCGCAGGAATCTTCCGTGTCTTCGCCCGGACTGCGGCATATGATGACCAAAGAGTGGCGGGATTGGTTAGGCAGCGCGAAAGGATGCAGATGGCGGGCAGGCCGAGGCAGGACGAGGGGCAGGTCCAGGGAGCTGCGGCCTCGCTGCTCAACGGTCTTGCTGTATTGGAAGCCTTTTCTGTTCAAAAGCCCGTTCTTGGTGTGACTGAGGTTGCTCAGCTGGTGGGCCTCCACAAGAGCACTGTGTCACGCATTCTTGGCGGTCTAACTGAAGCTGGATATGTCCAGAGGGATGAAGAGACGGGCCGCTATAAGCTCGGACTGGGCCTCATCGCGCTGTCCGGCCCTTTACTGGCAGACCTGGATGTCCGCCGTGCTGCAGTTCCGTATTTGGAGCAGTTGACCGAAAGCACGAAAGAGACCAGCGCAATCTCGGTCTGGAATGGCCATGAGGCCATAGTCGTGGAGCAGGTTGCCAGCCCGTATCAGGTCAAGCACACTGCCGCCATCGGAACCCGGTACAACAAATTCGAGAGTTCCTCGGTGCGGGTCTTCCTGGCGGAGCTGGCCCCGGCCCTGGCGACCGGACTGATCGAATCCGGGCGGATACTACGCACGGCCGAAGACGGGTTGCCGTTGGACCACACGGCCCACCTGCAGGACGTTGCACGTCTGGCATACGCCGTCAATGACGGTTCGACTGCCGAGGAGGAGTTTGGGGTCTCCGCTCCGGTCCGGGATTACCGAGGCAAGGTGGTTGGGTGCATTACTGCATCGGCCCCGCGTTCCCGCGTGCTCAAACAGGCCTCAAGGGAGACTCTGGTTCAAGCCGTACAAAATTCTGCCACGAAAATATCCATTCGCTTGGGCTGGTCGGCCGCGATCTGATCCCTGGGAAGGAATCAAACCTGGCAGTCACCGTTTCGACAACGAATCCGACCGGGTCAAGCGTACGGAACTTCGCTTCCCGGCCGGTTCAGCCAACGCTTTGCGGGCGAATCGACGACCTTTTTGCCAGCCGAGCCCTGCTGGAACTATCAGGTTCCAGGAACTGCGCAGTTCCGGAGAAGGGCGGTCTGGCGGAGCCAGCATCGCCGCGTCTTCGGTTCCGGTGAGGCATTGGCCATGACGATCGATCTGGTGTCGGTCATGGGCTGGCGGACCGCCGAGGAAAGCGGCTCGCAGACCAGCCGGATGCTGCCCGGGCTTCAGTCGCGGCCTTCGCCTCGCCTTGGCTGCTGGAGGTAATGGTGGCGGTTGCTTCCCCGGGGGAGCCGTAGTGGCAGTCAGTGCACTGGCGTTGCTTCCCCCGGCCGGCTGCCCAGCCGTGCCGACACGCGTTCGGCGGCCTGTAGCACGGCGTCGCGCAGGATGGACTGACTCCGTTGGTGCTGCACTCGGGAGCGGGGCGCGCTGGCTGTGATGCAGCCGACGACGGCGCCCCGGTAGTCCCGAACAGGTGCGGAGATACCGTATTCCTCGTAAGTAGTCTCGCCGTCGTTGACGGCGAAGCCGTGGTCCCGTACGTCGGCCAGTCGTTGGTGGGCAGGGTCCTCGAGCCCTCGGTATCCCTCTTGCAGCACAATCCGGCCGGCCAGAAGGCGGTCGGTCTCCTCCGGTGGCAGTTCGGCTAGGAACACGCGGACTGAGGAGCTTGCGAACTTGTTGTACCGGGTGCCGATTGCCGCGCTGTGCTTGACCTGGTGTGGGCTGGCTACCTGTTCCACGACGATCGCGTTGGTGCCGTTCCAGACGGCGATCGCGGCCGTCTCAGCGGTGGCTTCGGTGAGTTCTTCGAGGTGGGGTAGGGCGGCACGGCGGACGCCGAGTTCGGCGAGCAGCGGTCCGGCCAGGCCGATCATCCCGAGTCCGAGACGGTACCGTCCGGTATCGTCGTCGCGCTGGACGTATCCGGCTTCATCCAGGCCGGTGAGCATCCGGGAGACGGTGCTCTTGTGCAGGCCGACGAGCTCGGAGATCTCCGTGACGCCCAGGAGGGATCTCCTGGCGACGGAGAAGGCTTCGAGGACCGTTAGACCGTTGAGCAGCGAGGCTGCCGCCCCTTGCGGTTTGTCAGTGGTGGTTTGTGGGTCCAGCATCAGTTCTCCCTCTTCAGGCGCTAGCGCAGTCGGCCGTAACAATCATCGTACGGTGTGCCCCATCGACCTCTGGCCGGAGGCTGAATCGCCACCCGCTGCGGGCACGCCACAGCGCGGCCCAGAAAATCCAGGACCGCGCCGTGGTGCGAGGTGAGGATCCGATCAGGCCACGGGGGCGGCCGACGCGGCGCTTGAATCCGCGCTTGTGGTACTCCTTCGTGTAGGCCTGGAAGACCTTCTCCAGCAGGCTCGCGAGTTCGGCCTCAAGCTGCTCGTGGTTGTTCTCGGACATGATCGTGACTCCTTTCTACCAATAGGGGCAACGTCTATGGGGTGGACCAAACAACGGGGTCCGGGGATTCCCTCTCAACTAGATTGTTGCTATGTCATCACGGTCATTGCTGTTTGCGCAATGTACAGCCCCCTTTTGGCGGTTTAGCAGAAATTCCTCCCCGCCTCCGCGTGGCCCGCGGGCGCCCTGGAGGAGGTTTTTGGAAGGCCAGCAACTCACCAACAGCGCCTGCAGAGGGTTGAGCGGCGAGGGTCTTTGTCTGAACCAATGAAATGTCCGACAAGAGGTCGGGGGCCGTGCCCTTACGTACCCGTCGTATTCGGAGTGGATGCAGAAGGGGCGTTTCAAAAAAGATCCGTTAGGTATTGCATGTTGCTCCCATGGGAACTAGATTGCTTACTAAGCAACCATGTGAGCCAAGACACATCGGATTGTGGGACCGGACCCCCGGCCCAGCGGACTCGAGTTCCAATCCCCGGTCAGAGCTGATCGGCCGAGCGGTCCCGTCCTTCCCTTCAACATAGTCCTGAACCCAACTTCCGAAAGGACCCCAGAATGAAGCGCATCGGAGTAGACGTCGGCGGCACCTTTACCGACTTGTATTTTTCGGACGACGACCAGCGCATCGCCGTTGTGGAAAAGGTTCCCTCCACCCCGCACGACCCATCCGAAGCCGTGATCAACGGCATCAAGATGCTCTGTGAGAAGGCCGGAGTCTCGCTTTCGGAGATTGACCAGCTGGTGCACGGGACCACGGTCGCCACGAACACTGCCCTGACGCACACCGGTGCGGAGGTCGGGATGATCACCACCGAAGGTTTCCGGGACATCCTGCACATCGCCCGTCACAAGAAGCCGCACAACTTCTCCCTCCAGCAGGATCTGCCGTGGCAGACCAAGCCCCTGATCAAGCGCCGCCACCGGCTCACCGTCAAGGAGCGCATCACGGCACCGAACGGCGACGTCCTGGTTCCCCTGGACGAGGACGAGGTCCGTGAGCGCGTTCGCGAGCTGAAGGCGGCCGGAGTCGAGGCCATCGCCGTATGTCTGCTGCATTCCTACCTGAACCCCGCCCACGAGCAGCGGATCGGGGAGATCGTCAACGAGGAATTCCCCCAGGCATACCTGTCCCTCTCCAGCGAGATTGTGCCCCTGTACCGGGAGTATGAACGGTTTTCCACCACGGCGCTCAATGCCTATGTCGGACCCCGGGTCTCGCGTTACCTGGACCGGTTGCAGGAGCAGGCCGAAGGCCTCGGTTACAAGCGGGAGATCCTGTTGATGCAGTCCTCCGGCGGTATGGTCCCGATCAAGGAGGCTGCCAAGCGGCCCGTCACACTGATGATGTCCGGACCGGTCGGCGGACTGATCGGCGGCATGTGGGCCGGTCGTCAGTCCGGCTTCGAGAACGTTGTCACGCTGGACATCGGTGGTACCTCTGCGGACATCGGGGTGGCTTACCAGGGTGAACTGCGCATGCGTCACCTGCTGGACACCAAGATCGGCGACCACCAGGCCATGGTTCCCATGGTGGACATCGACACCATCGGTGCCGGCGGCGGCTCCATCGCATATGTAGACGCCGGCGGGGTCTTCCGCGTCGGTCCCCAGTCGGCCGGCGCCGTTCCGGGCCCGGTCTGTTACGGCCGCGGCGGTACGGAGCCGACGTCGACCGACGCCCAGATGCTGCTGGGCCGCATGCGCCCTGACCGCGTCCTGGCAGGCTCGGGTATGGATCTGGATCTCGAGGGTGCCCGTAAGGCGATGGAAGGTCTCGCGGAAAAGCTGAACATGTCGGTGGACCAGGCCGCCCTCGGCGCCCTGCAGATCCAGAAGTTCGGCATGACCCAGGCGATCGAGCAGAACTCCGTTCGCCGCGGCTACGACCCGCGGGACTTCACCCTCGTCGCCGCCGGCGGCGCCGGCGCACTGTTCGCCTGCGAGATCGCCGCGGAACTGGAGGTTCCGAAGGTCTTGATCCCGGCCCACCCCGGCATCATGGCTGCGACGGGCCTGCTGGCCACCGACGAGAAGTACGAGTTCGTCGCGACCAACCGGTTCACGTTCGCGAGCGCGGACCCTGCCGCCATCCAGGCCTCCTACGAACAGCTGGAGCGCGACGCCAACGCCCAGCTCGATGCCGAGGACGTGCCAGCCGAGCGCCGCAAGCTTGAATGGCTCGCCGACGCCCGTTACGAGGGCCAAGGATACGAGATCCGCTTCACTGCCCCCGTGGGGCCGGTAAACCAGGCCTGGTTGGAGAAGGCTGAGGCAGCCTTCCACGACGCTCACTTCGAGGAGTACGGCCACCGCTTCAAGAACGGCACGGTGGAAGTCATCAACATCCGTGTTGACGCCAGCGCTGTCATGGATGACCTGCCCACGCCGGAAGCGACGAAATCCGGTTCCCTCCAGGACGCCCTGGTGGTAATCCGCCCGGTGACCTTCGAGCAGGATGGCAAGCCGGCCACGTTGGAGACGAGCTTCTATGACCGGGACAGGATGGGCGTGGGAATCACCTTCACCGGTCCGGCGATCATCGAGCAGTACGACTCCACGACAGTTATTCCTCCGGGATTCTCCGGAGCGGTGGATTCGGCCGGCAACCTTGTCATCGACTGCCCGGCAGTCACCCAGAGTGCCGAGAAGCTGGCCACCCCAATCCTGATGCGCGTCATCGGCGGCGCCCTGAACTCCGCGGCCAAGGAAATGGCCTCGGTGCTGTTCCGCATGGCCTATTCCTCAATCATCCGCGAGTCCGAGGACCTCGGCGCAGGGTTGTTCGACAAGGACGGCAACGTGCTGGCCGAGTCCGACTCCACGCCAATGTTCATGGGTTCCATGCCCAAGATCGTCAAGGGCGTGATCTCCGTCCTCGCCGACGACATCCACGAGGGTGACATCATCTTGCACAACGATCCGTATCTGGGCGCAACGCACTCTCCCGACGTGGCGATCATCGAACCGATTTTCCACAACGGGGAACTCGTCGGCTTCGCCGGGGCCTCGGGCCAGCTGATCGACAACGGTGGTGCGTACTCCGGACTGATGGTGGACATCCAGGACATCCAGTCCGAAGGCACCATCTTCCGGGCCGTGAAAATCTGCGAGAAGGGCGTCCGCCAGGAATCGCTGATTCGGCACATCCTCAACAACACCCGCACACCCACCTCCAACGAGGGCGACTTCCAGGCCATGATCGCCGCCTGCGAGCTGGCCAAGACCCGCTACCTCGCTCTCATCGACCGCTACGGCTTCGGCGCGGTTCGCGACGCCGGCCAGAGCTGGATCGACTACTCCGAGCGGATGCTGCGCCAGGAGATCGCCAAGATTCCGGACGGCGAGTACGGGCCCGAACTGGGCTACCTGGACGACGACGGCCGCAACTACGGCAAGAAGCTGCCCATCGCGGTGAAGGTGATCGTAAAGGGCGACGAGATCACCTACGACCTCACCGGGTCCTCCGAACAGGTGCCCACCGCCTACAACTGCGCCTTTGAGGGCACGACGGTCTCGGCATTCACCTTTATCACCCGCATGATATTCCTGGACGAGGTCGCCTTCCCGGTGTTTGTGCCGCAGAACGAGGGCATGCTCAAGCCGTTGAAGGTGATCGCCCCGGAGGGCACCATTTTCAACCCTACGTACCCGGCTGCGACCTTCTCGCGGTTCTCCCAGGTACAGCGCGCCGTCGACCTGGCCCTGCGGGCCCTCGCCCCCGTCATCCCCGAGCGCGTCACCGCCGGCAACTCCGCCCACATCCACTTCATCTCTTACTCCGGATGGGACCAGAAGCAGGGCGAGTACTGGGTCTACCTCGAGGTCAACGAGGGCTCCTACGGCGCCCGCGCCACCAGCGACGGGCCGGACTCCGTGGACAACCTCATCGCCAACACCCGCAACAACCCGATCGAGGAGCTCGAGTGGCGGTTCCCGATGCGCACCGACCGTTATGAACTGCGTTCCGAGCCGGCGGCGGCCGGCGAGTTCCGCGGCGGCATCGGCATCGTCCGGGAGAACACGTTCCTGACCGACACCGCGATCACCTGCGAGGGGGAACGCCACGAGTCAGATGTTCCGTGGGGCGCCTTCGGCGGCCACGACGGCCTCAACGGCTCGCTCGTGAAGAACGTCGGTCGGGCTGGCGAGGAGCACTGGCCGTCCAAGGTCACCGGTCGTCAGCTGCTGGCCGGCGACTCTCTCCAGATCACCGTGCCTAGCGGTGGCGGCTTCGGTGACCCGCACAAGCGGGACCCGCTGAAGGTCCTCGAGGACGTGCTGGACGGCTTCACGACCGCCGAGGCGGCCACCCGAGACTACGGCGTGGTCCTCAGGGAGGTCAACGGCCAGCTCACGGTCGACCTGAAGGCAACCGCCGAACGCCGCGAGGTTTTGGTCTCCGAACTCAGCTCGGCAATCTGAGACCGGAGCAGCAGTGAGGGGCGGTCTGGGGGCCAGCGAGTGACTCTGGCCTCGAGGCCGCCCCTTCGTTTTGTCCCCATCGCATCCTCATCACATCGCCCAACCATCCCCGTGACTTAGGAACCGTTATGTCCACTGCCCCAACCTTTCAATTTGTCGAGTCTGATGTCAGGCCCAAGGACGTCCGACTGGCCACCTGGATTTGCTTCTTCGCCTGGACGTTCGCCGTCTATGACTTCGTCCTATTCGGCAACCTGCTGCCGAAGCTAGCCGCAGACCTCGGCTGGAGGGCGGCCCAGTCCACGGGGATCAATACCTGGGTGACCGCCGGCACTGCACTCGTGGCCTTCGCAATCGGCCCCATCGTCGACCGGATTGGCCGCCGCAAGGGCATCCTGATCGCCGTGGCCGGTGCCGCCGTCGCCTCCCTGCTGACCGCCACTGTCGGCTGGGTCGTCGGCATCGCCGCCGGCCTGGGGATCGTTTTCCTGGTGCTCGTGCGTTCCCTTGCCGGCCTCGGGTACGCCGAACAGGCCATCAACGCGGCCTACCTCAACGAGATGTTCGCCCACAGCCACAGCGATCCCGCCAAGGCCCGCCGCCGCGGACTGATCTACTCGCTCGTCCAGTCCGGCTGGCCGGTCGGCTCCGTACTGGCTGCCGGGTCCGTCTACCTGCTGTTCCCCATCGGCGGTTGGGCGCTCTGCTTCGCCGTGGCCGCCATCCCCGCCGTATTCATCATCATCGCCGGACGCTGGCTCAAAGAGAGCCCCCAGTTCGGCCACCGTCACCAAATCGACAAGATGATGAAGGACGGTCGAGTGGAAGAGGCACAGCAGCTCGGTAAAAAATACGGGATCGACGTCTCGGAGAAGGCCAGCCCACTCATCTCGGTCTTCCGCGGGGAATCGCTGCGGTCCACCTTGACCATCGGCGGGGCCTTCCTGCTGAACTGGCTGGGCGTCCTGTCCTTCTCAATCCTCGGCACGTCGCTGCTCACGGCACCGGACGGCAAGAACGTGGCATTCAATAACGCGCTGCTTGTCCTGGTCATTTCCAATGCCACGGCCTTCGCCGGCTACCTGTTCCACGGCTGGCTGGGCGACCGGATCGGGCGCCGCAACGCGATCGGCATCGGTTGGATCCTGTGTGCCATCTCCTTCTTCACCATGCTCCAGGCACCGAACGGGAACTTCCCGCTCATCATCGGCCTATACAGCGCCGGGCTGTTCTTCCTCATCGGCCCCTTCTCCGCCCTGCTGTTTTTCACCGGCGAAAGCTTTCCCGTCCACACCCGCGCCACCGGCAGCTCCATAATCAACGCCTCCGGCCAAGTTGGGGCAATCATCGGCGGCCTGCTCATCACCGCCACCCTCGCTGCCGGAGCCGGCTGGATCAACGCCACCCTCTGGTGGGGTGTGATCCCCATCCTCGCCTCCGGCCTACTCATCTTCGCCGCCCGGAACGTCGACCCCAGCAAGGTCCGCAAGGACTGACAAGCACGAACTCCCACACCACAAACACCATCCGCCGGGCGAGAACTCCTGACCCAGAG
>Ga0134128_10008308_pt1 | contig 12504 bp, 7 predicted proteins | sample KB31754_FD_96462 | JGI IMG/M metagenome (GOLD analysis project Ga0134128, IMG submission 96462) | Terrestrial soil microbial communities with excess Nitrogen fertilizer from Kellogg Biological Station, Michigan, USA - KB3-175-4 | ecosystem: Environmental > Terrestrial > Soil > Unclassified ...
CGTCAATCGGGCGACGAGCAGCGCCAGCGCACCGGCGGCCGCGGCGATCAGCACGAGCTTGGTCAGCGGGTATCTGCTGCCGTCGTGCAGCGTCAGGTTCAGCGCTGTGTGATCGCCGGCGCCGACGATGCTCAGCAGGCCCTGGTGGTCGATGCCGAGCGCGGTCGGCGCGATCGCCGCGAACAGGCCCCACGCCAGCAGTGCCAGCGCGCCGGCGCCGAGCGCTGCGAGCGTCAGGCGCACGCGCGCCGTCGCCAGGCCGGCGAGCAGCACGCCGGCGCCCGCGGCCGCCAGAAATGGCCAGATGCCGCCCCATCCGCGTCCCAGCCCGTAGGCGGTGGCGATCGTCGGCTGGAAGAAGCCCTTGCTCAAGAAGCGCGTCCAGACGACGGTCTCGTTCTCATAGCCGACGAGCGGATGCGTGATCGTGGCGATCACCGTCGTGGCGATCGAGACGGCCGCCAGCGCAATCGTCGGCCCGGGGAAGCGCTTGAAGGCGATGCCCAGCGGAACGGCCAGGAACGGCAGCATCGTCGTGAGGAAGCGCGGGCCCATGAAGCCGCCGCCGAAGGGCAGGTAGTAACCGGAGTTGTAGCCGACGTAGCACAGGCAGACACCGCCGATCGTCAGCGCCTCGGCGCGCTTTCCGCGCCGGTAGAGCAGGACCGCGCCGATCGCGCCCATGATCAGCACGGGGGAGATCGTCAGCAGGCCGCGCGAGTCGAACAGAAGCGTGGCGAGCACCTTCAGGCTCGGCAGGTCGATGCCGAAGAAGCCTTTCTGCTGGCGCGGAACGTCGGAGTAGGCCAGGTGCGTCCACGAATGGAAGGCGTAGTGGTTGTAGAGCAGCAGCGGCACGATGCCGACGACCCCGCCGCCGATGTAGGCGCCGGCGCGCGTGAGCACGCCGCGCACGTTCAGCGAGTCGCGGCGCGAGAGCAGATACAGGCCGAGCACGGCGGCCACGAAGAACAACGGGTACTCCGAGGCCACCGCATAGCCCATCGCCAGGCCGGCTATGGCGAGCAACGAAGGGCTCGGCGGCCCATCGCGCTCGCGCAGCATCAGCGCGAACGCGCCGAAGCCGAGGAACGCCGTGAAGACGTGTGAGAACAGCAGCGTGGAGAGCGGCAGGATCATCGTGCCGAGCCCCAGCGAGACCGCGGCCGCGGCGCCGAAGCCCGGCTCCAAGCGCTCTGCCACGCGCCACAGCAGCAGCAGCAGCAGCAGGCCGGGAAGGACGTTGCCCCACAGCCCGATCAGATAGACGGTCTCGTCTTCGCCGCGCAGCGCTTCGCGCGTGCGCGCCCACTTTTCGGCGTCGAGCGCTTTGAGCGTGTCGTAGAACGGAAGCGCGAACAGCGCCAGCCCGGGAGCGCGCGCGGAGTACCAATGCCCCTTGTAGAAGACCTTGTCGCCCGTGTTCTGCTGAAAGACGTCGATGTTCGTGCGTTCGACGTTCAGCGAGCGGATCAGGTCGTAGTGGGAGGTCTGATTCCAGGAGAAGCTCTGGATCATCGTCGCGTAGGCGATGCCGACCAGCAGGATCGCGGCGAGCGCCAGACGCCTGTGCTTCAACGGCGAGCGCGAGGGTCCGACGCTCGGCCGCTCGGCCGGCTCGGGGCCGCCCGCGGTCTTGCCGGCGGGCGCGGTCTCAGACGCGCTCATCAGTCGTGTCCGTGCAGCGCCTTGGGACCGGGGCCGATCTCGTAGATGACCAGGGAGCCGACCTTGCGACGCGTCAGTCCGAGGCCGGCGACGGGCTTGGCGGCGGCCGCGGCGCTGTCGGGCGGCTCGGCGTGGGCGTAGCCGACGATCCCGGGCAGCTTGGGCATCGTCAGGTGCAGCACGACCGTGCGGATGCCGTAGTAGCGCAGCTTTTCGACGCTGGCCTTGTCGGGGAAGCGGTTGATGCCGCCGCGCAGGTCGTCGACCGCGGGGATATCGAACGTGCTGTTGCCGATCGGGATCTTGTAGAAGCCGTTGGTCGAGTAGTACTGCCAGACGCGATCGGCGGGCCCGTCGGTGGGCATGTCAAGCAGCGGCCCGGGCAGTCCGATCTCCGCCTTCTTGGGCTGCGGGACGACCGGGTGTGCCATGTGCCCGGCGCCTTCGCCGACGATGCCGATGACGATCGCCACGCCGACGACGGCCGTGAGCGCGCTCAGCGAGCGCCGCGCCCCCCAGCGGCCGGTGTGTCGCGAGGCAAAGGCGCCGAGCCTGCCCGCGAGCAGCTGCGCGCCGGCGCCGGCGAGCAGCGCCAAGAACAGCGTCGCGAGCGTGAACACGCGCCCGGGTACGCGCACGCCATCCCAGCCGGGGGCGTAGTTGAACAGCAGGCGATACGGATAGCCATAGCCGGTCAGCCCCAGGCCGAGCGCGAAAACCGCGCAAACGACCACCCCGACCGCCAGCCCGATGCGCAATCGGCGCGTGTACAGCGGCGCGGCCAGGCCGATCAGCGCGAGCAGCAGGATGAAGCCGCCCGGAAACAGCACCTGCTCGTTCTTGGAGTGCACGTGCGCTCGCGCACCCGCCGTCAGGTCGCCCCACACGCGGTTCTCCGACGACGCCGACAGCCAGGCGGCCGGACCGGCGGAATACGCTTTGACTTCCTTGATCGTGCGCTTGGCGGTCGGGTAGTCATGGGAGATCTTCAGGTAAGGACGAGCCTCGTAGATCGCGACGGCGCCGACGGCGAGGATGCCCAGCAGCGTGACCACGACGAGCTTGCGCGCCAGCGCGGGGCGCCCGGCGCGCAACCAGTAGACGGCGGCGATCACGGTGAGCACGGCCAGCAGGTAGCTGAACTGCAGGCCGAGCGTGAAGCCGAGGCTGATCTGCCAGGCCGAGACCAGCCAGCCCGCGATGACCAGGCCCAGCGAGCCCCGCCGGTAGCCCCGAAGCAGCAGGAACAGGGCCAGCGCGATGCCCCCGGAGGAGATCACGTGCAGGTGTCCCGCCTCGGTCACGCGGTAGGGCGCGTAGGCGAAGGCGGCGGCCGCGGCGCCGGCGCCAAGCTTGCGCAGCCCCAACTCGCGCGCGAGCAGGTATCCGCCGACGAAGCACAGCGACCAGGCGAACAGGAAGAGCAGGTTGTAGCGGACGAGCGCGGCGACGGTGCCCGATCCGAAGAAGCCCGCCGGGCCATAGCCCAGCAGCGAGTCCGAGAAGGCCAGGCTGAGCGGGTGCGGGTAGAAGACGTTGGCGTCGAACAGGTGCAGCGGGTCGTGCAGCATGGCGTGCCCCACGTAGGCGACCTGCCAGGCGGTGCGCACGGGATCGCCGAGATCGGGCGCGATGCGCGTGGACATGTGCAGCACCAGCGGCCAGCTCGTCAGAACGGCAAGCGCCACGCCGGCGACGATCGCCCAGGCGATCTCCCGGACGCTCAGCCGCGGCGAGGCGATCCAGCGCGAACGCCCGACGGCGCGCTCGTCCTCGCGGGCGGGGCCCCTGACGGCGTCGGCGTCGTAGGCCCCGTCGCGGCGCTCGGGCGCGGGCTCACGCCCGTCCGCCGGCGAAGCGGCGCCCGGGACTGCGGAGGATCCGGCCGGCGTACGCGAGGGGCTGGGGACCCCTGTGCTCATCGACTGCTCGTGTTCGCGACAGCGGGGATCGGCGCAGCATACGGGAGCCGCCTTCCGGACAGCGGCGGTGCGTGGCGCCGCAGCGCGCGTGCGACGTTACGGCGCACGCTTCCCGCGGCGGTTTGCCGCTCGCCCGGACGCAAGTGCGTCACACTGCGACTGATGAAGATTCTCGTCGTTGGGGCCGGGGGCGTGGGCGCTGCGTTCGCGGCGATCGCGCAGCGCCGGCCGGCGTTTGCGAAGGTCGTGCTCGCCGACGTGGCGCCCGAGCGGGTCAAGTCGGTCGTCGCCGGACTGGGCGAGCCGGGGCGCTTCTCGGCCGAGCGCGTGGACGCCTCCAGCAAGGAGGACCTCGTCTCGCTGATCACGCGCGTGCAGCCCGACGCGGTGCTCAACGCGTGCGATCCACGCTTAAACGAGCCGATCTTCGGCGCGGCGTTCGCGGCCAGGGTGACCTATCTGGACATGGCGATGACGCTGTCGCGCCCGCATGCCCAGCGTCCGTATGAGCTTCCCGGAAAGCTGCTGGGCGAGCAGCAGCTCGACCGCCACGAGGCGTGGGAGCAGGCTGGCCTGCTCGCGCTGGTGGGCATCGGCGTGGAGCCGGGCCTGTCAGACGTGTTCGCCGCCTACGCAGCGCAAGAGCTGTTCTCCAGCGTCGACGAAGTCGGCGTGCGCGATGGGTCTGACCTGGTCGTCGACGGCTATGACTTCGCGCCCACCTTCTCCATCTGGACGACCATCGAGGAGTGCCTGAACCCGCCCTTGATCTGGGAGCGCGAGCGCGGCTTCTACACGACCGTGCCCTTCTCCGAGCCCGAGCTTTTCGACTTCCCGGAGGGCATCGGCAAGGTGCAGTGCGTGAACGTCGAGCACGAGGAGGTCGTGCTGGTCCCGCGCTGGGTGGACTGCGAGCGAGTCACCTTCAAGTACGGGCTCGGCGCGGAGTTCATCGACGTGCTGCGCACGCTGCACAAGCTGGGCCTGGACTCGACCGAGCCGGTGTCGGTACGTGACGTGAAGGTCGCTCCGCGCGATGTCGTAGCGGCGGCGCTGCCCGATCCGGCGACGCTCGGCGAGCGGATGACGGGGCGCACGTGCGCGGGCACGTGGGTCACGGGGACGGGCACTGACGGGCAGCCTCGCTCGACATACCTCTACCACGTGGTCGACAACGAGCACACGATGCGCGAATACGGCAGCCAGGCGGTCGTCTGGCAGACAGCCGTCAACCCCGTCGTGGCGCTGGAGCTGCTGGACGAGGGCGTGTGGAAGGGCAGCGGCGTGCTCGGGCCCGAGGCCTTTCCGCCACAGCCGTTCCTCGACCGCCTGGCCGAGCTGGGCTCGCCGCACGGGATCGTCGAGGTTCCCGCCGCGGCTGGGTGAGCGAGTCCGCTCAGCCCCCCGGCGGCGGCGTTCGGGGCTGCTCCTCGCCGGCCTCCGGCGTCAGCAGGTGGACGCCGTGCGTGACGTGTTCGGGACCCATCAGGCGCGCGGGCGCGCGCTCGACGGGCGCGTCGAGCAGCCCGGGCGGCGCGGTTTCGGTCTTGCGGCCGAAGAGGTATTTATCGCCGAAGAACCTCTTGAAGTACGGCCGCGAGACGAGCATCAACACGATGCCGACGATCATGCCGATACCACCGAACCAGATCGGCAGCGTCAGGCCGGCGTAGATTTTGCCTTCGGAATTGGCGGCTTTGCTGTACCAGTAGATCGCGTAGACGCCGATGCCGTAGAACATCAATCCGCCGGCGAACGGGGCGAGGCCGACGAGCACGAACTTGCGCACGCTCGTGGTCAGCTCGCGCCGGTAGTACCAGGCGCACGCCAGGCCGGTCGAGCCGTAGTAGAAGCACACCGGGACCCCCAGCGCGACGACGGCGAGTTCGAGCACCGTTTCGGAGATCAGGATCAGCGGGACGGCGACGGCGATCGAGAGCAGGCCAAAGCCCCAGGTCGACACGGTCGGCGTGAGGAAGCGCTTGTGGATCCTGCCGATCACCGAGGGGACCGCGCCCCAATGGGCCATCGACAGCGTTGTGCGCGCGGTGGGCAAGATCGTCGTCTGCGTGGAAGCCGCCGCGGAGGTCAGCACGGCGACGATCAAGAACTTGACGCCGACCGAGCCGAGCACCCCTTTGCCGAGCGCGTTGAGCACGTCGCTGGCGTTTTCTTCGTTGGCGAGGAAACCGGGGCCGTGGTAGGCCTGCGCGCCGGCGGACACGACCAGGTAGATCGCGACGAGCAGCAGGGTCGAGACGACCGCAGCGCGTCCGGGCCCCTCGTTGGAGTCCTCGGACTCCTCGTTCACCGAGACGCCCGAGTCCCAGCCCCAGTAGATGAAGATCCCGAGCAGCAAAGCCACGACGAGGTCGTGGAAGGGGATCGCGAAGGGGTTGAACCACGAGGCGGCCGGTTCGACCGAGCCCGACGGGCTGCCGGTGTAGACGTCGACGAGCGCGACGACCGCGAAGATCGCGAGCATCGCGACCTCGAAGCTGAGCAGCACCTGCTGGATCCGAGCGGAGAGCTCGATCCCGCGGTGGCAGATCCACGTCATCAGCAGGATCCAGAGCACAGAGCCGGCCAGAGCCGCGCCAGCGTGCGTTTCGGCCCAGGTCCAGTCGAACAGCTTGAACGTGTACGTGGCCGCGATATACGCCAGCGAAGCCATCACGAGCACGTCGGCGAGGAAGATCGCCCATCCGTTGACCCAGCCCGCGCCGGGGCCGAACGCGCGGGTCGTCCATGCGAACGTCGTGCCCGAGTCGGGATCGGCCTTGTTCAGGTAGCGGTAGGCGAGCGAGACGAGGAAGATCGGCACGAAGGCGGCCAGCAGGACGCCGGGCGCGTGGGTGGCAACTCCGGGATCGGCGACGATGAACCCGAGCGTCGCCGCCAGCGAGTACGCCGGAGCCACCGAGGCGGTTGCGATGACGATGTTCGAGATGTAGCCGATCGCGTTGCGCTTGAGGCCCTTGCTCTCGACGCGCCCCGTTGCCGGCGCGCCCCCTGCGACGGCACCTTCGGTGGCCATCGTCTGCTCCTCTCCGTCGTTTCGGATGTCGCCGCTGCCTGGTGATGAAAGTTATGACCCACGACGGTGGCGTCGCAAGGTGCGGGTGCCCCAAAAGAAGAGCGGACTGCTGTACATCCTGTACAAGGGCGCCGCCGCCCCTTGACCGGAGGCGTCATTGAGCCTGCGATCTGTGCGCAGTATTGTTGTCCTGAGTGTCTACTTGACACTGCAGACCGGCAAACCTCCAGAGAGAGGACCATATGGCCAGCCCAGCGAACGTGAACGACACGCGATCGGCCGGCGCCGGCGCGTCGGGATCGACCTCAGACCCCGCCACGAGCCCCAACGGTCCTTCGCCAGGCGAAGCGCGGCCGGGCGACCTTCAGCGCCTGGCCAAGCGCCATCTGTGGATGCACTTCACGCGCATGGGCTCCTACGCCGACGCAGACGTGCCGGTGATCGTGCGCGGCGACGGCTGCTACGTCTACGACGAGCACGGCAAGCGCTACCTGGACGGACTTTCGGCGCTGTACTGCGTGAACATCGGCCACGGCCGCGCGGAGCTGGGCGAGGCCGCGGCGAAGCAGGCCGAGGAGCTGGGCTTTTACACCAACTGGAGCTACGCGCACCCGCGCTCGATCGAGCTGGCCGCGCGCATCGCCGAGCTCGCCCCGGGAAGCCTCAACCGGGTGTTCTTCACGTCAGGTGGCTCGGAGTCGGTGGAGTCGGCGTGGAAGCTCGCCAAGGCCTACCACCACGCACGCGGCGAGGACACGCGCCACAAGCTGATCTCGCGCAAGCTCGCCTACCACGGCACATCGATGGGAGCGCTGACGGCGACCGGCCTGACGCCGCTGCGCACGCCGTTCGAACCGCTGACGCCGGGCGGGATCCACGTGGCGAACACGAACTCGTATCGCTGGCAGGAGGACCGCGACCCGCTGTGGGCGGCCGACGCGATCGAGGAGGCGATCGAATTCGCCGGGGCGGAGACGGTCGCGGCGGTGATCCTCGAGCCGGTGCAGAACGGCGGCGGCTGCTTCGTGCCGCAGGACGGCTACTTCCAGCGCGTGCGCGAGATCTGCGACCGCCACGGCGTGCTTTTGATCTCCGACGAGGTGATCTGCTCGTGGGGACGCATCGGCCACATGTTCGGTTGCGAACGCTTCGGCTATCAGCCGGACATGATCACGACCGCCAAGGGCATCACATCCGCCTATGCGGCGCTCGGGGCGGTGATCGCGGCCGACCACATCGCCGAGCCGTTCCTGCAAGGCAAGGAGATCTTCAACCACGGCTTCACGTTCGCCGGGCACCCGATGGGCTGTGCGATCGCGCTGGCGAACATCGACGTGATCGAGCGCGAGCAGCTGTGCGCGCACGTGCTGGAGAACGAAGGCGAGCTGCGCGCGATGCTCGAGAGCCTGCGCGACCTGCCGATCGTCGGCGACGTGCGCGGCGCGGGCTACTTCCAGGCGATCGAGCTGGTCAAGGACCAGGACACGAAGGAGACCTTCGACGCCGAGGAGTCCGAGGGGCTGCTGCGCGGGTTCCTCTCCGGGGAGCTGTACAAGCGCGGCCTGATCTGCCGCACCGATGACCGCGGCGACCCGATCGTGCAGCTCTCGCCGCCGCTGATCGCCGGCAGGGAGCAGTTTGCGGAGATCGAGGCGATCCTGCGTCCGGTGCTCACCGAGGCCTCAAAGCGGATGGGGCAATGGGCGCCTCACGGACCGTCCAGTCGCCCCTTGCGAGAATGATGGAGCTCACCGTCGCGAGCCTGATCGACGAGCTCGGCCTCGAGCTCGCAAGCGGCCAGGAGTCGGCGCACGCGCACGTTCGCTGGGTGCACAGCACCGAGCTGCCGGACCCGACGCCGTGGCTGCGCGGAGGCGAGCTGCTGCTGACGACGGGCATCCAGCTCGACGGCCCCAAGAGCCAGCGCGAGCTGATCGACAGGTTGGCCGACCACCACATCGCAGGTCTGGGGTTCGGCACCGGCTTCAAGCACAAGCGCCTTCCGGCGGCCTTGGTGACGGCGGCGCGCAAGCGGGCGTTTCCGCTGTTCGAGGTGCCCTACGAGCTTCCCTTCATCGCGATCACCGAGCGCGCGTTTGCGCAGCTGGTCAACGAGCGCTACGAAATGCTGCAGCGCAACATGGCCGGCGACGTGCTCGCCGAGGCGCTGACCGGCCATCTGTATCCGGAGGAGCTGCAGGCGCGCCTGCGCCCGTTCGGGATCGGCGAGCAGGTCGCGGTGCTGGCGTTCGCGCTGGATGACCCGAGCGCCGCGGCGGCGCCGCTGGAAAGGGCGCTGGAGGGCGAACGCGCGCACAGCCTGGTGGCGATCCGCGCGGGGCTGTTGTGCGCGGTGATCGACGCTGCGGGCAAGGACCCGATCGCGCTGGCGGGCAAGCTGCGCGGTGAGCTGAACGCGCGCTTCGGCGAGGTGCGAGCCGCCGCCAGCCGGGCCGGGGCCGCGCAGTCGCTGCGCCTCAGCTTCCACGAGGCACGCTGCGCGCTGGAGGCGGTCAGGCTGCAGAACGGCGACGCGCCGGACGTCGCCTCCTATCGCGACCTCGGCGCCTTTCAGCTGCTGCTCAGCCTGCAAGACGACGACGCGCTGCTGTCCTACTGTCGCGGCGTGCTCGGCCCGGTGGAGCAGAACGAGGGCGACTACGGCGAGGAGCTGCTGCGCTCGCTGGACGTGTTCATCGAACACAACGGACATTGGGAGAAGGCCGCGAGCAAGCTGTTCTGCCATCGCCACACGCTGCGCTACCGCGTGCGCCGCGTCGAGCAGCTCACCGGGCGCGACTTCTCCAAGGCGCGAGACCGCATCGAGTTCTGGCTGGCCTTGCGCGGGCGGGAGCTGGCGCGATGAGGGTCGGCGTTCCCAGCGAGATCAAGTCCGACGAGTACCGCATCGCGATCACGCCCGCGGGCGTTCGGGAGCTGACGTCGCGCGGGCACGAGGTGCTCGTGCAGGCGGGCGCCGGCGAGGGCAGCGCGATGGGCGACGAGCAGTTCCAGGCGCAGGGCGCGCGGATCGTGGCGGACGCGCAGACCGTGTTCGCCGAGGCCGAGCTCGTGCTGAAGGTCAAGGAGCCGCAGGCCTCCGAGGTGCAGATGCTGCGCGCCGAGCAGACGCTGTTCACCTACCTGCACCTCGCCGCCGAGGCGGACCTGGCGCGGGCGCTGCAGCAGTCCTGCGCGACGTGCATCGCCTATGAGACGGTGGAGGACAAGGCCGGGCGCCTGCCGCTGCTGGCGCCGATGAGCGAGGTCGCCGGCAAGATCGCCACGCAGGCGGGTGCGTTCATGCTGGAGAAGCCGCTGGGCGGTCGCGGCATCCTGTTGGGCGGCGTGCCCGGCGTGGCGGCGGCGACGGTGCTGGTGATCGGCGGAGGCGTGGTCGGTATGAACGCGGCGTTCATCGCGATCGGCATGGAGGCGGACGTGTTCGTGTTCGATCGCTCGATCGACCGGCTGCGCGAGCTGGAAGTCGCGTTCGGTGGCCGTGCGTCGACGGTCTACTCCTCGACGCTGGCGATCGAAGAGATGCTGCCGCTCGCCGACCTGGTGATCGGCGCGGTGCTCGTGCACGGCGGACGCGCGCCGCACGTGGTCACGCGCGAGCAGTTGCAGCTGATGAGACGCCACGCGGTGCTCGTGGACGTCTCGATCGACCAGGGCGGATGCTTCGAGACGTCGCGCCCGACGACGCACTCGCAGCCGACGTACGAGGTCGACGGCATCGTGCACTACTGCGTGACGAACATGCCCGGAGCGGTGCCGATCACCTCGACGTACGCACTGACCAACGCCACGCTGCCCTACGTGATGGAGCTGGCCGACACGGGCGTCGACGCCGCGCTGCAGCGCAGCGAGGAGCTGCGCCACGGCTTGAACGTGAAGGCCGGCGAGATCACGCATCCGGCGGTCGCTGAGGCGTTGCGCGAGCCGGGCGGCGGCTAGCGGCGAGAGCGGCGATCAACCGCGAGCGAGCTCGCGGACCAGGCCGCCGGCAGACACCACATACACCCGAGGAGGGCACACCGAGATGGCGACGACGACAGAGACGCTCAGCAACTTCATCGACGGACAGGCGGTCGTCTCGGCAGGCGACGTCGAAGCGGTGCTCAACCCCGCCACGGGCGAGGCGCTCGCGCAGGCGCCGATCACGACGCCGCAGGAGGTCGACGAGGCCGTGCGCGCCGCGCGCGCCGCTTTCGCGGGCTGGTCGAAGACGACGCCGGCGCAGCGCGCGGAGGCGCTGCTGGGCATGGCCGACGTGCTCGAGGAACACGGCGAGGAGATCGCGCGGCTGGAGGCGCTGAACGCGGGCAAGCCGATCGAAGCGGTCAAAGACGACGAGATCGGCGTGATGGTCGACAACCTGCGCTTCTTCGCGGGCGCGGCGCGCGTGCTGGAGGGGCGTGCGGCGGGCGAGTACATGGAGGGCTACACCTCCTTCACCCGCCGCGAGGCGGTCGGCGTGATCGGCCAAGTGACGCCGTGGAACTACCCGTTGATGATGGCGATCTGGAAAATCGCACCGGCGATCGCGGCGGGCAACACGGTCGTGCTGAAGCCGGCGGAGACGACGCCGATCACGACGCTGCGCTTCGCCGAGCTGACGGCCGACATCCTGCCGCGCGGGGTCTTCAACGTGGTCAGCGGACCGGGCGAGCCGACCGGTGAGGCGCTGATCGCACACCCGGACGTCGACATGCTCGCGCTGACGGGCTCGGTGGACACGGGCAAGCGCTTCGCGCGCGCGGCCGCAGACGCGCTCAAGCGTGTGCACCTGGAGCTCGGCGGCAAGGCGCCGGTGGTCGTGTTCGACGACGTCAGCCTGGAGGGCGCGCTGGAGACGATCGCCGGCACGGGCTACTACAACGCCGGGCAGGACTGCACGGCGGCGACGCGCGTGCTGGCCGGCGCGAAGGTCTATGACGACGTCGTGTCGGGACTGACCGAGCAGGCGAAGGGGCTGGTCATCGGCGACACGCTCGCGCCGGACACGACGCTCGGCCCGGTCAACTCGGCGCGCCAGCGCGAACGCGTGGAGGGCTTTCTGCAGCGCCGCCCCGACCGCGCGGAGGTCGTCACCGGCGGCAAGCAGCCCGACCGCCCGGGCTTCTATTTGGAGCCGACCGTCGTGGCCGGTCTGGAGCAGGACGACGAGATGATCCAGCGCGAGATCTTCGGGCCGGTGATCACCGTGCAGCGCTTCTCAGACGAGCAGCAGGCGATCGAGTGGGCCAACAGCACCCGCTATGGCCTGGCCTCCTCGGTGTGGACGCGCGACGTCGGGCGCGCCCTGCGCGTCTCTCGCGCGCTGCGCTTCGGCTGCGTGTGGATCAACGACCACATCCCGCTCGTCTCCGAGATGCCGCACGGCGGCTTCAAGGAGTCCGGTTACGGCAAGGACCTGAGCGTCTATGCCCTGGAGGACTACACGGTCGTAAAGCACGTGATGGCGAACCTCGAGTAGACCGATGGTCAGCGCGCGCGCAGTGCATGTGCCCTGAGCTTGGGAGCCCGCCTGCAGGAGGCCGTCAAGCCTGCTGCTACGGTCTCGATGCGAGCGGCGAAGTCGTTCGCGAGGTTCTTTGTCTTTGTTGGCGCTTCAGATGCGCGGATGGGGTCAGTCGAATCTCCATCCGCAGCGGCGGCCAGAGGGTCGCCAGAAGGAGCACCAACACATGAAGGATGCAACATTCGCCGACCTCGGCGTGTCCGAGGTCGTCGCGGGCGAGCTCGCCCAGCGTGGAATCGCAAAGCCATTCGCAGTTCAGAGCATGGTCATCCCCGATGTGCTCGCCGGCCACGACGTGCTGGCGCAGTCGCCGACCGGGTCGGGCAAGACGCTCGCGTTCGGCGTGCCGA
>Ga0134128_10008310_pt1 | contig 12501 bp, 10 predicted proteins | sample KB31754_FD_96462 | JGI IMG/M metagenome (GOLD analysis project Ga0134128, IMG submission 96462) | Terrestrial soil microbial communities with excess Nitrogen fertilizer from Kellogg Biological Station, Michigan, USA - KB3-175-4 | ecosystem: Environmental > Terrestrial > Soil > Unclassified ...
CCGATTCCCGATTCCCGATTCCCGATTCCCGATTCCCGATTCCAAGCCACTCGACTGAATTGCCTCTTCACATTCCCCTGTGAGCCATTCAGCCAATCGGGTAAAGTCGCGTGATGCGATTGATCGTCACGCTGCTATTGCTACTTTTCATCGCCGGGGGCGTGATCCTGGGGGCGCTCAATGCGGACCTCGTCGGATATGACCTCGCGTTTGCGCACATCCAGATACCCAAGGGCGCGGCCTTGCTGGCCATGCTGGCAATAGGCTGGATCCTGGGCGGCCTGACGGCGTGGCTGGGTGTCACCACGCGGCATCGCCGCGAACGGCGACGCACCGCCAGGACGCAGGACGCCAAGGCATCGAAAACAGCATGAGCGCCTTCTATTCGCTGCTGGCACTGCTGATACCGGCGGCCTTTCTCAGTGGTTGGTGGACCGCGCGGCGGGCCAGCGTGCGTCGTTCCGGGGTGCAGGTCAGCGAACTGTCGTCCGATTACTTTCGCGGCCTCAACTACCTGCTCAATGAAGAGCAGGACAAGGCGATCGAGGTCTTCCTCAAGCTGGCCGAATACAACCGCGACACCGTAGAAACGCACTTAGCGTTAGGCAATCTTTTCAGGCGTCGCGGCGAAGTGGATCGAGCCATCCGTCTCCACCAACATCTGGTTTCCAGGCCCGGCCTGTCCGAGGGCATGAAGACCGTGGCCTTGCTCGAACTGGGCGAGGACTATATGCGAGCCGGTCTGCTCGACCGTGCCGAAGCCCTGTTTTCCGATCTGGTGGCGATGAACGCGCACGCGCCTTCGGCCTTGCGGCATCTCATCGCGATCTACCAGCACGAGCGCGACTGGCATAAAGCCATCGAACATGCGCGCCGCCTGGAAACCATGACCGGCGAAGAAGAAGCCACCACGATCGCCCAGTTTTATTGCGAGCTCGCCGAACAGTCACGCCAGCATGGCGCGCGCGGCGAAGCGCGCGATTACCTGCAGCAGGCCTTTGCATCGCAACCCGATTGCGTGCGCGCCTTCATGCTTACAGGACGCCTGCATGCGGAAGAAGGACAGCATGCGGAAGCCGTCGACGCCTATGAGCGCGCGGTCGAGGCCGATATCGCCTTCGTTCCGGAAATCCTTCCGCCACTGCTCGACAGCTATGCGCGCTCCGCCCAGATGGCGCGCGCGGAACGTTTCCTGCGCGACATCCTCGCGCGCTATCACGGCATTTCGCCGGTGCTTGCGCTCACGCATTTGTATCAGCAGCGCGATGGTGAAAAGCCGGCGATCGATTTTCTCACCTCGCAATTGCGCCAGCGTCCTTCCGTGCGCGGACTGATGGCGTTGATCGATGCCACCATGGACAAGATCGAAGGCGAAGCGCGCGAGAATTTCCTGATCTTGCGCGATCTCACGCGCAAGCTGCTCGAAGGCCAGGCGATGTACCGCTGCAGCCACTGCGGTTTCGGTACCAAGGCCCATCACTGGCAGTGCCCGAGCTGCAAAGGGTGGAGCACGATCCGGCCGATCCACGGTGTGGCCAATGAGTGACGCGGTCGTGGTTGGCTTCGCTCCGATCGCGCTCGCCGTACTGTTTGCTTTGTTGATTGCGTTGGGCGTGGTGCGTGCAGCAATTGCCTATGCGCATCGGCGCGGCATGTTCGATCAGCCGGGGCAGCGGCGCTCGCACAAAATTCCCACGCCGCGCGGGGGCGGCATCGGCATCGTCATAGCAGTCCTCGTGACCTTGCCACTATGCCTGTTGCAGGCCCGATCGCCGTGGCCGCTTCACGTGGTCGTCACGTTATGGATCGCCACGGCCATGATCGCGTTGATCGGTTGGTGGGACGATCACAGTTCCTTGCCGGTGCTTCCACGCTTCGGGGTGCAAATACTGGCCGTTGGCCTGTTTTCGGTGTCGCTGATGACGGATGGCCCGAGCTGGTTGTGGTTGCCGCTATGGGTGGTTGGCGGGGCGTGGAGCGTCAATCTGCACAACTTCATGGACGGCATCGATGGTCTGCTTGTGCAGCAGGGCATGTTTGTCGCTTGTGGGCTGGCGGTGATCGCATGGCAAATAGGCGAATTCACCCTGACGGGGGCAGCTTTTTGCGTGACCGCGGCTTGCCTGGGCTTCTGGTGGTACAACCGTTCGCCGGCGCGCATCTTCATGGGCGATGTGGGCAGCGGCGCCATCGGCCTGCTGCTGTTTGCATTGACCGCGATGCTTTGGCGGCTGCAAGAGGCGCTGGTATGGCCGGCGCTGATCCTTAGTTCAGCTTTCGTGACGGATGCCAGCCTTACCCTGCTGCTCCGTATGACGGGAGGGCGGCGCTGGTACACTGCGCACCGCGAACATCTGTACCAATGGATCGTGCGCAGGGGCCATGTACATGCGGTAAGTGCAGCGTGGTATCTAGGGTGGAATCTGCTGATCGCAGCGCCCATGGCCGCGTTGGCGTTGGTGAAACCAGGGATGGGGCTATTGGCCTGCATCGCCACATATGGGATTGCGGCGGCGGTTTGGCTTGTGGCCAAGCGGCGCCTGATCCGGCGAGATCGATACAAGGTTCGTCATGTCCATACGTAAATGGGTCGGCACAGTGCATCCGCGGGCGGCAGTGGTCATCCACGACCTGCTGGTTACCGCGTTGGCTTGGTGGGTCGCCAAGGAATTGCGCTATGCGCTGGACCCCAAGCTGATCGTCGGCTTCGAATCATACGAATTTCCGATCGTGCTGCTGGTGCAGGGCTTGGTCTACTCATGGACCGGGCTATACAAGGGTGTGTGGCGCTTCGCCAGCCTGCCTGATCTATGGAACATCCTGCGTGCGGCCATCGTGGGCACCGTAGCGATCGGGGTTTCCTTGTTCTTGTATGGACGTCTGGATGGCGTGCCGCGCTCAGTGCTGCTGCTGTATCCGTTCGTGCTGTCGCTGTTCCTCGGTACGCCGCGCCTGGCGTATCGGTTCTGGAAAGACAGCCGCATCGATCTGTTCGTCAACGCCAAGACGCAGCGTGTGCTGATCGTGGGTGCAGACAGCGCCGGCGAAGCGCTCTCGCGCGACCTGCATCGCGACACCCGTTACGTGGTGGTCGGCTTCGTCGACGATCGCCGCTCGCTGCGCGGTGCGCGCATCAACGGCAAGCCGGTGCTCGGCATGCTGGAACAGCTTCCGGAAGTGGCGAAGGAAGCCGCGGTACAGATGCTGCTGATCGCCTTGCCGGGCGCCAGCGCGCGGCAAATGCGCCAGGTGGTGGAGCTGTGCGATCGCACCGGCCTGCCATATCGCACCGTGCCCAAACTCGAAGACGTCGTCGCGGGCCGTGCGCAATTCAACCAGATCAAGGAAGTCTCGATCGAAGATCTGCTGGGGCGCGATGCCGTCGAACTGGATTGGACACGCATCCGCGAGACGTTGACCAGCCGGCGTGTCTTGGTCACGGGCGGCGGCGGTTCGATCGGTTCGGAACTGTGCCGCCAGGTCGCGCGGCTCGGCGTGCAGGCGCTCACCATCGTCGAATCGTGCGAATACAACCTGTATCAGATCTCGCAGGAATTGCGCGCGGCCTATCCCGAGCTGCTGCTCAACAGCGTGCTTGCCGATTGCGGCGATTCTGTGGCGATGCGCCGCCTGTTTGCGGAGACCAAGCCGCAAGTGGTCTTCCATGCCGCGGCCTACAAGCACGTGCCGATGCTGCAAGGGCAACTGCGCACCGCGGTGCGCAACAATGTGATGGCCACGCGCAACGTGGCGGATCTGTCGAGCGATAGCGGCGTGGAATGCTTCGTGCTGATCTCCACCGACAAGGCCGTCAACCCGACCAGCGTGATGGGCGCGTGCAAGCGCATCGCGGAAATCTATTGCCAGAACCTCAACGCGCAATCGAACACGCATTTCATCACCGTGCGGTTCGGCAACGTGCTCGACTCGGCCGGTTCCGTGGTGCCGCTGTTCCGCCAGCAGATTCACGCCGGCGGCCCGGTCACGGTCACCCATCCGGAAATCTCTCGCTACTTCATGACCATTCCGGAAGCCACGCAGCTGATCCTGCAGGCGGCGGCGATCGGGCAGGGTGGCGAAATCTTTGCGCTGGACATGGGCGAGCCGGTGAAGATCCGCGACCTGGCCGAGCAGATGATCCGGCTAGCCGGCAAGAAGCCCGGCACGGAAATCCCGATCGTCTACACCGGCCTGCGTTCGGGCGAAAAATTGTTCGAAGAGTTGTTCCATCCCCTGGAAAACTACAGCGCGACGACACACGCCAAGATATTTCTAGCCCAGCACCGGCCGGTGTCGTGGGATTTGTTGCAGGCGCAGGTCGCCCGCGCCGCCGACGCCGTGCAGAGCTTCAACGAAGAAGAGCTGCGCCAGTGCGTATCCAACCTGCTCCCTTCGTTCAGTTGGAGCGAAGCTGCTCAACCGAACAATGTGATCCCGCTGCGCCGTAACGAAATTGGAGAGAAGTGAGTGAGTAAACCCCTGCGTAAAGTGGTGTTCCCCGTCGCCGGCCTCGGCACCCGCTTTCTGCCTGCCACCAAGGTGGTCGCCAAGGAAATGCTGCCGGTGCTGGACAAGCCCCTGATCCAGTACGCCGTCGACGAAGCCGTCGATGCCGGGGCCGATACGCTGGTCTTCGTCACCAATCGCTACAAGCACGCCATCGCCGATTACTTCGACAAGGCGTACGAGCTGGAGGCCAAGCTGCAGGAAAAGGGCAAGGACGAACTGCTTGCCCTGGTGCAAGGCACGCTGCCGCGCCATGTGCGCGCCATCTTCGTCACGCAGCCCGAAGCGCTGGGCCTGGGGCACGCGGTGCTGTGCGCCAAGCCGGTGGTCGGCGACGAACCGTTCGGCGTGGTGCTGCCCGACGACCTGATCTGGAACCGTGGCAACGGTGCGCTGCGCCAGATGGCGGAATTGGCCGAAAGCGAGCAGGCCGGCGTGATCGCTGTCGAGGAAGTGCCGCACGATCAGACCGACAAGTACGGCATCGTCGATGCCGAACCGGTCGATGAGCGCAGCGCGCGTATCCGCTTCATGGTCGAAAAGCCGAAGCCGGCGGATGCCCCATCCAATCTGGCGGTGGTCGGCCGTTACGTGCTGCCGGGTCGCATCTTCCAGTTGCTCGAGCAAACCAAGCCGGGTGCAGGCGGCGAAATCCAGCTTACCGACGCGATCGAAGCCTTGCTGACGGAGCAGGGCAAAGTGCTTGCTTACCGCTTCGAAGGCACCCGCTTCGACTGCGGCAACAAGGCAGGCCTGGTGCGCGCGACGATGCATATGGCGATGCAGGACCCGAGCCTGGCGAAGGTTGTGCGCGAAGTCGCCAAGTCGTATTGAGTGCGAGCCCTATCAGGGGCATCAGAAAACCATGTTTCGCTGCCCCTGTGAAGACAGGGGCAGCAGCATAGTCAGACGATCAGAACCAATCCTGCACCGATCGCTACTACGCCGATGGCCTGCGCCACTAGCTTGCTCGCGGGGGCAAGGCGTTCCGCCGTGATGGCTGCCGTCACGAACACCATGGCGCGCAGATCCATCACGCCGATCACCAACTGAATCGCGGTCAGGTTGGTGCAACTCAGGCAGCAATGCAGCCCCAGGCACACGCCTTGCCGCCACGCGGTGCCGGGGTGCGCCGGCAGCACGTGCGCATGCCGCAGCGCTTCCCTGCAACGCACGAGCTGTCGCGTTTTCCACGGCGTGAATTGCAGTGCGCCAGCGATCAATACGATCGCGCCAGCCAGCTGCGGGACGATGCGCGCCAGTGTTGGCCACTGCATTTCTGCTGCGGCCAACGTGATGCCCAGCGGAAAGACGAGCATGCCGAACACGGTCCACACGAAGAAATAGCCTGAACCCACCAGCGTGGTCAGCAGCTCCAACTGTATGCCGTCGGTTGTACGTACTGCCTGACGGTAGCGCCGCAACGCCGGAACCAGGGACGGCAGCATCATCGCCGCCATCATCAGATCCCACATGATGACGAACGATGCCGCGGCGCCGCCCCAGGTCTGACCGGGCATGCGCATCCAGGTCATCGACATCGTCCAGCCGCCGGGCATCGGCATGGCATCCATGGCGGACATGGAGGCGCAGCCAACGATCGTCAGCATCGCGCTCACGACAAAGAGCATGGCTGAGGTGGCGAAAAACGCGCGTTCGGAAGTCTGTGCGGCAATCATGGGACGTCTCGATGCAGCAGGGTCATGGAATCGACGAAGCCGGTGCCGCGTTTTCGACACCGGTTTCAACTGGGATGCGCTGAGCCCCGCGCCCGCGCACCCGGGCACGCGTTACCGCTTGCCGTACTCGTCGTGGCGGCGCCACCAGACGCCCGTCTCGTTGCGCCCCTTGGGCGCACGGTCCAGCCACTGGAACATGCCCCACAGGCCATCCAGGCCGCGCGCATACGTGGAATAGGTGTGATAGACGACGCAGTCTTCCAGCACGAATGCGCTCATGCCCGGCCTTTCGCGCACGTATGTCAACGCATCCGTTCCGCTTGCCCGTGCATGATCGATGACGACTTGCGGGAACTGCGCCGTCTCATCCATCGCATGGCCGCCGCGCTGATAGTTGTATTCGTAGTTTCCCTCGCGTTGTTGTTCCTCGGTGATGGAAACGGTGAAATCGAAATTGAAATCACCGCCAAGCGAGGATGCCCAGGGAAACGTCCATCCCAGACGTTTCTTGTATGCCTGCAGTTTCCCCAGCGGTGCGCGCGACACGGCCCACAACATCACGTCATGGTTCGCCAGGTGCTCGGCAATGCCGTTGAAACCGTCCGCAATCGCGGAGCAGGAAGGGCAGCCGGCGGCGAACTCGGGCCCGAACATGAAGTGATAGACGAGCAACTGCGAGCGCCCACGGAAAAGATCCGCCAGCGAAGCGCCACCCTCATCGGTATCGAAGCGATACCCCTTGTTGATCGGCACCCATGGCAGCTCCTGCCGCTGGCGCGCCAGCTCATCGCCGCGATGGGTGAGTTCCTTCTCCGCCTTCAGCAGCTCGATCCGCGCTGCCAGCCATTGTTCGCGTGTTCCAACCGTGTGCGTGGTCATGGTGTTTTCCTCCGTTCGTCGAATAGCCAGGTGTTTTCTAGCCGTGCGATATAGTTAACGCAGGGCTCCGAACGGGTGGGAGTGACAAGTGTGGCGCGATTCCGATGGATTCACTGATCACGGCCGCGGCGCGCGCACTCGCCACAGGTGACCCGCTTGGCGCGCTGAAGCGGGTTGCCTTGCGCGAAGACGCGCCCAGCCTGGCGCTGCGTGGCATCGCCATGGCCCAGCTCGGCGACCTCGTTCGGGCCAAGGCCCTGCTGCGGCAGGCCGCGCGTGGATTCGGTCCCAAAGAAGCCGTGGCGCGGGCGAGGTGCATCGTGGCCGAGGCAGAAATCGCCCTCGTCTCGCGTGAACTGGGCTGGCCTGCGAAAGCGCTCGAAGCCGCACGCGCAACGCTTGAAATGCATGACGATCGCGTCAACGCAGCACATGCGCGGAATATCGAGATTCGTCGTTTGCTCCTGCTCGGCCGCCTAGACGAAGCCGAACGCCTGCTTGTCGAATTCGACCCCACGCCGTTTCCGCCCGCGTCGAGGGCTTCGCACGAACTGGTCGTTGCAGGCATCGCGATCCGGCGCCTGCAAACGAAACAGGCACGCGCTGCGCTTGACCGCGCTGCGTATGCGGCGCACGTGGCGCGCATCCCTGCCTTGATGGCGGAAGTCGAAAGCGCGTCGCGCGTATTGAGTACCCCCGCCGCACGTGTGATCGCACGCGGTGAAGAACGCCTGTTGCGGCTGGAGGAAGTCGAGGCACTGTTGGCTTCATCCACCTTTGTCGTGGATGCATGCCGCCATGTGATCCACAGCGCAGGTACCGTGATTTCGCTTGCCACTCGTCCCGTCTTGTTCGCGCTTGCACGACTTATGAGCGAAGCGTGGCCCGTCGACGTATCGAGGAGCACGCTTATCGCGCACGCCTTTCGCGCCAAACACGCGGATGAATCACATCGTGCGCGATTGCGCGTCGAAGTCGGGCGGCTGCGCGCGATGCTGCGAAAGGTGGCGGAGGTGAGCGCGACGGAGCGGGGCTTTGCGCTCACGCCGCGCCATGCACGCGAAGTGGTCGTGCTGGCTCCGCCCGTCGAAGACCGGCATGCGGGCGTGCTCGCCTTGCTTGCCGACGGCGAAGCATGGTCGAGCTCGGCGTTGTCGATGGTGCTGGGAGCCAGTCCGCGCACGGTACAGCGGGCGCTCGATGCGCTGGCGGCCGCCGGCAAGGTGCAGTCGTTCGGCCGTGGACCGGCGCGCCGTTGGATGACACCGCCGGTGCCCGGCTTTCCGTCGATTTTGTTACTCCCAGGTCCGTTGCCGGGTGATTAGGATGGCGATGACCGACTGATCAGGACAGCAACATGAAACGATCCGCAGCCCAAATTCTGTGCGAGTACGGCCCCTTTCCCGGCGTCGAACAGGTGGGGGGCGTGACATACGATGGCCAGCAAGTCTGGTTTGCATCCGGCGACAAGCTCAATGCCCTCGATCCTGCCACCGGGAAAATGCAGCGCTCGATCGACATCGCCGCGCACGCAGGCACGGCGTTCGATGGCCAGCACCTGTTTCAGATCACCGAGAATTGCATCCAAAAAATCGACCCGGCCACCGGACGGGTGCTCGCCACCATTCCAGCGCCCGGCGGCGGCGGCGACTCCGGGCTCGCCTGGGCCGAAGGGTCGCTATGGGTAGGTGAGTACCGGGCCCGGAAAATCCACCAGATCGATCCCGAAACGGGAGCCGTTCTTCGCACCATCGAATCCAACCGTTTCGTCACCGGCGTCACCTGGATCGACGGCGAGCTCTGGCACGCTACGTGGGAAGGCGATGAGAGCGACGTGCGGCGGATCGATCCGCGAACGGGAGAAGTGCTGGAGCGATTGGATATGCCGCCCGGCATGGGCGTATCAGGGCTCGAATCCGATAGCGGGGATCGATTTTTCTGCGGTGGCGGCAAGAGCGGGAAGGTAAGAGCTGTTTTGCGGCCAAAGTAAGACATCTGCGTAGAATCCATTGCAGCTCGCTGGCGTTCTCCTCAATGCAATAGACCGTTCCGGCTGCTCAGATAATCGTCGTTTCCGCGATGCCCCCATATTTCGTCGTCCCGGCGAAAGCCGGGACCCAGCGACTTGAAGGATTCTTAAAGTCACTGGGCCCCGGCTTTTGCCGGGGCGACGAATCTGTGGTGTTGAATACCTCGAGATTGACGTTCCACCGCATCGACGTCCTCCCGCACGGCTTCGCCATGCTTCTGCCCTTACGCTTCCACTCATGCCAGAATTGCGACTGCAGGCTGCCATGAATCCTTGGCAGTATGCGCATGGGGAATTCCGTTCGTAGCCCTTCATGCCATCCGGCGTGAGCTTCCCTATAGCTGTGCGAACGCCACGGCAGGCGCTGCCGTGGATCATTAACGGATTGAACTTCGGAAAGCATTATGGATTTGCTGCGTTTTCTGCTTCTGCTGCCGGTACGACTGCTGCGTGGTGTGTTGAGCGCGCTGGGATGGATGCTGAGCCCTCTGCTTGGCCAGGTGAGCTGGGCTGCGCCGGGCTGGATGCATGCCGTGCGCCAACGCCCCTTGCGTTCGCTGGGCATCGTAGCGGCCGGCCTGGTGGTCATTGCCGGCGGCTGGTTCGGCTGGCATTGGTACAAGCATCGGCCACGGCCGCACGAACCGGTGCGTATCACCTGGAAGATCGAAGCGCCGGACGTTACCGATTACAGCAAGCAGCCGATCACCATCCATCCGTTGGAGATGACGTTTTCGGCTTCCGCCGCACCCATCGAACTGGTCGGCAAGCCGGTGACCGATGGCATCGCCATGCAGCCGCAGACGAGCGGCCAGTGGACCTGGGTGGACGACCGGACGCTGCGCTTCACGCCGGCAGCCGATTGGCCGATCGGGCAGCACTACAAAATTCGCTTCGACATTCCCAAGGCCTTCGCCCATCACGTGCTGATGGCCGACGACCATTTCGAATTCGACACGCAGCCGTTCAAGGCTGTGCTGGGCAAGGGCGAGTTCTACCAGGATCCGCAGGATCCCACCGCCAAGAAAACCATCATCCCGGTCGACTTCAATTATCCGGTCGATCCCGCGCAGCTCGAAAAGCGCATAGCGCTGAGCCTGGCCGGGCAGGGCGATCGTTCCGCAACGCCGTTGAAGTACAGCGTCACCTACGATCAATACAAGCTGCGCGCATGGATCCACTCGCAGCCGCTGGACCTGCCGCGCGATGACGGCGCCGTGGCGCTCACGCTCGACAGCGGTGTACGCAGTGCGCGGGGCGGCAATGGCACCGACGCCGAATTGAAAGCCAGTGTGCGCGTGCCGGGCTTGTACAGCCTGACCGTGGACGACGTCAGCCCCACCCTGGTCGACAACGACAAATACGAGCCCGAACAGGTATTGGTGATCAACCTGAGCGGCGCCGTGCGTGACAGCGATCTGGCCGGGCTGGTGCATGCCTGGGTGTTGCCGCAGCGCAATCCGAATGCCGAACGCGGTGAAGAAGACAGCCAGGACAGTCAGGACGGTCAAGACAACGAGCAACCCGCAGCCTACGACTGGAGCACCGGCGAAGTCGGTGAAGATGTGCTGCGCAAATCGCAGAAGCTCCCGCTGGAAATGGTGCCGACGGAAAACGACTACCAGGCGTTGCAGAGCTTTAAGTTCCACGCCAATCCGCGCCAGCGCATCTACGTTCGCGTAGAGAAAGGGCTGAAGTCTTTTGGCGGCTACGTGCTCGGCAAACCGGCGAGCGCCGTCGTCACTGTGCCGGATTACCCGAAGCTGCTGCGCTTCATGGCCGACGGTTCGCTGCTTTCGCTCAGCGGCAGCAAACGCGTCTCGGTGGTGTCGCGCAACATGGCCGGCATGCGCCTGCAGATCGGCCGCGTGCTGCCGGATCAACTGCAGCACCTGGTCAGCCTCAACCAGGGCGACTACAAGCATCCGCAACTGCCCTACGATTTCACCGAAGAACACATCGTCGATCGTTTCGAACTCAAGCGCGCGTTCCCTGCGGGCGATCCCGCGCACGCGCATTACGAGGGCGTGGACCTCGGACAGTATCTGCAATCCGGCAAGCGCGGCGTGTTCCTGCTGCATCTGTACGATTTCGATCCGGCGCAGGCCAAGAAGCAGGCCGAGCAGGCCGCCAAAGCCAAGGCGCGCGCGAAGCAGGGCATCGCACCGCCGCCGCCCGGTGCGCAGCCCGATGCAGATCCTGACACGTCTGCTTCAACGCCCGGCGATACGCCCAGTGATGAAAGCGGCAACGGCGAAGAAGAATCCGGCCCCTCCGCACAGGACAGCCGCCTGATCGTCGTCACCGACCTGGGCATGCTGGTGAAGCGCGCACTGGATGGCAGCGAGGACGTGTTCGTGCAGTCCATCCGCACCGGCCAGCCGGTGGCGGGCGCGAATGTGTCGGTGCTGGCGGTCAACGGCCAAACGCTGTTCGCGCAAGATACGGGCGCCGATGGCGTGGTGCATTTCCCAACCTTCAAAGGCCTGGATCGCGAGAAGCGTCCTGCGTTGTTCGTGGTCAAGAAGGCGGACGATCTGTCGTTCCTGCCAATTGGCGGCGCCGATCGGCAGCTCGATTACTCGCGCTTCGACATCGGCGGCGAAGCCAGCGCTGTCAATCCGGGTACCTTGTCCGCGTATCTGTTCTCCGATCGCGGCATCTATCGCCCTGGCGACGAGATGCACATCGGCCTGATCGTGCGCGCCGCCAGTTGGCTGCGCAATGTCGCCGGCATTCCGCTGCAGGCCGAAGTGGTCGATCCGCGCGGCGTCACGGTAAAGCAGCTGCCGTTGAAGATGGACGATTCCGGCTTCGGCGAGCTGAGCTATACGCCAGCCGAAACGGCGCCGACCGGCACCTGGACGATCAACCTGTACATCGTGCGCGACGGCAAGGCCGATACGCAGATCGGCAACACCACCGTGCAGGTGAAGGAATTCCAGCCCGACCGCATGAAGGTGACGGCCAAGCTGTCCAGCCAGGTCGTCGAAGGCTGGGTAAAGCCGGCCGGACTGAAAGGCCTGGTCGATGCGCAGAACCTGTTCGGCACGCCGGCCGCGGATCGCCGCGTGGAGGCCTCGTTGACGTTGCGTCCGGCATGGCCGTCTTTCCGGAGCTGGCCCGATTACCACTTCTACGACGTGCATCGCGCCAAGGACGGTTACGACGAAAACCTGCAGGACGGCAAGACCGACGACAAAGGCCTCGCCGAATTCGATCTGGACCTCAAGAAATACGCCGACGCGACCTATCAGCTGTATTTCCTGGTCAAGGCGCACGAGCCCGAAGGTGGCCGCAGCGTGGCCGCTGCCACGCAAACGCTGGTGTCGAGCAACGATTGGCTGGTCGGCTACCGCAGCGACGACGCGCTCGACTACGTCAGCCGCAACGCCATACGCAAAGTGC
>Ga0134128_10008315_pt1 | contig 12496 bp, 7 predicted proteins | sample KB31754_FD_96462 | JGI IMG/M metagenome (GOLD analysis project Ga0134128, IMG submission 96462) | Terrestrial soil microbial communities with excess Nitrogen fertilizer from Kellogg Biological Station, Michigan, USA - KB3-175-4 | ecosystem: Environmental > Terrestrial > Soil > Unclassified ...
CGGGTCGGAAGATGCACGTCAGGGCACAAGAGTTCGCGCGCGTACCTCTCTCGCTGCTGACGCGGCTGCGCCTGGTCCTGTTCGGACACGAGGACCTGGCCAGCATCGTGTTCTGGGCGACGCTGGTTGGGGTCGCGGGAGCGCTCGCCAGCGTCATCTTCCGCGAGCTGATCCGCCTCTTCACCAAGCTCTTCACCGGCTATGCCAGCCTTGCCGAGCACGGCTCGGGACTCGTCGGCGCCGCCTCGAGTCTGGTGTGGTGGCACCGCGCGCTCGTGCCCATTGTGGGCGGCGTACTGGCGGGCGCAGTACTGCATTTCGTGGGCCGTACGTTCGTCTCCCACAAGGCCGTCGATTACATCGAGGCGGTGAAAGTCGGCGACGGCAAGATCGGATTTCGCGCCTCGATCTTCAAGAGCTTCGGCTCGCTTCTGACCATCTCCTCGGGCGGCTCGATCGGACGAGAAGGATCGATGGTGCAGCTCGCCGCCATGCTCGGCTCCCGGCTCGGGCTGCTGGCACGCGCTCCGGTTCCGCGCCGGCGGCTCATGGTGGCCTGCGGCGTCGCAGCCGGTATCGCCGCCGCCTACAACGCTCCTCTCTCGGGCGCCCTGTTCGCTTCGGAGATCGTCCTCGGCTCGACCAGCATGGAGAGCTTTGGCCCGTTGGTCATCGCCTCGGTGATCGCCAGCTCCACGGTCCGCCGCTTCCTCGGTTACGGGCCGGTCTACGACATGCCGACCCACGTATTCGCGCCGAACAACTGGGAACTGATCTTCTACGTCTTCCTCGGCATCCTGCTCGGGCACCTGGCGCCCGCCTTCCTGGCGCTGATCGACTTTGCCAAATCCCAGTTCGTGCGGCTGAAGCTGCCGCTCTATTGGCAGCTCGGCCTGGGCGGAGTGATCGTCGGAGGCATCTCCGCCTTCGTCCCGGAGGTCTGGGGCAACGGGTACAGCGTGGTGAGCCAGATCCTGCTCGGGCAGGTCTTCGGCCTCTGGCTGCTCGTCATCCTGCTCGCCAAGGTGCTGGCGACCTCCGCAACGGTGGGCTCCGGAGGTGTTGGTGGCGTGCTCACGCCCTCACTCTTCGTCGGTGCGGCAGTCGGCTCCCTTTTCGGCTTTGTGTTCCACACTCTCCTTCCCCACATCGCCTCCGTGCCCGCGGCCTACGCCCTCGTCGGCATGGGCGGGTTCCTCGCGGCGACGACGCAAGCCCCGCTCACCTCGATCGTGATGATCTTCGAGTTGACTCTCGACTACGACATCCTGCTGCCCCTGATGCTCGCGTGTGTGACGGCGCATTACACAGCGAAGGTCTACCGTAAGGGGCAGTCCGTCTATCACGCCACCCTGAATCGCGCGATGGTCGCGGAACATGGGGACGACTGGCGGCTGCGCACCGTCGAGGCGCTGGTGAAGCCGCCGGCGGCCGTCGTTACCGCTTCGACGAGCCTCGCGGACATCTACGACCAACTGCCCAAGCGGCCGCTGGAGCGGGTCTATCTCACGAGCGGCGATGACCTGATTGCGTGGTTCGATCCGCGCAAGGTGCTCGATCGCCTGCGCAAGGGCGAGATCGACTGGGGGATGCCGGCCGAGGCGATCGCCCTGCCCGTGAAGTTTGCGCTCTCTCCCGACATGCCGCTCTGCGAGGCTCTCGATGGCTTCCTGCGGGAACAGGCGACCGCGCTGCCGGTCACCCCGGGGCAGTGGCGCCATACTCTGATCGGGGAGGTATCGCGCAGCGACGTGCTCCTCGCCATCCAGGACCGGCTGACGTACCCCAAGTAGCCGCCAACACCGTTGGCGGGAGCAAAGCTCTACAATGGGCGCGGAGGACTCTCGCGATGAAGCTGACTCGCCGTGACTTTGCGCGCCTGGGCGCGATGACAGCCTTGTCCACGACCCTGCCGCTACGCGCCCAAGCGCGGGACCACAAGCTCCGGTGGTGCATCGTGGGGTTGGGTCGCATCTCCATGGGGCAGTTCATGCCGGGATTGCGACTGTCGCGGACGGGAAGCGTCACGGCGGTGGTGAGCGGGCATCGCGAAAAAGCCGAACAGCAGGCGGCCTCGTACGGCGTGCGCTCATCCTCGATCTACAGTTACGGAAACTTCGACGAGATCCGCCGCAACAGGGAGATCGACGCCGTATACATCGCACTGCCCAACTCCATGCACGCGGAATACACGATCCGCGCCGCGGCGGCGGGCAAGCACGTGTTGTGCGAGAAGCCGATGGCGACGAGCCTGGCCGATTGCCGGGACATGATCGACGCCTGCCGCAAGGCCGGCGTGCAGCTGATGATCGCCTATCGGTGCCAGTATCATCCGTCGCACCTGAAGGCGATCGAGCTCATCCGCAGCGGATCCGTGGGTCAGGTCCAGGCGATCGAGAGCGCTTTCGGATTCAACATCCCGCCGGGCGAGTGGCGCCTGAACAGGAAGATGGCGGGGGGCGGCCCCCTGGTGGACGTGGGCATCTATGCCCTGAACGCGACTCGGTATCTGACCGGCGAGACTCCAGCGGAAATCAAAGGATACGCATCGGTGATCGACCACGATGGACGCTTCACCCAGGTGGAGGAGAACGACGGCTGGACGATGAGATTCCCCTCGGGAATCGTCGCGAGCTGCAGCACCTCCTACGGCGCGCTCATGGACGGCTACTTCCGCGTGCACGGCTCGCAGGGATGGATCCACATGGACGGATTCAACTACAGCGGCATGCATCTGACCGCGCTTCTGGCGGGCGGCGAGAAGCTCGATCAGCCGGATCCGGTCCGCGAGCCGGGGCAGTTCACCGCGGAGGCGGATTATTTTGCCGACTGCGTGTGGAACAACCGTCAGCCGAAAACGGACGGCGCGGAGGGTCTGCGGGACATGGTGGCTATTGCGCGCATCTACGAGAGCGCCGGGCTGCGGCTGGGCGCTTAGACCGCCCGTCTTTCCTCACGGCTCCGACGGCGGCCCCGGCGGTGCAGGCGGCGCGGGCATGGTGGCCGTGATCTCGATCTTCTGGCGCTCGCGCAGGACAACCAGTCTGATCTTCTCACCCGGGTCGTAGGAAGTCAGGATCCGGATCGCCTGCGAGCCGGTGGTGGGGACGCGGCCGCCGATGGACAGGATGACGTCCCCGTCCTGCAGCTTCAGCACCCCGCGAGTCGGCGCACGCACCACCAGCACGCCGTGGTCGGTACCGAAGTAGTGACCCAGCCGTGGCGTCAGCGTGGTGAGCTCCATTGTCCCAGGCGGGCGGGCCACTGGCCCCTCGATCGGTGCCGCCATGGGTAGTGATAGAGCCGCCAGCTGGCTCGCCGTCACCATGCTCTGCCGCGCGCCCTCGAGCTGCGCCCGCGCTCCCGCCTGCTGCGCGGCGAGCTGACCCTGGAGCCTCGCCTGGTTCGCGTCGAGCTGCGCCTGGACTCTGGCCTGGTCGGCGGCGAGCCGCGCCTGAGCTTGCACGCGTTGAGCGGCGATCTGCGCCTGCAGCCTCGCCTGGACGGGATCCGGAGTCACGACCACCGGCAGCGGTGGACCGGCGGCCGGTGCCGACAGCGGCAGGCCCGCGGCCACCGCCGCGCACAACGTCGCCAGGATGAGGAGCCTCGCAGACACACCGATTAGACGCGCGAGCCGCGCAAAAGGTCGCACCTCGAGCCACGAGCTCAAAGATCCCGCCCCGCTTTGGCAAGATCCCCACGATCATGGCCCGTGTCGAATTGCGCTCCGCGCCTTCGTCTATGGAGCACGGAAACCGCAACGAATCACGCGAGTGTCATGAGCCTCAGCATCGCCAGGATCATCGCCTTCAGCCGCCAGGCGGGGCCCTATCTGGCGATCGAGCTCATCTTGCCGGGCGGATCACTCATCGCGCTGGCCATCTGGATCCTGAAGAATCGGCCTTCCCTGTACCGCCGGCTACCCGGTGCGCGTCTCGCCGCTCAGTTCGTGGCGGCTCTGCGTGCCTCCGCGCCGTCCACCCCGTGAGTCTGTGCCGCCCCTGCCCTGACGACCATCGTCAACATCAGCAGCATACCGAGGATCACCGACACCGCGGCTGATCCGAGCAGCGGCGAGAGTTGCTCGTCCGCCGCAACGTGGCCGTAGAGGAGCAGCAGACCACCGAACATCGCGAGACAGCCGGCCTGATGCAGGACGAACTGGATTGTGCCCATCACTCGCGGCGCAGCCGGCAGCCACAATTTGTGAATGACTGCGTAGATGAGAGAAGTCACGAAGCCCACCAACAGGATGTGCGCGTGCGTGACGAATTGCCCGTGATTCCTCGATGCGGCCATGAAGATCCCGAGGCCCATCCCAGCGGCGGCATAGCTCAACGCCCAGATCAAATACGCGCGGTCGAAGTTTTTCACAGAAGCCCCCGATTGTTGTAGTGCTCGGAAGTCTGGCGATCCACGGCGGCGGATGTCAAGGGCGCGGGCCGGGCGCCGCCTCAGTGCAGGGCGTCGGCGCGCTCGATGCTCACGATTGCGGCGCGCGCTGCTTGCCGAACCTCCGGGCTGGAGTCGTTGAGAGCATTGCGCAGGTCCGCAAGCGCGCCGCGCGCGGGTGATCCGATGCCGCCGAGGGCGCTGCAGGCACTGCCTCGCGACCCTGCGTCCGGGCTGTGCAACATGGTGCGCAGGCGTGACACCGCCGTTGCCGCGGCCGCGCCGATATCGCTGATGTCCTGTGCAGCCCAGGCTCGGACGCCCGGGTCGGAGTCCTGCAGCGTCGTCAGCAGCGCCGGCAGCGCCGGACGGAGGTCGAGTTTCGCCGAGCCGTCCGGGAAGTGCCACCAGCCGCCCCCGATGACATCCAGCGCCACCGCCACGTTGCGGCGCATCTCGGGATCCGGATCGCGCAACGCGCGGGCCAGCGCAGTCACGCTCGCCGACCCGAGAGCATGAAGCTCCGCATATACCTGCTGGCGTCGCGACTCCAGAGCCGGCAAGGGCGCCGGGGCCGTCTTCGCGGAGGCGATTTCCTGGTGAAATGCCCGGACAGGCAACGGCAGGTCGCGCAGCTTCTCCACTACGGCATCGGCGGTAGACGCGCGACGGTGCGCGTCGGACGCGGGTGTCGCGCTCGTCGCCAGAATGATCGCCGCCGCAAGCATCCCGAGAGTCCCGGTGCGCAAACAGCCAGGGCCGGCCTGTTGGAACCGCCGCTCTCGTCTCGCTCGTCCGGTCACGCCTTCATCATAGCACTCGGCCGCCGCCCGGCCCGATCAGCCCCGCAGGGCCTGCACCGGACTCTCCGGCAGGGCCGACTCGGCGGCACCGCGCAGGTACTGCTCCTCCAGCTCCGTTGCTGCGAGCGGCTTGGCGAGCAGGAAGCCCTGTGCCTCGTCGCAGCCGCGCGTGCGCAGCCATTCCAGCTGGCTCGGACGCTCGATGCCCTCGGCGGTTACCGTGAGCCCCAGAGTCTTGGCGAGCGAGAGAATGGCGTTGGCGATCGCCGCGTCGCTCGCGGAGCGATCCACGTTGCGCACGAACGCCTTGTCGATCTTGAGACGGTCGGGCGGAAACCGCGTGATGTACGCCAGGGATGAATATCCCGTGCCGAAGTCATCGAGCGCGATGCGGCAGCCGAGCTGACGCAGCCTTTCGAGCGCGTGGCGCACCTTGGCGGAGTCCTGCACCAGGACCGACTCCGTGATCTCGATCTCGATGAGCGACGTCGGCACGCCGGCCGCCGTGCCTTCCACTTCCACGACGCGGGCCGGATCGCCATGCAGGAGCTCCTTGCCGGATACGTTGATCGCCACCGGGACGGGGAAGCCCGCGTCCAGCCATTTGCGCAACTGACGGCACGCCGCGCGCACTACCCAACTGCCCATCTCGAGGATGAGCCCGCTGTCTTCGGCAATCTCGATGAAACGGGTGGGCGATACCTCGCCGTGCTCGCTGTCGTGCCAGCGCAGCAGGGCCTCCACTCCGGACAGACGTTGGTCCTTCAAACTGAACTTGGGCTGGTAGCGCAGATGCACACGGTCTTCCTGGACGGCTCGACGCAAGCGCGCCTCGAGCTCAAGCCAATCGCGCAACCGGCTGCTCATCGCGGGAACGTAAGCCGCTATGGGCGCCGCATTGCCGGTCTTGGCCTGATACATCGCGGTATCGGCGTGTTTGAGCACCGTGGCAACGTCGCCGCCGTCCTGCGGATACATCGCGACACCGATGCTCGGCGTGGAGTAGAACTCGAGTCCGTCATGGACGATTGGTTCCTTGAAGGCGGCGCTGCACTTCTCGGCCAGACGCAGGGCGAGCGCACCGGCCTCGGCATGGCGGACCAGGATCACGAACTCGTCGCCGCCGAAGCGCGCGAGCGACACATGCGCAGGCATTCCCTCCGGCCGCTCCAGTGAGCGTGTCAGCCTGCCGGCGACCGTGCGCAACACAGCATCCCCGGCCGAATGACCGAAGGTGTCGTTGATCCGCTTGAAGCTGTTGAGGTCAAGGTATACGACCGCAACGGCCTGGCCGGCGCCGGCCGCCTCCGCGAACTGTCGCTCTGCGGTCTCGAGGCAGCGTTGCCGGTTGGGCAGGCCGGTGAGCGAATCGAAGTAGGCTAGCCGCTCGATACGCTCGGCGGCGGCCCCATTGCGCAGGATGTATTCCAGGCGACGCGGCAGGAGGGCCCAGTTGACGGGCTTCGACACGAAGTCGGTGGCACCGGCATCGAATGCGAGCGTGATCGCTGTCGAATCCTCGTGACCGGTGACCATCACGATGGGTGTGGTCGTGAAGCGCGGATCGCTGCGCAGCCGCCGGCAAACGGCGTAGCCGTCGAGCCCCGGCATCTCTACGTCCAGGAGAACCATGGCCGCACCATACGAGAGTGCCGCCTCCAGCGCCTCGGCGCCGTTGTCGAACAAGAGAGGGGCGAGGCCCACCTGCTCGGCCGACTCGGCGAGAAGGAGCCGTCCGGTCTCCTCATCGTCCGCGATGATCACCACCGGCTTCGCCGCGGTCTGCGGAATCATGCAATCTCCCTTTGCTCGAAGGCTGTCAGCTCCGCGATGAGTATCGGATGAGCCGCGCCCAGGCGCTCGTAGGTGCTCCACGCCACCATCGCATCGCCGCCCGCACAGAGCTGCTCGAGTCGACGCACATCCTCCGAGAACGCCATCGCGCCGACATTCGCGGCGCTGGACTTCAGCTTGTGGCAGATCGCGCGCGCGGCCGCCATGTCGCCGGCGTGAAGCGCAACCCGCAGCTCATCGAGAGCGACGGTCGATCCGGCGCGGAAGAGCGCGACCAACCTGGAGTAGAGGTTGGGCCGGCCCTTGGCGCCCGAGCCGCGCAGGCGCACGACGGTGGCCTCGTCGAGCTTCGAGAGGTCGTCGGCCGCGGAGACCGGGCGCGTGTATTCCGTGCTAAGAGGCACCTCGCGCTGTCCCGCAGTCTCGGCGGCCGCGCCGCCGGCGCTCGGCTGCAGGGCCAACCGCGGCTCCCGGTCGCGTGGGATCCAATGGCGCAACATCTTTTCGCAATCCTCCGGTGTATAGGGCTTGCTCAGCACGTCATCGATGCCCGCGGCCTCGCAACGTTCGCGAACCTGTGCGGGCGTGTGCGCCGTCAGGGCGATGATGGGGACACGACGGCCCGTGCCGCCGCGCTCGCGGATCAATTTCGCCGTCTCGTAGCCGTCGAACGCCGGCATATTGATGTCCATCAGGATCAGATCGAAACGCTCGGTCGCGCTGCGCGCGAGAGCTTCAGCGCCGTCCTTGGTCCATACGGACGTGCAGCCGAGCGCCTCGAGATAACCTTGCGCGACCGCCGCGTTGACCGGCTCGTCCTCGACGAGCAGCACGTGAGCGCCGATCGCGCCTGTCGCGTCGCCGGTGACAGCGCCCCCCTTCCCGGAGGCCGCCGCCGCGGATGCGGCCTGGGCGGCGCTCAGTTGCAGGGGCAAGGACACATGGAAGGTGGAGCCCGTGCCGGGCGTGCTCTCCACGGTGATCCGTCCGCCCATCAACTCCGCGAGCTCGCGGCAGATCGCGAGCCCGAGACCGCTGCCGCCGAAGCGGCGGCTGGTCGATTCGTCGGCCTGCGTGAAGGGCTGGAAGATCTTCGCCACGGTCGCGGCGTCCATGCCGATGCCCGTGTCGGAGACCGCGATGTGCACGGTTGCCCGGTCCGTGTCCGAATTCTCGACGTCCGCGCGCAGCCGGATCTCGCCGTGCTCGGTGAACTTGACCGCGTTGCCGATGAGATTCATCACGATCTGCCGTATCCGGAACGGGTCGCCGACCAGAGTGCGCCCCGGGGGCACCCGTCGGTCGGACGCGGGCGGCTGCACGTTGAGTCGGATTCCCTTGGCCTGGGTCGTCCCGCTGAACAGGTTGGCGCACTCATCCAGGACCCGATCGAGGTCGATGGGCAGCGCTTCGAGCGCGATCTTGCCCGCCTGGGCTCGTGAAAGGTCGAGCAGGTCGTTGACGATCCGCAGCAGCACCTGCGCGGAGGAGCGGATGGTTTGCGTGAGCCGCGACTGGGTGGCCGACTGCGGCGTGCGTGCCAGCAACTCGGTCATGCCGACCACGCCGTTCATCGGCGTGCGCAACTCATGGCTCATGCGGTCGAGGAAGTCGCTCTTGGCACGCGCCGCCTCGGCCAGCTGGCGATTGCTCTCGGAGAGCTCGCGCGTACGCAGAGCGACCTCCGCTTCGAGGCGCTCACGCTCGCGCGCCTGATGCCTGCGCTCGAGCGCCTGCTTGCGCAGCCGGTGGCCCACGAAGGCGAGCACCAGAAGGGCATATGTCGCGTAGGCCCACGGGGATGCCCACGGGGCCGGATCGCGATGCAGCGTGATCTTCAGCGGCGCGCTCCACACGGAATCGGAGTTGGCGCCGCGAACCTCGAGGACATGATTACCTGGCTCGAGGTTGGTGAGCGTGATGCGATGCTGCGCGCCCAGGCCGATCCAGCGATCGGTCAGCCCCGTCATCCGGTACGCGAGGACGTTGTGCCTGGGCGAGGTGAAGTCCAGCACGCTGACATCGAGTGAGACGATGTTGTCGCGGTAACTGAGCGGAATGCGGCGACGCAGCCAGTAGGGCATCCGCCCCGGCGCGGGTGCACCGAGGATCTCCACCCGTGTGAGCGCCAGTCGCGGTGTTTGTGATCTCTCCGTGAGATGCGCGGGATCGAAGATGTTGAAACCGCTCGGGCCGCCGAAGCAGAGCCGGCCGTCCCGCATGCGAAAGTACGCGTTGGTGGTGAACTCCTCGCCAGCCGCGCCGTCCGCGACATGGAAAGTTTTCACCGCGCCCGTACCGGGATCGAGGCGCATGAGGCCGGCGTTGCCGCTCAACCAGACGCGGCCGTCTCCATCGACCAGCACGCCGTAGATCGTGTCGCTCGTCAGCCCTTGGCCGAGGGAGTACGTTCGAAACCGCAGCGACCGCGGCGCTGAGACGGCGCCCATCACGAGCGCAAGGCCCCCACCGCTCGTTCCAACCCAGACCCTATCGTGCGAATCCACGGCGAGGGAGTAGATGGTATTCGCCGGGAGGCTGGCGGGATCATGCGGATCGTGGCGGAACACCTTGATCACCGTGCCGTCCGGCCGGGCGAGATCCAGTCCCCCGCCATCCGTTCCGATCCACATGTAGCCCTGCGAATCCTGCGCATAAGCGGTGACGCTGTCGGCGCTGACGGCACCCGGCGCGGACCCGTACGGCAACTGGCGCACGAGACCGGTCGCGGGATCGACGATGTTGGCACCGCCGCCCCAGGTGCCAATCCACATCTTTCCGTCGCGCGCCTCGAAGAGCGTCATGATTCCCGAGGCGCTGAGGGCATGCGGATCGCCGCGCTTGACCGGAATCCACTCGAGTTTGTCGTGGCGGTCGAGTGTCGCGACTCCCTTGTACATGGTGCCGATCCAGAGCACGCCGCCGCGATCCTGGCGCAACGACATCACCGAGCCGGTGTCGAGAATCGCTCGCTGGCCGATGAGCGTCCGCAGATCGGTCTCGCGGCCGGTACCCGGATCGTACTCGACCAGGCCGCCGCCCATCGAAGCGATCCAGACTCGATCGTCGGGAGCATCGGCGAAGGCCGTGACGAACTTGCCGAGCCAATCGGGCTGGCGGGCGCCGAGCTCGGCGCTGCGCGGATCCCAGCGGCTGACGCCTCCCGTAGCGGTTCCGATCCAGACGAGACCGCTCGCGTCCTGATACACGGAGAAGACGGACGAGTCGTTGAGGGAATCGGGATTCTGCCGGTCGTGGCGATAGTGAGCGATCGTTCCCGACACACGGTCGAGCAAGTCCAGGCCGTCCGAAGTGCCGACCCAGAAGTGCCCCTGCCGGTCTTCCAGGAGCGCCTGCACGGTATCGCTGGAGAGCGATCCTGGCTGACGCGCATCGTGCCGGAAGACCTGTAGGACATTCCCGTTGCCGTCCATCCGATCCAGTCCGGCGCCGTCGGTGGCGACCCAGATCGAGCCGCTCGAATCCTCGAGCACCTGCCAGACATTGTTGCCGCTCAGCGTCCGCGGATCGCCGTCGACGTGCCGGAAATGGCGGAAGGTCCGCCGGCCGGGCTCGAGCTCGTCGAGCCCCTGATCGGTGCCCACCCAGAGGTTGCCGGCGCGGTCGCGAGTCAGGCTCGTGACGTGATTGCTCGCCAGCGAGGCAGGATCCGCAGGCTCGTGCCTCAGGTTCTCGAATCGGCCGCTGCGCGGATCGAGTATGTCGAGACCCGCATCGGTCGTTCCAATCCAGATCCGTCCCCGGGCGTCGATCGAGACAGTGTTGACCTGGTCGCTTGCCAGGGAGCCGGGAGCGTGCGGATCGTGACGGTAGACCGTGAAGCGGTCAGCGGCTCGATTCCAACGGGCCAGGCCGCCGTTGATCGCGAGCCACAGATCGTGGTGCGGGCCTTCGGCTATCTGATTGATGTAGTTGCCCGGCAGCCCATGATCCGCCTTGGGCGAATACCCGTAGCGAACGAGCTCCTGGCCATCGTACCTGACGAGGCCGTCCTCCGTGCCGAACCACATGAACCCTTGCGAATCCTGCAGGATGGTGTGCACACCCCCCTGCGGCAGGCCGTCCGCCGTCGTCAGGTGAGTGAGAACGAGGGGCGGAGCATCGGCCGCGGCAGACAAGGAGGCGGCGGCCAACGAGGCCGCCGCCATCAGCAAAAGCGCTGAACCAATGTTGCGCCGCCCTGAGGCGCCGGCGCGTGCGATCGTGGTCACGGCGCCATCGTGCTCCTACTGGTTGGGCACCCAAGGCACGACCGGGGCGGGTGCTTGCGGGGCCGGAGCCTGCGAGGTGTTCCACCAGGGAACGGTTCGCGCCCAGGCGAAGTTGCGGGCCCACGCGAAGTTTCTCGCCCAGGCGAAGTTGTTCGACCAGACATAGGCCTGGGTCCACACGAACCCCTGGCTCCAGGGGTAGCTCGCATTCCAGGCATAGCCCTGGGTTCCCGGGTACGAGCTCGACCAGGTGAAGCCGTCGCCCGGCTGCGCAGTGCCCGGCCACCACGACTGCATGTTCATGATGTAATAGTTGCCGCTCGAGTCGCGGTTGGCAGGGCCGCCGAAGTGCTCCGTGCCCGCGAGATCCGCACTGATGTTGAGCCCGACGTTGGCGCAGCCGACCGCGGAGCTGTTGACGGCCGCGACCGCGTTGACGAGGCCGGCGCCCTGCTGGAAAACGCTGTAGGCGAGTTTGCCTGCTGATGTCACGGCGGGCCGCGCAGAGTTCATCAGGCGGCACTTCACATTGTCCGGCGTAAGCGTCGGATCCTCCTGCAGCATCAGGGCAACGATGCCGGATGTCACCGCCGCGGCCTGCGACGTGCCGGACATCGTGAACATCTGCTCGACGATGTCCATCGAGTTCGGATCGATGTTCGCCAGATAGCTGCCGCTCGCCATCGAGGCGACCATGTGGCCGCCGGGAGCGACCATCTCAGGCTTTACGAAGCCCTCGTAGGTCGGGCCCGTGGACGAGAAGGAGGCCAGGCGCCAGTCGCTCGTGTTGTAGGGCTGATAGTTGTCGGTGAGCGCGCCAACCGTGATGACGTAGGGCACGTTGCCGGGCACGTCGACGGTCATGGGGCTCGGTCCATCATTGCCGGCCGCCGTGACTACGACGATGCCTGCCTTCCAGGCGGCCATCACGGCCTGGTCGAGAGGATCATCCCAGTAGTACGACTGCGGGGTGGCGCCGAGCGACAGGTTGAGGATGCGGATGTTGTATTTGAGCCGATTGGCAACGATCCAGTTGATGCCCGCGATGATGTCGGAGTAGCTGCCCGCGCCGTCGCCGTCGAGCGCGCGCACGATGACGAGGTTCGCCTTCGGCGCGATGCTCAGGTACTGCCCGGCGATGTTCTGCGCGCCACCCGCGGCTATGGAAGTGACGTGGGTGCCATGGCCGTACGGATCACCGGTGACGGGACCGGTGCCCCCATTGGTGACGTCCCTGGTGGCCAGGACGCGCGAGCCGTAGTTCTGCAGGAC
>Ga0134128_10008316_pt1 | contig 12496 bp, 11 predicted proteins | sample KB31754_FD_96462 | JGI IMG/M metagenome (GOLD analysis project Ga0134128, IMG submission 96462) | Terrestrial soil microbial communities with excess Nitrogen fertilizer from Kellogg Biological Station, Michigan, USA - KB3-175-4 | ecosystem: Environmental > Terrestrial > Soil > Unclassified ...
ACGCTCAACATGTATTCGATCGGCGCTCGCTCGAGCACCAACCCGAACCCCACGCACGGGCATATGTGGTTCTCGCCGATAATTCCGCGCACGGCGGAGGCGGTCTTCGAGGCCAACAAGGTCTTTGCGGCCGCGGCGCGGCGGTTCGATCTGCCGGTGCTGCGCTTCAGCCTGCCGTCCTGCTACTGGGAGCGGGCATTCATTTTCATCTTCGGTTTTCCGGTGACGACGGATATCGCGACGAATCGCAAGAACCGCGCGGCCTTTCACGCGCTCATCGATACCGCCGCGCAGCACGGCTGGGGCGAGTACCGCACGGCGCCCGCTTATCAGGATGCGGTGATGAAGGTCTATTCGTTCAACGATCACGCCCTGCTCCGCTTTCACGAGACCGTGAAGGATGCGATCGACCCGAACGGGATCATCTCGCCGGGGCGCTACGGCATCTGGCCGCGGCATTTGAGAAAGTCCACGCGCACGTGAGCACATGGCCATGAGCGCTCGAAACTCAAGTGCGCGGGCCGCCGGGATGCTCGGCGCCCTCTTCGCCGCCGGCGCGCTCGCTCTTGTCCCAAGTGGTCCCGCGCGGGCCGGTCGCGTCGCGCCCGATTCGCGTGGCGTCGCCACCGATTCGCGTGGCGTCGCCCCTACCGCAGGTAGCGTCACGACCGATTCCGGCCGCCCTGCGATCTCCTGGACGTGGACGAAGATCGCTCCGGCGCCGGGCAAGCCGCGTGGCTACCTGGCATTTCAGCGCGCGTGCTGGGTGTGCCATGGCAGCGGCCCGGCGAAGCCGGGGACGCGAGCGTTGCGCGCGAAATACCGCGGCAAGATCCCGGCCCCTCTCGAGCAGCGCACCGATCTCACCGCTGCCTATGTGAAGTACATCGTGCGCCACGGCGTGAGCGTCATGCCCCCCTTCCGCAAAACCGAGCTGAGCGATGCGGACCTCAATTCCATCGCGACCTATCTCGGGCGCCAGCAGGCAGCCCCGAAGCGGACCGCGCGCTGAAGTCCTCATGGCGGCGTTCACGCAATTCCGGGGCAGAACCGCGGTGGTAAAGGGTGGCGCTTCGGGTCTCGGAAGAGGCATCGCACGGGCGCTGATCGCCGAAGACCTGCGCGTGGTCGTCGCCGACATCGAGGCGGCGGCACTCGAGCGGACTGCGACGGAGCTTGGTGCGACCGGATTGGTTGTCGATGTGAGCGATGCCGGAAGCGTCCAGTCGCTCGCCGGTGAGGTGCATCGGCGCTTCGGCGCGGCCGCGCGCTGGATAGAGCCCGACGAAGTCGGACACATCGTGGCTCGATGCTCTGCGGCGCGGGGCGCTCTATGCATTCACTCATCCGGAGCAGATGGTATCGGTCGCGCAGCGGTTCGAGACAATCCTGCGCGCGGCGCGGGCGGATGACGAGCGGGTTCGATGACCGATAGAGACAGGACTCTCGCCGGGCGTTCGGCGCTCGTGACCGGTGCAGGACGGGGTATCGGGCGCGCGATCGCCGAGCGACTCGCAGCCGAGGGCGCCCGCGTCACGCTGGTGGCGCGCGATCGCGAAAGGCTCGAGGCGGTGGTGCGCGGCATTCGGGACGCGGGCGGTGAGGCACAAGCGGTCGCCGCGCACGTTGCAAGCGCCCCGGAGGTTCGAGCGGCAGCCGATGCGGCAGCGGCCCGCTTCGGACCGGTCGCGATCCTGGTCAACAACGCAGGAATTCCTGGCCCGTACGGACCACTCGGCACGATCGATCCGCTCGAGTGGTGGGGGGTGCAGGCCGTCAATGTGCTCGGCTCCGTGCTCTTCATGCATGCGGTGATTCCCCCGATGCGCGAGCACCGCGCAGGCCGCATCATCAACATCGTCTCGAGCGCCGGGCTGCAAGCGGTGCCTCACCTCTCCGCCTATGCCGTGAGCAAGAACACTCTCGTACGCGTCACCGAGACCGTCGACATCGAGGAGCGCGGCCACGGGATTCGGGCGTTCGCCTTGCATCCGGGGACGATCACGACGGACATGGCCCGTGCCACGATCGGCTCGCCCGAAGCGCAGCGCTGGGTGCCGGACGGGGTGTCCATGCTGCGCAACCGCACGGATGCCGAGTCGGCCCGCGATCTTGCACGCTGCTGCGACATCGTCGCGCTCCTGGCGGCCGGTCGCTTCGAGGCGCTCGGTGGCCGCTACCTCGACCTGTGGTGGGATCTCGAGGCCGAGGCGCGCCAGCCGTGAGCCGCATCGGTAGTCAGACCGCGCGTCTCGAGCAGGAACTCGCGCGACTCGAGGGCGTAAGCGCCGTCAAACGCTTGCAACGAGCGCTCGGCTTCTACCTCGATCAGGCGGCGTGGGATGAAGCGGCGAACCTGTTCGCATCCGATGCGACGATCGAGGTTGGACTCGACGGCGTTTATCGCGGGCGCGAGCGGATTCGCGAGTACCTCTATGCACTCGGCGGCGGCCGCCGTGGGCTGCTACAGGGGGAGCTCCACGAATGCTTCCAGCTGCAGCCGCTCGTGACGATCTCGAGCGACGGACGCTCGGCTCAGGGCCGCTGGCGGGCGTTTCTCATGGAGGGGCGTCTCGGTGAGCGCGCGCTCTGGGGGGAGGGTCCCATGCAAGTGCGCTATGCCATGCGCGACGGCGCATGGCGCATCGAGCTCCTGCACGCTTATCAAACATTCCTCGTACCCTACGAAGGCGGCTGGCTCCGACATCGCGATGTCACGGGCGGGAAGCTGGTCTCTGCGAGGCTGCCGCCCGATGCCTCGCCGACCGAGAGCTACGAGCCATGGCCGGGCGTGCACATGCCCCCCTTCGGCGATGCGGACCCTGTCGAACCTCTGAGCTTTGCAGACAGCGGTGATCCGGCGATCGCCACGCTCGAGAAGCGCATCCTGTTCCTTCACGATGCCGCGCAGATCGAGAATCTCGTCTCCGCATACGGTTACTGTCTCGACAAGCAGCAGTGGGATGCACTCGCGGCGCTCTTCGCGGCGGACGCAACGATGGAGATCTCCCAGCGGGGCGTCTATGTCGGACGGGCGAGCATCCGACGCGCGCTCGAGCTGTTCGGCCCACAGGGCATCGAGCACGGGCACGTACACAACCACATGCAAATGCAGCCGGTCATCCACATCTCCGCGGACCGACGCAGAGCCTGGGTTCGCAGTCGCGCGTTCAGCCAGCTCGGCATTTTCAACGGCGGAGGCATCTGGCACGGCGGCCTGTACGAGAACGAGCTCGTCAATGACAACGGTGTATGGCGCTTCCGCACGGACCACGTCTACACGACGTATTTCGCGCACTATGAGCAGGGCTGGATGAGCGGACCGCGGCCGACACCGAAGCCGAGCGACAAGATCCCGCCCGATCGACCCGCGACCGAGGTTTACGAGTCTTTCCCCGAGGTGTACATCCCGCCCTACCACTATCGTCACCCGGTTACGGGCCGCCCGATCGAGATCCCATCGGGACGCACACCGCACGCGGAGTATGCGTTCCCCCAAGATGCAGGATCGCAACCCGACACCGTCGGCTCGCAGCTCGATGCCGCCGGCGCTCAACCCAGTACCACCGGCTCGGCCTCAGCGTCCGGGCGGCTCGCGGATCTCACGGCGCGCGTGCAGCGCCTCGAGGACGAGCGCGCAATCGAGAATCTGCAAAGGAGCTACGGCTTCTTCGTCGACAAGGCGCTGTGGCAGGAGACAGCCGATCTGTTCACCGACGACGGAACGCTCGAGATCGGCGGACGAGGCGTGTTCGAAGGCAAGGCGCGGGTGCTCGAGTATCTGCGCTGGCTCGAGCCGCAGGGCCTCGTTCGCAACAAGCTCTTCGACCACATGCAGCTGCAGCCCATCGTGACGGTCGCGCCCGACGGCCGTAGTGCACGGGGCCGATGGCGGTTCTTCGCGCAGGTCGGTGAGCTCGGCAAATCCGCGCTCTGGGGACTCGGAACCTACGAGAACGAATACGTGAAAGAGCACGGCATCTGGAAATTGAAGGCGCTGCACTCCTATTTCCGGATGTACACGCCCTATGCGGACGGTTGGGGCAAGACTGCCCTGCCCAACACACATCCCGAGAAAGATCTGCCGCCCGATCGCGCGCCGACGATCGTGCACGAAACATATCCAGGCACGTTCATTCCGGCGTGCCACTACGCGCACCCGGTCACGGGCACGTAGGTCGCGAGCCGTTACGTTCGCGGGCGGCCGCCACCGCCGGCTTCGCTGGACGCGGCGGCCCCGCTTGCTGCTGCCGCCTCGCGCGTCGAGGCATCGGTGCTGCGCTCGCGCAGCGAGCGGATGAGATCCGGATTGATGTCCTTGGGCATCGCGTCGCGGATGGTGTTCATCCGCTCGTCGAAGGCATCGCGCCATTCCCCGTGAGTGATGACGTAGAGCTCATCGTTCTGCATGGCGCGGAGCACGCGTTGACCGACCACTCTCGGGTCCATCCAAAGGGGCGAAGGCTGCCGCCTCGCGAGCTGTGCCTCCGCTTCCGCAAAGCCGCTCGACCCTTTGAACCTGCTCGGGCGGTTCTGGCCGGCCTCGTGGATGTTGGTCCGGATCGGTCCGGGGCAGAGCACGGACACGCCGATCCGATCCGGCGCGAGATCATCGCGGATGCATTCCGAAAGAGTGATCACAGCGGCCTTGCTCGTTGCGTAGATCGCCATGAACGATGGCATCCAGACCAGACCGGCGAGCGATGCCGTGTTGACGACATGGCCTCCCTCGCCGTGCGCTCGGATACGTGGCACGAACGTCTGGATACCGTTCACGACGCCGCCGAGATTGACGCCGAGACCGAAATCCCAATCGTCGTATGTCGCGCGGCGCAGCGGCCCCTCGACACCGACGCCCGCGTTGTTGACGATCACGTGTATTTTCCCGAAGCGTTTCTCCGTCTCATCCGCAGCGCGCGCCACGGCAGCCCGGTCGCTCACATCGACGGGGACGCCGTGCACTCGGCCGTTCGAGCCGTTCTCGGCAAGGCGAGCGAGCGCGGTGTCGAGGTGATCCTGGCGCAGATCGCCGATGGCGACGCGCATGCCGGCCGCGAGGAACGTCTCGACGATACCGAAGCCGATGCCGCTCGCGCCTCCGGTCACGAAGGCGACCTTGTCGCGAAAGTCCTTCATCCGGGCGTCCTCCTGCGTTACTCGAGCGCAGCGAATCGGTGAGCATGCGCGATTGACAGCGGTGAACCCCGCGCCTAACGTGCCCGAGCACGCTATAGCGCGGTTGGCACCGCGCATGAACGAGGATACCTCAAATGCCGGGCAGCACCGAGCGCATTCTCACGACGCACGTCGGCAGTCTTCCGCGTCCTCAGGATGTAGTCGATCTGCTCTTCGCGGAAGACCGCGGAGAGCCCTACGATCAAGCGCGCTTCGACGCCGTCATGCGCCGCGCGGTGCTCGATGTCGTGCGCAAGCAAGCGGAGATCGGGCTCGACTCGGTGAGCGATGGTGAGACGAGCAAGATCAGCTACGCGACCTACATCCGCCACCGACTCACCGGCTTCGAGGGCGACTCCGCGCGGCCGACGCCGAAGGACCTCGACGATTATCCCGAATACCGCGATCGACTCGTGAAGGCCGGGCACTCGGCGACGTACAAGCGGCCCGTGTGCCGCGGGCCGATTGCCGTCCGCGATCTCTCCGGGCTCGAGCGCGATATCGCGAATCTCAAGGCGGCGCTTTCCGAGACGAGAGCCTCCGAGGGTTTCATGAACGCGGCCTCGCCCGGCACGATCGCGGTCTTCCAGCCGAACGAGTATTACCGCACGTACGAGGACTATCTCGGCGCGCTCGCGGAAGCCATGCGGAGCGAGTACGAGACGATCGCCCGCGCGGGACTCGCGCTGCAGCTCGACTGTCCCGACCTCGCGATGGGTCGGCACAGCCGTTTCAAACATTTATCGGACGAGGAGTTTCTGCGCTGCGCGGAGCTGCAGGTCGAGGCGCTGAATCATGCGATCGCCAACATCCCTGCGGAGCGCGTGCGGCTGCACGTGTGCTGGGGGAATTACGAGGGCTCGCACGTCCACGACATGGACTGCAGCCGGATCTTTCCCATCGTGCTCAAGGCGAAGGCGGGGACGCTGCTCATCGAGGGGGCCAACCCGCGCCACGAGCACGAGTGGGAGGTTTGGAAGAAGATCCGGCTGCCCGACGACAAGGTGATCGCCCCGGGGGTTGTCGGCTCGAACACCAACTACGTCGAGCACCCCGAGGTCGTCGCGCAGCGCATCGAGCGCTATGCGGGCGCCGTCGGGCGCGAGCGCGTAATCGCCGGGACCGACTGCGGGTTCGGAACCTTCGCGGGCTTCGGAGCGGTGTACCCGCCATTCTGCTGGATGAAGCTGCAGTCGCTCGTCGAGGGCGCGCGCCTTGCGACTCGAAGACTCTGGCCCCGCGCGGGCGCGCGGCATGCCGCACCTGGAGCACACTGATGGCAAACGACCTGTTCGATCGCGGACTCGCCGCGCGCAAGGCAGTTCTCGGCAGCGATTATGTCGACAAATCACTCGCGCAAGCTGATGAGTTCACGCGTCCTCTGCAGGAGCTCGTCACGGAGTACTGCTGGGGTGCCATTTGGACCCGCGAGGGCCTGCCGCGCAAGACTCGCAGCCTCCTCAATCTCGCGATGCTCACGGCGCTCAACCGCCAGCACGAGCTCAAGCTCCATGTGATGGGCGCATTGCGCAACGGCTGCACTCAGCAGGAGATCCAGGAGACGCTGTTGCAGGCGACGATCTACGCCGGCGTTCCCGCGGGCGTCGAGGCGTTCCGTACCGCGCGCGAGGCGCTCGCGGAGTATCAGCGGGCCGCCGGCGCGAAATGAGCGCCGCGGTCGAGGTGCGCACCGCGTGAGCGATCCGATCGGGTTCGTCGGCCTGGGCAACATGGGGGGGCCGATGGCCGTGCGCCTGCTCGATGCAGGACACGCCCTCGCCGTCTTCGACACGCGAGAGGAGGCGCTCGCAGCGCTCCTCACGCGCGGCGCGCGGCGCGCATCCTCCGCCGCGGAAGTGGGCTCGCTCGCGGAGACCGTGCTCGTGAGTCTGCCGACGCCCGACATCGTGCGGACAGTCGCGCTCGGGCCGAACGGAATCGCTGCGGGCACGCGCGTTCGAAGGCTCGTCGATCTTTCCACCACCGGGCCGCGAATGGCCGCGGAGATCGCCCGCGAGCTCGCCAAACGGGAGATCGCGTTCGTCGATTCGCCGGTGAGCGGCGGGGTCGCAGGCGCACGCGCGGGAACACTTGCCGTGATGACCGCCTGCGCGCGCCCCGAGTTCGAGCGGCTGCGGCCGCTGCTAGCCGTGTTCGGCAAGCCGTTCTATGTCGGGGAGCGCCCGGGCCTCGGGCAGATGATGAAGCTCGTGAACAATCTGCTCTCGGGAGCCGCGCTCGCCATCACCTCCGAGGCGATGCTGCTCGGGACCAAGGCCGGCATCGATCCGGATACGATGATCGAGGTGTTGAACGCGGGCAGCGGACGCAATAGCGCGACGCAAGACAAGTTCCCGCGCGCGATTCTGCCGCGCCGCTTCGATGCCGGTTTCGCAACGCGGCTCATGTACAAGGATTTGAAGCTCTGTCTGGAGGAAGCCGAAGCCCTCGGACTCACGCTCTGGGTCGCCTCCGCCGTGCGCCAGTTGTGGCATGCCACCGCAACCGAGATCGGTGCAGACCGGGATTTCACGACGATCATGCAGTACGTCGAGCGGGCCGCGGGCGCCGCCGGCATCGAAGTTCGCGGTCGCGGCGCGGAGCGTTGAGCCGAGCTGCCCCGGGGCAGATTGGATGACGCGCGCTTGCGCCCGCATTTACCCCGGGCGTCGCACGAGCGAGGGTGTCTCGAGCTTCTTCGCCGTGAGGAAGATGAGCCGCTGCAGCGATTGATCGCGCTCGGCCGCGCGAAACCCGGCGAGCTGCGCTTCGAGCTCGGCGTCGTCCTTCAGGTGATAGATCATGTGTTTGAAGTTGCTCGCCTCGGGAGACGCATGCTCGAGGAACGCCCGCCGGCGCTCCTCCGAGTAGCGATCGAGCACTGCCTCATCCGCCTCGCCCCGGATCACCGCCGCGAGTGCCTCGTAGAGCACATAGGCGTCGTAGAGCCCGGAGGTCAGGCCGAGCCCGCCGGTCGGATTGGTCAGGTGTGCGGCATCGCCTGCGAGCAGGACGCGCCCGATTCGCATGCGCTCCGCGCAGCGCTGATGCATGCGATAGGGCGAGTACTGCACGAGCTCATAATGTTTCTCGCCCGGCAGCGCGCCTGCGAAGTAGGCCGGCATGCGCTCGAGCACGCCCTCCTCCGGAAGGCTCGCGTCCTCGCAGTACGTGCAGCGCCAAAGGCCCGTGTGGTCGAGCAATGCGACGATCGCCCCGTAGGGCGAGTCGATCACGACATTCGCCGGGGCGTATCCGTAGCGCGCGAAATCGTACCGGATATTCGTCGCGACGAACCGCTCGGGCCACGTCATTCCGTCCATAGCCAGACCGAGCGCCTGGCGCACGGTGCTGCGTCCGCCGTCGGCCCCGACCACCCACGCCGCGCGGTGCTCTGTCGGACCCGCGGGCGTCTCCGACTGCAGCGTGACACCCGTCGCATCCTGCACGAGCCCGGTCACGCGCGTGCTCCACTCGACGGCCGTATCCGGGAAGCGCTTTAGATGCTCGAGCGCTATCTCGGCGAGACGATCCTGGCCGAGATGCACCTGGTACGGATGCGTGACCTCGCCCGCAAGCACGCCGATGTTGAGCCGGATCCGCTCACCCTTCTTCGGGACATGGATGCAAAGCTCGGGATTCGTGAAGCCCGCGCTGATCGCATCCTCGAGGATTCCGAGTCGATCGAGCCCGTCGAGAACGGCCCAGTGATAGACGACTGCACGCGGCGAGCGGACGACTGCGGGCTCGGCCTCGAGAACGGTGACGGGAATACCGCAGCGGGCTAGCCCGAGCGCGGTGACGAGGCCGCTCGGGCCAGCGCCGACGACGATGACTCGATGCGCGCCGCTCACATCGCCGCTCGACTTGACTCTCCCGGCGCAAGGCCGCCGGTGCCGAAGGCGTTACTCGCCGCTCTTGGAATGGGCGCCCGAGGCTGCAGGCGGCGTCGAGGCCCCCGGGACGCGGAACGCGATCTCGCGCCCCTGCGCAGTGACGAAGCCGTTGACGAAGCCGCCGTCCGCTCCGTCCTTGCGCGGGTTGTAGCGGACTTTGATGCGATCGCCCGGCTTGACGATGCCCGGCCGCCAGCCGGCGCGATAGAAGTTATTGACGCTGTGGCCTTCGAAATCGATGTCGTGCGTCTTGCCGTGCGGGCTGGCGACAACGAGGGTGAGGCTCATGTGGGGGTTGATGACGCGAATGCTCTTCACGACTCCATCGACCCACATATTGCGTGTGAAGTCGTACATGGCCGCCGAATGGTGGGCGAGCGCGGTGGAGGCGCCGCCGGCCGCGAGGGCGAGCGCCGCGAGCGCGAGCACCGTGGTGACTGCCTTGAGTCTCATCGTCATCTCCGTCATGCGTTGCGGTGCAATCCGCCTCGAGCCCTCATCCTATCATCACTTCGACTCGTGATTCTCCTCGACCGCCGCTGCGTGGCCCTGCTGCGTGCTGGGGAGGTCCTGATTCAAGTTCGGGAGGCACTCGTTCTCCGGAATGTCGCTGTGGTCCTCGCGAATCCAGCGCTTGGTGCTCTTCCACTCCCCCTCCCACATGTCGGGATCGGTCATGGTGAACTCATCGACGAGCGTGTGTCCGCTATCCTCGAGCGTGATGCGCTCGACGATGTGGAACTTCTCGGAGATCGGAAGACCCTGATCAATGTAGTGGTTGTCGGGTTTGACGTACTTCGTATCGACGATGAGCGCGTCCTTCGTCCAATGCCCGATCGACTCGCCGTTGTAGGTGTCGACCGAAGTATCGAAGGGCGTGTGCTCGCGTCCGTCGGTGTAAATGACACGCAGGCTGTCGAAGAAGCTGTCGATCATGTACACCGCGGTCGGCATCTGGATGATCGCGATGGGCCAGACGCGCGTGAGGATCATGGGCATACCGATCGGCCAGCACTGCCCGCTCACATCGCGATAGGGTTTGTGCGCCTTCCTGGCTGCCTCCGCTGCCTTCATCGCCTCCTGTCCCGCCTTGTAGAAGTGCGGATAGGGCGGCCCGAACATGAAATCGGAAAAGGAGTGGCGCAGGTTGATGAACCACGTGCCTGTCAGATTGAAGGGTGGCTTAGGCCGCGGCTTCGCCAGGTTCTCCGGAGCCAGGGCGCCCCAGGAGCCGGGATGGGTCTGCGCGAGCTCGGCCTCGCGGGCAGGCGTGAGGCCGGCAGGACGTGCGGGACTCGCCGCTTTTTGCTGCGCCCACGCCGAGAGGGGTAGCAGCAGAGACGCCAACACGGCGCACAACGTGACCGCCCCCCGGGTCGCGTTGCGCATCTCAATAGCCTCTCGTCGGCTTGTAATCCTCCGGATTAGAGGTAAGCGTCCTGCCGTCCGGCAGCCTGATCGCCACGTATTGACCGCCGGGGGTGCCGTCCTTGAGCGGATGCACCGTGGCCGTGACCTTGTCTCCGGGCTTTAGCGTGGTGCGCTTCCAGCCTTCGTGGATGAGGTTGTTCGGCCCGCCCATCTCGACGCTCCAGATCGCCTGGCTTCCACGCCCGTCCGGAACGCTCAGCTTGAAGCTCGAGTGAGGGTTGGTCCAATGGAATTCCATCACCGTACCGCTGATCTTCACGTCCTTCGAGGCGTCGAACATGGCCCCCGAGTGATGCACATATGCCGGCGTGGAGAACAGCGCGGCGACCACTGCGAAAGCGGCCGTCGCTTTCCAGCCGGGGATCGGGCGCAGCGCACGCCTCGCGCTCATGCCGGCTCCAGGCGACACAGGCAGGTGAGTGTTCATCATCTCGCTCCTCACGTGGGCTCCGCGGGTGTCCGGAGACCTGCCGCCGCGCGTGCGCGGCCCCTGGTTCCGGCGCAACAGTTGATTCGTCAATGATACCTGCGGGGCGTGCCGCCCGCCATCCGCTAGGCGGCGTATTACGGAAATCGCCCGCTCGTTCATCATAAGCCCGATGGCGTGCGTTGCTGCGCGTCGTGCGATGCGCCGCCGCCACAACTCACAAAGTAACGAGCCTCGAAGGGGACAGCATGGGTCAGCTCACCGGCGTGCGATTCCAGGGCGTTCGTGCACGGACGTCGCGGCCACTCCTCCTCGCATCTCTGGGCATGGCGGTGTCCCTTGCACTCGTTGCATCGGGCGCACGGGCGGCCGATAACCAGGGTGTTGCACCGCCTCCGGGAGCCGTGCTGCTCGCGCAGGCCGCACCGGACCAGAACGCCCAGGGTAACCCGGGCCCTGGGACGGGCGGTGCTGCACAGACGCCAGCGGCGGGGGCGACCGCAACGCAAGGCGGCGGCACCGTTTCGGAGGTTGTCGTCACAGGCTCGCGCATCGAACGCTCGACCTTCAACACTCCGAATCCCGTAACCGTCCTGAACTCTCAGGACATCCAGAATCTCGGCATCACCAACGTCGGTGCGGTCCTCGGCCAGCTCCCGCAGAACTCCAACTTCTTCGCCGCGAACAACGTCGGCCTGGGCAACTTCAACGTCGGCGCGCAGCTCGCGAACCTGCGCGGTCTCAACCCCTTCTTCGGAACTCGCACGCTAACCCTCGTCGATACGGAACGTTTCGTGGAGCAGGCGACTGGCGGCGGCGTGGACGTGACACTCATCCCCTCGATGCTGGTAGCGAGAACCGAAGTGGTCACGGGCGGTGCATCGGCGGTGTACGGCTCGGACGCCGTTGCCGGCGTCGTCAACATCATTCTCGACAAGAAGCTGCAGGGCTTCAAAGGTCAGGCCGATTACGGCCAGACCTATCACCACGATGGCGGCGATCCCCACGTCTCGATTGCGTACGGCACCGATCTCGGTGAGCGCGCCCACATCATCGCGGGCGCGGAGTTCGAGAACTCGGAGGACATCGGCATCTGCTCGCAGGTGCGCAGTTGGTGTTCGTCGAACTACGGGCTCTTCACGAACACGCTCTACAACGGGTCCAAACCCCCACCCGGCGCTCCAGGTCCGACCATTCCACCAAATGGTCTTCCCCATTACATCATCGGTCCCAATGCAACGTACGCCAATCAGAGCCAGACCGGCGTCTTGACCCCTTGCGTTGCGTTCGTGGGTGTTTGCATTCATGCCGGCCCTCAATGGATCTTCAATTCCGCGGGCACCGCGGCTACGCCGTATGATCCCGGCAAATTTGCCGACGGCGCCGGAGTCTTCGGGTTCAGCCAGGGAGCGGGCGCCACGGGCGTTGGCGCGTACGATGGCACGACGATCAAGCCGTCGGTCAAGCGCTACACCGGGCTCGTGGACCTCGAATACAAGATCACCGATAGCCTCAGCTCGTTCCTGCAGTTCGACTACGCGCGCAGCGAGTCGGTGAATCCGGTCGC
>Ga0134128_10008317_pt1 | contig 12495 bp, 11 predicted proteins | sample KB31754_FD_96462 | JGI IMG/M metagenome (GOLD analysis project Ga0134128, IMG submission 96462) | Terrestrial soil microbial communities with excess Nitrogen fertilizer from Kellogg Biological Station, Michigan, USA - KB3-175-4 | ecosystem: Environmental > Terrestrial > Soil > Unclassified ...
ATAACTTTACCAGCTGGAATTCTGAACGAAGTTTATACGAGCCGACAGACTCCAAATAGTTGCTAGAGGGACAATGCCCATGTATCGACGGATCGTGCTCGCCCTTCTGATCGCGTTCGCATCCATAGGGATAGCCCGATCACAGGATTTTCCGGAAAGAGCCATCACTCTCGTCGTAAATTTTGCGCCGGGAGGGCTGACCGACGTGCCCGCCAGAATGATTGCGCCTGGGATGCAGGCGCTGCTTGGGGAGCCGGTCGTCGTCGTCAACAAGGCCGGCGCGTCGGGAGTCGTCGGCGGCTCATATGTCGATCGTGCCACACCGGACGGCTATACGCTCCTGGTGAGCGGAATCTCGGAAGTACAGAATTCGTTTTACATACACGTTCCTTACGACGTCGAGAAAGACTTCGTTCCGATCGGCAAGATTGCAAATGGACCGCCACTTGTGCTGGCGGTCGTCGGCAGCTCACCGTTCAAGAGTGTCGGCGACTTGGTCGCTTATGCCAAGGCTCACCCTTCAATGGCCAATGTCGCGACTACCGGACCGGCAACCAGCCCAGCGATCGCCTTATCGCAACTCAACGCAGCGGCCGGAACCAAGATTGCAGCCATCGCCTATCAAGGCTCCGGCCCCGCCGCGGCTGCAGTGGCGGGCGGTCAGGTAAGCGCAGGCTTCGTATGGCTCCCGAGCATCGCCGGCATGATCGGAAGTGGAAAGGTGCGCATCCTTGCGGTCGCCACGGCACAGCGTGTTTCGGTGTTGCCTGACGTCCCAACCCTGGATGAACTTGGCTATAAGCACTTCGATCACAATGCCTTTGTCGGTTTGCTGGCGCCCCGGCAAACACCGCAACCGGTCATCGATAAGCTGAACGCGGCGATCAACAAAGCCATCGCCGCGCCGGGATTCGCAGATAAGCTTAGGGCATTTGGGATGACCATCCCGCCGCAGCCCAACACGCCGCAGTCTTATGCAGCGTTTATTGGCGCGCAGGTCGGCAACCAGCGTGAGCTAGCAAAGCTTTCTGCCAACCATGGGAAGCCTTGATCTCTTATGCGACGAAGTTCTCGATCATTACGGGCACCATGATCGTGTGCATCAGCCTGCCGTACTCCGGGAACCGGACTTCACGCCCTCCGAAATGCTCTGGCTCAAGATCGCCGAAAGAACTTAACTTATTTATTTCAACCTACGCCGAGCCCGCGTCGCGGCGATCAGAGCACGCTCCAAAAGCGCGGGCTCTGATCGCTGTTGCCTGAAGATGATCAATCTGTGCTCGCCGCCTCGCACGTGCCTCATGCAGGGAGACCTGCGCTGACGGGCCGCAATTCTTTCAAAATGGCAGCGTATTCGTAATTTCGGCTGACGTTTCTAGGAGCTCAGGAAGATATGTCCCGATAATGGCGGGCCGGTCGAGCTGACCGCCCACCAGGCTTACGCTGACGGCTGCCACGACGTCGCCGCCGCGGTTTCGAATTGGCACGCCGATCGATTGAAGGCCCAGCTCAAGCTCCTGATCGACAATTACGAAGTCGTCGGCGCGAATAGCGTGGAGGCTATGCAATAGCGCCCCTCGATCGGTCAATATATACGGAGTTACGCGGCCCAGCTCTGAATCATCAAGCGCCACTTGCTTGGTCCGGGCCAGAATTCCCTCTGGTGGGAGCCCTCCCAATACGGTTTAGAGACGATGCGCGCAGCCCGAAGAGCGCTTCGGTCCGCGCACCTTCGCCGTTGGCCTCGAATGTGCCATACTGAGTCAAACGCTTCATGAGAATAAGGGGAGGAAATCGATGAACCGGTGGACACACCCTGCCGTCGTGGGTCTGGCGCTCTTGGCGCTTCAGAGTTTGTCTCAGCAGACTCGCGCGTCAGAATTTGCCGTCAGCCAGTACGGCCGCGTAACTGCGACCTTGCCTTGGGCTGTCGCCCTGAAAATGGGATATTTTCGGGACGAAGGCATAAAGATCGAACAGATTATCTCCGGCAAAGGCGGCGGCACCACGCTGCGCAACATGCTTGCGAGCGACCTGCCCTATGGCGAAGTCGCAACCTCGGCGGCGTTGGCCGCGCAGCGCTCCGGACTCGACGTCGTCATCGTCAACACGGCCAGCGACAACATCGGCGAAATCTCGCTGGTGTCGAATCCCAAGAGCAGCTTCCATAAGGTCGAGGACCTCGCGGGCAAGAAGATCGGCTTCACCAATCCCAAGTCGACCAGCGAATTGCTGGACCGGCTGGCGCTCAAGGAAGCCGGCATGGTCGGCAAGGTCCAACTCGTCGGCACCGGAGGTTTCGGCGGCGGCCTGACGATGCTCGATACCGGCGGCGTGGATGCGGCTCCCCTCATCGACCCAATCCTGACGCTCAAGCCGGAGAACTATCGCGTCATCTTCCGCTTTGCCGATCTCATTCCGCGCATGACCTGGCTGGTCGGCGTCACCACGCGAAAGTTCGCCCAGGAGCATCCCGACACTGTCCGCAAGATGATCAAGATCCACCAGCGCGGGGTCGAATATATCTATGCCCATCGCGACGAGGCGATGAAGATCTACGCCGAAGTGTGGCAGCAGAAGCCGGAAGACGTCGCCAAGTATTTTCCGAAGTACTTCGGCTACAAGGGCGAGTGGTCGACCGGCGAGTTCGACAAGGGCGCGCTGGACAAGATGTCGGAAGGTCTTCAACTGATTGGGGACTCCAAGGGGCCCGTGGATTGGAAAGCCGCAATCGATCAGCAATTTCTGCCGAAGGAACTGCAGCATCCGCTCTAGCGGCTGATCGCCGACCGCCTCTTTCAACCGGCCGGCAGACGCTGTCGGTAGCGCCGGCTCCATGGAGGGCCATCGCCGGCCGATCGAACTCAGTCAAACCTCGCATAATGAAAACAAGGGCCGTCGCCACGCCCGATTCGACACGGACCGCAACCCCATGATCGGATGGCCGCATTTGAGCAAGACATCTCTCGCGCGCGCGATGATTTTGATCGGCGCGGTGTTGGCGCTCGAGCTGCTCTGCCGCTCCGGGATCATCGACAGAGTCACGATGATTCCTCCGAGCGAGATGTTTGCGGCACTTTGGCAGATCATCCGGACCGGACGATTCAAACAGGATATCCTTTTCACTACCGACAATATCGCCGCGGCAAGCGTGTTGGCTATCGCGGCCGGCGTTCTGCTGGGCGCCGCTCTGCATGCATGGCCGCGCGCCCGCAACGTCGTGTCGCCGCTCCTGTCGGCGTACTACGCCGTGCCCACATTCGTCTTTTATCCGCTGCTGGTCATCGCATTCGGCACCGGCCGCCTAGCCTTGATCGTAATGGGGACGCTCTTTGGCGTCGTGGCCATGATGGTGAACACAATGCTCGGGCTCGATCACGTGCCACCAGCGATTGCGAAGACGGGCGCCATCATGCGCCTCGACCCGATTCGGCGGCTGTTCCTCATCAGGCTTCCGGCCGCCGCGCCGCATCTGATCACGGGAATCAAGCTGGCGGTCGCCTATGGAGTCATCGGTATCGTCGCCGGCGAGTTCATCCTCGCCACGGCCGGGATCGGCAAGCGCGTGTCGTTAGCCTACGACAATTTCGACAACAAGACCATGTACGGCATGCTACTGATGCTGCTGATCGGCGTCATGTGCATCAACGGCCTGCTGACGATCTGGGAGAAGCGGCTGCATCGCCGCTTCGGCCAGCGATGAAATCCAACAAACTCGACCAGGTCCTGCTGGTGATCGTGATATTCGCGGTCTGGCAGCTGCTCTATGTTGCCGCCGGGCCGAACGTTATTTCTTCCCCGGCGCGCACGCTGACGCGCGCGCTCGAGCTTCTCCAGACGAGCAATTTCTGGAGCAATGCCGCCAGCACCGGAATTGCGTTCGGCATGGCAAGCGTCCTGTCGATCGCCGGCGGGGTCGTCGTCGGCCTCTGGCTCGGCCTGCGGCAATTCGCCGGCGACGTGGCCGACCCTATCCTAGGCGCCCTCTATTCGCTGCCGAAGATCACACTCTACCCGATCATCCTTCTTATTTTCGGTCTCGGCCTGTCCGCCAAGGTCGCCTTCGGCGCGATCCACGGCTTCTTCCCGATAGCGATCTTTACGATGGGCGCGGTACGCAACGTAGCGCCGGTCTATTACCGGACGGCGCGAGTCATGCGCCTGCCGCCGGCCGTCACCCTCGCGACGATCATGGTGCCCGCGGCACTGCCAGAAATTCTCGCCGGCGTTCGGATCGGCCTCGCGCTCACCTTGCTGGGCACGTTGATCGGCGAACTCTTCGCGTCGACGTCCGGCCTCGGCTTTGCCCTCATCAGGGCGACCGATATTCACGCGGTGCCCGATATCACGGCGATAACATTTCTGATCTTCCTCTTTGCCGCGTCGGTGAATTCATTTCTGCACGCGATCGAACGTCGGACCCTTCACAATGCATAGTACCTGCGGCCATATCAGCATTCGCGACGTGACCAAGGTGTTCGACGGGCACAAGGGCCATCCGGCCGTTCATGCGCTCGGGCCCGTGAGCCTGGACATCGCCCGCGGCGAATTCTTCTCCGTGGTCGGCCCCTCCGGCTGCGGCAAGTCCACACTGCTCGAAGTCCTGTCCGGGCTCGGCAAGGCGACGGCCGGGACCATTGAGATCGACGGGACGCCGGTCGCGGGGGCCGTGCCGGACGGCATCGGCGCCGTCTTCCAGCAGGACGCCAGCTTCTTCTGGCTCAACGTCTGGGACAACGTCGCGTTTGGCTTGCGCCGCCTCGGGATGGAGTCGGCGGAGGTCGCCCACCGCGTCGACAACGCGCTGGCATTCATGGGGCTGGGCGGGTTCGCCAAGGCCTATCCGGCGCAGCTCTCGGGCGGCATGCGGCAGCGCGTCTGCATCGCCCGCACGCTCGTCCTCGAGCCGCGCGTGTTGTTGCTCGACGAACCTTTCGGCGCGCTGGACCAGCAGACCCGCCTCCTCATGGGCGACGAACTGTTGCGGCTGTGGCGGGAGACGGGCGCGACCGTCATTCTGATCACGCATGCGCTCGACGAGGCGGCGATGTTGTCCGATCGGGTCGGCGTGATGTCGGCGCGGCCGGGACGTTTCATCGATGTCGTCACGACTGACTGGCCGCCCGCGCGCGACAGCCGCGTCGTTTCTGACGGCCGTTTCGGCTCGATCACCAGCCGTCTCTGGGCGACGCTCCGAGAAGAATCCCTGCGCGCCATCGGCACCTCGTAACGACGTTTGTCCGGAAGCCCCCCATGACGACCAGCCAGGATCGGATTCTGACCACGCATGTCGGCAGCCTGCCGCGCACCGCGGCGGTGCTCGAGATCCTCGAGCGCCACGAGTCCGGCGCCGACGCGGCGGAACCGGCGTTCGAGGCGGCCGTGCAGCAAGCGGTCGCGGACAACGTCAAGCGGCAGATCGAGGGCGGCATCGATATCGTCAGCGACGGCGAGGCCAGCAAGATCAGCTACGCCACCTATGTGAAAGACCGACTCTCCGGCTTTTCAGCCAGCGGCTCTACCGAATCAGCCAAGCCGCATGCCGATTTGGCGCCATTTCCCGATTACCGACGAAAAATGGCGCTGCTGTCCGGCACAAGGCGCTTCAAGCGCGTCGCGTGCATAGGTCCCGTAGCGGCCAAGCCGAGCGAAGCGCTCGAGCAGGACCTGCAGAACATGCGCCGCGCTGTGTCCGCATCCGCGCCGACCGACGCCTTCCTCAATGCCGCCTCCCCCGGCGTGGTGGCCACCTTTCTGCCGAACCAGTTCTATCCGTCGCATCACGCTTACATCGAAGCGGTCGCCGAAGCTATGCGGACGGAATACGAGGCGATTGCGGCCGCCGGATTCGTCCTGCAGGTCGATTGTCCGGACCTCGCAATGTCCCGCCATACGACATTCCAGGACCTGAGCGAGTCAGAGTTTCTGAAGCTCGCCAGCTTCCATGTCGAAGCCCTGAACCACGCTCTCGCCAACGTGCCCGCGGACAGGATCCGGATGCACGTGTGCTGGGGCAATTACGAAGGCCCGCACAACCACGACATCGATTTCGCCAAGATCGTTCACATCATCCTTGGCGCCAAGCCGATGGGCATTTCCCTGGAGGCGGCGAACCCGCGGCACGAGCACGAATGGACGATCTGGAATACGGTCGCCCTTCCCGACGACAAGGTGCTGATTCCGGGCGTGATCGATACGTCGACAAATTACGTCGAGCATCCCGAGTTGATCGCGCAGAGGATCGTCCGCCTCGCCGACATCGTGGGCCGCGAACGCGTCATCGCCAGCACGGACTGTGGTTTCGGCACATCCGCCGGCTACGGCAAAATCGATCCGGACATCGCGTTCCTGAAGCTGGGCGCCCTCACCGAAGGCGCGTTCCGGGCCAGCGATATCTTGTGGCGATCGCCTCAAAGAGCCGGCCGCAACCCGGCCTGAGCGCAAACGCGCCCGGCCGGCGTCACGCCGGCCAAAGCCGGCTGCTCGCCAACTTCGCGCCCTCCACAAGCGACCGTAGTTTCGCCCAGGCCACTTCGGGGTGAACTTCGTCGCCGACCCCCGACGTGCCGAAACCGCAATCGGTGCCGGCGATGACGCGCTCGCGTCCGACCACGTCCGCAAAGCGGACGATGCGCTGCGCGACTAGTTCCGGGTGCTCGACGAGATGCACGCAATGCGAGACTACGCCTGGGACCAGGATCTTGCCCTCGGGCAGTTCGACGTCCTGCCACACCTGCCATTCGTGCTCGTGACGCGGGTTCGCCGCCTCGATGAGATAGGCCGACGCCCGGATCTTCAGCATGAGGTCTACGAAATGCTTCAGCTCGAAGTCGTGAACGCGCGGCGCGACGTTCACGCTGTAGCAGGTGTGAAAGCGGACTCGATCTTCCGGTATGCCGCGCAAGGCGTGATTGACGGCCTCGACGCGCAGCGCGATGAACTTCCGGCAGTCCTCGATCGACGCGTCGACGGAGCGATTGTAGTGGGTCGCCATTCTCGGGTCGTCGATCTGCAGCAGGAATCCCGCGTCGACGATCGCCTTGTATTCGACGCGCATCGCATCGGCCAGTGCCGAGAGATATTCTTCGTCGGTCGCGTAATACTGGTTCTCGTAATACAATTCGAGATTCGACGGCGAAATGGCCGTGATGAAGGCCTCTTCGGCCGCATGGTTATTCAGCGCGGTCTTGAGGTTCGCGATGTCTGTTTTTAGTTCCGCTTCGCCGACATATGAGACCGGGCCGGTGCAGACATAGGCTTTTGGCCGGACCGTGCGCTTCGCGACGATCGCGGAGGAGCGCGCGGCCAGCATCACCTTCATATCTTCGTAGGTGTTGGGAAAGGCCACCGAGTCCCGCGTAGCCCCGCGGAACCGAACTGGACTGTCGATTTCCTGCAACCCGCCGAGTCTGCCGCGCGCATAGGCCATCCAGCTCACTTTGCTGTGCTCGCCGTCATTGACGACGTCGATGCCGACGTCGCATTGCTTCGCGACGATCTCCGATATTGCGCGATGCACGCGCGCGGCCAGCAATTTTTCGTCGTGGGGCTCACCCACCTCCTTGGCGTTCAACGCCGCAACAAGGTCAGCGGGTCTCGGAAGGCTGCCGGTATGCGTCGTCAGAAATCGGCGAGAGCTGTTCTTCATTCACTGATCCTCGTACCGCATATATTCCAGACATACGTCAATCACTAATAGTCCAAAATAATCGCGCGGTCGATGTGTTTGGAGGCTATGACATATCGCGTTGCAGTCTCGATCAATCGGCGGCTGGCGGCGCTTTTGCCCGGTATCGCGACATCAAATTCATCTTCTCGCACGCCGACGGCGCCACGGCGCTGCTGGTTCAACGAATCGAGCGGCTTGCCACGCTCGATAAGGCAGTCGCCGCACGCATGCCGGACGGGCCGCTCGCCGAGCTCAAGCGGCTTTATTTCGATACCGCGACGTCAACCGGTCCGGAAAACATGGGCGCGATCTTGCGGCTCGTCGGCACCGCACTTGGGCCTCCGGCTTTCACGACCCAAAGAGCGGCGGCACACCCGCCTTCACCACTCGCCGGCTCTGGTGGCGCAAAAATTTCTGCTATTTTTGCGTTGGCTTGTCAGAAATGTGGGCTTCCTTTGCCACCTTCTCCCACTTGGCCCGGTCTGCCCGGATGAAAGTCGTGAACGCCTCCGGCGAGTCGCTCGCCGAACTCGCGCCCAGCGCCTCGAGCTTCTTCTTGATAGCAGGGTCGTTCACGGCCTCGCCGAACGTCTTCGAGATCTTCGCGACGATGTCGGGCGGCGTGCCGGCCTGGGCGACGACGCCGACCCACGAGGTGACGTCGAAACCTGGCACCGTCTCCGCGATCGTCGGCACGTCGGGCGCGGCTGCGACCCGGTGTGGCCCGGCGACGCCCAATGCGCGCAGCTGACCCTGCTGAACGAGCGGCCACACAGTGCTCATGTTGTCGATGGTCAGATCGACGTTGCCGGCGACCAGATCGTTCAGTGCAGCCGAGCTGCCTTTGTAGGGCACGTGCAGCATGTTCGTGCCGGTCATCAACTTGAAGAGTTCGCCGGCGAAATGCACGGTGCCGCCGACGCCGGAGCTCGAGAAGGTGAGCTTGCCCGGCTCCTTCTTGAGGAGCGCAATCAGGTCGGCGACCGTCTTGACCGGCAGCTTCGGCGTGACCACCAGCATGTTGGGAAACGTCGCGAGCAGCGTCGCAGGCGCGAAGCTGGTCACCGTGTCGTAGGGCAGGTCCGAGCGATAGGCCGGCAGCACCGCATGCGTCGATGCGGTCGCAATCAGCAGCGTATAGCCGTCCGGCTTGGCACGGGCGACGAGCTCCGATGCGATGGCACCTGTCGCCCCCGGCTTGTTGGTGACGACGACAGCGTGACCCCACTTCTGGCTAACGTATTGGGCAACCAAACGTCCGATCACATCGGTGGTCCCGCCCGCCGTGAATGGAATGATGAGTTCGACGTTTGCCGATGGATAGGCAGCGGCGCTTTCGGCGCGAACGCCGGGCGCCGGCCCCAGCAAAGCGAAAGCGGTCGCAACGAATATCAATTTTGTCACCTTCATGCTTTCCTCCCGTTCCATGTTTTGGTCTTATTAACTCAGCTCGCGACGCCGAAATAACGCTTGGCGTTGTCCGACAGGACCTTTCGCAGCACCGTTTCCGAATAGCCCTCGGATTCCCAGTCGCCAATCACCTTTTCGTAACGCAGGACCGGGAAGTCGCATCCCCACATGATGCGATCCTGCATGCGTCCTTGAATCGCGTTCTTTAGCGCCGGCGAGAACTGGCGCGGCCCCCAGCCGTGCAATTCGTAGGCGACGTTCGGCTTGTGGCGGAGGATCGCCAGCATCTCGTCCTGCCACGGCCATGCCGGGCGGGCCGCGAGGATCTTCAAACGCGGATAGCGGGACGCCACGTCGTCGATATGGCGCGGGTGGCCATGATCGAGGACGATGCCGTTGCCGGCCGGGAGGCCCTGCCCGATGCCGGTCAGCCCGGTCAGGATCATGATCGGGGTCTCCGATTCGACGGCCAGCTGATAGAAGGGATCCCACCGAGTGTCGCTCGCGGCGATGCCGGTGACCTGTCCGTTGACGCAGAGGCCGATGAAGCCGGCCTTCGCCGAGACCGCACGGTCGAATTCCCGGACCGCTTCCAGCGGCCGGCGCGGATCGAACTGCAGCCAGTGCCCGAAGACCGCATCGGGATTGGCCTTCTGCAGCGCGAACGCATAGTCGTGATGCTCACGAATCTGCTCGATCGGAAGAAACTTCGTGAAGGACAGGTCCAGAATGACGCGCGCACGGTTGGCGCGGAAATAATCGACCATCTCCTGATCGGTGAGGAAAGTCGCCTTTGTGTTCCAGATCTTTTCCTGCTGGGCAATCTCGTCGTCGGTGCGGAAGATATAGCCGCGACGCGTGCCCCAATGGGAATGGCAATCAAACAGGTCGAGGTCGAGTGACATGATGAACCTATCGTGGTGACCGGCTCTGCCGGCGATCGATCAATCTCTTGATTTTTGATGTTTCAGTCAGGCCAGTGAACTTGGCGACCGCGCCGCGTTCGACGGCCTCCACCTTGATGCTGACGCCGAGCGCTTCCTTCAGGCGGACCGCAAGATTTTGCTCGACCGCCGCGCGCTCGCCGCCGGCTTGCAAGACTTCTACCTGGACCGTCATCTCGTCACGCCCGCCCGCATCGGCATCAAGAAGACAGACATATTCGCCCGTCGTTCTCGCGTCCTGCGAGACGACCGAGCCTATCGCTTCAGGGAAGACATTTACTCCGCGCAATTTGACCATATTATCGCTACGGCCGTAGATGGCCGTGATGCGCTTGTGTCGGCTGCCGCACGCGCATTCGCCGGGCGCCAGCGCTGTTACATCGTTCATGTTGTACCGGATCATCGGCGCGGCGTGTTTGAACAGCGTGGTCACGACGGCCACGCCTTTCTCGCCGACCGGCTTCGGCTTGAGCGTGTCGGGGTCGTTCACCTCGAGAATGAAAGCGTCCTCAAAGACATGCATGCCGAACTTGTGGTGGCATTCCGCCGCCATAGTGCCGCACTCATTGCAGCCATAGGTGTCGAAGACGTCGGCCCCCCAAAGCGCTTCGAGCGAGGCCCTGTCTTCGGTTCCGAGGTGAACGATCAGGCCCCTGACACCGAGGCTGCGCGGGTCGATGTTCAATTCGTCGCGGGCGACCAAGCCCATGTGCCGCACATACGCGGGGAAGCCGACGAGAAATTTGACCTTCCAAGCTTTGAGGATCTCGATTTGACGCCGCGTCGGCGTCTGCGCGCCAGATCCCGTCATGACCGGAACCGCGCCGGTATATTTCCAGATGCCTTCGCGGGCGAGCACGCCGCCGTTCGTCAATCCCATCGATAGCGCGACCTGAATGAGGTCGAACGGACGAACGCCCTGCATGTAGAGCCGCCGCCCGGTAATGATGTTCATCACCTCGCGATCGCGCGGCGTGAAGATCATCGGGCGTGGCAGGCCGGTCGTTCCGCCGCTGGTCTGCAGGATCAGCGGCACCGGCTCGTCTGCAGCCGGATCGATGCCGATGTAATCCATCCAAGGCGGGTTCGCATTCATCCCCTCGCGCAGATCGTGCACCGAGAACGGCGGGATCGCGCTGAGGTCGTCCAGGGAGCGGATGTCGCCGACTTCTAGGCCGTGGGCGCCCCAATGCCTCTGATAAAAAGGCACCTGCCACGCGCGCTGCATCTGGCGCAGGAAGCGCTCGTTCTGCAGCACCCGCAATTCGTCCGGCGAGAGCATCCAGGTGGATTGGAAGAAGTGCGGCGCGGGCGGGAACTCCCGCCACAACGCATCAAAATCGATTGAAGCGTAGTAGCGCGGGCTGCGCGTACCCGCTGGCGGGACAGGAGACACCGGCAATCTTTCCAAGTGGACAGGAAAACCATTTTGTGCACACTGTGCACAATGAAGTCATCAGATGAACAGTACCGGCCGCCCCCCGGCCCTGTCAATTCCGCAGCCAACGCGCCGGGTGCCTCATCCGGTGACGACGCCCAGTTCGCGTTCGTGCGGTCGCTGGAGCGCGGCCTCGCTGTCATCAAGTCGTTCGGTGAGGGACGCAGCGAACAGACGATCGCCGAGGTCGCCGAGCGCATCGGTGTGGACCGCTCGACCGCGCGGCGCTTTCTGTTGACCCTTGCCAAGCTCGGCTATGTCGAGCAGGACGGGCGCGATTTCCGACTGTCGCCGCAAACGCTGCAGCTAGGGTACGCCTACCTTTCATCGTTGCCGTGGTGGCGGTCGGCGCAGCGTGAACTAAACAGGCTGCGGGATCGCATCGGGCAGAACTGCGCCGTGGGCGTCCTCGACGAGCATCGGGTCGTCTACGTCGCCTACGCCTCGGCGGCGCGCTTCCCGGTCATGAACCGCTCCGTTGGAATGCAGCTACCGGCCATATCCACCGCCATCGGCCGCCTGTTGCTGGCGCACATGGAAGAGAGCCGCCTTCTTGCTATTCTCCAGAATATCAGTTTGGAGAGGCTCACGCCGTATACATTGACAGACCGTGGAGAGCTGCTGAAGAATCTCCACGCCATCCGCGCCGAGGATTTCGCGCTAGTCGATCAGGAACTCGAACTCGGCCTTCAGTCGATCGGCGTGCCGATTCGAAACCGCGGCGGCGACGTCGTGGCGGCGGTCAGCATAAGCCTCGTCGGAGGTCAGTTCGATCGACCCGCAATTATCAAGAAATATCTCTCGGAGCTGCGCGAAGCGTCAGCGGAAATAACGAACACGCTTCCATTTTAGATAATGAATGACATGCTACCGAAGTTATCTTCCGCTTGGTCCCCGAAACCGAACGGGCCTTAGCAGCCTTGTAATGGCTGCTAAGGGCCAAAACCTGAAGTAAGGGCTCTACCCGCCTTGGTCCGGTTCGGCCGCCAAGCAGACATGAGGGCAGATGCTTCTCGATTCCGCAAACAGCGCCA
>Ga0134128_10008319_pt1 | contig 12492 bp, 11 predicted proteins | sample KB31754_FD_96462 | JGI IMG/M metagenome (GOLD analysis project Ga0134128, IMG submission 96462) | Terrestrial soil microbial communities with excess Nitrogen fertilizer from Kellogg Biological Station, Michigan, USA - KB3-175-4 | ecosystem: Environmental > Terrestrial > Soil > Unclassified ...
AGCCTTTCCGCAAAACCCGTCTTGCCGGAGCGCGTTCCACCCAGCACCAGCACATGCCGCCCGCTCATTCGTCATCTCCTCCGCCGGGAGTGCCGGTCCTGCGGCCAGCCTTCGGTCAATATCGCACAGGATCGGCCCCGCGCCCACAGGCACCCATGGCGGAATGCGTGGCCCGTTACGCCGGTTGCGGTAGCGGTTCGCTCACCGCCTATTCCATGCGCCCGGCAAGCCTGCCGGAAGCCTGCTGCATTGGAGCCATGCGGCAAGGGCCCTTGGCGGGCCGGGGAGGGGGCGTATTCTACTTTCGTCTTAGAGGCTTTCCCATTATGGTCCGCGCCGAACTGTTAGACTTGAACGAATTTCGAAGGCTGGGAGCGCCCGCGTGGCTAGGTATTATCTCGGTGTGGATGGCGGCGGCACCAATTGCCGCATACGCCTCGCGGATGCCGGTTTGACGACGCTTGCCGATGCCGCGGGCGGCCGGTCGAACCTCCAGATCGAGGGCGGTGAACCCGCCTTCCGTTCGATCATGGACGGCACGCGCGAGGTCTTCGAAAAGGCCGGCGTCGATTACGCCGAGACCAAAAACACCTATGCCTGCTTCGGCATGGCCGGCGGGCGGCTGCCCTCGGCCCGCGAGGCCTTCGAGCAACGCGCCTGGCCGTTCGCCAAGACCCGCGTCTATGACGACATCGATATCGCTCGCGCCGGGGCGCTCGGCGGCGAGGATGGCGGCACCATCATCGTCGGCACCGGCTCCGCTGCGCTGGCGGTGGTCAACGGCCGGCGGCTGCAATGTGGTGGCTGGGGCTTTCACATCGGCGACCAGATGTCGGGCGCCATCCTCGGCCGCGAACTGGTACGTTGGGCGGTGGAGGCCGGCGATGGCCTCGTCGAGGGCTCGCCGCTCACCGATGCCGTGGTCGAAAAGCTCGGCGGCAACCTCGATGCGGTGATGGACTGGTCGTTCCGCGACCGGCGCCCGGCCGACTACGGCGCCCTGATTCCGCTGTTCTTCGACTATTTCGACCAGGGCGACGCTGTCGCCGAAAAGCTGATGGCGATCGAGCTCGGCTATATCGATGCGTATGTGAGCTGGTTCAAAAAGCGCGGCGTGACGCGCATGGCGGCGGTCGGCGGTTTCGGCACGAGGCTTTACCCGCTGCTCGTCGAGCGCTATGGCGACTTCATCGTCACCCCGAAACACGAGCCCCTGCACGGGGCCGTCATTTTAGCCAAACAGAACTTCGAGAGCCAATGAACTACCTCGACAGGAGACTCCCCACCGTGTCCAGCCGCATCATTCCGGTTCAACCGTTCGATTATGTGGTGTTTGGCGCGACCGGCGATCTCACCCGGCGCAAGCTCATCCCCGCCCTTTACCACCGCTTCAAGGATGGACAGTTCAACGACGACTGCCGCATTATCGGGGTGTCGCGGACGCCCTGGAGCGATGCCGATTTCCAGAAAACAGCGCGCGACTCGGTCGCCGAGTTCGTCGAGAAGGAATATCAGGACAAAAAGACCATCGACCGCTTCGCGGCGATCTTTTCCTACGTCCCCAACGACGTAACCAACCCCGCCAAATGGGGCGACCTCTCCAAGAAGCTGCGCAACGACCCGAAGATCGTCCGCGCCTTCTATCTCGCCATCGCGCCGGACCTGTTCGGGCCGACCTGCGAGTACATTTCGAAGCAGAAATATTACCGGCGCGACGCCCGCGTGGTGATCGAAAAGCCCCTCGGTCACGATCTCGAGTCGAGCAAGCAGATCAACGACGAAGTGTCGAAGATCTTCAAGGAAGATCAGGTTTACCGCATCGACCACTATCTCGGCAAAGAGACGGTGCAGAACCTGTTGGCGCTGCGCTTTGCCAATATCCTGTTCGAGCCGATCTGGAATTCCGCCCATATCGACCACATCCAGCTCACCGTGGCGGAATCGGTCGGCGCCGGCACGCGTGGCTACTACGACGAATCCGGCGCGCTCCGGGACATGATCCAGAATCACATGCTGCAGCTTCTCTGCCTCGTCGCGATGGAGCCCCCGGCTTCCGACGAAGCCAATGCGCTGCGCGACGAAAAACTCAAAGTGCTGCGTTCGCTGAAGCGTATCACCGGCGATTCCGTATGGAAGAATACGGTCCGCGGCCAGTATCGCGCGGTCACCTCCGAGACGGCTTCGGTCAAGGGCTACCAGGATGAACTGCCGCCGGACAAGCGCGGCTCCCACACAGAGACCTTCGTTGCCCTCAAGGCCGAGATCGAGAACTGGCGCTGGGCCGGCGTGCCGTTTTACTTCCGCACCGGCAAGCGCATGGCCAACCGCGTGTCGGAAATCGTCATCCAGTTTCGCGGCATCCCGCACTCGATGTTCGAACATGCCGAAGGTGCGCCGCGCCCCAACAAGCTGATCATCCGGCTCCAGCCCAATGAGGGCGTAAAGCTGCTGATGATGAGCAAGGATCCCGGCCCCGGCGGTATGCGCTTACGCGAAGTGCCGCTCAACCTGTCGTTCGCCCAGACTTTTGCCGAGCGTACCCCCGAGGCCTATGAGCGCCTGCTGCTCGACGTTGTACGCGGCAGCCAGACGCTGTTCATGCGCCGCGACGAACTGGAGGCGGCCTGGATGTGGGTCGATCCGATCCGCGAAGCCTGGGACGCCTCGGCCGACGCGCCGCAGCCTTACACGGCGGGCACCTGGGGGCCGACGGGCTCCATCGCGCTGATCGAGCGCGACGGCCGCACCTGGTACGAGGAAGACGACTGATGCCGGAAGACGCAGCGCCCACGCGGCGCGATTTCGCCGATCGCACTGAACTCGCCAAGGCGCTGGCCGATGCTGTTGCCGCCAACATCAACGAGGCGCTGGTCGCCTCCGGCGTTGCGGCGATCGCCGTTTCCGGCGGCACCACCCCGGCCAAATTCTTCTCCGAGTTGGGCAAGCACAAGGATGTCGACTGGACCAAGGTCTATGTGACGCTCGTCGACGAGCGCTGGGTGGACGAAACCTCCGACCGCTCCAACGCGCAACTCGTCAACGAGAAGATGCTGCAGGGCCCCGCGGCGGTTGCGCATTTCATCCCGCTCTATTCTGGCGGTGATGCGCCAGATGCCGCGGCGCTCGAACGCACCGCCCGTCAGCTCGAAACCTTGCCGCGCCACTATGCCGCGGTGCTGCTCGGCATGGGCAATGACGGCCACACGGCCTCGTTCTTTCCGGGCGGCGACAATCTGCGCGAGGCGCTGCTGGGCGAAGGCCCGGTCGTCGCCATCCACGCGCCGGGGGCTGGGGAGGCCCGCATCACGCAGGTGCTGCGGCGACTGCTCGACACCGGTGCGCTCTATCTGCAGATCGAAGGGGAGGAGAAGGCGGCGACGCTGACCAAGGCATCAGGGGAAGGTCCCGTAGAGGACATGCCCATTCGTGCCGTACTGCGCCAGCAGATCAAGCCGCTGGAAATTTACTGGGCGCCTTAGGACAGGATCGATCGTCAAGCATTTCTGGCCCACCCCTCATCCGCCCTTCGGGCACCTTCTCCCACAAGGGGAGAAGGGAGCCGCGCGGTTTGTGCCCCCCTTTCCTTCTCCCCCTGTGGGAGAAGGTGGATCGGCCGAAGGCCGAGACGAATGAGGGGTGGGCCAAAGACTGGCGCTCGATGTCCCTCGGGAGCTTGACAACGATATCGTTCCCCTGAAGGAGCTCAAAAATGTCCGTCCGCAAAACCATCCAGGATGTGACCGACCGAATTGCCGCGCGCAGCGCCGAAAGCCGTGCCGCCTATCTCGGCCGGGTCGATAGCGCGCGGGAAGCCGGGGTCAATCGCGCCGTACTGTCCTGCGGCAATCTCGCCCACGGTTTTGCCGCCTGCTCGCCGTCCGACAAGGCCAGGCTGATCGGCGCCAAGGCCCCGAACCTCGGCATTGTCACGTCGTACAACGACATGCTGTCGGCGCATCAGCCCTACCAGTTCTACCCCGACATCATCAAAGCCGCCGCCCACGAGATCGGCGCCACGGCGCAGGTCGCGGGCGGCGTCCCGGCGATGTGCGACGGGGTGACGCAGGGCCAGCCGGGCATGGACCTCTCCCTGTTCTCCCGCGACGTCATCGCCATGGCGACAGCCATCGCCCTGAGCCACAACATGTTCGACGCCGCGGTATTCCTCGGCATCTGCGACAAGATCGTGCCGGGCCTGTTGATCGGCGCGCTCACCTTCGGCCATCTGCCGGCAGTGTTCATTCCTGCGGGCCCGATGCCTTCTGGCCTGCCGAACGATGAAAAGTCGCGCGTCCGCCAGCTCTATTCCGAGGGCAAGGTCGGCCGGGCCGAACTGCTCGAAGCGGAGGCCAAGTCCTATCACTCGGCCGGTACCTGCACCTTTTACGGCACCGCCAACTCCAATCAGATGCTGATGGAGATCATGGGCCTGCATTTGCCCGGCGCCAGCTTCGTCAATCCGGGCACGCCGCTGCGTGAAGCGCTGACCAGGGAAGCCGCCAAGCGCGCGCTGTCGCTGACCGCGATGGGCAATAACTATACGCCGGTTGGGCACGTCATCGATGAGAAGGTTATCGTCAATGGTCTCGTCGGTCTCCACGCGACCGGCGGTTCGACCAACCACACCATCCACCTCATCGCCATCGCCGCGGCGGCGGGGCTGCACGTCACCTGGCAGGATATGTCGGACCTCAGCGATGCCGTGCCGCTGCTAGCCCGCGTCTATCCGAACGGCGTCGCGGATGTGAACCACTTCCACGCCGCCGGCGGGATGGGCTATCTCATCCGTGAACTGCTGGAAGGCGGCTACCTGCACGAGGACGTCAAAACCGTCTTCGGCACCGGGCTCTCGGGCTATGCCGCCGAGGCCAAGCTGGTCGAGGACAAGCTCGCTTTCGAGCCTGCCCCCGCGCAGTCGGGCAACCCCAAAGTACTGACCTCGGTGAATGAGCCGTTCCAGGCCTCGGGCGGCCTGAAACTGCTGACCGGCAATCTCGGTCAGGCCGTGATCAAGGTGTCGGCGGTGAAGGCCGAGCACCGCGTCATCGAAGCTCCGGCCCGCGTGTTCCATTCGCAGCAGGGGCTGCAGGCGGCGTTCAAGGCCGGAGAGCTCAACGGTGACATGGTCGCCGTGGTGCGCTTTGCCGGGCCCAAGGCGATCGGCATGCCCGAACTGCATAATCTGACCCCGGCGCTCGGCGTCCTGCAGGGCAGGGGGGTCAAGGTGGCGCTGGTCACCGACGGCCGCATGTCCGGCGCTTCCGGCAAGGTGCCGGCCGCGATCCACGTCACGCCCGAAGCGGTCGATGGCGGGCCGATATCGAAGCTGCGCGACGGCGATTTGCTGCGCGTCGACGCCGATGCCGGCACGCTGACCTATCTCGGCGATGAAGCAGAACTGCTGAGCCGAACGCCCGCCACCGAAGACATCCGGCCGCAGCATTTCGGCATGGGCCGCGAACTGTTCGCCGGCTTCCGCCACCTCGTCGGCGCTGCCGATCGCGGTGCGAGCGTATTCGGCTAAGTCAGCCCATCGCCGTTGGATTGGAGAGATCGGCGCCGCAGAGGCCCGGGCCGCCGTCGCGGTGGGTACGGGGATCGCGCGGCGGGTGGCTGGTGTCCCACGCCGCTGCCAGCGCCCTTGCGTCCGCCTGAGCGGCGGCATCCAGCCCCGGCGCGATGATGGCGCGCAACTGGATGGCGGGCTTGCAGTTGTGCATGGCCGCCAGATTCAGCCACATTGACGCCCAGACGAAATCCTTGTCCACGCCTCTGCCGCCGGCATAGAGGCTGCCGAGCAGGAACGCGGCTTCGTCATTGCGCTGCTCGGCGGCGAGGCGGAACAGACGGGCCGCCTCGCCGTCGTCCCGTTGCGCGCCAAAACTGCCGGCGAGGATGAATTGCCCAAGGGCAATTTGTGCCCGGTCATAGCTGCCATCCGCCGCCGCCCGCAGATATTTGAGGCCGAGCGCCTCGTCCTTGTCGACGCCCTGGCCATAAAGGTAGCGGCGAGCCATGGCGACTTCGGACTTCACGTTGCCGGCCGCGGCGCCCTTGCGGTACCACTCGACGGCCTTTGCGTCGTCCTGCTCGATGCACTGGCCGACGCTGTAGTTGAAGCCCATGGCATTGGCGCCTTCGGCGCTGCCGAGCTCGGCTGAGCGGCGCGACCAGCTCAGCGACGCCGCGCAGTCGGCCGGCGTGCCGTCGCCATACCAGTAGATGTCGCCGAGCGTATCCTGCGCCTTGATGTTGCCGTTCTCGGCCAGGGGCGTGAGAAGGTGGATAGCAGCCACTTCGTCGCCGTTATGATAAGCGGCGAGCGCGTCGTCCAGTGGACCCGCAACGGCGGGAAGCGATAGTGAGGCCAAAGGCACGACGCAGACCAACCAACGCAGAGCCGCCTTCATCTAACCCCTCTCATCGACTGTCACATGACCTTAGCCGATGATTTTGGTCGAAGGTAGGGCAGAAAATCCGCGCTGCCGGCTGCGTCTGCCGTCTGGCTTAGTAGAGGAAATTGCGCGGTTGCCGGAAGCGGCCGCGATCGATTTCCTTCTGCCGGCGCTCGAGATCAACCAGTGAGGTCGACTCTTCAAGATAGGCCTGCGCGGGGTCGAAAGAACGAAGGCGCTGGAGCGCGCTGCGAGTCTTGGAAATAATACCCATTGGACAAACTCCTGATGTTCGTCCTCCCGTGCCTCAATTTGGCTATTGCCGGGCTTGCCCGCAATTGGGCGCAACGCATGAGGGGCATGACCTGGACGGGACGGTGTGCCGCACCCTGATGGTGTCGCAAATTCTTGCGGGAGCTGGAAGTTCCGCGCCTAATACGCCCATTGCCAGCTTATGAGTCGATTTCAAAATGTCCGGTCTGTCCCGTATCGCGCCCTTTAGCCTGCTCGCCGCCCTGCTGTTGCCGCTTGCCGGCTGCGACACATTTGGCATGAATTTCGGTTCGTCCGCGCCCGCCGCGCCGGTTCAGCGCGCCATCGATTATCGCAACGACGACCTGTCGAGCCTCGTCTTCGCCCTCGATCTTCCGGCCAATCTGCAGCCGGTGCCGAGCCGCAGCCTCCTGACCTTCGACGCGACGAGCGCCGGAAACGCGGGCAAGCACGTCAAGGCGGCGCTCACCCTCGTCGATGGCGATGCCACCGAGGGCAAGCTGCCGCCGCCGGCAACCGGCCGCACCTATTATCTCCTAGGCCTCGGCGCGAAAGACAAAGCGGCGCTGAACGCGGCCCAGACCTGGCTGAAGGCGCTGCCGCCCGATGCGGCGCCCGTTACGGCGTTGCAGGTGCTGCCGCACTTTTGCAGCAGCGGCCCGGTCGACCCCACCTCCGTCGTCAGCATCCTGCCGGCGCTGCCGAGCGGCGCAGCCCTGGCGCCCCTCGTTGAGACAGAGCCGCTATCCAACTTCCTCGCCGATAGTGACGGCAAGCTCCCGTCCTGCGGCAGGAAATAGCGCCTCAGTCGCCGGATCAGGCGTCGGCGCTTTCGCTTTGCGTGCGCGGTCGCTTGAATCCCTCGCCGTCCCGCGCCGCCTCGCCCGCCTGCCGGCCATGCCGCGGCAGGCCGATGCCGCCGACCAGATCCGATGCGTCGACGGTCCATGCCTGCCCCTGGCGTAGCGCTTCCCAATAGTCTCCTGGCTGCATGGTGGCCGTCAGCAGGCTGCTCAGAGCGCCATTGACGATATCGTCGTCACGGAAGATGGAGCGCGGATCGTCGAACTTTTGTGCCTTGAACTCGTATTCGATGTCTTCAATCGAGCGGCGCCGCGCCGCCAGTGTCTTGAGACGCGAGCGCTCGTCGAGCGTATCGTTCCGCTCCTCGGCAACCCGCAGCCGCGCATCGTCGAGCTGGGCCAATAGCGGCGCATCGGCCTCCGGCGACCTCCGCCGCGTCATGCCGATCAGCGACTGCAGATCGGGGCTGCCGAGCGCGTTGACCAGCGCGGCGATGGCCTTGTCGAAAGCGGCGTCGCCAACCTCGACGAGGCCTGTCTGCTGCGCGGTGATCGCATCGCGCTCGTCCTGGATGGCGAGCAGCCGGATGTCGATGGCTTCGACTTTGGCCTGCGCATCGGTTAGCGCCGTCCGCACCGTTGCGCCCCCCGCATTGTCGATGACGCCCAGTTCGATTTCGTCAATCACACGCTCGGCCGCAACGGCTTGCTCCGCCTGCAGTTCGGCGTGGCGGCGCAACTGCGCCGGCCAGGCATTCAGCATAGCAAACTGCTGCCTTGCGGTATCGAACCCGGCGAGCTTTGCGACCCAGCCGTCGAGCCCTGCAACGAGTCCGCGGCTTTTGTACGCCGGCGTGCCATAGTCTCGGTCGAGGAGATAGGCGAACAGCGGATCGCTGCGATAGGCCCGCCCCTTTTGCTCGCGATCAATGTCCGCCTGCCGCGCCTTGGCCCGTGCCGCGCTGGCCACCAGCTTTAGCCGCTCAAGATTCTGCTGCGCTGCCGCATGCTCCCGATCCCGGCTGATCGCCGTGGCGATCCGCGCGGAGAGGCCGCGCAGCGCCATCTGCTGCCGGTCGATGTCGTGCAGTCTTTCGCTGCGGCTGTGGAGCAGTTCGGAAAACTCGCGGTCGAGGATGTCGAGCCTCTCGGTCGCCGCGGTCATCTCGGCCGCGCGCTCGTCAAGGGCCTGCCGTGCCCGGCTCTGCGCCGAAACGAGCCGGCCGGCGAGTTCCACCTCCTGCTCCGGCAGGAGCCGGCCGGCGGCGAATTCGCGCAATAGTTCGCCCTCGGTTTCCCGCACTTTGGCAGTGCGCTCGGCGGTGCGGCTGAGCTTGTGGAGAATCTCGCCTTCCTCGCGGCGGATATCGCGCAGCGCATCATCGAGTGCGTCCAACACCTTGGGTCCGGAAAGGCTCATGACCGCGCGCGCCTCACCATTGCGTCAGCGCCCCGCCGAGCACCGGCACCAGGTAGTCGACATCGGTGAACCCATCGAGCTTGTGACCGATCACCTTGTGCTGGATGAAGCCGTTGGTCTGCTTGTCGGCGATCACCGCGTCATAGACCGACTGCGGCACGCGCAGGCCCCAGCGCGCAACGTCCTGGGTAACGCCGGTATCCTCGCTGGTCACCGGCAGCGTCTCGGTATTGCCGTCGGCATCAACCGCCTCGACGACGATGTAATAGTTGGTCGCTTCCGAATTGTTGGGCGGAAAAGTCCAGAAGCCGGGCTTCACACCCTCCTTGTCGACGATCTGCAGTGTATAGACCTCTTCCAGTTGGTCGCGGAGCGCCGTGAGGTCGGCCACCGCTCGCTCCGCGCCGGCGCGATCCCCCTTCTTCGCCGCCGCCTTGCCGGCGTCGCGCAGTTCGAGCGCATCGTCGGCGGCCGTCTGCACCTTGGTCTCATCGAAGACCGCCTGGTAGAGGTCGTCGATCTGCGCCGGAAGGTCCTGCGTAAGTTCGAGACGGGCCTTTTGAGCCGCCGCCTCCCGATACGGCCGGTAGCCGAAGAAATAGCCGCCAAGGCCGATCGCCAGGGCGAGGCAGACGGCGAAGACCAGCGGTCCCCATTTGCGGCGCGAAATATAAAGCAGTGCGATGTTTCGCGCAGCGCCGGCCTTCGGCGTGTGGAGGAAACGCCGGTCGGCCAGCGCCGCGATGCCCTCGGACAGCACCCTGTCCGGCGCGTCGATCCCCTGCTGCTGATAAAGTACCCGCAACCGCTCGATAATCGCCGGGTCGGCCGGCCCCGGGGCGGGAGCAATCGGAATATCGATGCCGCGACGGAGCGTGTCGGCCACGTCCATCACCAGCATTTCGTCATCGAGGGGCGCCGCGTCGGCGGCTTCCGGCATACTCATACAGGCTCAGTGTTCGGTCGGACGCGCCTTCCGGGCGTCATCTCGGCTGTTCCCACGCATGGTCAAGCATCAATGAATCGCCGCCCGCATCCAATGCCCACGATTCTTTCGCGGGCGCAAACCGCGCGGCAACTGGTCCCATGCGTCTCAACGATATCTTCGCTGTCCGCAACGGACGTGACAATTGCGCGTCCTTGTGCCGGTTACTATTTTGCCCCTATTGGTGCGAAAAAGCCGCAACGCGGCGGCGCGGAAAAGGCTGAGGGGGCATAAGGATGGAGTTTGGCGGCAATTATCTTCTCGCCGCCCCGCGCGACCGGGTCTGGGCCGCCCTCAACGATGCCAAAATGCTCAAGGCCGCCATCCCCGGCTGCCATCGTCTGGTCTGGACCAGCGCCTCGACGCTTGCCGTCGAGATCAAGGTCAATCTGGGCGTCGCCCATCCGGTGTTCGGCGGCGACCTCGAGCTTTCGGACGTCGTGCCGGCCGAGCGTTACCGGCTCTCGGGCAAAGGCCGGGGCGGCCTTTTCGGCATGGCGCATGGCGCGGCCGATATCAGCCTCGATGGCCGGCCGGATGGCACCGCGCTGCGCTTCGTCGCGGAAGGCGGTGCCTCGGGCCAGATCATGCGGCTCGGCCGGGCACTGATCGGCAACAGCGCGCAGAAGGTCATCGACGGCTTCTTCGAGCGCTTCGCCGCGGCGATGGGGGTGGGCATTACCGCGCTCGATCCGGGCGCCTGAGGCAGCCGGCGAGGCCCGCCGCGGTATTTTGACCAAACGGAAAAAATTGCTCAAAACCCCCTTGCGGTCACACAATTTGCACGATTGTATCGAGTTCAACGCTCGGGACTGCAGGCGGCCGATGCCCCTTGCCCTGGCGGAACAGGGAGAATGCACATGACCACCACTCATAGCCGGCAGCTCGTCGCACGCCTTGGTATCCTTGCGGCCGGCGTGGCGCTGGGCGCGATGTTCGCGGGCAGCGCGATGGCCGATCCTGCCTTGATCTACGACCTTGGCGGCAAGTTCGACAAATCCTTCAACGAAGCGGCGTACAATGGCGCCGAGCAGTGGAAGAAGGAAACCGGCGGTACCTACCACGACCTCGAAATCCAGGCCGAAGCCCAGCGCGAGCAGGCCGTGCGCAAGTTCGCCCAGGCCGGCTACTCGCCGATTGTGGTGACCGGCTTCAGCTTCGCCGATACGCTGACCAAGGTTGCCCCCGACTTCCCGAACATCCACTTCGTGCAGATCGACTCGGTTGTGAACGCGCCGAACGTCGAATCGGTGGTTTATAAGTCGAATGACGCTTCCTATCTGGCCGGCGTTCTCGCGGCCAAGACCTCCAAGACCGGCAAGGTCGGCTTCGTGGGCGGCATGGACATTCCGCTGATCCACGCCTTCTTCTGCGGCTACAAGGAAGGCTTCATGGCCACCAACAAGGACGGCCAGGTGTTCGAGAACTATACCGGCACCACTGCTGCTGCCTGGAATGACCCGGTTGGCGCCGGCGAATTGACCAAGGCCGACTTCGACAAGGGCGCGGACATCGTTTACGCCGCGGCGGGTGCCTCGGGCCTCGGCGTCATCCAGGCCGCCAAGGATGCCGGCAAGATGTCGATCGGCGTCGACTCCAACCAGAACTACATCGCGCCGGGCTCGGTGCTGACCTCGGTGCTCAAGCGCGTCGACGTCACCGTTTACAACGCTTTCAAGGACGACAAGGACTTCAAGGGCGGCGTAGTGTCGCTCGGCGTTGCCGAAAATGGCGTTGGCCTCGCGATGGACGACAATAACAAGCCGATGATCACCGCCGACGCGCAGGCCGCCGTTGACGCGGCCACCAAGGGCATCGCCGATGGCTCGATCAAGGTGCACGACTTCACCACTGACAATCAGTGCCCGTGATCGGCCGCTTGCTTCGTGAGCGCAACGGATACTGATGCAAGCACGGCGCAGCGCTCCTCCGGGGGCGCTGCGTCTGACTTGGCGATCGAGCTCAGGCGCATCAACAAGCGCTTCGGGCCGGTCTGGGCCAACCGCGATATCGATCTCAAGGTCAAACGCGGCACGATCCACGGCATCGTGGGCGAGAACGGCGCCGGCAAATCGACGCTGATGTCGATCCTCTACGGCTTTTATACCGCCGACAGCGGCGAGATTTTCGTCAACGGCAAGCGCGAGCACATCACCGACTCGCGGCATGCCCTGGCACTCGGCATCGGCATGGTTCACCAGCACTTCATGCTGGTTGACAATTTCTCTATCCTCGAAAACGTCATCCTTGGCGTCGAAGACAGCGCGCTGCTTGCCTCCTCGCTGAGCAAGGCGCGCAAGGAGTTGAAGCGCCTCGCCGATGAATACAGCCTCGACGTCAACCCGGACGCCATCGTCCAGGACGTCTCCGTTGGCCAGCAGCAGCGCGTCGAAATCCTCAAGGCGCTGTATCGCGGCGCCGACACCCTGATTTTGGACGAGCCGACCGGCGTGTTGACGCCCGAGGAGGCCGATGACCTGTTCCGCGTGCTCAGGACGCTGCGCGAGCAGGGCAAGACGGTTATCCTCATTACCCACAAGCTGCGGGAAATCATGGCCATCACCGATACCGTTTCGGTGATGCGGCAGGGGCAGATGGTCGTGACCATGCCCACCG
>Ga0134128_10008322_pt1 | contig 12487 bp, 11 predicted proteins | sample KB31754_FD_96462 | JGI IMG/M metagenome (GOLD analysis project Ga0134128, IMG submission 96462) | Terrestrial soil microbial communities with excess Nitrogen fertilizer from Kellogg Biological Station, Michigan, USA - KB3-175-4 | ecosystem: Environmental > Terrestrial > Soil > Unclassified ...
AAGGCATGATCTCGAGCGTGACGCGGCCGTCGGTCACATAGTAGTTCGGGTCGCCTTGCCTGCGGTTCGTCGGCTGGAGATCGAGCACATCGCGATAGAATTCGGCGCAGAGCTCGGGCCGCATGGTGCGGATCGCGTAATGGCTGATATAGCGGGACTGCTGCGTGTCGCCCTCGACATAGAGCCCGTCGCGATTGGCCATCTCCTTCTGCGAAAGATCGAAGACATTGCCGTCAGGATCATGCGTCGAGATGCCGGCATAGGGGCGCGTCGACGGGCGCTCCAGCCATTTTACCATCGGATACTTCGCGCGCATCTTGCCGTAGACGGTTTCGACGTCCTGCACCTCGACGCCGAAATGATCGAGGCCGCCGGGCCGGCCCGGCTTGCGGGAATTGATGTTCAGGCCGACATAGCCGTCGCGCACCGTCACCGCGCCGAGCCCGCCGCGGCGATCGCCTTGGAACTTCATGCCGAAGATCGCCTCGTAGAATTTACCGACCCCCAGATGGTTCGACGACACGATCGCCATGTGATTGATTTTCGCGAACATGAATTCCCTCGCCCGAACGCTGCAGGCCGATCGTAAACCCTTTACGCCAGCCGCGACAGCCCCGGCCTGCCTTGCGCTCGGCGAGGCCTGCGGGTTACGCTTTTCGCAAAGAAACGCGACATTCGCGAACAGGGAGGATGATGTGAGGTTTCGCGTTCATCGCATGTTGCTGGCGGCGGTGATGCTTGGTCTCGCCACGCCACCCGCTTTCGCCACCGCGATCGCGCCGTCGCCCGAGTTGCAGCAAGTCATCGACGCCGCGAAGAAAGAGGGCGCCCTCACCTTGCAATATGGCGATGCCATCATGGGCGGCGCCGAAGGCGCGCGCATCGCAGCCACCGCGATCAAGCAAATGTTTGGCGTCGATCTGCAGGTCAGCTTCCATCCCGGCCCTTCTTTCGCGCCGATGGCAAGCAAGATCTTCACCGAGATGCAGGCCGGGCAAAAAGCCTCGACGGACGTCTACAACGCGACGGCGGTCGAGCTCGATCCCTATCTCGCGCGCGGTCTCTTCCGCAGCATCCCCTGGACCAAGCTCTATCCCGGACGCATCACGCCCGAGATCGCCGAGGCCGATGGCCGAGCGCTTCGCGTCGTCACCGCCACACCGGGGATTCTCTACAATAAAACGGACGGCGCCGATTTCGCCTCGGTCACGACCATGGCCGATCTCCTCAAGCCCGAATACAAGGGCCGGATCGATACCGAGCCCTATCTCGCCGGCTTCGACGTGCTCGTCGCGAAGAGCGTCTGGGGCTATGACAAGACCGCGGCTTTCGTCAAAGCCTACTCGGCGCAGGTCGGGGGGCTCGTGCGTTGCGGCGCGACCGAGCAGGTCGCCTCTGGCCAAATTCCGGCGCTCGCTATGGATTGCGGCGGCAACGAGCAGAATTTGCCGAAATACAAGAATGTGCTCGCGCATAACATCCTCCGGGACGCGGCCGAGCGGCGCTTCAACTACATCTGCATCCCGACGAATGCCGCGCATCCGAATGCCGGCATTCTCTTCGCGCTTTTCATCTCCTCGCCCGAGGGGCAGCACAACGTGCAGTATTCGCTCTACGGCACTGATCTCGACACGTATACCGACGGCTATTCGCATCCGGTAACCGCCGAGCTGGAAAAGCAGGGTGTCAAATTTCAAGACGTGACGACCTCGTGGTGGAACTCGCACGAAGAGATCGACAACGATCTCAAGAAGCTGATCAAGATCGTCACCCAGCAATGAGCTGAGCGATGACCGCCATCGCCGAACGCCTCGCCGAGAACGCCGTGAAGTCGCGGCGGCGCGACGGCGCGGCAGCGGTGATGGTGGCGCTGAGCGTCCTAGCCTGCCTTGTCATCGCCACCTTGCTCGGCGTCACACTCTGGCTGAGCTTCGCCGAAGGCACGCCGGGCGATTACCACCTCGGCTATACGATCGCGCACTACCAGGAGATCTTTTTCAGTCCCTTTACCTATCGCGTGATCGGCAACACGGCGCTGTTCTCGGCGATCGCGCTCGCGGTGGCCCTGGCTTTTGGCTTGCCGCTCGCCTGGCTGATCGAGCGCACCGACCTGCCCGGCAAGCGCATCATCTTCAGCCTGCTCGCGATCGCGCTGCTCATTCCTGGGTTCTCCGTCGCGCTCGGCTGGCTCTTCCTGCTCAATTCGCGCATCGGACTGCTCAACGTCGCGCTGCAATCGCTTTTCGGGCTCAAGGCCGCGCCGTTCAACATCGCGAGCCTGCTCGGCATGGGCCTGGTCGAGGGGCTGAGCCTCGCGCCGCTGGCCTTCGTGATGACCGCGATCGTGTTTCGCGCCGTCGATCCGACGCTCGATGAAGCAGCCCGCATCGGCGGCGCGAGCGTCTGGCAAACGCTGCGCCGCGTCACCATCCCGCTCGCCTGGCCCGGCGTGCTCGCCGCCAGCCTCTATATCTTCACCATCGGCTTCGGCACGTTCGATGTGCCGGCGATCCTCGGCTTGCAGGCGCGTATCTTCACCTTCTCGACCTATGTCTTTATGCAGATCAGCCCGAGCGACGGCTTGCCGGAATATGGCGGCGTCGCGACGCTGAGCGTCTTCATGCTGATCCTGGCGCTCGGCTTCAGCGCCTGGTACAGCCGCGTGCACCGGCAGGCGCCGCGTTATGCCGTCGTTACTGGCAAGGCCTATCGTCCTGCCCTGATCAAGCTCGGCCGTTTTCGCTGGCTCGCCCTTACTTTCGTCGTCTCCTATTTGACGGTTAGCCAACTGCTTCCGATCCTGACCTTGCTCTGGTCATCGGGCCTGCCCTTCCTGCGGCCGGTGAGCAGCACTGCGTTCGCCAGCCTATCGCTGAAGAATTTCCACGATCTGCCGGAAGGGCTGGTGCTGAGCGGTCTCGGCGTCAGCGCCGCGCTGATGCTGCTGGTGCCGACGATCACGCTGACGCTCAGCGTCGCGCTCTCCTGGGTCGTGCTGCGCTCGCGGCTGCGCTGGCGCGCGCTGTTCGATTTCTTCGCCTTCCTGCCGCATGCCGTGCCGAAGATCGTCTTCAGTGTCGCCGCCTGGCTGCTGGCACTCTTCGTGCTCCGCGACATCCTGCCGATCTACGGCACGATCTGGATCCTCGTTCCGGTCTATGTCGTCGCGACGCTGAGCTACGGCACGCGCATGATCAACGGCGCGTTCATCCAGATTCATCGCGAGCTCGAGGAATCGGCGATGGTCGCCGGCGCCGGCCTTGCCGCGACCGTGCGCGCGGTGCTGCTGCCGCTGCTGCGGCCTGCGATCCTCTATGCCTGGATCTGGATCGCGCTTCTCTCCTATCGCGAGCTGACGATCCCGGTGGTGCTCTCGACCAACGACAACCAGCCGCTCTCCGTTATTGTCTGGAGCCTCGTCCTCTCCAACTCTTCGGGACAGGCTTCCGCGGTCGCAGTCACGATGCTGGCGGTGATGCTGCCAGTGCTCTTTGTCTATGCGACCATCGCGCGGCGCGCCGGGATCACGCGGATTTAGGGGATAGCCGCGCAGCGCCGGCTACTGCAGCAAGCCCCAGCGATCGACCGTGGGCTCGGCCAGGGCCCAGCGCCAGGTTCCCTTCTTGTCGGCGCAGATCGTCGTGACATAGAAATTATCGTCATCGTCCACGGTGAACACGATGTCCTTGCACGGGATCGCCCGACCGAAGCGGCGCGCAATCTCGACCGTGCCATGGCGCTCGGTCAGCGGCAGCCACGTATCGACGTTCCACTGCGCCGACTGGCCGACAGCGAGCGGCCCGGCCGCGATCGCGACCGCGTCTTGTGCGTTGCGATGGATACGCCGCTCGCCGTATTTGATGGCGGCATCGAGACCGATGCCGGCGCCGATCCCGGCCATCGTTCCGACCAGCGCGCTGCCCGTCGCGGAGGTAATGCCGGACGCGACCCCCGCCGTCGAGGCCGAGCTGATCGCCGAATTGACGCCGGATCCGGTGCTCGAACAAGCCGCAAGCGCGAGTGACAGCGCCAGCAATGCGGCGCAATTCCGCGCCCGGTTGAACTTCTTCATTCCCCGGCAACCCGGTGATGTCCTCCCAGGTTCCGTGCGCGCGGTTAGGCGGCTCCGACGCTCGGCAGGAAATCAGCGACCTTGTGCGTCTGCCCCGATTTGACCGCTGTATAGAGCGCTTCGCCGATCGCGAGGGCGCGCAGCCCCTCCTCCGGCGGCGTCATCGGCTCGCCCTGGCCGGCGATGGCGCGATTGAATTGCTCGATCTCGAGCCGGAACGAATCCGTCGGCGGAAACCGGCGCACCGTGCTGCCCGCTTCGTTCACCAGCGTGAGCGTGGGCGTCGGATCGTCGCCGGCACCGGTCAGATAAGTATAGGAATTCTCGATGATGATCGTGCCGGTCGTGCTGTGGATCTCGAACGGGCGACGCGCGAAAGGCGTAACGAAGCTCGCGACCGCATAGCCGATCGCCCCGCCCGACAGTTTCAGCAACATGCTGGCGACGCGCTCGTTCGGCGGGTTGGTCCGCGTCGCATCGGTCAGGGTCGCAACCGAAACGATCTCTTGCCCGACAAGATAGGCGAGCGTGTCATAGGCATGATCGCCGATGCTGACGACGATACCGCCGGCGCGGAACTTGGGATCGGTGCGCCAGGTCACGGGCGCGCCCGCGCTGCCGCGCGATATCGCGGTGCGCAGCGCGATCTGCACATGAACCAGCTTCACATCGCCGATCGCACCGGCCAGCACCATGCGCCGCGCTTCCTGATGCACGGCCTCATGCCGCTGATTGAAGACGACACCGAGTTTCACGCCATGGCGCCGGCTGGCGGCAATGGCCTGCGCCGCTTCGGCGACCGAAAGCGCCAGCGGCTTTTCGATCAACGCATGCTTGCCGGCTTCCGCGGCGGCGATGGCATGCTGGGCGTGCAGCCCATCCGGCGTCGCGTCATAGATCGCATCGATATCGCGAGCGCGCAGCACCTCCTCGACCGAGCCGTAGACCTTGTGCACGCCATGCGTTTGGGCAAAGGCCTCGCCGCGCACACGATCGCGGCTGACGATGGCTGCGAGTTCGGTATCCGCCGCTTGTTTCAATTGTGGCACGACGCTTCGGCCAGCATGGCGGCCCGGACCCAGCAACGCCCAACGAACGGTCATGACCTTCCCCTTTTCTCCGCGCAGCGAAGAAGAGATAAACGCGCTAGACTGCGTGGCGGCAAGCGAAATTCGGACGGCCGGTCGTAGCTTGGTGGTGTTCGGGGGCAGAATGGGAAAGCGTGCGTTTTGGCTGACCGCCGCGGTGACGGCCATGGTTCTGACCCGCGCTGCGCCTGCGAGCGCCCAGGATTGGCAAGCCGAATGGGACAAGATCGTCGCTGCGGCGAATGCCGAAGGCACGCTGGTGCTTGGTTCCCAGCCCAACATCGAGATGCGGAAATACGTCCAGGATGAATGGGCCAAGGCCTATCCGAAGATCGCGCTATCGGTCTCGACCACGCCCGGCACGCAATTCCTCGCCCGCATCCGCACCGAGCGCTCGGTCGATAAATATCTGTGGGATGTGTCGGTCTCGAGCGTCGCGACCGCTTATACGCTCTACCACGAAGGCATTCTCGACCCGCTGGCGCCGGAATTCGTCTTGCCCGATGTGAAAGACCCGGCGATATGGGGCGGCTGGGATAGCGTTTTCATGGACACGGCCGGCGAATACGTCTTCGGCATGTCGGCCGCGCTCAAATCGCCCTATTACAACACGGCGAAGGTCGCGGCCGATGAGATCGCAAAGCTCGGCCTCAAGACCCTGCTCGATCCCGCCTATAAAGGCAAAATCCTCTGGCATGATCCGCTGGTCTCGGGCTCGGGCCAGACTTTCGCCTATGTGTTGCGGACGCGCCTCGGCGACGATCTGCTCAAGAAGCTTATCCTCGATCAGAAGCCGGTGTTCATAGCGCAGCAGGATCAGGTTGTCGAAGCGATGGCGCGCGGCACCGGCTGGATCGGCATCGGCCCGTTCGTGCGCGCCCATCTCGAGCCCTATCTCGCCGCCGGCGTCAAAATGGATGTGCGCGCTTTCGGCAACGACCCGGCGATGAACGAGATGGGCACCGGCGGCGCCGGCCTTTATGTCTATAATAAGCGCCCGCATCCCAATGCTGCACGCGTCTTCGTCAATTGGATCTTGAGCAAGGATATCCAGCTCGGCCTCGCCAAGGCGACCTTGCAGGACTCACGGCGCCAGGATCTGCCCTCCGTATCGGAGCCGGAGCGCCAGCCGGTCAAAGGCGCGCACTATCTCGAGACCCAGCGCGAAGAGCATGCGCAGGACCTCCTCGACGCGATCAAGTTCGTCGGCGAGGTTCGCAAGCCGTCCCGGTGACATTAATAACCTGCGAACAAAGGAAGCAAAAATGAGAGGAAAAGCCAGCAGCCGAAGGGATTTCATGAGCGCCGCCGCGGCCGCCGGGCTGGTCGGGATCGCTTGGCCGAAACTCGCCAAGGCAGACCCGCGCGTGGCGGATCTCATCGTCGTCAACGCCAAGGTCTATACGGTCGACGACCAAAAACCCAAGGCGCAAGCCTTTGCCGTGACAGGCGACCGCTTCATGGCCATCGGCCAGACCGCCGATATTAAGAGCTTGGCGCGCAAGCAGACCCGAATCGTCGATGCCCATGGCATGACCGTGATCCCAGGCTTCATCGATTGCCACAATCACGCGCCCGGTACGCAGCTGCTGACCGAGGTCATTGTCGGCAATCCCTACGATGTCGAATTCGTTACCATCGACAGCATCGTCGGCAAGCTCAGGGAGCGCGCGCAGAAAACCCCGCCCGGCATGTGGGTGACGGGCTTCTATTTCGACGACACGAAGGTGAAGGACAACCGCCAGCTGACGGTCCAGGATCTCGATAAGGTATCGACCGAGCATCCCGTGGTGGTGAACCACCGCGGCGGTCATACGTCTTTCTATAACAGCAAGGCCTTCCAGCTCGCAGGCGTCACGAGGGACACGCCCAGCAGCGCGAGCGGCACCTATGACAAGGATGCCAAGGGCGAATTGAATGGCCGCGTCACCGACACGGCGCGCAAGGTCTTCGAGAAAGTCGGTCAGCGCGAGACTTTCAATGCCGACCAGCAGGCCCGGCGCGATCGCGACGGGCTCGCTTTCATCTCACAGCAATTTGTCAAATACGGGCTCACCAGCGTCTGCCACTCGGCCGGCAATCTCTTTGCCCTGCAGCAGGTTCGCGACGCCGGCAAGCTATTGCATCGGGTCAGCTACGAAGCCAATGGCGACATCCTCGAGAACATCCTCAAGACGGGTATCGAGACCGGCCTCGGCGATCATTGGATCAAATTCGGCGCGACCTTCGAGCACAATATCGACGGCTCGTTCTCCGAGCGCACCATGGCTTTGAGCACGCCTTACGCCGGCTCCGAACCACCCTATTACGGCAATCTTGCCGAGAGCCAAGATCAATTGAACGCCTGGGTCGAGCGAATCCACCGCGCCGGCATCCAGGTGAATTGCCACGCCAATGGCGACGTGGCGATCGACCGCATGCTGACGGCGGTCGAGCGCGCGCAGAAGCTCCTCCCGCGCAGCGACGCGCGGCCAAAGATCACCCATTGCACCAACATCAATCCCGAGCTGGTCCGCCGGATCAAGGCGGCCGGCGCGGTGCCGGCGCTCTTCACCACCTACGCCTATTACAATTCCGACAAGTTCCACTTTTACGGCGAAGACATGATGAAGCACATGATGGCGTATCGGACGCTGCTCGATGCGGGCATTCCGGTCTGCGCAGGCTCCGACTTCACCGCTGGCGCGCTTGCGCCGCTCATGGGAATCCAGGGCATGGTGACGCGCAAGGGCTGGGATGGCACGGTCTGGGGCGCCAATCAGCGCATCAGCGTCGACGAGGCGCTGCGCGTCTACACCATCAACGGCGCACATGCGACCTTCGAGGAACACGACAAGGGTTCGATCACCGAGGGCAAGCTCGCCGATTTCGTCATGCTCGCCGACGACCCGCATACGGTCTCGCCGGAGAAGATCAAGGACATTAAGATCGAGCGGACCTACACGGGCGGCAAACTGGTCCATCAGGCCTGAGCGGCGCACCGTCAGGCTGCGAGGGGGTCGAGCTTTCCAAGACTGCACGATACATGCGGGCAATCCGGCCCTCGGAGCCTGTGAGCGGCGCACGAATTCAGTCGGTATCGCGGGAGGTTTTTCATGGCGAGCGCGTTGGCAGCAAAGCTCATCGATGTGCATCATCATCCGATTCCGCCCTTTTACCTGGCGGAGAATCGCGAGCGGATTGCGGGGGCGCGCGGCGGAGAAATTACGCGCGCGTGGCTCGAATGGACGCCGGAGCTGTCTTTGGCGGCCATGGATGCCCACAACGTCGCTCTATCGGTTCTGTCCCTGACGACGCCCGGACTGTGGTTTGGCGATATCGACGCCGCCCGCAGCACAGCGCGCCGCTTCAACGAATATTCGGTTGAGCTCATCCACCGCTACCCCGGCCGCTTCGGGTTTTTTGCCGCGATCCCACTGCCGGATACGGAAGGAAGCCTGCGCGAGATTGCATATGCTTTGGACGTGCTCGGCGCAGATGGCGTCGGACTTTTGTCGAGCTACGACGACAAATGGCTCGGCGATCCGGCCTACACGCCGGTTTTCGAGGAACTCAACCGCCGCAAGGCCACCGTCTTCATTCATCCGACGGCGCCCGCCTGCTGCCAGACGCTGATGCCGGGAATCGCGACCCCGATGCTGGAAGTCCCGCACGACACCGCGCGAACCGTCGTCAGTATGCTTTTCTCGGGCACGCTCACGCGCTTTCAGGACATCCGCTTCATCCTCTGCCATGCCGGCGGAACGCTTCCGGCCATGGCGCGCCGCATTAGCCTCTACGCCTCGCGCGCGATGACCGATCAGGTGCCGCGCGGCGTCGAGCATGAGCTGCGCCGGCTCTACTACGACATCGCCGTCAGCGGCTACGGCCCGGCCATCGCGGCGCTGACCAGTCTTGTTCCAATGAGCCAAATTCTGTTTGGCAGCGATCACCCGTTCCGGCCGCTCGCCGAATCGGCTGGGCCGCTGAGCGAGCTCGGCTTCTCGCCGGCGGAGCTCCAGGCGATCGGTTGGGATAATGCGCTCAGCGTGCTTCCGCGGCTCAGGACAAGTTGATCCGTACCGCGAACGACGCCCTCGGTCTTTATCTGAACACGGTGCCGTACTTCCCGGCGATCCGATTGACCTCATCCTTCGTCCGCTCGATCGCAGCCGAGCCCGGCGCCGTCCCGAGATCGCGGAACATGCCTTCGACCCCGGCCGGGGCCATCATCCAGAGGAGAAGAAGCTCCTCGTCCGGATTCTCGAAACCGTGCCACGCGAGCCTTGGGATGAATATCGATCCGCCTTTCGCGATCGGATACCGAACCTCGTCCAGAATGAAGGTTCCGCTGCCTTCCAAAACATAGAAAGTCTCATCCATCTCGAAGTGACGATGGATGGGGATGCCGACGCCGCGCAGGACCTGTTGCGTACCCAAGGCCGGCCTGCCGCTCAGACCGACGTTCGATTTAATGAAGACGCTGCCACCCCGCATGATGACGTGCTCGCCTTCCTCGCCACCGACGTACGCCTTCAAGGGCTTTAGCTCCATGGATCAGGCTCCTTCACGGCCTAGCGGGCCTATCTTACCAGAGTCGCCTGCTATCCAAAATCGCGGCCCGCACCTGCCGTAATTTGCTACTCTTAACGGGGGTTGGCATGAACACAGCGGTCCCGCCACAAAGGAAATGATCGCGATGATGAAACTTGGTCTCTTTGTCAGCGGTCCCGGGCACCATGTCGCGGCCTGGCGCGATTCCCATGTCGAGGCCGACGCCGGTCAAAGCCTTCGCCATTACATCGAAATCGCGCAGCTCGGCGAGCGCGGCCGGTTCGACTTCCTCTTCAACGCGGATTCGAACTCGACCTTCGGCCCGGACGACATCAATGTCTGGAAGCGGACGATCGCGTCGATGCGGCTCGAGCCGCTGACCTTGATGAGCGCTCTTGCAGCGGTCACGACCCATATCGGCCTGGTCTCGACCGCGACGACGACCTATCTCGAGCCGTTCCACGTGGCGCGGCTCTTCGCCTCGCTCGATCAACTGAGCGGCGGCCGCGCCGGGTGGAATCTCGTCACCTCCTCGGCCGCCTCTGAAGCCCTCAATTTCAGCCACGCCGCGCATGCGCCACATGGCGAGCGCTACGCCCGTGCCGCCGAGTTCGTCAAAGTCGTGAACGGCCTCTGGGATAGCTGGGAAGACGACGCCTTTGTGCTCGATAAGGCGGACGGCCTGTTCTTCGATCCCGCCAAATTGCACATGCTCAACCACAAGGGCGAGCATTTCGCGGTGCGCGGTCCGTTGATGATACGCCGCTCGCCGCAAGGCCGGCCCGTCATCGTCCAGGCCGGCCAATCCGACGCAGGTCGCGCGCTCGCCGCCGCCACCGCCGAAGTGATCTTCACCGTCCAACAGGAGCTCGGCCCGGCACAGGATTTCTACGCCGACATCAAGAAACGCGCCGCGGCGCTCGGCCGCAAGCCTGAGCACGTGCTGATCATGCCGGGCGTGCTTGCAGTTGTCGGCGAAACCAAGCGCGAGGCCGAGGCGAAATTCGAGAAACTCCAATCCCTGATCCATCCCGAGCTCGGCGTCGCGACGCTTTCCGACATGGTCGGGATGGATCTGAGCACCTATCCGCTCGACGGCCCGCTCCCCGAGGTGCCGCTCAGCAACACCCAGCAGGGGCGGCAGCGCGTCGTAATCGATCTCGCACGGCGCGAAGGGCTGACGATCCGGCAGCTCTATCAGCGGGTCTCGGGAGCGCGGGCGCATCGCATCATCTTCGGCACAGCGACGGAAATCGCGGATTCCCTGGAGCTCTGGTACCGCAGCGGCGCGGCGGACGGGTTCAACCTCATGTCGCTGACCTTTCCCGAGGGTCTGCGCGACTTCGTCGATCACGTCATCCCGGAGCTGCAACGGCGCAAGCTCTTCCGCACCGAGTATGAAGGCAAGACCTTGCGCGAGAATCTCGGCCTGCCGCGGCCGGCCAATGCTTTCGCAGGGCACGGCTGACCGCATATGAAGCTCGGCTTGCCGGAGGGCACCGTTCGTTAGGCTTTAATTCGTCAAGATCGACGATCGTTGTCTTACGCCGCGTTGCCTGTAAGATGGTTGGAAAGAAGCGCGGATTCGGCCTCGGAAGTGAGATCGGGACACCGCGAGCGGATTGGCGCGAATATTTGGCGGCTGAAAAATCTCTTGTTCAATCGGGGAATAGTGCGTCTAGCGAAGACAGGCCCCGGCGGGGAATGTGTACAAATGAATGAAGATGGTATTCAGAGTGGACAAGAGGCCGAGTTGGCCCGCCTCATTGTGGGGACACTGAACTTGGAAGTGTCCCCGGGGGAGATCGACCCGCAGGCGCCGCTCTACGGAGAAGGGCTCGGGCTGGATTCGATCGATATGCTCGAAATCGCCCTCGTGGTGTCGCAGGAATTCGGCGTGAAGCTGCGCGCCGACGACAAGAACAACATAAAGATATTCAGCTCGCTTCGCAGCCTCAATACGTACATTCAGCAAAATCGGGGAACATAGATGGCCGCTCCTGCCTTCGGCCGCGCTCGGCTGCTGGCCGTAGTGGGCATCGTTTTTGTCCCGCTGCTGTTTCACTTCATCATCGTGGAGACAAACGGCGTTCCCTTTATCGGCCAGTTGAGCCCCTTGCTGCTGTTCAAGGCGAGCTTCATCACGGCTGCCGCCGTCGCGCACTGGACGATTTATACCGGGCTTCTTCTGACTTTTGCGATGACGTTGCGGCCCGGGCGAGAAGCGCTCCTGACCTTCATGGCGCGCAAGCTCCATGGCGCGATCTCGGACGAAGTGAGAATCTACACGCGGTGGGTCACCTACGTCTGGTGCGCCTTCTTCACTCTGCAGCTTGCGACCTCGGTAGCGCTTTTCGTTTTCGCGCCGCTCGTCGTCTGGTCCTTCTTCGTGAACGTGCTGGACCTCCCGCTCGTCGTCACGATGTTCGTTGCGGAATACCTGTTTCGTATTCACTGGCTAAGCAACCCGCCCCGGCACTCTTTCTCCGCGATCGTGTCCATGATCGCCGACGTCCGGAAAGCACGCGAGGAGTGGGCGAGTTCGCCGTAATGCGGAACGCCGCGTCGAAGATGGTCCGGGGATGATGCCGCCGTCTTCCGGCGCCGGCTTCGCCCTGACGCGGCGCGACAATCTCGACGATATAGCCGGTTGGCGCTCTCGGCAGCCGATATCGCGGCGGCGCTTCTTATCGGATGTCGCGCGTCTCGCGGATCTTCTCCCGGCGCACAAGCACGTCGTTAACTTGTGCACCGACCGTTACCGTTTCATGGTCGGATTTGCCGCCGCGTTGCA
>Ga0134128_10008323_pt1 | contig 12486 bp, 15 predicted proteins | sample KB31754_FD_96462 | JGI IMG/M metagenome (GOLD analysis project Ga0134128, IMG submission 96462) | Terrestrial soil microbial communities with excess Nitrogen fertilizer from Kellogg Biological Station, Michigan, USA - KB3-175-4 | ecosystem: Environmental > Terrestrial > Soil > Unclassified ...
CGTGATTTGTGGACTGGCACAAGGGGACTACTGATTTGATACTAAAGGCAGATGAGCTATTGCTGCAAGGCGCGGTATTGGCGCGTTAGGGCAGGGAATTTATAATCTACTCGTTTGCCGGGCAGCATCTATTTGTGCACAGGCAAAGGCCGGCGGAGGTCAGGTATGAAATGGGCCCCTGTGTTCGTGGTGGTTTTCTCTGTTTTTTGCTCCCTTGCATGCAAAGCGCTGGATGCGCAGGTGCGCGCCGAAGCCGTTCGGCTTTTAGAGCGGGCGACAGCGGCGAGCACGCCGTGGAGTTCTCCCAATTCTGAGCGCGTGGATACGTTTCGCGCCTTCAACGATTCCGGTGTGCAGGAAGGCACCTTTACTCACGTCGTGATTCATGGCACGGGCGCGCGCGATGAATTCAATTTCGGCAGCTTCCATAAAGTCATGGTGCATACGGAAGGCAGCGTGGCGATTGCCGGATCGCAGCACATTCTGCCTGCGGAACTTCTTCTTCTGCTGCGGATTACTCCTACATATTTTGTGCGCTTCGACCACGAAGACGTCATCCACTCGGTTGATGACCGGGAGGTGAATGGCCGGTCTGCGCACTGCATTGAATTCGACACGATTGCGGGCGAAAAATCCGACAGCAACGAACTCTGCGTGGATGCGGGCAACGGCACTTTGCTAACGGGGAAATTGGGCGATCACTCCTTTGAGATGGATGGCTATTTTCCCTTTGGCGGAGCATTGATGCCGGGAACCATCCGCTATTGGCAGAATAGCCGCGAGAAGCTCGAAATTACCCAGACCATCACCGCGCTGGAAAATCCGTCGCCTAACTTATTAGCAGCTCCGCCGGACGCCAAAATTCTTACCCATTGCAAAACGTTCCGGCGGCCTTTTGGCGTTTCCATGCCTCAGCCCAAGCCGGGCAATGGCGGTGGAGAAGTTGATATTGTGGTCCGCGGCGTCATTGGGGCCAACGGCAGAGTCAGCGACACGCTCATACAGAATTCGGACCGGCCCGACCTGAATGAAGAAGCGCTGCAAACGGTTCAACAATGGGTGTTCACGCCCCGCATGTGCAACGGAACGCCCAATCCCACAGAAGCAAGTTTTACCGTGCATTTTCAGGGAAGATAAAATTCTAAGAGGAAATCAGCGGCAGCCGGAAGATTCGAAGCTGCGCAGTTTGGGGTCGGCCTCTGGCGCGCCTCGTTTGGCGGCGGCCACAAGAAGCAGGCGGGCCTGGGCGCAATTTTTTGAAACGCCTTCGCCGTTGCGGTAGAGATCGGACAACAGCACGAGCGCGGTTGCATTTTGCTTACCTACCGCCTTCCACAGCCACTGGGCCGCGATGGCTGGATTGCGCGTTCCGGGAGTTCCATTTAGATAATTTTGTGCAATCAGAAGTTCCTGGCTGCCATTATCGGCGGAAGCCGTTTGCTGGGCCGTCAAACGGGTCTTGCTGGAAGCCAGCGTTTGTGAAGAGGAAGAAGTTGCCGGAGCAGTTTGAGTCGCGAGGTCAGATCGAGTCGGCGCGAGCTGCTGCTTCTCTTCAGCGATAGAAGTATTACGGCTCGAAGTACCAGCTGCAACTGGGTCTCCGGCATTTGCCGTTGCTTGATTGGCAGGTGGCTGACCACCAGCGCCGATCACCGGAGCCTGAGACTGGGCGGCCGGAGGTTGCGTGGTCTGAATTGCGCCTTCCGCCGGCATGGGCTGAGGCGCTGAACCGTTGGCCGTTGAAGCATTAGCCGTATTGGGCGGAGAAGATTTTGGCGGGGATGGTTGCGCGGCGGCGTGAGGGGCCTCGGGAGGTAATCCCAAAGCTGCTCGAATCGTATTTCCCCATTGCAGATAGGCAAGAGCGCCCAATAGCCCGATGATGACCAAGACAGCGATGGCATACTTCCAGCCCTGCCCTTCGGCTTCTTCATCCTCGTAAGCAGTGGAAAAAGAGGCCTGCCGCAACGAGGCCAGTTCTGGCAGAGCAGAATCGAATGTCGAGGGCGCAGACAAGGAGCTGGAAGCTGTCTGCATAGTCCGGTTTTCTCTTCCTTTTGCGGAGGCAGACGCTGCGGTCAAATCCATCCCGCAGAAACCACAAAATTTTTGTGAGGGTGTGTTGGGCCTTTTGCAGGCTGGGCAAACCGCTGTCCGGAGGCCGTCAAGTGAAGTTGACGGCGCGGATTCGCCAACGCTCGAACCGCTTTGTTCTTTTTGTAGTTGGCTTAAAAGCTCACGTACTGCTTTATCCCTGTTCTCGGGTTCCGCGGTGAAATAAACATGCGCCCATCTCCCAAGATTAGATGCCAGAAGTGGGTTCTGGATGGGATTCAATTCCGGCGGCAGAGTCGCGTCCTTGTGCGTGCCGAGGGATGAATGAGCAGCTTCTTCCAATGCGGGTCCTCCTAAAGAGTCGCTCATACCACATTGGACTCCGAATTATTGCACTATCGTTGCCCCAAGAAGTCAAACCAGAGAAGATAAATTGCGGTTCTAGCCTTTGACCAGGAAGGGATTCCTCTCCCGCTCTTCGCCAATGGAAGTGAGGGAACCATGGCCGGGAATAACGATTGTTTCGTCCGGCAAAGTCAGCACTTTCTCGTGATGGACCGGATGAGCTTTTCAAACGAGCCTCCGGGCAAGTCGGTGCGTCCAATGCTGCCTGCAAAGAGCGTGTCCCCGGCGATAAGCCTTTGCTCTTTAGCGAAATAGAGGCAGATGCTGCCTTCGGTATGGCCGGGGGTGTGGATAATTTCGGCAGAAAGAGATCCTGCTTTCGCTGTGCCGCCATGGCGCGCGCTCTCATCAATTTCAACTTTGTCCGGCGCTGCCATGCCGATCCATGCGGCCTGCTCTTCGAGCATCTGCAAGAGGGCATAGTCATTTTCGTTCAGGAGGATGGGAGCTCCTGTGGCGGCCCGCAGCTTCATCGCCCCGCCTACGTGGTCTATATGGGCATGAGTAATGAAGATTTGTTTGACGGCAAGGTTGTGCTTGTTCAAAACGGTGAGTACGTCCTGAATGTCATCGCCGGGATCAACGACAATGGCTTCGCGTGTGCTCTCGTCACCGATGATGGAACAGTTGCACCGCAGAGGGCCCACTGGGAGAATTTCGTGGATCATGGGGGAATCCAGCTTTCAAAAAGCAGATTTTAGTACCGGCAGATTCTCGCTACTAAGACCCGATAGCTAAGTGGAGAGCGGAGCCGGTTTATGTGCGGCTCTGCTCTTTCCTAAATTACTTGCCTCTGAATTATTTTGCCGGAGGTGCAGGAGCAGCAGGCTTTTGCGCCGGAGCGGTTTGCGTACTGACGCCCTGCAATACCGATTTAGGTCCCGCCTTGCGCGAAGCGACAATCGAGAGCGTAATCGAGGTGAGCACGAAAATGACCGCTGCCCAGGTGGTAGCTTTTGTGAGTACAGTGGCCCCGCCACGAGGGCCAAATGTGGCCTGGCTGCCCATGCCGCCGAAGGCGGAGGCGATATCACCCGCTTCGCCGCTCTGCATCAATACAACGACGATCAGGAATATGCTCACCAGGATGTGAATGATCGTGATAAAGGTAACCATAAAGAAGAATCTCGAAAATCAGAAATAGCCCGCCGAATGAATCCTTGGCGAAATTCATGGTGCGGAAGGGGGGACTTGAACCCCCACGCCTTTCGGCGCCACCCCCTCAAGATGGTGTGTCTGCCAATTCCACCACTTCCGCGAAATCATTGCAGGAGCCTTTTGATTATAGCAAAGCAGCGCTCCAGCTTCAGGCAGAGCTCAATACTTCACAATCGTACTAAATGATTTCGGGTCAAGGCTTGCGCCGCCGACGAGCGCGCCATCAATCTCCGGTTCCGACATAAGCGCTTTGGCGTTGTCAGGCTTGACGGATCCGCCATAGAGAATGCGCAGATTGTCGGCAAATTCCTGTCCGAAGGCCTTGGCCGCTTCTGCGCGGATAATAACGTGCGCGTCAGAAGCCATTTGCGGCGTCGCGGTTTTTCCAGTGCCGATAGCCCAAACGGGTTCGTAGGCAATCACTAACTTCGCCGCCTTCGACGCCGACATGGCATTGAACGCGCGGACGCACTGGCGGCGGAGCACGTCTTCGGTAAGTCCGGCTTCGCGCTCTTCGAGAACTTCGCCCACGCAGGCGATAGGAGTGATCCCGGCTTCGAGCGTGGCTTTGAGCTTGAGGTTGACCGTGTCATCGGTTTCCCCAAAATATTGCCGGCGTTCGGAGTGGCCGATAATGACGTGGGTGCAACCGGCGGCAACAAGCATTGACGGCGAGATTTCTCCGGTGAATGCGCCTTCCTCTTTCCAGTAAACGTCCTGCGCGCTGATGGAAACATTCGATCCTTTGGCGGCGGCTACAGCAGCATGGAGATCCACGTAAGGCGGCGCGACGACGATCTCATCGCGCGTGTGGTCTTTGACGGCGGGCAGGAAGTCGCGGAAAAATGCGCTGGTTTGTTCGGGATTCTTGTACATCTTCCAGTTGGCGGCGATCAGTTTTTTTCTGGGCATGTGTAATTTTCCAAGGTATTGAGCGGGATGGCTGCCGGGCGCTTGACGGAAATACATGGAGTCTCCTTCGATAGCTCAGGGCTGGCATTCGCCTCGCTCAGGATGACAAATCTTACAATCACTTTTTATCGCTCAACGCTTCCACGCCCGGCAGCTTTTTACCTTCTAAAAATTCCAGCGAAGCGCCGCCACCGGTTGAGATATGCGTGATCTTGTCGGCGACTCCGGCTTTGTGGACCGCGGAAACGGAATCTCCGCCGCCTACGATGGAAGTGGCCCCGGCATTGTCGGCGACTGCGTGCGCCACTTTGAAGGTGCCTTTGGAAAAAGGCGCCACTTCAAATACGCCCATTGGGCCATTCCATACGATGGTGCGGGCGCGAGAAATCTCTTCCGAGAATATTTCAATTGTCCTGGGGCCGATATCGAGCGCCATTTTGTCCGCGGGAATGGGCTGGCCTTCACCAATATTTTGCGGATGCGCGTTGGCGTCAATTTTGTCGGAGACGAGGTGGTCTACAGGCAGCAAGATTTTTACGTTGCGGGATTTCGCTTGCTCCAGCAGTTGGCGGGAGAGATCCAGCTTGTCGGCTTCGACCAACGACTTTCCAATCTCCTGCCCTTGCACCTTCAAGAACGTGTAAGCCATGCCGCCGCCAATAATCAACGTATTGACTTTGGTCAGCAGGTTCTGGATAACGGGAATTTTGTCGCTGACTTTCGCGCCGCCAAGAATCGCAATAAACGGCTCTTCCGGATGTTCGAGCGCTTTGCCCAGATAGTCGAGCTCTTTTTGCATGAGCATTCCGGCAGCAGACTGCTTTACGAACTTCGTGATGCCCACGGTGGAAGCGTGCGCGCGGTGGGCGGTGCCGAAGGCGTCATTCACATAGAAATCGGCTAAGCTTGCCAACTGGCGGGAAAACTTCTCGTCATTGGCTTCTTCTTCTGCATGGAAGCGCAAGTTCTCCAGCAAGAGCGCCTGACCTTTTTCCAGCTTTCCAGCCATCTCTTCCGCTTCGGGGCCGACACAGTCGGGGCAGAAGCCGACATTCTCTCCGCGGGAAAGGTCTTTATCGAGCATCATGCGCAGCCGCTCGGCAACCGGCTTCAGGCTCATCTTGGGATTGGGCTTGCCTTTGGGACGGCCGAGATGAGACGCCAGAATGAGCCGCGCCCCGTGGCGCAGAGCATACTCAATGGTCGGGAGTGTCTCGCGGATGCGCGTGTCGTCCATAACGCGGCCATCTTCCAACGGCACGTTGAAATCAACGCGCATGAAGACGCGATGGTCGCTCAGAGGGAGATCGCGGATGGAAAGCTTGGACATATTTGTTCTCCGAAGATTTTTGAATAGAGTAGCGCCGCTCGCCCTTTAGGGATTGCGCTGATACCGCCGGGACGGCGGCGCTACTAATTACAGGCCTTTGCTTGCGAGGTAATTGATGAGGTCGCGAACGCGGCTGGAGTATCCCCACTCATTGTCGTACCAGGAGATAACTTTCACGCAGTTGCCTGCGACCACCAGCGTCATGGGCGCGTCCACGATGGAAGAGCGCGAGTCTCCGCGATAGTCCACAGAAACCAGTTCGCCTTCCTCATAGCCCAAATAGCCTTTCAGCGGGCCGGATTCAGACGCTTTTTTTAGCGCGGCGTTCACCTCTTCTTTGGTTGTTTTCTTTTCGACCAGCGCCACCAGGTCCACCACCGAAACATTGGGCGTGGGTACACGCATGGCGAAGCCATCGAGCTTGCCGGCGAGGTCGGGAATCACAAGCTTCAACGCCTTGGCCGCTCCGGTGGATGTGGGAATCATGGAAAGCGCGGCGGCGCGGGCGCGGCGCAGGTCTTTGTGCGGAAAATCGAGAATGACCTGATCATTCGTATAAGAGTGAATGGTGGTCATGGTTCCGCTGACGATCTTGAATTCGTCGTTTACGACCTTGGCGATAGGCGCAAGGCAGTTGGTGGTGCAGGAGGCGTTCGAGATAATGTGGTGCTTCGCCGGATCGTACTTATCGTGATTGACGCCGAGCACCAGAGTGATGTCTTCATTCTTTGCCGGGGCGGAAATGATGACCTTCTTCACAGGGCCGCGCAGATGCTTCTTGGCCTCTGTGGCATCGGTAAAACGGCCGGTGGACTCGACGACTACCTGTGCGCCCACGGATTCCCAGGGCAGGGCAGCGGGGTCTTTTTCCTTAAACACCTTAATGGTCTTGCCGTCCACGGTAATGCTGTCCGCGCCAGCTGAGATCTTGTTCGGCAGGTTGCCGAGGATCGAATCATATTTAAGAAGATGGGCCAGAGTTTTCGGGTCAGTCAGGTCATTGACCGCCACGAAATCGAGACTTGGATCGTTCAACGATGCGCGAAGAATGTTGCGCCCGATACGTCCAAATCCATTGATACCTACTTTAACCGCCATGTTGCCTCCAAGAGAGAGATGAAGACCAAATACAAAATTGACTGAAGGGAAACAGAAAATTTTAACAGGCGGCGCGTGGATGCGGCAAATGGCGAGCGGGGCAGATATCTCGATTCCGGGCGCTCATAATTTCTGTCCGTGAGTTTGGAGTGGTGTCCGCGCTAAAACCTTTATTTTGAGTTCGCGCCATTTCTGGCGGAGGGTAAATTAGGCTTTTCCACATATACGGAGTACTATGGATTGAGCAGGAAATGGAGCGTTATGCGCCGTGATCGCAATAAGCAGTGCCCGGAAGGCAATCCGGCTACCACAGACCACCGCGATTCTCCCACGATCCTTAACCTGATCGAGCAACTCGACCACGATCTTAAAGAAAGCGAAGGCAAGGCGTCCGAGGCGCACTGAGCAGAAGCTCTCTCCGCGTACAACCTCAACTCTGACCCGAAGCCCGCAGAATTCACCTTCGCGATTCAGAATCAACCAAGTATCCGGACCCATCGCGTAGTGCCTTGTTGTTCATTTTTCGGTAATTGCGTCTGGCCCAGTCAGGAAGTCCAAAGGAGTACTAATGTCCCAGATCAACGGCGATAAGGCGAGATTTCATCGCAAGCGTAAAGATCGAATCGCGCGTCGTGCCCGTAACCGTCAACGATTGGCGGTTGCAGAGTCCAAGCGTTCCGGCGCAGGTGCGGAGACAAAGAAAGGACCGGCCGCGTGAGCTTTTCTTCTAACATATTGCCCCTATCCGATCCGGCAATTGCGATGCCGAAAAAAAAGCGTGTTTTGCTGGTGGACTCCTCCCCCGTTAAGCGCGATTTGCGTTCCGACACGATGAGAAAACTTGGTATTGAGGTGGACTGTGCGGCAGACTTCAGCGAAGCCCGTTGTTGGTGGCGCGCTGATCTCTACGATCTGGTTCTCATCCACGTGCAGGGTGCGCCAGTGCCCTTGGATAAATTCTGCAATGATTTGCGCAGCGCTACTCCACCGCAGCAGATTAAGTTTCTGGTTGGCCGCCCGCTTTATCTTTCTTCCGACCCATTATGTGAAGACGCGGCCGAAGATGAAGATGTGGACTCTACCCCTTCCCAATCCAGAAATGCCGGGCCTGCCCTTGCAGGCGCCGATGGCGAACCGCAACGCTGGGGCATTATGGAAGCATGCCGCCGCATTTCCGCTATTCGATCAGTTTGCGATGCGCGGAGCAAAGCAATCCAAAATCGGCCTGAACCTTTGAGGGACTCTGAAATATCTCGTTCCAACCGCGTTCTCAATAGCCCAGCCAGTGAATTCCTTGGGGAGGAATTGCAATGAAAAATCTTTATGTTGGTAATCTGGACGACAGCGCGACCGAAGCCGATCTGCGCAAGGCATTTGCTGTATATGGGGAAGTGGAAGCGGTCAATATTATTACTGACCGCGACACTGGCCGCGCCCGGGGATTTGCTTTTATAGAGATGGCCGATCCCGGGGGCGCTGAAAAAGCCATTGCGGCCCTCAATGGTTCGGACTTAGCCGGGCGCACAATACAAGTTAATGAGGCAAGGCCTAAAGCGGACCGGCCCCGAGGCAATGGTGGTGGGCAGAGGTCTGGAGGTGGACGCCCGGGCCAGCACCGCGGACCTCGTCAACCACGCTGGTAGGCAGAGGTCGGCCCTACGCGGCTTAATGCAAGGGATCAAAGGAAATATCTATGCCACGAAACCGTTCAACTTTCAAGAAGCGCCAGAAGGAGCAGCAGCGCCAGCAAAAGCGGCGTGATAAGGTCGAACGCAGACTGCAGCGAAAAGGTGAGAAGCCCGAGGGCACGACGGAAGAAATAGAAGAAATGGCAGAACTTCGAAAGAACGCCGAGGCACAAGCCGCAGCGTTTAGCGTGGAGTAAGGTTTTTTTCGCACGTTCCAACCGAAAAGGAAGCGGATAACCGATAAATGATAAATACTAAATTTCTGGTCAAGGTAAGCCGGTCGGGCGCATTGGCATCTCAATACATCCGGCGGATGGATCCGCACCGCATCCTGATGACTACCGACCGCAAGCGCGCGCTGCTCATGGGAAAGCTGACGGCCAATGACGCTGCAAACGCCATTCAAAATTCCCGATGTATCGCCGAACTTATTCCAATCACTATCAGACCCCACGCGCGGTAGTGTCGGCCCGGGATTCTTGCGTTTCGGCAATCAGTCACGCCTCCAATTTAGCAGCCAGCTCCATCTCTTAGCCAAGCGTCAGGTGCATTTTCGGAAGATAGCTGGTCTTTTCTGACGGGCGAAATTGAGTTTTTCTGATTAGGGCAGGAAAATAGTCCGGGGCCCGGGCCGCATTCGCTGGAAATCGAGTCGCCAGACTTGGTCTAAGAGATGAAAGTCTCAGACCTTACTTCGGCATGGGCATTGATAAAGCTTTGCCTGCGCCGCGCTCGGCGATCCAGAGGGTGTCGCCCGCAGGCTCGACTCCGGTTGGAGTTTTGAGTCCATCCTTGAGGACAGTCACGCTGGCCTTATCGCCATTCACGGTAAGGGCGGCAATTTTTCCGCTGCCGTTTTCGGCGAGAAAGAGTTTGCCGTTGGCTGCGCGCATTCCGTCCGGCCCTTTTACCGGCTGGTCCATCCAGATATCTACAGGCGCGCCCGGTTTGCCATTGGAGTCAACAGGGATGCGGTAGAGCTTGTTGAATATGACGTTGTTCACATAAAGTGTGCCGTCGAGAAAAGTGATGCCGTCAACACCCTTGAGCGTCGTGTGCTCCAGATAAAGTTCGGGGGTGGACGCTCCAGCAGCCAGCCGGTAGATTCTTCCGGTTGCAGTGTCGGTGATGTAGAGCGCCTTATCAGGCCCAATTGCGAAATCATTGCAAACAGTGTTGTCTCCGGGCAGGTTCCAGCGGAGTTTTGGCGCGCCAGTCGTCAGATCAAAACCTCTTAGCGCGGTATGCCGTTGAACGGGAGCAGTGTTTGGCACCGGCGTCAGTTGGCAGGTCCACAGCGTGTTGCTGGAAGCATCCGCCAGCATGCCGAAGAAAAATGTTCCCGGTCCTTCCGCGCTGGCGTCAATAAATTTTTCGGCAGTGGACGATCCCGGACGCACCTTGTAGACGAATGGCGAACTGGCGCTGCCGACAATCAACACTCCGCCCGGCGCCATAGTCAAACTTTCAGGCTGCGACTTCGCATCTGCGATCAGGATTTCCCGGGCGGACGCGGCTCGCGCGGAGCCAATAATCGCGAAGCTAATCATAACGATGAGAGCAGCAGAGGTGGCAAGGCACTGAAGACGGGGCAACATTCGGCGCGAGAGGCGCATGGTCCAAATTCTCCTGAGGCGATTTTGTGCGGCAACCATCATAATGCAAGCGTGCAGGGGCGCAGCGGTTTTGTTTGAATTGGGATAGTCGACGAAATAAGTTTGGGAATTGAGGCCGGACTGGAAAAGTTTGCGGCGTATACTTGCCCCGAGCTTCCATCCCATACAGCATTCACTGTATTTGGATTTTTAAAGCTGAGTCGGTACTATTTAGGGTTCGGCGTATGGAATTTGACCAGTCCACCAACCTTTTGGCAGCAATCGTCGATTCGTCAGACGATGCCATTGTCAGCAAAAATTTACAAGGCGTAATTACCAGCTGGAACAAAAGCGCGGAACGGATGTTCGGCTATACGGCGGAGGAAGCGGTGGGTCAGCACATCACGCTGATCGTCCCACCGGAGCGCCTTTCCGAAGAAACAGAAATTCTAGAGCGGATAGGGCGAGGGGAACGCCTTGACCACTTTCAGACTGTCCGCAAGCGGAAAGACGGCGCTCTCCTCGATGTCTCGCTGACCATCTCTCCCATACGAGATTCATCGGGGCGGATCCTGGGAGCTTCCAAGGTGGCAAGGGACATCGCCGGACAAAAGCGGGCAGAGACGGCATTGCGGGAAAGCGAACAGCGCTTTCGGGTGATTACGGAGGCTTCCCCCATCATGGTCTGGATGGCGGGGACAGACAAACTTTGCTATTACTTCAGTAAAGGATGGCTGGACTTCGTCGGGCGCACTCTTGAGCAGGAATACGGCAATGGTTGGGCTGAGAATGTGCATCCGGAGGACTTTGACCGCTGCCTGAAAATTTACGAGAGTTGCTTCGATGAGCGCAGCCCATTTGAAATGCAGTACCGGTTGCGGCATCACACAGGGCAGTACCGATGGATACTTGATCGAGGAGTGCCGCGCTACACGCCGGATGGAGTTTTTGAAGGATACGTGGGCGGCTGTCTCGACATTCATGCCCAAAAAGAGGCGGCAGAACAAATCCATGTTGCCGATATCATGACCCGGCTGATGAAGGCGCAGGACGAAGAACGCCGGCGCATTGCCCGGGAATTGCATGACAGCGCAGGACAAACATTGACGGTGCTCGGTATGGGGCTGGCGCAATTGGTTCACCGGGCAGAGACTGCTGCGCCGGAATTAGCGAGAGAAGGAAAAAAGATCGAGGCGATTGTTCAGCAATTGCACCGCGAGATACGTACCGCATCCTACCTTATACATCCGCCCCTGCTGGATGAAAGCGGTGTCGCGTCAGCGCTCAGGTTGTATGTAGAGGGCTTGGCGGAACGAAGCGAAGTGGCAGTTACGCTTGATGTCGCCGACAATGTTGGAAGACTGCCGGAAGCCATGGAACTGGCAATTTTCCGGATGGTGCAGGAATGCTTAACAAATATTTTCAGACATTCTGGCAGCAAGACAGCATTTATCCGAATCGCTCGCCAAAGGGAAGACGTGCAGATCGAAGTCAGAGATGAAGGAAAGGGCATGTCACCCGAGCGGACAAAAGATATTCTTAGCCGAGGCTCTGGCCTTGGGATCAGAGGAATGCAAGAGCGCCTGCGCCAATTTCATGGAACCATGCATATTGAGTCGTCCAGTTCAGGCACGGCTGTGATTGCGAGCATCCCAATGGCTGTGGATATCCGTTTTGCGGATAACCAGCCCCTGCCAGCGGCAGGGTAGCTTCGCATCGAGAGAACAAGCGCCGATATTCGTACCGAAATTTCCTGAATCATTTTGAGGCCAGCTAACGGCCGTCCACCGAGAATGCCAGGAGAACGTTTCCCGGCATGCCACCGAACTGCCCATAGCCTGAGCTGACGTAGAGCATCCCCCCGGCGGCTACCGGCCCGGGCCCATCCAGCGACCCACCATGCGCGGGAAGTCCATTCACGGTCGTATAGTCATGGGCCGTGTCCGAGTCCCAAAGGAGTTTTCCGTCGGAAGCAGAGTAGGCACGAATGTGTCCATCGAGCGATCCAGAAAAAACCACGCCGGGAATTGTAGTGACGGCCTGCGATTGCGCAGGGCTACAGCCAGCGCGATCTCCGCAATCATGCGGAGGAAGGTCGCTCCAGATTTTTTCGCCCGTCGTGATATTCAGCGCGAATAGGCCGCCTCCCTGATTTGGGTCTGGCAACAGGCGGAATCCCTGCGCCGTAGACTTGTCAGGGACGATGCCCTTGAAGCTGAGATCGGATTCGGCAACATACATCTGC
>Ga0134128_10008324_pt1 | contig 12484 bp, 10 predicted proteins | sample KB31754_FD_96462 | JGI IMG/M metagenome (GOLD analysis project Ga0134128, IMG submission 96462) | Terrestrial soil microbial communities with excess Nitrogen fertilizer from Kellogg Biological Station, Michigan, USA - KB3-175-4 | ecosystem: Environmental > Terrestrial > Soil > Unclassified ...
ATGACGGAATAGCCGAGGCCGCCGCGGATCGGGCCGAACAACTGGCCCATCGAATCCAGCATGTCCTCGGCAAGCCCGCAGCGCTCGAGCACCGAGCCCATGAAGGTGAAGAAGGGGATCGCGAGCAGCAGCTCGTTGGAGAGCACGCTGCCGAACACGCGGCCCGGAATCGCCTGCAGGAAGTTCAGGTCGAAGAAGCCGAGATGGATCGAGAGGAAGCCGAAGGAAAGGCCGACGGCAGCCAGCGTGAATGCCACGGGGAAGCCGATCAGCATCGCCAGGACCAGGCCGCCGAACATCAAGGGCGGCATCATCTCCAGCGTGATCATTGGGTCGGCCTCTCGTATTTGGCATCGATCGTGACGTAGCCCTGGAGCGCGGCGGCGCGCTTGATCACCTCGGAGACGCCTTGCAACGCCAGCAACACGAAGCCGGAGGGGATCACGAACTTGATTGGCCAGCGGATCAGGCCGCCGGCATTACCCGACATTTCGCCGACCGAATAGGACTGCATGAAGAACGGCCAGGACAGATAGGCGAGCAGGAGGCAGGCGGGAATCAGGCAGAACAGCGTGCCGATCATGTCGAGCCAGAGCTGCGCGCGTTCGGACATGAAGAGATAGAATATCTCGACCCGCACATGCTCGTTGCGCTTGAACGTATAGGAGGCGCCGAACATCACCACGACGGCGAACATGTACCACTGCAGTTCGAGCCAGCCGTTGGACGAGTAGTCGAAGGCGTAGCGGATCATCGCGTTGACGGCGCTGACCAGGCAGGAAAGCAAAATGAGCACGTTGCAGATGTAGCCGATCTTCTCGTTGAGCTGATCGATGGCCGTACTGAGAGCCAACAATGGACGCATCATGTTCTCCGCGGCGCCGCTGCCGGACGCGCCGATTAGCCCCACCAGGACACAGCTTCGCCGCCGGGCGACAAACGCATGCGGCCGCAGCTCGTCATCGGAACCGATTGCAAGGCTAGTCCTCCGCACCAGGCTTTTGCCGTCTCGGCTGCGCGGGAAAGCGCGCAGCGCTCCATCCGGCCCGCAGGCTTCAAAAGCCGGGCCGAACCATTTCAGCGCGCCTTGGCGCCGTCAATCGGAAAATCGACAAATTGACGCGCCTTCAAGCCTTTGTCCGGGCTCGGTAAATCTGTGCCATCCGGGAATATTCGGCCTGCGGCGATCTACCCGCGTGGACTCGTTAACGCGCAGCCAGCCAAAGCCGGATCGAAGCAAGCTGGACGAAGGCAAGGCAGTTGTCGGCGAGTTTGTCGTAGCGTGCCGTGACCCGGCGGCATTGCTTAATCCGGCTGAAGGACCGTTCGACCTTGTTGCGGGCACGGTAGTCGGCATTTCGGGTCAAGACGGAAATGAGTCAGCGGATAACCTACGCTAAATCAGTCGAAAATGACCGGAAGCTGACGTCGGCTCATTCGATCACTTTATCAGCGCGGATAATGATGGATTGCGGAATATCAAGGCCGAGCGCCTTCGCTGTCTTGAGATTGATCGCCATTTCGAATTTGGTCGGCTGTCTCAGCGGCAAATCCGCGGGCTTGGCTCCGCGCAACAACTTGTCGATGTATTCCGCCGTATCTCCGATGAGACTGCCCACTTCCACACCATAGGTGAGAAGAACTCCGTCTTTCGCGAATTCCGTGTTGTCAGAGATCGTCGGCACGCGATATTGCAGCGCGATTTGCGCAATTTGTCTCCGGTTTCCAAAAGAAAAAGGCGTGCTGAAGATGTAAGCCGCATCGAAGCCCTCGGCAGCAAGTTGAGCAAATATCCTACCAACATCCTCCAAGTCGGCAGGATAAAACTTCTGCGAGGTGAAGCGGAGCTTCTTCGCCCCGGCGCCGATGTCGGTTTCGATCAGCTCCAGATCGTTTCCTCCTACCCCTTTGTGCAAAATTATCGCGACTCGGGATAATCGTGGCAGCGTATCCTTCAGAAGTTCCATCCGCTTGGCCGTGAGGTCAAATATCATCGGTGACACGCCCGTGACGTTGGCATCGGGATGTGCCAGATCATTCACAATATGATTGCGCAGCGCGTCTGATCCGGCGGTGACGATGGGTATCGTCGTGGTCGCTTCCATTAGTGCGCGCACAGTAACAGTGCTCGCCCCAAGCAGCACGTCGGGTCGCCGCGCCACGAGTTCTAAGGCAAGCGATGGAGCCAGCTCGTGAGCGTGACCGCCTGCGGCGACGCAATCCACCACAAGATTTTGCCCTTCTATCCACCCCCGATCAGCCAAATGGTGGAGCATCGGACCCCAGTAAGCTGGTGCGTCCGGGGTAGGACAGACGAAACCCGCTAAAACTCCGAGGCGCTTGGGCGGGGCAATGGTTTGCGCTGTCGCGCTGAACGCAAATGCAAATAGAAACAGGAGCGCGCACAAAGTTAGCCTCGCATGCCCAGCGAGGGAGGGGACGCTGCTACTCAACATTGCGCGCTCAGAGCCCATTTCCCTTGAACGGATGCTTTCCAGCCTATCAGCAAACCAGCGTCAATGTCGAACCTTTGTTGTGCAACTGGCCCTTCGCGAGATATTGCGCCGCTGCGCGAACGTGGTCGCTAACGGGGCAAAGCGGACGTAGACTTCGGCTATGGGTACACGGCTCTAGCCGCCGGTGACGCTCATGTGCCGGCTCACGCTCGGGCGGTTGTGGCGGCGATCGATGATGAAGTCGTGGCCCTTGGGCTTGAGTCCAATGGCGCAGTCGATCGCGGCCGCGAGCAGCTCGTCGCCCGGCGAGGCGCGCAGCGGTTTGCGCAAATCGGAAGCGTCCTCCTGGCCAAGACAGGTGTGCAGCGTGCCGGTGCAGGTGATGCGCACGCGGTTGCAGGACTCGCAGAAGTTATGCGTCATCGGCGTGATGAAGCCGAGCTTGCCGCCGGTCTCGGCGATGCGGACATAGCGCGCGGGTCCGCCGGTGTCCTCGTCGAGCTCGGTGAGGGTGAACTGCTTGGCAAGGCGCGCACGCACGAGCGAGAGCGGCACATACTGGTCGATCCGCCCTGCACCGATCTCGCCCATCGGCATCACCTCGATCAGCGTCAGCGCCATGGCCTCGCCATGCGCCCATTGCATCAGCGCCGGGATTTCCTCCTCGTTGAGGTTCTTCAGTGCCACCGCGTTGATCTTCACGGCAAGACCGGCCTTGCGCGCGGCTTCGATCCCGGACAGCACCTTGTCGAGCTCGCCCCAGCGGGTGATGGCGCGGAATTTGGCCGGATCCAGCGTATCGAGCGAGACGTTGATGCGCCGCATTCCGCAATCGGCGAGCTCCTGCGCGAAGCGCGCGAGCTGGGTGCCGTTGGTCGTCATGGTCAATTCACGCAATGCCCCGGTCGCAAGATGACGCGACAGCGAGCGCACCAGCGACATGAGGTTGCGGCGGACCAGCGGCTCGCCGCCGGTAAGCCGCAGCTTCTTCACGCCCTTGGCGATGAAGGCCGAGCACAGCCGGTCGAGCTCCTCGAGCGTCAGCAGGTCGGCCTTGGGCAGGAAGGTCATGTCTTCCGCCATGCAGTAGAAGCAGCGCAAGTCGCAGCGGTCGGTCACGGACACGCGCAGATAGCTGATGGTCCGCCCGAATGGATCGGTCATCGGTCGGTGCAGTGAGGGAAGGGGACCCGGTCCGTTCATTCGAAAGCCTTGCGCAAAGCCTTGGTCACAGCGGCGGGGCGGCAGCACGCCGTTGCCGCAATGTAAGCATGACGGCGTCCTGCGACAATCCGCAAAGGTTCCGCGGTTGACGGCTTTTCGGCGCGGCGCGCCGTTTATTGCTTCGGCGCGTTCGGGTCCGGGAACGGCGATTGCGCGGATGCCGGCGCGGCGGTAGCCGCGGCTGCCGTAGGCTTCGGCCTTCTCACCCGTTTCGGCCCCTTGTGCCGGGGCGGGACGGCCGGCTGCAGTTCCGCAAACACCGGGTTGGGATCGGTCGCCGTCGTGGCTGATGTCGTGAGGTCGCCGGGGGTGCGGATCACTGCGACCTGAACGGTCGCCGGCTCGTACTTGTTCAGTGCGTAGGAGACGGTGAAATTATTGCTGTCGGGTGCCTGCACGGAGATCGAGCAGGGTGTCTTGCAGCCCGGTCCCAATGACGTCGTGGCCTCGGCGCCTGGCGGCTGCGATTCAAGCTGAACCTGGACCGACGGCGGCGTCGACTTGAAATAGTCGCCGAGCGAGAATGACGAGCAACCGGCAAGGCTTGCGCCCGCGATGGCAATGACAATGACCCGACGCATGCCCAACTCACCCTGCGGCCAACGGCCACGTTCCCCTCGCCGGACATTAGGGTCCTGAGGACCCTCAGGCAACCACCCGCCAGCACATCGTTAATAAATGGTTAACGGCTATTAGCCTACATTAAACCATCAATGTTTCAATAGCTTATAAGTCCATCAGCGTGAATTCAGCGTCCCCACGGCAGTCGGCAGATCGCGCATGTGATGGATCAACAGGTCCGGGTTGAACTCGGTGATCGGGACGTCCGTATAGCCAAAGCTGACGGCGATCACTGGAACACCGGCCCGGCGCGCCACACCGATGTCGGTGCCGGCATCGCCGACCATGATCGTCGACGATAGTTCGCCGCCGGCGCGCGCTACTGTCTGCTTCAGGATCGCCGGATCGGGCTTGGCCACGCCAAACGTGTCGGCACCGCAGATTGCGGCAAAGCGCCGGCTCAATCCCAATTCGTCAAGCAGGCGCTTGGACAGCCATTCAAGCTTGTTGGTGCACACCGCAAGACGGCAGCCCTTTTCGGTGAGGCCATCGAGCGCGTGCTCGAGGCCCTCGAAGGGGCGCGAGGCCACCGCGATGTGGGAGGCGTAGTAATCGATAAAATCCGTGGTCATGCGGTCGATTTCCCTGACCGTCATCACGCGGCCCTCGGACTCAAGCCCGCGCTCGATCATCTTGCGCGCACCGGCCCCGATCATCTTGCGCGCCGAATGCAATGGCATCGGCGGCAAGCCCTCGCGTTCGAGCACGAAATTCAGCGCGCTGATCAGATCCGGCGCGGTATCGACCAGCGTGCCGTCGAGATCGAAGACGATAGTGGGGGACTGTGTCATGGTGCAGCGCTATCGGTCCCGGCGCTATCATGCAAGATCGGTGTGCTGGACGTCGGTGGAAATTCAAACAGGTGCAGGAGACATTTCATGCGGGAGCTGAGGGGCAAGACGGCGTTCGTCACCGGCGGGGCTTCCGGCATCGGGCTCGCCATGAGCAAGGCGTTCGCGGAAAGCGGCATGAAGGTCATGCTCGCCGACGTGGAAGAGGGGGCGCTGGACCGAGCGCTGAAGGATTTGAGCGGGTTTGGCGAGAATGTGCGCGGCATCGCTTGCGACGTCGCCGATCCCGACAGTGTCGAGCGCGCGGCGCGGGCGACTTTTACGGCCTTCGGCAAGGTGCATGTCCTCTGCAACAATGCCGGCGTCGCCGCCGGCGGCGGCATCGACCGCATCTCGATCGACAATTGGCGCTGGGTGGTCGAAGTCAACCTGATGGGCGTGGTCCACGGCGTCCGCTCGTTCCTGTCGCACATGCGCACACACGGCGAAGGCGGCCACATCGTCAACACCGCCTCGATGGCCGGCATGATCAACGGCATGGGTTTCAGCCCCTACGCCGCGACCAAATTCGCTGTTGTTTCGATGTCGGAGGGACTTGCGCTGCAATTGCAGCCGCTCGGCATCGGTGTGAGCGTGCTCTGTCCAGCTTATGTGCGCACGAGGATTGGCGAGAGCGGGCGCAATCGCCAGGAGCGCTACGGCAAGGCCCAACCGCTCGATCCCGACAGCCCCGCCGCCGCGCTGGTCGCCGAGGTCGCCCGGCTGATCGAGGCCGGCCTCGACCCGGCCGAGGTGGCCAAGCGCGTTCTCGCCGCGATCCGCGAGGACCAGCTTTACATCTTCACCCACCCAAACATGCGCGAATGGACCGACAGGCGCTTTGCAGCGATCCAGGCCGCCATGGACGCCGTGACGGCGCCTTAGCCAAAAAAGGTACGGGAACGCGCCAATTCCCCGCTATTCCCGGCCGCGAAACGAGGCTAGAACCCCGCCCAAATCGTCCGGGGGTTGGTTTTTCAGGTGGACTTGGAAGCGCTGAAACGGCAGGCGGCGGCGCGCGCGCTGGAAGAGGTGCAGGGCGGCATGAGCCTGGGGCTCGGCACGGGCTCAACCGCGAGGCATTTCGTTGAGCTTCTGGGCGAGAAGGTGCGGGCCGGACTCAAGGTCGTGGGCGTGCCGACTTCGCAGGCAACCCGTGCGCAGGCAGAGCGGTGCGGCATCGCGCTGACCACGCTGGACGATATCGACCGGCTTGACCTCACCGTCGACGGCGCCGACGAGATCGACCCCGCGCTCAATTTGATCAAGGGTGGCGGCGGTGCGCTGCTCCGGGAAAAGATCGTGGCCGCGGCGTCGGATCGCATGGTTGTGATTGCCGACGACTCCAAATGGGTCGACGTTTTGGGGCGGTTTCCGCTGCCGGTCGAGGTCATCCCGTTCGGGCTGGCCGCGACCCGGCGCGGCATGGCCAAAGCCTTTGCGGAATGTGGCGCCTCCGGCGAAATGACGCTCCGCAAGGGGCGGGATGGCCACGTTTTTGTCACCGATGGCGGCCACTGGATTATTGATGCCCATTTGGGGCGCATTGCCGAGCCGGTACGCCTTTCGGGCCTGCTCAACGCGATACCCGGCGTCGTCGAGCATGGGCTGTTCACCAAGCTGGCGAGCGTGGCCTTGCTTGCGAGCGCGCAGGGAATTCGCGTTGTCGAGCGGCGGTAGCGCCGTAAATCCAAGGAGAAGCGGAATGAAGAGCGTTTTTGGAATCCTGCCGGCTGCCGGTGTCGCGCTGGGACTGGCATTGCTATCGCTCCCGGCCAACGGACAGCAACAGCAGGCCCCGCAGATCGAGGGGCTGAAGCCTGCCACGCCCTCCTGCATGGCGGCAGCCAAGGAACTCCTGCAGATGAAGAAGGCCGGCGCCATGTACGCCAATGCCGTTCCCAACATCGTGCATCGGACCAAGGATCAAATCCTTTCGACCAACCTCAACTATCAGAAGGACCTCAATGAGGTTGAGGTGATTGTCGACAAGAAACTTGCCGGCCGCGAAAAGGAGATGGGCGAGGGCATGGCGCAAATCTATTGCAACATGTTCACCGAGCAGGAGCTCAAGGAGCTCGTCACCTTCTACAAGTCGCCGCTCGGCCAGAAGCTATTGACCACCGAACCCCGGGCAGTCCAGACCAGCATGAACTATATGACGAACTGGGCGCAGAATTTTGCCGTGATCGTCAACGGCGAATTCCGCGCTGAAATGCGCAAGCGGGGCAAGCAGATCTGATCGCATGCTCCGATAGAGGTCGAAGATTAAGATGACCCAATTCGACGTCGACCTGTTTGTCATCGGAGGCGGTTCGGGTGGCGTCCGCGCCGCCCGCATCGCGGCCGGCCATGGCGCCCGCGTCGCGATCGCCGAAGAGTACCGGATGGGCGGGACCTGCGTGATCCGCGGCTGCGTGCCGAAAAAGCTGTTCGTGCTCGGCTCCCACGTCCATCAGGAGATCGAGGATGCGGCCGGCTTTGGCTGGACCATTGCGGAGGCGACCTTCGACTGGCCGACGCTGATCGCCAACAAGGACAGGGAAATCGCCCGCCTGGAGGCGGCCTATACCGCCAATGTCGAGAAATCGGGCGCGCAGGTGTTGAAGACCCGGGCGGTGCTCGAGGATGCGCACACCATTCGCCTCGCCGACGGCAAGACGGTGAAGGCTCGCACCATCCTGATCGCGACCGGCGGCACGCCCAACCATGGAGCTGTCATCCCCGGCATCGAGCATGTGATCTCCTCGAATGAGGCATTTCATCTGCCCGAATTACCCAAGCGCATCGTGATCCAGGGCGGCGGCTACATCGCGCTGGAATTTGCCGGCATTTTCGCCGGCTTCGGCTCCGATGTGACGGTGATCTATCGTGGCGACAACATCCTGCGCGGCTTCGACGACGATGTCCGCAGTCACGTCCGCGGCGAAATGGAGAAAGCAGGCATCACCATCCTGACCGGCTGCACCGTCACCAGGGTCGACAAGCACGGCAAGGATTTCACCTCGCACCTGTCGAGCGGATCGAGCCTCGCCTCCGACCAGGTGATGTTTGCGATCGGCCGCCATCCCAATGTCGCCAATCTCGGGCTGGAGACGGCCGGCGTCGCCATCAATCCGCATAATGGCGGGATCGCGGTCGATGCCTGGTCGAGAAGCTCGGTCTCAAACATCTATGCCATCGGCGACGTCACGCACCGCTTCAACCTGACGCCGGTCGCGATCCGAGAGGGCCATGCCTTTGCCGATACCGTGTTCGGCAAGCGGCCGGTCCAGGTCGACCATGCGAACATCCCGACCGCGGTGTTCTCGCAGCCCGAGGTTGGCACGGTGGGGCTGACGGAGGCCCGGGCGCGCGCTGAGTTCAGCCATGTCGACATCTACAAGACGACGTTCCGGCCGATCAAAGCCACCATGTCCGGCCGCGACACCCGCGTCCTGATGAAGCTCGTGGTCGATGGCCGCACCGACTGCGTGCTCGGCTGTCACATCGTGGGGGACGCGGCCGCCGAAATTATCCAGGCGGTCGCCATCGCCGTGAAGATGAAAGCGACCAAGGCCGATTTCGACGCCACCATGGCGCTGCATCCGACCGCGGCCGAAGAACTCGTCACCATGCGCACGCCGACTGCGCGGCATATCCGCGAAGCTGCGGCGGAGTAGGGAACGCTTTTTCGCTCGGAACCGTCTCCGCGGCGATTGTGGGCACAGTCATTCTGCTGAGCCGCTTCAGTTGAACATGTGAGAGGTCCATGCGCGCCGAGTTGCGTCAAGGCGTCGTCGTCGCGCGCCACGTCGCATCGCGCGATATTAGTCACAGATGTGGCTACCGAAGATTGCGTTTGTCCTGATGACAAGTTCGATGCGCAGGACTAGCCTCCCGTAAAATCCAAAACGCACGGGAGGAATGGCATGCAAGATACATCTGTTGCAGCACGTGCTTCTGACGCGACGAACGGCGGAGCAACGCAAACGGTCGACGTCGCCGTGGTAGGGGCCGGCTTTGCCGGCCTGTTTGCTCTGCATCGCCTGCGCAAGGTCGGTTTCTCGGCGGTGGTGCTCGAAGAGGCCGGCGACGTCGGCGGCACCTGGTACTGGAACCGCTATCCCGGCGCGCGCTGCGACATCCAGACCATCGACTACAGCTACACCTTCGATCCGGAGCTGGAGAAGGCGTGGACATGGTCGGAGAAATACGCAACCCAGCCTGAAATCCTGCGCTATCTCGGCTTCGTCGCCGACCGTTATGACCTGAGGCGCGACATCCGCTTCGGCACCAAGGTGAAAGCCGCGAATTGGGATGAGGCGAACCAGCGCTGGCAGCTTGCGACCGACAACGGCGCTTCGGTTTCATGCCGTCACTATGTCATGGCGACCGGCTGCCTCTCGGCGCCGAAGCCGCCGGAGATCGATGGCGTCAAGGATTTCAAGGGCCGGATCTATTTCACCGGCCGCTGGCCGCATGACGGCGTCGAGCTCAAAGGCAAGCGCGTCGCGGTGATCGGCACGGGCTCGTCGGGCATCCAGTCGATTCCGCTGATCGCCGAGCAGGCTTCGCATCTCACCGTGTTCCAGCGCACGCCGAACTTCGCGCTGCCGGCGCACAATGGTCCTCAGCCGGCGGATCGCAAAACCTATTTCGAAGGGGATCGCGCCGCCTATCGCGAGCAGGCGCGCTGGTCGATGGCGGGCGTGCCCTATCCGCAGCAGATGGAAGTGAGCTGGCAATTGAGCGACGCCGAGCGCCGCGAGCGCTTCGAGCAGGCGTGGGCGGCCGGCGATCTCGTCCACATCCTGACCCAGCTCTGGGCCGACCAGGGTGTCGACGTCGACGGCAACAGCCTGGTCGCCGATCTCATCCGCCAAAAGATACGCGCGGTTGTCAAGGATCCCGAGATTGCGGCGGCGCTCGCTCCGCACGATCATCCGTTCGGCGCCAAGCGTCCCTGTCTCGATACCAACTACTATGCGACCTACAACCGTCCCAATGTCACGCTGGTGAACTTGCGGCAGGAGCCGATCAAGGCGATCACCGCTGACGGCATCGCGACCGACAAGCGCAGCTTCGAGGTCGATGTCATCGTGTTCGCGACCGGCTTCGACGCCATGACCGGCGCCATCATGGCGGTGCACCCGATCACCGGCCGCGCCGGCAAATCGCTTGACAGCGTCTGGGCCAATGGTCCCAGGAGCTACCTCGGCCTCACGGTCGCCGGCTTTCCGAATCTGTTCATGATCACCGGGCCCGGCAGCCCGTCGGTGCTCTCGAACATGGCAGTCTCGATCGAGCAGCATGTCGACTGGGTGGTCGACCGTCTGGTCGCAATTCGCGATGCCGGCTTCACCGCCATGGAGGCGACCGAAGCCGCGCAGGCGGGCTGGGCCAAGCACATGGCGGACTGCTCGATGCTTACGCTGCATCGGCTCGCCAACACCTGGTACACCGGCGCGAATGTGCCAGGCAAGGCGTGGGGCGTGATGCCGTACACGGGCGGTGTCGGGCCTTATCGCAGCATCTGCAACGAGGTCGTTGCTCGCGGCATGCTGGGCTTCCGCCTCAACGGGCCCGGTGTTGCCGAGCAGTGCAATGACGGCGAGGTGGTGCGCCTGCAGCCGGACGTGCGGCTGGTGTTGAACATGCTCGCCGAGATGAACCTGCCGCCGATCGAGACGATGGGTGCGCAGGGCGCGCGCGACTTCGTCAATGAGTTCAACAAGGGCCGTCCCGCGGGACGGCCGGTCGGTGAGGTCGGCGACGGCATGCTTCAGGGCGCCGACGGTCCGTTGCCCTACAAGCTCTATCGGCCGGCGACACCGGGACCGCATCCGATCGTGGTATATTTCCACGGCGGCGGCTGGGTGCTGGGCGATGTGCAGTCCGACGATCCGTTCTGCCGCGACATGTGCCGCCGCACCGGCATGATCTTCGTCAGCGTGGGTTACCGCCATGCGCCGGAGCATCGCTTCCCGGCCGCGGCTGAAGATGGCTACGCAGCCGCGCGCTGGATCGCCGAGCATGCAAGCGAGCTCGGCGGCAGGGCCGGCGCGGTGCTGGTCGCGGGCTGGAGTGCCGGCGGCAATATCGCGGCCGTCACCTGTCAGCTCGCGCGCGATCGCGGCGGGCCTGAGATCGCGGGCCAGCTTCTGGTGTGTCCGGTCACCGACTGCACCTTCGACCGGCCATCCTACGTCGACAACGCGACCGGCTACTTCCTGACGCGCGGGCTGATGTACTGGTTCTGGGACATCTACTGCTCGCCCGCCGACCGCACCGATCCGCGCGCCTCGCCGCTGCGCGGCAAGCACGAAGGCCTGCCGCCGGCCTTCGTGGTCACCTGCGAGTTCGATCCGCTGCGCGACGAAGGCATCGCCTATGCCGAGGCGCTCGCGAAGGCGGGTGTCGCGGTCGAGCAGCTTCAGGCGCGCGGCCATTTCCACTCGTCCTTCACCATGGTCGATGTGGTTATCACCGGCGTCGGCGGCCGGGTGAAGATGGCCGAAGCCCTGCGCGGCTTCGCCGGGCTGCCGAGTGAGCTCGGCGAGGCGCGCAAGCCCATCGAGGTTAGTGTCGCGGCGAAATAGCGGTGGCGAAACCCGCACCGGCGGTCTGGCGATTTCGTCAGATCGCCGGTGCGGCGTGGGCGCGCCCCGCAATCCCATATTTGAGCTCAATGACGTTCGAACCGGACGCTCGATCCGCTTGACTGCGTGCCATTCGAACGGGATCCACGTACGATGCCGCCAGGTCGAGCGCGCCTAAACGAGCGCTCGAAGATGATGCGCATACCGTTGCCAAGGAGAAGGATCGACCGATGGGGGGAATTCTGGAAGGGGTGCGAGTGCTCGATTTCGGACGCTATATCGCGGGTCCCTATTGCGCGACGTTGCTCGCAGAATTCGGCGCCGAGGTGATTCGCGTCGAAAAGCGCGAAGGCAGCGAAGACCGTTTCGTGGTTCCGGTGGGTGCGGATGGAGAGGGCGCGCTGTTCCTCCAGGTCAACCGCAACAAGAAATGCATCACGCTCGATCCGATGAAGGCGGAGGGGCAACAGGTGCTGCGCCGCCTCGTGGCGCGGTCGGACGTGGTGGTCGCCAACCTGCCGCCGCAGACGTTGAAGGCGATGAAGCTCGACTACGGATCCCTCAAGGCGGTCAAGTCCGACATTATTCTCACAACCGCGACGGCGTTCGGCGGACCGGGGCCGTGGTCGGACCGGGTCGGGTTCGATGGAATCGGGCAGGTAATGTCGGGCGCGGTCTTTATGACGGGAGGCGGCAATCCGCCTTACCGTGCGGCGGTCCCTTGGGTCGACTTCGGCACCGCGCTGCATTGTGCCTTCGGCACGCTCGCCGC
>Ga0134128_10008325_pt1 | contig 12484 bp, 13 predicted proteins | sample KB31754_FD_96462 | JGI IMG/M metagenome (GOLD analysis project Ga0134128, IMG submission 96462) | Terrestrial soil microbial communities with excess Nitrogen fertilizer from Kellogg Biological Station, Michigan, USA - KB3-175-4 | ecosystem: Environmental > Terrestrial > Soil > Unclassified ...
CGCCGAGCCAGTCGAGCACCTGCTGCACGATGGCCTCTTCGGTGAAATCGCCCTGGATGAAATCGACGTTTTTCAGCTCCTCCATCGGCAGAATGTCCGTCGCCAGCACGCGTCCTTTTTCGCCGACGAGCTTGCCAGCCACCTGCGACCACCCGCCGGGCGCGGAGCCGAGGTCCATGATCCGCATGCCGGGGCGGATCAATTTGTCCTTGTCATTGAGCTCGATCAGCTTGTAGGCCGAACGGGACCGGTAACCGTCCCTCTGTGCCTGCTTGACGAAAGGATCACTGAGGTGGCGGGAGAGCCAGCTGGCGCTGCTTTTCGTTCGGGGCATCGTCCCAGGGAACTACGGGTTATAATTCGGTGATCTTACCCTCTGCCGGATTTACCGGCCAGGAAGACGCCGGTGATCCGCATTACCGAGCTGCCGTTGCCGCTCGATTACACGCCTGAGGCGCTGCGTCAGGCCATTTTGCAGCGGCTTGCCATCCCCGCGGCCGAGTTGCTCGATTTCAATCTGTTCAAGCGCAGTTACGATGCGCGCAAGAAGAACAGCGGCATTTTCTTCATTTGCATCGTCGATGTCGCGGTGCGCGACGAAGCCGCCGTGCTGAAACGCCTGGCGCGGGACCGCCAGGTCGGTGTCTCACCGGACACGGGCTATCACCCGGTTGCGCGGGCCCCCGCGCAACTCGAGGAACGACCGCTGGTCATCGGGTTCGGCCCCTGCGGACTATTCGCGGCGCTCCTGCTCGCGCAAATGGGCTTCAGGCCCATCGTGCTGGAACGCGGTCGTGATGTACGACGCCGGACGCGCGACACCTGGGCCCTGTGGCGGGAGAACACGCTGACGCCGGAATCCAATGTTCAATTCGGCGAGGGCGGCGCGGGTCTGTTTTCCGACGGCAAGCTCTACAGCCAGATCAAAGACCCGAAATTCCATGGCCGCAAGGTGATGCGGGAGTTCGTGCGTGCCGGTGCACCGGCGGAAATCCTTTATGTCAGCAAACCGCACATCGGGACGTTTCGCCTGACGGGCGTCGTATCCAAGATGCGAGAAGAGATCATCTCGCTAGGCGGTGAAGTACGCTTCGAGAGCAAGGTTACGGATCTGATCATCGAAAGGGGACAGATCGAGGCAGTGGCGCTGGCGAGCGGGGAAACTCTACATGGCCGCCACGTAGTGCTCGCGCCGGGGCACAGCTCCCGCGACACCTTCCGCATGCTGGAGCAGCGGGGGGTCCATCTCGAGGCCAAGCCCTTTGCCATCGGCCTGCGTATTGAGCATCCCCAGTCGCTGATCGACGTCGCCCGCCTCGGCCGTTTTGCCGGTCACCCGCAACTGGGTGCCGCTGACTACAAACTGGTGCATCACGCCCGCAACGGGCGTTCGGTCTATAGCTTCTGCATGTGTCCCGGCGGCACGGTGGTTGCCGCCACTTCCGAGCCGGGGCGCGTGGTTACGAACGGCATGAGTCAGTATTCACGCAACGAGCGTAATGCCAACGCGGGCATCGTGGTCGCAATCAATCCCGAACCGGACTTCCCCGGCGGATCTCTGGCGGGCGTCGAGCTGCAGGAGATGTGGGAATCCGAGGCCTATCTTGCAGGCGGCAGGGATTACTGCGCCCCGGGACAGCTCGTTGGCGACTTCCTGCGCGGTGCCGCCTCCACCCGGCTCGGTGAGATCGTTCCTTCATATACGCCTGGCGTGCGGCTGGGTGATCTGTCACAGGCCCTGCCGGACTATGCCATCAACGCCATACGCGAGGCATTGCCCGCATTCGGTAAGCAGCTACGCGGCTTCGATCGGGACGACGCCGTGCTCACCGCCGTAGAAAGCCGCACCTCTTCGCCCGTCCGCATTACGCGCGACCCTGAATCGCTGCAGAGTCTCAACGTGCGCGGGCTCTATCCTTGCGGTGAAGGCGCCGGTTATGCCGGTGGCATCCTCTCGGCGGGCGTCGATGGCATCAAGGTAGCCGAGGCGGTCGCGCGGAGCCTGTCGTGAAATTCGAAGACATCAGGAAACTTCATCAAAGGAAGTTCCGCGAGCAGTTCGGCTGTTTCCTGGTGGAAGGCGAGCATCTGGTGCAGGAACTGCAGAAGGCTGCGATTCATGACTCACGGCTGCGTGCCAGCGAAATCTATCTCACTCGGGAATATGCGCACTGGAGAAGCGAGCTCCCGATTCACGTACTCAATTCCCGCCACATGACGCAGCTCAGTGAAACGCGCTCGCCCCAGGGTATCGCCGCGATCGCGCCGTTACTCGCGGCACCTGCGCAGCAGCCCGGTGAGCGCGCCATATATCTGCATGAGATTCAGGACCCGGGAAATCTCGGCACGATCCTGCGCTCGCTGGCCTGGTTCGGTGGCTTCCGCTGTCTGCTCAGCCCCAATAGCGTGGACGTGCATAACGGCAAGTCGGTGCGCGCCAGCATGGGAGCCATCTTCCACGTACCGGTGGAGCTCGATGTGCCATTGCAGACCCTTCCGGGGCGCTTCGGTCGGATCGCAAGTCTCGATCTGCAGGGCACGCCAATCTCTGCTCCGCAGTTTCGCGACTTCGATTGCTACATCTACGGCAATGAAGCTCGGGGGTTGCCGCACGACGCCCTAAGTGGGATGAATGCAACGCCGTTCACCATTACGGGAACGGGGGCCATTGATTCGTTGAATGTTGCGACGACGGTGAACATCTGCCAGTACGAGCTGACGCGATCATCGTGGCGTCAACGGCAGTGAGGAGAGGCCGTTTCCCATGCCGCCACGGGGCCTGAAAACCCTGCTCGCGATATGTTGGGTTGCTGTTGCAGCCAGTGGCGGGCGTGCCCAGGCAAGCCCGCCGTCGCGGCCATCGGGACCTGCTCAGCTGCAGATCTGGCCGGGCACGCCGCCCGACGCGCAACCTGCTCCAGGGCCGCAGACGGGGTGGAGCAACATTGTGCGGCCGACTATGGCGGTATATCCGCCCAGGGGAAAAAATACCGGAATCGCGGTACTCGTATTCCCCGGGGGCGGCTTCGTCGGATTAGCCATCAATCTGGAAGGCACGGAAGTCTGTGACTGGTTGACGTCAAAGGGAATCACCTGCGTGCTGCTCAGGTATCGGGTACCGAGCACACCATATGACTGGCACTGTAAGTGCCGGCCTGACGACCTCGCGACACCGACGCTGGCCCTCGAGGATGCGCAGAGAACGATGGGCTTGGTTCGGTATCACTCCGCCAGATGGAAAGTCGATCCGCGCAAGATCGGCGTACTCGGGTTCTCGGCCGGCGGTTATCTCGTGGCGGAAATAAGCACGAAATACCGGCATCGCCTGTATAAGCCTGTCGATGCCGCCGACGAGGTGAGCTGCCGGCCGGATTTTGCCGTGGCAGTCTATCCGGGACACCTCTGGGTCGGCGGCAAGCCCTATGGGCTGAATCCGAATGTTCCCGTCACGCATCAGACGCCGCCCACGTTCCTGGTACAAGCCGAAAATGACAACGTGGACGGCGTACATCAGTCCATCGCGTATTACATCGCGCTCAAAAACGTCGGTGTTCCCGTCGAGATGCACTTATACGCGCAAGGAGGGCACGCCTTTGGCCTGCGCCGCACGAACGATCCGATCACGAGGTGGCCGAGGCTGGTGGACCAGTGGCTTGGTACCATCGGCATGATTCGAAAGTGAGCGCTTGCCGGAATACCCGTTACCTATTTTCTTCCAGCGCAGCCAACCGGGAAGTCATGAATCATGTGCAGAAACATCAAGACGCTTTTTAACTTTGAGCCACCCGCGACGGACGAGGAGATTCGAGACGCGTCCCTCCAGTTCGTCAGGAAGCTCAGCGGATTCAACAGCCCGTCCAAGGCCAACAGCGCAGTGTTTGATCGTGCCGTCGAGGAAGTCGCCGCTACCGCGCGCGCTCTGATCGATGCCCTGGTCACCACGGCCGAGCCGCGCGACCGCGAGGTGGAAGCAGCTCGGGCACGAGCAAGGGCTGCAGTACGGTTCGGCCGAAGCTAGATTTGAGAATTCATCTGATGCAGGGAAAGAATGCGAAACGAGAGATCCGCGTCGCTCTGGTCGGATTCGGCCTCGGGGGAGCATCTTTCCATGGCCCACTCATAGCGGTCACGCCCGGCATGAAGCTGGCCACCGTGGTCACGTCGAACGAAGCCCGCGGCTTGCAAGCGCGGCGAGACTATCCAGGGGTGCACGTGGCCACTACCGTGGAGTGGCTGTGGGAGCACGCGGCCGACCACGACCTGGCGGTGATCACAACTCCCAATCGCATTCATGCCAGCCTGGCCATGACGGCACTGACCGTCGGACTCCCCGTGGTCATCGACAAGCCGTTTGCACGCACGGCTTCAGAAGCCCGACAGGTGATTCAAATGGCGCGTGAGAAACGGTTGCCGGTAATTCCGTACCACAACCGTCGCTGGGACAGTGAGCTCCTGACGCTCCGCCGCCTCTTGAACGAAGGGGTGCTGGGGCGCATCTCGCGCTTCGAGGCCCGTCTCGAGCGATGGCGGCCTCAATTGAAGGGCGGCTGGCGCGAGCGTGGTGCCGTGGAGGAAGCCGGTGGTCTGCTGTACGACCTGGGAAGCCACCTGATCGATCAGGCCTTGACGCTCTTTGGCCCGGTTCGGGCAGTTTATGCAGAGCTGGACCGGCGGCGCGCGGGCGCCGAAACGGACGATGACGTATTTCTCGCGCTCACACATGCCAACGGGGTCCGCTCACACCTTTGGACGAGCTCCGTTGCGGCACACCACGGACCCCGAATGCGGGTTCTCGGAGAACGTGGTGCGTTCGTGAAACAGCACGCAGATCGGCAAGAGGCCGCGCTGCGCAGCGGGAATCGGCCCGCTGGGCCTGAGTGGGGCCAGGAGCCGCCCGAATACTGGGGAATCGTGACCGATGGTGCACACGAGGAATCGGTGCGGAGTGAGCCCGGCGCTTACCAAAGTTTTTACAGAGAGCTGGTGCCGACCCTGCGTGACGGAACGCCGCCGCCGGTAGCGCCCGAGGACGCATTGGCCGGGCTCGAAATCATCGAGGCCGCGCAGCGCTCAGCCACGGAACGTACCGTGGTGGTCCTCGGACCTTAGTCAACGACGCTGGCCGCGAGGGCGTATAATCTTAAACTGGCCTCAAGACAGGTGAACCTCATGAGCAAAGGCACGGATCGGAAAAAAGAGACGAAGAAGAAGCCAGCGAAGACCTTCGACGAGAAGCGCGCAGCAAAGCGCGATAAGCGGCAGGCCAAAGGACGCTGACGCGGGGCCATCCGGCTCGTAGCGGCGGGCTCACGACCCGCCGCAGCAATAAGGGATGGCGGCCATATCCCGTACTGCGCGGGACGGGAAACGCCGGGAATGCGACTCCGCTAATCCGCGCCGGCTCGATCTCGGCGGCAGCGTGTTTGGTGGAGGGGTTAAATGCTTCAGCATTACAAGAAAAGAGGCTGGATCGGCGCCGCCGTCTTTCTTTCAGCGCCCGCCGTCATGGCCATTTTTGCCGTCCTCGGTGTTGTTCCGGAGAAGATGCCGCACTTCGTGCTCCCTGCCTTTGTCGCGGTGACAATCATTGCCTTCGTTTACAGCATCGCCTCATTCGTGTTTGCGAAGGGCTACACGGCCCTGTCCGGCCTCGGATTGGTGCTCGTCGGGCCTGCCGTGATCGCCAGCATGCTGCCAAGCAAGTTGAGCAGCATCCCGATGGTGGTGGGGCTGCTTATCCTGGTTTTCCTACCCGACAAGCACCGGGAGCCAGAGCAGGAGCCTGACGCCGGCGGCTGACCCGCGGCCCTTCGAAGCCTCAGCTCCGCACCGCGAGTGCGTCAACCGCTTCGTGGCTGGCCATCCCTGGGTAAATACGCATCCCTTAGCAGCTCCTCTACGAATGCTTCGTCCGACGTCGACGCCGCATAAGAGGCCGATCGAAGGGCAGCGTCGACGGAATTGGCGTCCAGCTCGGGAATCTCCGCCATCTCAGCTTCCTGTGCTGCTTTGGACGGCATCGACGGTGAGGCTGACATTTTGCGGTCCTCCGGGCGCGTCGCGCACTGACGGCCCCTCGTGTCAAGGACCGCCTGGGCCAGGGACTTATTCCCTGGGCGAGCCTCTCGAGCCAGCTATCGACGTAAGTCAGATCCGGGGGCATCATGCGGCCATTCGCACGAAACCTCCTGTAGACTTCTTCCAAACAGCCCTGTTTGTACGTCTCCATGACCACTGCTCCAGCTCCGCAGTTCTGATCATGAAATTTGACGTCTACGGGCGCTTCCAGATCGAAGTCTGTCGGGAAGACGGTCGCTGGGTGCCCTACCGCATCGGCCTCGGCAAGCGCGCGAGACTGGATAACTTTGCAATTCCGGCGGAAATCCGCACCGCCCGGGAAATCGCCCGCTACCTGGACGATTTGTATCACGAGTCTGCGCGCCCCGGTCAGTCCGTCTGCGTAATCGCAGACTGACGTGCTGGAGGGGTCTCCATCCGGTGTTTAGGCGCGCCAGTTCTTTCCCGGCCACTCCTCGTAGACGGCCATCTTCTGCGCCACGGCATCGCCGCAGAACCGCTGCGTGATCCGCAGGGCCAGATCGATGCCGGCGGTCAGTCCCGTGGAGGTCGCCACCGGTCCGCTCTCGACGAAGCGGACGCCCCGGACCAGTTTCACTTTCGGATAAGCCTTCTGGAAGGCATCATACGCGTTGCGGTTGGTCGTGGCCGAGTGGCCATCGAGTAATCCCGCGTCGGCCAACACGAAGGCTCCGACGCAGACCGACGCAGTCAGCTGAGCGCGGCTCGAAGCGCGGCGAAGCCAGTCGAGCTTTCGTGCCTGCGCCGCCTTGCCCGCCTGAGTCTCGCCCTCGTCCTGACCGCCCACGACGATGATGCGGGGCGGCGGCGCATCCTCGAACGTGAAGTCCGGCACGACGGTCAGACCGCTGATGGGCCTTCGCGTATCGAGGCCGCGGCCGTCATCACATATGACCGGATTTCTACTGCCTGCTACGGAATAAACGTTGAACCTGCCGCTGCTGCTGAGGATCTCCAAGGACCCGCGAAGTCGATCAGAGTGTTATGAGCGGCGAGTACGACGGCGACGTCTATGGGCGCGGGATCAGCCGTCGGGGTACCGGGGGACTTCTGCATGTTCGCCGCGGCGTTCGGCGCGTTTTGGGCAAGCGCTCCGCCTGCAGCGCCCGCGGCCGCCAGACCCGCCAGAGCAACCAGGCTTCGCCGCGTCCAATATCTGGGCAGATCGTCTGAGCTCATGATCGTGTCGCCTCCTCGAGGTTGGAATGCCGGGCCGGAGTGACCGCCCCTCCAGTCGAGATGGGTTCGGTGTCAGGCAAGGTGCCAGACCGCGGCCAGGTGGTGCAATGACACAGATCCGATGATTCCGGCCACCCCGGCGCCGTGCCATCGGTTACCTGCGGCCGCGCGCCGGCTTGCGAATGATCTCCTCGGCCGCTCAGGAAAAGACTCGACGGGACGGCAATTATTCCCACATGGGATGAGCTGCTTCACCCGGGCCCGGCTCGCGGTCACCCAAGGGCCGCCGACGGCCGTATCGAACAACGGCCGGCCCAAAGCCCGGGACGGATTTTAACTGGCACTGGCAGTGTTCAACTAGCCGCGGTAGGCTCTTGCCACTTACTCATGCGGAAGAGGCGCCAATGTCGATCAAACGTTCGTCCAAGAGCATGGGAACTGGTGTACGCAAGCCAATGACGTCACCCGGCGTGCGCCACGTTGACGTGGTCGCACAGCGTCAAATGGTTCCCGGGGATCTTTACTCCGGCTGGCTGTGCAAGAACAAGTCGTGCGGGCGTGTCATCGCGGTCGCCCCCCCGCCGGCGGGGAGCAAGCAGGCCTCAGCCGAGGCCGACGACCAGGTCGTGATCAAGTGCCCGCATTGTGGCGACGAGAATCTGTACCGCTGGAGCACCCGGGGCGAACACAAGTACGCAGCGGCGGCCGCCGGCCCCTGAATGGATGCTCACCCCGGCTCTTCGAGCTTCTCGAGCACCTGCTGCGCCGCATCGATGCGATCTTCCGGCACGAGCAACTGAACACCGCCGATTCCGGTGTAGCCTATGCCTACACCGACGACCACGGCGGGTATATCGGCGCCCTCCAAAGCAATCCTTGCGAGATCCGCTTCGAGCTGCACCGAGTAGGTTCTGATGGCTTTCATCATGAGGACTATAGTCGGCGCCCTCTCGCTGTCAACTTCAGGGCGGCCAGTTCGCCATCCACTTTTTTTACGCGGACGGTCTGACGAGCCAGCGGGCCGCAAGCGGGGGAACCAGCAACAGGCTGACGATCGTCGACGACACCAAGCCGCCGAGGATCACCACCGCCATCGGCCCTTCGATCTCGTGGCCCGGCTGATGCAGTTGGACCGCTACGGGCAGCAGCGCGAGCGCAGTCATCAGCGCAGTCAGCAACACCGGCGTCAGGCGCTCCTCGGAACCGCGGAGCGCAGTTTCAAGGCTCCAGGGCCGGCCTTCCTCATGCACCAGATGGTCATAGTGCGAGATCAAAAGGATGGTGTTGCGCGCCGCCATGCCGAACAGCGTGACGAAGCCGACCATCGCACCCAGAGTCAATGTCGCACCGGTTATCGCGGAAGCGGCGACGCCGCCGATCAGCGTGCTGGGCAGAACCAGCAGCACCAACGCTACGTGGCGCGCATGTCCGAATGCCAGCGCCACCAGCAGCACGATCAGCACCAGGGCCGCCGCGGCATGCAGATAGAGCTGGTGCGCCGCAGCGACTTGCGCCTCTGCCGCACCGCCGTATTGTAGATATACACCGGGCGGCAGTTTGACCTGCGCGGCTATCGCCCGGCGCGCAGCGTCAGCAAAGCCGGTCTGGTCCGACGTCGTCGGATTCGCTGTCACGACCTGGCGCCGCAGACCGTCCTGGTGCTCAATCAGGCTGCGGCCGGATTCCACCTGCAACTGCGCGACGGCCGACAGTGGTACCACCGCGCCGTCGGGGCTGCGCAGCAGCAACGTGTCTATTGCCCGGGGCGACGCGCTGACGCCGGCAATGCGCACCGTCACCGGTATGCTGCGGTCGGATTGCGCCAACTGGCCCACGATGGTGCCGGAATAAGCTGCGTTGATCGCCTGCAGCACGTCACTTGGCTGCAGTCCGTACAGCGCCAGTCGCTCAGGCCGCAGCTGCACGTGCAGCTCCGGTTCGCGCGGCGGGACCTGGAGACTCACCTCGCCCGCGCCGGGCAGCTTTTTGAGGACGGCGGCTATCCGGGCCGCCACGGCATCGTCGGTATCCAGACTGTTGCCGAACACGCTGATGAAGAACGGCGAGCTCTCACCTGACAGCGTCTCGCCGATGCGCTCGGCAAGCACCGAGTAGACCTGACTGATCTGGTTGGGGAAATCGTCGAATACCTTGCGGATCGCCATCTCGATCTGAGTCGACGTATTGCCTTGGCTCTGCCCGATCTGGATGTCGAACTCGCTTTCGTTCGGCGCATCGGTGTCTTGGCCGTTCTCGGCGCGGCCGATCTGCTCCGCGACGCTCTCGACGCCGGGGACCGCTCGCAGCCGCTCACTGAGCTGCTCGCCGACACGCGTGGTCTCGCGCAGCGAGATCCCCGGGCGCAGAGTGGCATGAGCGATCAGGTAGTTCTCACGGAAATCCGGCAGCAGACGCTGGCCGAACAGCGGCAGCAGCACCGCGCCGGCGAGCCCGCTGCCGAGCACCAATGCCAGCACCGCGCGCGGATGCCCGTAGAGTATTTCGATCGTGCGTCGCTGGAAGCGCTTGCAGGTGAGGAGAAAGGGGGCCTCGGCCGGCGGCCGATGCTTGCGCATCAGAACTGCGCACAGCGCCGGCGTGGCGCTCATCGCCACCAGCAGTGAGATGCCGACGGCAAGCAGGAACGCCAAAGATAGCGGCCGGAAGAACGTGCCCTGGATACCTGTGAGCATGAAGATAGGCAGGAACGCAATCGCAACCGCCGCGGTGGCATAGAACACGGGAAGCCGTACTTCCAGCGAGGCGCCAACGAAGAGCTGGTAAGCATCGAGCTCAGCACCAGCGGCGCTGGCATTGCGACGTCTGCGGGTGATGTTCTCGACATCGATCACGGCATCGTCCACAACGACACCGAGCGCCACCACCAGGCCGCCGATGCTCATCGTATTGAGCGACAGCCCGAACGCTTCCAATATCCACACGGTCGCCAGCAGCGACAGCGGTATCGACGAAAATGAGATCAGCGCGCCACGCCAGTCACGCAAAGTCACGAACAAAAGGATCACCACGAGCACGGCGCCGATCAGCAGCGACGTGCGCAGACTGATCAGCGCACTCTCGATGAAACTCGCCGGCCGCAGCAGCGCCGGATGATAGATTACCCCCTCCTTTTTCAGCTCCGGAGCGAGTTGATTCAGGCGCTGTTCCAGCGCGCGGGTCACTGTCAGTGTGTTGGCATCGTACTGTGTCGAGGTCTCGACCAGGATGCCAGGTTGACCGTCGATGATTGCGTCGCCGAAACGAGGTGCCGCGGCGTCCTGCACGGTAGCGACGTCACCGACCCTTATCGGCAAACCATCGCGCGTTGCGACGATCGCCTGCGACAACGCTCCAGGCGTCGCGCCCGGCGCCTGGGCTCGCAACACGATGCGCTGCGAGGGCGTCTCCGTATAGCCGCCGCCGATCAGCTCGGTGGCCCGCCGGGTGGCGCTGAACACGTCGTCCAAGGTCAATCCGTCAGCGACCAGCTTCTGCGGGTCGATCGCCACCCGGCGTTCGCGCTCGGCGCCGCCAAACAACTGCACCTGCGCCACGCCTGGCACCGCCAGGATCTGCGGCTGGATCACCCAGCGCACCAGCCCGCGCAGCTCCACCGGATTCAGCCGGCCGCTGGTGAAGCCGAAGTGCAGCAGATACTCCATTGACGATGACAGCGGCGACAGCAGTGGCGGACCGATGCCGGCGGGCAGCATGCCGGCGGCGTCCGCCAGCCGCTCGGTAACCACCTGGCGCTGCCGGTACGGGTCACCGCGGCGGTCGAACACCACCTCGATGGCCGAGAGGCCTTGAATCGACGTCGAGCGCACTGCCGCGACGTCCTCGGTGCCCGCCAGCAGCCCTTCGAGCGGGCGTGTCACCAGTGCCTCGACCTGCTGCGCGTCGAGTCCCGGCGCCTCGGTCTGCACCAGCACGTGTGGTGGCGCGAAGTTCGGAAACACATCGAAGCGAGCGTTCAGCAGCGCGGCGAAACTCAAGACCGCAATCAGAATCGACAGCGCGATAACGATGCGCGGGTGCGCCAGGGAGGTGCGGACGATGGCGCTGAACATCAGTCGTCTTCGTCGGAGATGTTGCCCAGCCCCTGCATCGACCACAGCACGGCGGCGCCATGAACGACGATGCGGTCATCGGTGTGGAGTCCGGTCACCAGCCACCCGTTACCGACAGGCTGCAGCAATGTGACCGGCATTGGCGCGAACTGCGTGTCGCCATCCTTCGTCCTTTCCGGCAGCACGCGGTAAACATAGGCGCCCCGTTCCCCATAGAGCAGGGCTCCATCGGGCACCACGCGTCCGTCGCGGGCGCTGCCTTCGAGTGCCACCGGCAACTGCGCACCGGGCCCGAGCCCTGCCGGTGGACGCGGCATCTGCAGAAGGAGACCGACGCTCTGTATCCTCGCCGCTGCCTGCGGCAGCGGTCCGAGCACACGCGCCGGCACCCTGACGCCATCGACATCGACCAGCGCCTGCTTCGGAATCGTGCCCAGGCTATGGCGCCCCGGAAGATCGGCGCGCAGCAGCAGTTGACCACCCGTAGCGAGGCCTTCGATCAGCCTTGCACGCTGCGCATCGCCGAGCTGCGCCAGCGGTCCCCAGTGCAGCAGGAACTCAGCCTGCGCCTGCCGTACCCGGGCCTGGGCTTCGATCTGCGTCGCCTCGGCCAGCTGCAATGCCTTCAGAGACGCGTCCGCACCGCGATACAGCCCCTGCAGCCGTGCGGTTTCCGCCCCGGCCGCGCGCGCGGCAGCGCGCGAGGATTCCAGCCGGCCGGCATCCGCCACCAGCTGCGACGGGTCGAGCACCTGGCCGTAGGCATCGATACGCTGAGGAGGCCTTGCCGCGGGCGCCGTGCCGATGACGATGCCGACCGCGCGCTCCTGTTCGGCGCTGAGCGCTGGCAGCTGATCGGCCTGGCCGGCGGGACCCGGCCCTTGGTCATCCCTGTTGTCGGCGCGCACAGGGGCGGACAGCAACAGCAGGGCGCAGGCGGACAGCAGCAGGTAGTTCAGCGGCGTCATCGGCGGAGTTCGCTTTTTGTGTTGCACGGCGGTCCGGCCTAAAGATCCCCCAGGCTTCGTCCAGTATAGTTCTTGGATGGGTATCCGAGCGAAGACGGGTGCCCGGTCGCAGTTGGCCACCGTACGTGGTCGGCATACGGCACACGCTACCGGCAGCGGTCGCTCGAA
>Ga0134128_10008326_pt1 | contig 12483 bp, 11 predicted proteins | sample KB31754_FD_96462 | JGI IMG/M metagenome (GOLD analysis project Ga0134128, IMG submission 96462) | Terrestrial soil microbial communities with excess Nitrogen fertilizer from Kellogg Biological Station, Michigan, USA - KB3-175-4 | ecosystem: Environmental > Terrestrial > Soil > Unclassified ...
TGGTTGGGCGCCGTTGCCGGCCACCGCGTGCGGCCGCTCGGCGTCGAGCATTTCGGCCAGACGGGTTCGATCGGTGACCTCTACCGGCACTACGGCATCGACGCCAATGCAATCGTCGCGGCGGCGCAGGCGATCGCGCCCGGCCGCCCGATTCGGCACCTCAAGGCGTTGCCGTAACGCGGCTACATCATCATCCCGACACCGAACAGCGCCGCCGGGACGGCGAAGATGACAACCCAGACGATGACGACGCACACGATCACCGCGATGGTGTAGACCAAGGCACGGTCCGGCGTCGGCCGCATCAGCGCGACAAGCCCGGTGTGCAGCAGGTAAAGGCTGTACAAGCCGAGGATCGACAGGATGCCGAGCATTGGGACGATGTTGAAGACGCTGGCGACCCAAGCGGCGGTCGGCGCGTAAGCCGACACCCTCATGGCATTGTCGAGGTTCTTGCGCGCACCAAATGTGCCGGCGAGGAAATCAATGACATACGCCACGACAAACACGCCGGCCAGCGTCAGGAGATAGACGATGATGGCGCGGAGAAGACCTCCGACAAAACCGATACGGTACGGCCCGAAGCCGATGATCGTCGTTCCGATGAAAGTGCAGACCGGGGGAATTGCAGCCACAATCGCCACGTAGTTCGAGAACAGATAGCCGGCATCGCCCGGCTCCCGCTCGATAGCGGCCCATTCCGACTTGGGCTGCAGCAAAATATTCTTGATTCTGTCGACGAGATTCATGTCACCCCTCCATTGATCCCCGTTCAACTACAAGCGTTTGCTGTCTTCCAAAATCATCGCCGCCCCTTTTTCGGCAATCATCATGGTCGGCGAATTCGTGTTGCCGGACGTAATCGACGGCATGACGGACGCATCCACGACTCGAAGTGATTCGACGCCGATCACGCGCAACCGCGAGTCAACCACGGCGCGGGCATCGTCGTCCCGGCCCATGCGGGCGGTGCCCACAGGATGAAAGATGGTCGTGCCGATATCGCCTGCCGCCTTGATCAGGGCGGATTCGTCCTCGTCGCGAGCCAATTCCCCCGGCAGATACTCCATGGGAGAATATTTTTGCAGCGCCGGCTGGGCCACGATTCTGCGCGTGACCCGGATCGAATCAGCGGCGATGCGTTGATCTTCCGGCGTCGACAGATAGTTCGGGCTGATGGCGGGCGCCTGCGAAGGATCGCTGGATTTCAGCGTGAGCGCGCCGCGGCTGGTGGGCCGCACGTTTGTCACGCTCGCGGTGAACGCCGGAAACGGATGCAGCGGTTCGCCGAACTTGTCGAGCGACAGCGGCTGTACGTGATACTGGATATTCGCGGTGCTCTGCGAGGGATCGGATCGCGTGAATGCGCCGAGCTGCGACGGCGCCATCGTCAGCGGCCCGCGGCGGCGAAGCATGTAGTCCAATCCCATCCCCACCCGATTGAGCGGCGAGGCATAAGTTTCGTTCAACGTCTTGACGCCCGCGACCTTGAAGACCATGCGCAGCTGCAGATGATCATGCAGGTTGGCGCCCACCCCCGCTCTGTCGAGGGCAACCGGAATGCCGAACTGCGAAAGTTGCGCGCCCGGCCCTATGCCTGACAACATCATGATCTGCGGCGAGCCGATCGCGCCGGCAGCCAGGATCACTTCGCCGCGGCAACGGGCGCTGCGCGGTTCGCCGTTCTGCCGCCAGCGCACCCCGGTCGCGCGCCGGCCGGTCAATTCGACGCCTTCGACCAGGCAGCCGGTTTCGAGATGCAGATTCTGCCGGTGCAGCACCGGCTTCAGGAATCCGCGCGCCGCCGACCAGCGCCGGCCACGCTTCTGGTTGACGTGGAAGTAGCAGATGCCCTCGTTGTCGCCGGTGTTGAAATCCTCGACGGTCGGAATGCCGTATTGATTGGCGGCCTTTCGAAACGCATCAAGAATTTCCCAGCTGATGCGCGGATATTCGACGCGCCATTCGCCGCCGGCAGCGTGGTGCTCGCTTTTGAGGAAATGGTCGACATGCTTGCGAAAAAACGGCCGCACATCGTCCCATGACCATCCGGGCAACCCGAGCTGGCGCCAATGATCGTAATCGCCCGACTGACCGAGCATGTAGATCATGCCGTTGATTGCCGAAGAGCCGCCGATCACTTTGCCGCGCGGGTAGTTCAGGCTGCGCCCATTGAGGCCCGGCTCCGGTTCGGTCTTGAGCAACCAGTCGGCGCGCGGATTGCCGATCGCAAACAAATAGCCGACCGGAATGTGGAACCAGATCCAGTTGTCGCGCCCACCCGCCTCGAGCAGCAGCACATGATTTGCAGGGTCGGCGGATAGCCGATTGGCCAGCACACAGCCTGCCGAGCCCGCACCAATGATAATGTAGTCGAACTCGCCTTCCATGGCCTCACGTCCGCAATCAGCCGCGCTCCATCCCCTGGGCGGACTTTACCCCGGTCAGCGAGACTTGCTAGGCTTGCCCAAGCGGTAGCGCCCCGTGCGTGCGTTGCCGAGCCCGGAACGGCGGTTCCGACACGTTCCTGATTGTGACCTTTGTCCCCGCATGTTGGCACCCGTCCGGGGCCTTCAGGAGAACCGCCATGACCGCACGGCTCACGGCCCTGTTCGCTCTCTTTTTTACGATCGCAATCGCGGCGCAACCGGTGATCGCCCAGGACCAGATCACCGTGTTCGCGGCAGCGTCTTTGAAAAATGCACTCGACGACACAAATGCCGCGTTCACGAAGGCGACAGGTACCCGGGTCGTCGCAAGTTATGCGGCAAGCTCCGCGCTCGCCAAGCAGATCGAGCAGGGTGCGCCTGCTGATGTTTTCATTTCAGCGGATTTGCAATGGATGGACTATCTCGCCGGGCGCGGACTCATCAAGGCCGGTACGCGCGTCAACTTGCTCGGGAACAGGCTCGTGCTGATCGCGGCCGCGGACTCCAGGCTCGGCAATCTCACGATTGGCCCGGGCTTCGATATCGCCAGGCTTGCCGGCGATGGCCGCATCGCCATTGCCGACGTAAAGGCTGTTCCTGCCGGCCGTTATGCCAAGGCGGCGCTCGAGAAGCTCGGCGCCTGGGCGGCGGCCGAACCGAAGCTTGCGCAGGCGGAAAACGTACGGGCCACGCTTGCCTTCGTGGCGCGGGGCGAAGCCCCGGTCGGGATCGTCTACGAGACCGATGCAAAGATCGAACCCAAGGTGAAAATCATCGGTGCTTTTCCCGACGGGTCCTACCCTCCGGTCACCTATCCCGTAGCGGCGACCGCGGACACCAAAAGTCAAGGCGCGCAGCAGTATGTGAATTTCCTGCGCACGCCGGCGGCCAAAGCCGTGTTTGAAAAATACGGCTTCAGCTTCCTTGCAAAACCCGTGTCATAGACGGCAGCGACACGCGTGTTCGAACTATCGCCCCAGGATTGGACCGCCATCCAGCTGTCGCTGCGCATTGCCGTTGTGTCGACGCTGGTGGCGCTGCCATTCGGCGTCGCCATTGCGACGCTGCTGGCACGCGCCTCGTTCTGGGGAAAATCGGCACTCGATGCCCTGATTCACCTGCCGCTCGTTCTGCCGCCCGTCGTGACCGGCTATTTGCTGCTGATCAGTTTCGGCCGCAAAGCCCCATTCGGGGCGTTTCTTGCCGACCATTTCGGCATCGTATTTTCGTTCCGCTGGACCGGCGCGGCACTGGCCTGTGGCGTAATGGCATTTCCGCTGATGGTGCGGGCGATCAGGCTTTCGATTGAAGCAATAGATCAGCGGCTGGAATATGCCGCCGCGACACTGGGGGCCAATCGTCTTTGGACATTTGCAACGGTGACGTTGCCCCTGGCGTTGCCGGGAATTATCGCCGGCATGGTACTCGCCTTCGCGCGAGCGCTCGGCGAGTTCGGCGCCACGATTACGTTCGTGTCCAACATTCCGGGCGAAACGCAAACGATTTCCGCTGCCATCTATACGCTCACGCAGGTTCCGGGCGGCGATGCCGATGCGCTCAAGCTGGTTGTTGTCGCTATTGCGATTTCGTTTGCGGCGCTGCTTGCCTCGGAGTGGTTCGCGCGGCGCGCTATCGCCCGGCTTCACGGATCGTGACCATGTTGACGGTAGACATTGAAAAGACATTCGGCGATTTCCGGTTGAAGGCCCCCTTCACGAGCGAGGCCGGCGCTACCGCATTGTTTGGTCCCTCGGGCGCCGGCAAGACCAGCATCATCAACATGATCGCCGGCTTGCTCGAACCGGACCGTGGCCGCATCACACTCGGTGATGCGACACTTGGCGATACGCTCGGCGATGCGGTTCTTTTCGATACGGAAAGTCGCGTCAACATTCCCCCGTGGCGGCGGCGCATCGGCTACGTATTCCAGGAAGGCCGGCTCTTTCCGCATCTCTCGGTGGCGCACAATCTCGACTACGGCCGATGGGTCAGCGGGCTTGCCGACGATCCCCGCGAATTCAACCATGTGGTTGAAATGCTCGACATCGGTCATCTGCTCGAACGCAGGCCCGGCAAGCTCTCGGGTGGCGAGCGTCAGCGCGTTGCCGTCGGCCGCGCCCTGCTGATGCGCCCGCGCCTGCTCCTCCTCGACGAGCCCCTTGCTTCGCTCGACGCCGCGCGCAAGCGTGACATTATGCCTTATCTCGAGCGCCTGCGTGACGAAGCGCGGGTACCGATAATTTATGTCAGCCACAATGCGGCCGAGGTCAGGCGCATCGCCAAGCGCGTCGTACGGATCGAGGACGGCGAAGTCACGGCCACGGGCGGCGTCGACCTGCTCGACGAAACACAGGCCGATATGCTTGCGTGAAGCATGTTCCCTCCGGAGCGAATCGTCTGCCTGACCGAAGAAACCGTTGAGACGCTTTATCTCCTCGGAGAAGACCGCCGGATCGTCGGCGTGTCGGGCTATGCGGTGCGGCCGCCGCAGGTGCGGCGCGAAAAGCCGCGGGTATCGGCCTTCATTTCGGCGGACGTACCCAAGATCCTCGCGCTGGCACCGGATCTGGTCCTGACCTTCTCCGATCTCCAGTCGGACATCGTCGCCGAATTGATCCGCAACAACATTGCCGTGCATGCCTTCAACCAACGCGATATCGGCGGCATTCTAGATATGATCCGTACGCTCGGCGCACTGGTTGGGGCCGCCGGAAAGGCCGAAGCTCTCGCCAATTCTCTGGCAAAGCGCGTAGACGTTGCGCGTACGCGCTCATTGGGCGTGTCAGCGCGCCCGCGCATTTATTTCGAGGAATGGGACGAGCCGATGATTTCCGGAATCGCCTGGGTCTCGGAGCTCATTGAAGCAGCCGGCGGCGTCGACGTATTTCCGCAGCTCGCCACGCGGAAAAATGCCAAAGACCGCATCGTATCGGCTTCCGACGTCATTGCGGCGAGGCCCGATATCATCGTGGGCTCCTGGTGCGGAAAGAAGTTCGCCCCGGCTAAAGTTGCCGCCCGTCCCGGATTTGCCGAAGTTCCCGCGGTCGCTACCGGCTGGCTGCGTGAGATCAAATCCACTTTTATTCTCCAGCCCGGACCTGCGGCCCTCACCGATGGACTTGATCTGCTGGTGGCAATCGTCGCCGATTGGGTTGAAAAACGACCACGTTGAGTCCATGAATACCGCATCCCTCAATACCGGCGGGACACCGGGATTCCGCCGTGCTATGAGCAGACGAAAGAGGATCGCACCGCAATGCAGCCGAACAAGACGCGCGCCGACCTGTGGATGGATCTGCTCCTGGCCGTATTTCTGATCGGCTTCGACGTGGCCGCACGGCTGCTGCCGCATGCGCCCGGCGTCTGGCCGTTTGCAGCCAGCGCGCTTTTCGCAGGGCGGGTCATGCGCATACCGGCACTTGCCGTCGCCGTGCCGCTCATCGCTGTACTCGTCAGCAATGTTGCACTCGCGCGCGACGACTGGCGGATCACGCTCGTCGTCTGCGCCGCCGTCACCTTGCCCGCGTTCGCGGGCATCCTGATACGCCGTTGGCGCGGCTCGCTTCCTGTGATCGCGGCAATGGTGTCATGCTCGCTGATATTCTTCCTGGCCACGAATTTCGCAGTGTGGGCCGTGAGCGGCATGTATCCGCTGACCTGGCACGGTCTGGTCCAGTGCTACGTCGCAGCCCTGCCGTTCCTGGACAAAACCGTGCTCGGCGATCTGTTCTGGACAGCCGTGCTGTTCGGCGGAGCCCGGCTGATCCAGCAAGTACCGGCACTGTCCCGCCGCGCCATTTAGCCGAAATATCTTCGGAGCCAATTCCACGACGTCTCGATGCGGCCGGTCAGATTGGCCGGCGTTTCCGGCTCGGCTAATCGAAGCCCTACCGTAATCACGCGGCCTTTCTCGACTTTGTGTGCGAGGAGTGCGATCGGCCCCAGTTCGACGACATCACCGGTCTTTGCACGGCGGCGGAGATGCTCGCTGAAATAGTCGGCGAGTGTTACCTCGGCATGATCGGCGGCAACCTGGAGGCCGTAGATGTCTGCCAGCGCGCCCAGTGTTGCCGTGCCGGGCACAAAGAAATCGCCGAGTAGCCTTGGATCCGGCGCGGCCGGCGGCGGCATTTTGACGAAAAAGCGGTCAAGGGCCTGAGCTTTTTCCGGCGGCGCGAGCAAATAAACATAGTCGCCCTCACGCACCGGCTGCGCTTCGGACGGTGTGAGAATTTCTTCGTTGCGCACGACCAGGGTTGGTCGCGCCCAATTCGGGATCAATCCGCGCCGCAGGAAGGGGCTATTCGCGGGCACAGGATACCCGACAATCTCGCGCGCAAGCTGACCGGGCAGATCGAGCTCGACACGGCGCGGCAATGGATCCGCGCGCGCGAACGAAATGTCGAGTTTGCGCGCGGCAAGAGCCACCGTCCAACCCTGGACCAGCAAGGACGACAGCACGACGACAAAGGCGACATCGAAAAACAGACTGGCCCCGGGCAGCCCGACCAGCAGTGGAATCGAGGCAAGGAAGATGCCGACGGCGCCGCGCAGGCCAACCCAGGAAATGAAAGCCATCTCACGCCATTGAAACCTGAACGGTGCAAGGCAAAGGAACACTGCGACTGGTCGCGCCAACAGCATCAACACCAATGCCACCGATACCGATCCGAAAAGGCTGTCGGCGAGCCGATGCGGCCAGGCCAGCAGGCCAAGCAAAACGAACATCACAATCTGCGCCAGCCATGTGATGGCATCGAGGAAAACGACGACTGAATTGTGCGCACGCGTCTGCTTGTTGCCGACGACAAGCCCGGCCAGGTAAACCGCTAGAAAACCCGACGTATGAAGGGCATTCGCAAATGCAAACACAACCAATGCGCTCACCGCGACAAACGGCGCATGAAGTCCTTGCGCGAGGGTCAGCCGATTGAGCACGAGGGCGATAATTTGTCCGCCCACAAGTCCTATAATGCAACCGAGAACAGCGTCGCGCAGAAACGTCACTAGGACGACCGACCAGCTCTGATTGCCGATCAACAGAAATTCGATCAGCAGCAAGGTGAGAAATACGGCGAACGGGTCGTTGGTGCCGGATTCGACTTCCAGAACCGCGCGCACGCGTGGGCGCAATCTCAGCCCGCCCGCATTTATAAGGAAAAATACCGCTGCAGCATCAGTTGATGCCACGACAGCTCCGATCAGCAGCGCCTGCATCCAGCTCAGGCCCAGGACCAGCTTCGCAACAGGTGCCGTGACGAGCGCTGTGATCAGCACTCCGACGGTTGCCAATGTCAGCGCCGGGGCAAGCACATTGCGGAAACTGCCAAATCGTGTCCGTAAACCTCCATCGAAGAGAATCAATGCAAGCGCAATTGATCCGACCGTGTAGGCGATACCAACATCGTCGAATTTGATTCCGCCTGGTCCACCCTCACCCGCCAACATGCCGACCAGTAAAAACACCAGCAGCAGCGGGGCGCCGAAACGCATTGCAATCAAGCTCGAGAGAATGCCCGCAAGGATGAGCAGACTGCCGAGCAAAATCGCAAAGCTGACGGCGTCGAGCGAAGCCACTATCCGAATCTCCTTCCGTTATTAGGACGGCCATATGCGCTCAAGAGCAACGGGAAAGGCCGCAATAGACCATAACGCGAGACGGCCGGGGCTAGCCCGGCCATCACACAATCAGTTAGGGCCTGAATTGCGGCGGCCGCCCCGGGGAGCGGCCCAACGCGGCGCTATTAAAACGCCACTTTGTCGCCGCCCTTGAGCGAGAGAATTTCGCGCGCTTCGTCGGACGAGGCTATTTCGAGCCCAAGCCCTTCGAGGATCTTGCGAACCTGCATTACTTGCTGGGCATTCGACTCGGCGAGCTTTCCGGCTCCGATCCAGAGCGAATCCTCCATGCCGACGCGCACATTGCCGCCCATTGATGCCGCCATTGCCGCGACGCGCATCTGATTGGCGCCGGCGCCCAGTACCGACCAATGGTAATTGTCGCCAAGGAGCCTGTCGGCGGTGCGTTTCATCATGATGACATCTTCCGGGTGCGGGCCGATGCCCCCGAGGATACCGAACACCGACTGCACAAATAGCGGCGGCTTTACCAGGCCGCGATCAAGGAAGTGGCGCAGCGTGTAGAGATGGCCGATGTCGTAGCACTCGATTTCGAAGCGCGTGTTATTGCCGGCGCAGGTCGTCAGAATGTATTCGATATCGGCGAAGGTGTTCTTGAACATGCCCGCCTTTGACCGTTCAAGATATGGCTCTTCCCAGTCATGCTTGAACTTGCCCTTGTAGCGCGGGATCATCGGATAAAGGCCGAAGTTCATCGTTCCCATGTTGAGCGAGGCAACCTCCGGCTTGAAGGTCGCCGCCGGACGGACACGTTCTTCCGCGGTCATTGTCGGTGCGCCGCCGGTGGTGATGTTCACCACGACATTGGATCGTTGCTTGATGACCTTCAAAAATGGCGCGAAGGCCTCAGGCGTCTGGTCGGGACGGCCGTCCTGCGGATTACGCGCATGGAGATGGACAATCGCGGCGCCTGCTTCGGCCGCGCCGATGGCGGCATCGGCGATTTCCTGGGCGGTCACCGGCAGATGCGGCGACATCGAGGGCGTGTGTATCGATCCGGTAACAGCACAGGTAATGATGACTTTGCGCAACTTCGCCATGAGCTTTCCATCCCGATGAAGTGAGAGTTTTCGATTGGCAAATGGACTTCGCGGGCGATCCTAGAGTATCAGCCGTACCAAAGTCACCTGCACGGAGCCCCTGGCAAAATCGTGGACGCGAAAGCCCCATTGGCGAAGTCATCGGGCCTCCTCATAGGCGCCCTGTGCGGCATCGCCGCCTCCATCGGCTGGGCCGCCGGCTTCGTCGCTGCAAAGCATGGCATCGCGATTGGTTTTTCACCGGCTGATCTTGCCCTTCATCGTTTCTTCTGGACCGGGCTATTGCTGATACCACTCGTATTGCGCGAGGGCCTTGCCGATCTCGGCGGGATTGGCTGGGGCCGCGGTCTCGTCATGAGTGTGCTCTCCGGACCGCCCCAAGCCATAATCGCCTATACCGGCTTCATATTGGTGCCACTCGGTCATGGCACGACGATTCAGCCGGCCTGCGCGGCGCTGTTCGGGCTCATTCTTGCGACGCTGATCCTCCACGAAAGACCGACCATCCAGCGGGTCATTGGCGGCGCAACGATCATCGCCGGCCTTTTGGTCTTCGGTGCAGAGTCGCTCGCGACAATCGGGAGCCAGGGCGTCGGCGGCGATCTGTTGTTCGCCACTGCGGGATTGTTCTGGGCAACTTTTGGAACGCTGCTTCGCCTATGGCGCGTGCCAGGAATGCGTGCGGTCGCGGTCGTCGGCGCACTTTCCATCCTGGTGTTTGCGCCGCTGCACGCCCTGTTCGTGGGATATGCCGGCATCGTGCGCCTGGGCGTTGCCGAGAACTTGCTGCAAATCGTCGTACAAGGCGTGCTTGCCGGCGCGCTGCCGATCTACCTTTTTGCACGCTCGGTAATTCTGCTCGGGGCTGGTCGCGCGGCAACGTTTCCGGCGCTGGTACCAGGATTTGCGCTGATCATCGGCTATTTTGCACTCGGCGTCGTTCCGAGCATTGCGCAGCTGGCGGGCCTCGTCATTGTGGTCGTCGGATTCCGCTTCGCGCTGCGATGAGCCTCACTCCGGTCCCGCATATTTCCCTGCCGTCTGCGGGAACATGTTCTTGATGATCTTGAATTTCGATATGTCGACTGTGGCGTCCATGTGCAGGAAGACGACGGCGTCGCGGAGCACCTTCTCGATGCCAAAATCGAGCATGACACCATTGCCGCCGTGAAGCTCGACCGCGTGCTGGGCGACCTTCATGATTTCTTCCGATGCAAACAACTTGGCCATGTTCACGAGGATTTCGGCGTCTGGCGCGTTCTCGTCGACGGCTTGCGAGGCGCGATCGAGGAGTGCCCGAACCGCCTCGATCCGCGTCGCCATATCAGCGAGACGCAGCGCCACAGCTTGGTGCTTGATGAGGATCCGGCCGCCCTGCACGTAGTTCTGCACATAGTCCGCCGTGGCTTCAAAGGCCCGCACGCCGACGCCCAGATTTTTCGCTGCCTGGATTATCTTGCCGGGCCGAAAGTAGACGCCGGCTGAACCCATGGCGCTGTCCTTTACCAACAGGTGATCGTCCGGCACAAACATGTCCTCGAAAACCATCTCGCCGTTGTTCATGAAACGACACCCGAGGGTCTCGTTGCAGCGTGCAACGGCGAACCCTTTGGTTTCACGCGGCACCAGGAAAGACGAAGTCCCCTCCAGCATCCCGACTTTCGTATTCGTATTGGCATATACGACGTAGAGGCTGGCGTCATAGCCGTTCGAGATGAATTGCTTGCGGCCGTTGATGACCCAGCCCCCGTCGGCCTTGACCGCCTTCGTCTGCATGGCGGCTTCAGGAACGTTGTACGGCAGCCAGCGGTCGGACGCGCCCCGCGGTTCGGTCAGACAATGCGCCATGAGGAACTGCGGTTCGGCGACCAGGCGCTTAAACCATTTTTCCTGCAAGTGGCGAGGCGCGAACTGCCGCAATAGTACCGATACTTTCCAGTTCTGCACCATTTTGTCTGCGAGACCTGAATCGCCGCGCGCGAGTTCTTCCGCCACAAGCGCGAAAGTCTTGACCTCAGTCCCCTTCTCGAGCTCGACGCCCCCGAACTCCTCGGGTACCCCCAAGGTCCGGATTCCAATTTTTTCGGCTTCTTCCAGGATGCGCAACGGCAGACGATCTTCCGGCACCATCGACCATTCTTTTTGCCAGTTCTGCTTGATGTAGGGGAGAACGACGTCGTCGACGAAATCCCGGCAGCTTTGCCGCATCATCCGCTGTTCTTCGGATAAGCCTCGGTCTGCAGCCGTGCGGTCAAGCATTGGTATATTCCTTCCTCACGCTCTTTAAAGTACGGATAATTATGCTGCCTTCCTGTTCGACAGAAACTCGCCCATGCGCCCGAGCGCCTTGAGGATGTTCTCGGTCGAATTGACGTAAGACAGCCGCATATAGCCTTCGCCGAGGATACCGAAATCCGGCCCGCCGATCGTGACGACGCCAGTCTCGTTGAGCAGCGTGTTGGCCAGGTCCTTGGCCTTCCAGCCGGTGCGTTTGATGTTGGGGAATGCGTAGAACGCACCCTTCGGAACCACGCAGGAAACGCCGGGTAGTTTATTGAGCCCCGCGACCACAACTTTGCGGCGGCGGTCGAACTCGGCGACCATCTTATCGACCGCGTCCTGCGGGCCGGTAAGCGCGGCGAGTCCGGCATATTGCGCCGAGGCGTTGACGCAGGAATGCAGGTTGACGGCGAGCTTGCGCGCGTAGTCGTAGAGCTTGCCGGGAAACACCGCATAACCGAGTCGCCAGCCGGTCATCGCGTAGGTCTTCGACCAGCCGTTGAGCAGGATCAGCCGGTCGCGGATGGACGGATACGTCAACAGGCAGACATGCTTCTCGCCGTCGTAAACCATGTGATCGTAGATCTCGTCCGACATGATGGCGATGTCCGGCCACTTCTCGAGCCCGGCGACCAACTTATCGACTTCCGACTTCGGCGTGACGCCGCCGGTCGGATTGGCCGGCGAGTTGAGTATCAAGAGCCGCGTCTTCGACGTAATCAGCTTGAGCGTCTCCTCCGCCGAAAATGCAAAGCCATTTTCCTCGCGGATCGGCACCGGAACCGGCGTGGCGCCAGTGAACTCGATCATCGACCGGTAGATCGGAAAACCCGGATCGGGATACATGATCTCCGCACCCGGCTCGCCGAACATCAGGATCGACATGAACATGGTCGGCTTGCCGCCGGGCATGATCATGACGCTGTCAGGCGAGATCTCGACCTTGAACCGCTTGTGCAGGTCGGCGGCGACCGCCTCACGCAGCGGCGGAATACCGTTCGCAGCGGTGTAGCCGTGGTGGCCGTCGCGCAGGGCCTTGATCGCCGCCTCGACGATAAAATCAGGCGTGCGGAAGTCGGGCTGGCCGATACCAA